>JACCDU010902369.1_pt1 | contig 77328 bp, 71 predicted proteins | sample 7446081 | NCBI WGS metagenome assembly JACCDU01 (sample SAMN15323447, study PRJNA562643) | freshwater metagenome | isolation source: river surface water | place: USA:Blue River Watershed | collected 2017-08-17 | reverse complement strand
CTAATGGGGCCCATCGGCGACATTCCACCGGCTGAAGCCGAGGCCAATTACTATCGACAAATCGCCGGGTCGGCCGTGAAGGCCTGACTCACACCAACGAGTCTCCGAGATAACCGGCGCGGTTCAGTCATGCCGGGTCGAGCCCGTGCATCAACCTCGACTGTTCGTCTGCACGCAGATTCATTAAGTTGTACATGTGAGCCAGGTGTTTTCCCGCCAGCCGATTGAAAAGCTGCTATGCGTCGGCGATAGGTTGTCCGTGGACACAATGAAACGGCCATGTGCGCCCAAGACGCCAGAAACTGCCTCCAGCCCCACTCCGCTTCGCTGTCATCGGGGCCGGCGACACGACCGCCTATCCGTGGTCAAGGCGCACATTGCGTTGATGCTTTGGCTCGTCGACGGGTGGGCCGAAGCCAGTCATGCACCCTAGTGGTTTCTTGAATGCTGCTATGCGTTGCGACTTGGATCCCACCCCAACAGAATTCCGGCAACACAGACGCCATCGCGTTTGACTGTAGAAGGAGTTTCAAGCATGGAAGTGGTGATTCAGGGAAGCAAGACGCAGTCACTGCGCATCGGCGTCGACTCTGGCGGCACTTTTACCGACGTCACGCTTTACAACGAGGCCACTGGCGAGCTGGCGGTATGGAAGGTCAGTAGTACGCCCGACGATCCGTCACGCGGGATCATCGAAGGCGTGACTCAGGCCATCGAGCGCTTTGCCTCGGAATCAGAGGCTAAGGTTGTCTATTTTGGCCATGGAACTACCGTAGCTACGAACGCCGTGATTCAAGGGCGCGGCGCCAAAACCGGTTTGATCACGACTGAAGGCTTTCGTGATGTCATAGAGATCGGCCGCCAGGTACGACCGTCGCTCTACAACTTGAAGGTGAGCCGCCCCAAGGTGCTGGCTACTCGGGACAACCGTCATGAAGTGCACGAACGCATGACCGTCACCGGTGAAGTGCAGACAGCACTGGATCCTCAATCTGTCCGGGAGGCGGCCCGCAAGCTTGAGGCTAGCGGGGTGGAGTCGATCGCCGTGTGCCTCCTGCACAGTTATAGGAATCCAGCGCATGAGGAGCAGGTCAAGCGAATCCTTCAGGAGGAGCTGCCCGGAGCGTTCATCAGCATTTCTTCCGAGATTGCACCGGAATATCGGGAATTCGAACGTACTTCGACAGTACTGGTGAATGCCTATGTGGGCCCCATCATCAGCAATTACCTTCAGCGTCTCGCACCGAGCTTGCGCCAGACCGGGATACAGGCGAGGCCGAATCTCACGCAGAGTAATGGCGGGGTGATCTCCTTCGATCAGGCGCAGGAGCAACCGGTACGTACGATCCTGTCTGGGCCGGCGGCTGGCGTTGTGGGCGCCAGCGCGATCGCAAAGCGTGCCGGCTTCCCGAAGATCATCACCTTCGACATGGGCGGCACCTCGACCGATGTGGCGCTGATCGAAGATGCCACGCCCCATTTCGCTATTGAAACCGAGGTGCACGGTCACCCGCTGCGTGTACCGATGCTCGACATCGAGACGGTAGGTGCCGGCGGGGGCTCGCTGGGTGCCGCAGACCGCGGCGGCATGTTGGAAGTGGGGCCTGCGAGCGCGGGGGCCTTTCCCGGTCCGGCCTGCTATGAAAAGGGCAATACGCAACCGACGGTCACCGACGCGAACGTGGTGCTGCAGGTGCTCAATCCCGACTACCTGCTAGGTGGGCGCATGAAGATCTCCCAGGCAGCTGCCCGCGCGGCCTGCGCCACGATGGCAGATCAACTCAAGCTGGACGTGGTGGGCGCAGCGCAGGGGATTGTCAGCATGGCCGTTGCCAACATGGTCAAGGCCGTTCGTGTGGTGTCGGTTGAGCGGGGCCACGACCCGCGTGATTTCACGCTGATGGCCTTCGGCGGCATGGGGCCGGTGCATGCGACGCGGCTGGCGCGGGAGCTGGGGATCTCCACTGTCCTGGTGCCTAAGACGCCGGGTGTGCTTTGTTCGATGGGTTTGCTTCTGAGCGACCTGAAGACCAGCTTCTCCCTAACTCGGCTGGCGCGCCTGGGGCCGGACGCGGCGTCGCACTTAACGCTGGCCTTCGATGACTTGAGACTCAAGTCGGACGCTTGGTTCGAGCGCGAGGATATCGCGCAGGACCGTCGCGGGCTGAGATATTCAGTGGATCTGCGCTACGTGGGCCAGGGCCACGAGCTCAACGTGGGATGCGACCAGGTGGCGGACCTGAGCGCGCTACTCCACCAGCTGAGGCATGGCTTCGAGCAGTTGCACCAGCAGATGTACGGATACGTCGTGGATGGGGAGGAAATCCAGATCACCACCTTGCGGATCGAAGCAGTCGCCGTCATCGACAAGGCGCCCATCGCCTCGTATCCGGCCGCCACGACGGCGGCGGTGGATGCCGTGATGGCCCGGCGCCAGATCTGGCTGCCGGAGGCTGGGGGCTGGGTCGCCTGTCCGATCTACGACCGACAGAGGCTGGGCCCTGGCCACGCGCTGGAGGGACCTGCAGTCGTCGAGCAGATGGATTGCACAACTCTCGTGCTGCCTGGCCAGACTGCCACCGTGGACAACTTCCTGAACCTGATCATCAAAGGCTGAGCGACATGGCTGCGAGCTACCAAAAACCCGACGCCATCACCATTTCCGTGATCGGCAGCGCCTTGTCCACGATCGTTGAGGAAATGTGCCGCGTGCTGGTACGCGCCGGTTACTCCACGAGCATCAAGGAGCGCAAGGATGTTTCCACCGCGATCATGGATGCCCAGGGGCAGGTGCTGGCCCAGGCTGCGCACCAGCCGGCTCACCTCGGTTCCCTGCTGGGCATTACCCAGCATGTATTGCAGAACTATGCGACGAACGACATTCACCCTGGGGATGTTTTCATTGGCAACGATGCCTACCAGGGCGGTGGAACACACCTGAACGATATTGTCTTTTGCGAGCCGGTTTTTGTTGGCGGCGCCATCGTGGCCTGGATTTCCAATATCGCGCACCATGCCGATTTCGTGGACCGCGGCCACGCACACATCTTTCAGGAAGGCTTGCGCATTCCACCAGTTAGGCTGTACGCCAAGGGTGAATTGCAAAAGGAGGTGCAGGACCTCGTGTTGCTCAATTGCCAGGTCCCAAACGAGCGTATCAACGACTTTCGCGCGCAGCGCGCTTGCAACCGGTTTGGAATCGGCCGGTTCATGCAACTTTGCGAGAAGTACAGCTATCCGACGGTGCGCGACGCCAGCATCGCTATCCTGGACTCTACGGAGCGACGTACCCGCGCGGGCATACGAAGGATCCCCAACGGCGTCTACAGCTATGAAGGGCCGATGGACAGCGGCCGCATTGACGAGATCCTTCAATTGAAGGTGTGTGTCGAGGTGCGTGACGATGACATCGTCATGGACTTCCGGGGCAATCCGGCGCAGGTGCGCGCAGGAATCAACCTGACCTACATGGGGCTGCTGGCCACCGTGTATTTCGCTGTGATGGTGCTGGTGGATCCGGAAGTTCCGCCGAACGCGGGCTTCCAGCGTGCAATCAAGGTACTGGCCGATGAGGGCACTGTTGTCTGCTGCAGCGCGCCAGCGGCGGTCTATTCGCGAACCGATACCTCAGAACGCTTGTGCGATTTGATCTTCAGCGCCCTCGCGCCTGCCGTGCCCGAGTACTCGCTGGCGGCTTGCACAGGTCGGGGCCTGTTCACGATCAGTGGAACGGATCCCCGCACGGGCAGGTATTACGTCTACAACGAGTCCATGGGTGGTGGGGAAGGCGCACACATGACCCAGGATGGCTCTACTGCCGTGCAAACCGCAGTTTCCAACTCGCGTAACGTGCCCGTCGAAGTGGTCGAGGCCGAGTACCCGCTGCAGGTTGTGGCCTATGAACTGGCGGCTGATTCCGGCGGTCCAGGTAAATGGCGGGGTGGGCTCTCGTACCGCCGACAGGTGCGCGTGCTGGGGCATGAAGCCAAGGCGGTGGTAAGCGGCAATTGCCAGCGCATCCCCTCCTGGGGCCTGGCTGGTGGCTTGCCGGGCGCTGTGGCACGCCGGGATCTCAGTGAGGGTGCGAAGGCCTTCACTCACGCTGGGGCCGGCACGCTGCGCGCTGGAGAGACCGTGTCCTTCACGACCAGTGGAGGAGGGGGATACGGCGATCCTCGCGATCGTGACCCTGAACTCGTGCGTCGAGACGTGCGGGAAGGAAAAGTGTCGGCCGCGATCGCGCGGGAGGTTTATGGCCTGACACAGGTGTGACCGACATGTGGGCGTGAGCCCGATGTCACGCAGAGTGTTTTTTCTGGAGTACTCAAATGATTCAACTTAGACGGCATCTTCTGTCCCTCCTTGTTGCTGCGAGCGCGGCAATTTTGCCCACCCTTGGTATGGCTCAGGCTTGGCCCACCAAGACAGTCACGCTGATTGTTCCGTATGCGCCGGGCGGGGCCACTGACGTGATTGCGCGGGTCGTGGCACAACGCCTGTCGCTCCGAATCGGCAAGGAGGTGATCGTCGAGAACAAGGCAGGCGCCGGCGGTGTGATCGGACTGAGCGCTGTGGCGAATGCGGCACCCGACGGTCATACGCTACTTGTCATCGACTCGTCTTTTGCGGGTATTGCGGCGTTGACGCCTGAGCGTCGTAACGGGGTGACTGCGGTGGGCTTGCTGGCGACTGCCCCCTATGTCATTAGCGTCGGCGCTAACGTGCAGGCGCGTACGTTGCAGGAACTGATTGGCCAGGCACGCATCCGTCCTGGGGCTGTCAATTACAGTTCCGGCGGCCTGGCCTCGTCGACCCATTTTGCCGGGGAGTGGTTCAAGATCCTTTCTGGCACCAGCCTCACGCATATCCCCTATCGCGGTGGCAGCCTGGCACTGCAGGCTGTCATGGCCGGCGAGGCGGAGGTTACCTTCCTGACGATGCCCACGGTGCAGCAACAAGTGAAGGCCGGAAAGCTGAGGGCGTTGGCGGTGACCGGCGAGCAACGTTCACCGATGCTGCCCGATGTGCCGACTACGAAAGAAGCCGGTCTGGCCAAAATGACCGGTCTGAATTGGAACGCATTGTTCGCGCCGGCCAAGACTCCCCTGCCGCTGGTCGCCCGTCTGAACAAGGAGGTGAACGCCGTGCTTCAGATGCCTGAGGTGCGCGCCAAGCTCGCGGAGCTTTCGCTCGAGGCAGCGCCGGAGTCAGTGGAGCACTCGCAAGCGGTCATTGAAGATGAAATTCAGCGATGGGGCGGCGTTGCCAAGGCTGCCAACATCAAGCCTGAATGAGCTTCTTTAGCGGACGGTTGTTCCAGGCAACCTTCCGTTACCTACAAACTGCGCAGCTTGCTCATTAAGTATTTTTAGCAGTTCGCGAGTCGCTCTCGTGATCGGTCGCGACAGCGCAGTGCCGACCACCAGAAGGGCGCGCAGGTTGCCGGGGCCCGCGATCCGGCGTACGGCAAGTCGTCCTTCCTCCAATTCGCGCATCGTGGCCCCATGCGGAAGGATGGTCAGCAGGTTTTCACTCTCGACCAAGAATTTCACGGTGGCAAAGGAATCGATTTCCAGTGGCGACTCGAGATTGATGCCCGCAGCCTCGAATCCCGTGTCGATGGCGCGCCGCAATGCTTCACCATTGCTTGGAAGGATCAGCCGGGAAATGTCGATCTCTTCGATCGGGACCGGGTCTGCCTGAGGCAAGTCGCCGGGGCGACCGACCAGCACCAAATCCTCATTGAGCAAGGGTTCGACCGACATGGTCCTTGAGCGACGTTCGTCATACAAAATCGCGACATCGACCGTTCCGGCCTCCAACCACTCGGCCAACGTGCCACTGAAGGCCTCCATCACCCGCAATTGAGCCTCAGGGCAACGGGCGCGGAATGACGCGACAACGGCAGCCGCCATGCTTCGCCCGATGGAAGGCGGAATGCCAAACCGCACCAGCCCCGAGGCATTGCCTGCCTTGGCCTTGAGCTCGTCGCACACCTGGTCCATCTCGCGGACCAGGGGCTCGGTCTGCTGCTTCAACTGATGCCCGAGGTCTGTCAGGGCCACGCCCCGCCCGTGTCGGTAGAAGAGAGGGGAGCCGAAATCATCCTCCAGGCGGCTGACCTGGCGGCTCAACGTGGGCTGGGGCATTCCGAGCCTCACCGCTGCGCGGGAAAAGCTGCCCAGTTCCGCGACCATCAGGAAGGTTCGCAGTTCTGCAGTGTCCATGGTCGATGGGAGTTGGTGTCCGAGGAGCAATCACTAGCTTAACCCGTCGTCGCCCGCACCCTGCGGCCATCCGTCCCGGGCTCGCTCATGCAATTGAGCCAGGCTCAGGGACGGCAAATCCAGCTGCGGAAGCAGGTCGTTTTCGGACTGGAAGTCCCGGCCACATGCGGCTGAGAGCACCGCGAGGCCGGACTCGTGCAGGGGGGCCGGGACGAATGCCACTCTGGCAATGGCGACCGTGCTCACGATCCCGAAGGGCAGGTCCTCCGTGAAGTAGCGGCTGGTGATGCTGGTGGGACCAGGCGAGGAGCCAGCGCGTTGCGCATTGACCTGGCGCGCCATCTCGTGCACGGAGCCGGGCATCAGGCCAGTGAACGACTTGAGGTAATGCTCACGCGCGGTCCGAACCCGTAGCCCGAAAGCCGCCGCCACGGCCAGACGCTCGGCGTCGAGCGCCTCGATCAGGCGGCCAACCGACTCGGTGATTCCGCCGTAGTTGTCCCAGCGCTCACCGGATTCCATGCGCGTGAAGTTGAGGAGTCCGTTGGCCAAGTGGATCTGCGGGTTCAGGTTGCTCAGCGAAATGGCCATCAGGTCATCACTGGGAACGAAGATGTCGCCGAACAGTTTTCGCAACAAGGAAATTCCCTCGGGCAGGGCAGTGACCGGCATGGCGGCGACGTCAATCTCATTGCGAAGCATGCGAACGTGAACCTGCGAGTCGACGATCGGACCTCCGGTGATCGTGGTGGCGAGCGCCAAGATCGCTGGTTGGACGCCGCGGGCACGCAGCAGGCGAGATAGGTACAAGGCACCCAGGGAACTGTGCGAGCTGATGACGATTGTCTGCTTCGCGTGAAGGTGCGGGGCAATGGCGTCGAAGACGGCCTTGTGTCCGTTTCCCAGCACGCAAAATAACAGGACGTCGGCCTCGGCAAGCCCGGCCGGATCCTGGATGGTGCGGATGCTCGTGCGCGATGAGAACAGCCCGGTCGTCTCCACGGTGAGCCTGTTCGATGCCGGATCGATCCGCGAGCCACGTGGTGACCAGACGAAAGGATCATGGCCGCGGCTGGCCAGCAACGCCGCATATCCGAGGCCAATCGGGCCTGCGCCCACGATTCCTGCTTTCAACCTGATTCCTTTCGACGCACCGATTGTCGATCGAACGGCGGTGCGCCTCTACGGTCTCCGGGCATAGCGGTTATGCATCATCCACAGCTACCCGGTGCGGTAGACAAACTTGGCCTGTCCCGGCCAGCTAGTTGAGGGCTTGCGGATCCAGTTTTCCGCTCTGTATCGCGCTGATGCTTGATTTGGCGTGAATGGAAAGCCCGAGGCAGGTCAACAAGGCCCTGTATTCGCGGCCTTCCCGCAAAAATCTCGTGGTCGCTTCTTGCGGGAAATTCCAGAGGTGCCTGTTTTTTGGGCGCAATTTTCTATTGTTTCTACGTGTTCTCCTGGACGTCCCTGGTTCGCCCCGGGTTCTGAAAACTCCGATGGGGGAGGAAATGCATCGGGGATCAGGTCTCCGTCCTCGGCTCCGGCTGTTCAGTCCAATACTGTTTGAGACTGCTAAATTAACGTAACGGGACGTCTCTGAAAGCAGCAGCCCATTTGTCATGTCGCCAGACGTGGCGCTGGTAGTGAAGTGTTGGCCGCTCTTCGATGCAGTTCCCCTCGAGCGATTTGCAGATGGCTTTGCTGTCTCCCGAGCAATATTTTCTGTTGATGGCTTTGGTAAGCCGTTGTTTTTATTAAAAATTCTTTCTTCAATCTGTAGATGTCCTGCTGAATTTTTGCAGATAGTGTGTCACACTGTTCGAGTTCCTCTGGGGCTCTTTAGACATGCCGGCCTTCCATCACCACGACCTTGGGCTCTTGAACCCCGCCTTCGACTCTCCGCTGGTCGATGTGGTTACCGAGCTTGAGCATTTGCGACGTCTGCAACTGGGCGGTAGCACTCCGGCCCCCGTTTTCTTCCAGCTCAAGTACATCTTCCACATGCTGGAGAGCTTGGGTTCGGCGCGAATCGAAGGTAACCACACGACACTGGCCGACTACGTCGAGAGCCGGTTGGAAGTCCAGCCGGCCAAGCTGAGCGACCAATTGCGCGAGATGGCCAACATCGAAGAGGCGATGACCTTCATAGAAGAGCACTTCGCGCCAGGGCAGGATGTCACGGAGCACTTCATCCGTGAGCTGCACGCCATGACGGTGCAAGAGCTGGAGCGCGAGGGGGACGACAACCCCGGCACCTATCGGGTGGGTCCCGTCCAGATTGCGCAGTCCGAACACCTGCCGCCCGAGGCGGTGGCCGTGCCGCAGTACATGGGCGAACTGGTTCAGTTCATCAACCACCCGCACCCTGCCAAATACGACCTCATCAAGGTGGCCTTGGCGCATCACCGCTTCGCATGGGTTCACCCCTTTGGCAATGGCAACGGCCGTTGCGTCCGCCTGCTGACCTATACGCTGCTCATCAAGTACGGATTCAACGTGAAGGCAGGTGGCCGGGTTCTCAACCCCACCGCCATCTTCTGCAACGACCGCGACCGGTACTACGCCATGTTGGGCAAGGCCGACACAGGTACCTTGGAAGGGCGCGAAGCTTGGAGCGTGTACGTGCTCAGTGGCATGCTGGACGAGCTTCGCAAGGTGGATCGCCTGACTGATGCGAGCTACCTCATCGAGCGCATCCTCGCGCCTGCCTTGCACTATGCCCGCGAGCGTGAGCTGGTCACCTCGATGGAAGAGCGGGTGCTACTGGTGACAGCGAGGCTGGGTGTCGCCAAGGCCAGCCACCTGAAGGACGCGATGCCTGAGCTGAACGAGCGCCAGCGGACTTACCAAATTGGCAAGCTGGTGGAGCGCGGCATGCTCGCCCCCATTCGCGAGGGGGCTCGGCAGTACACGGTCGGCTTCGCCAACAACTTTTTGATCCGTGGGGTCATCCGGGCGCTCGCCAACGAGGGTTTCATTCCAGACACATTGACCCGACCGCGATAACCACGACACGCAGGTCGGCGGCTCTTCCACTGTTTGTGCATGGCCAGATGTGTTGGTCTTGCGGGCAGGCCTGGGGCCCTCCATAAGCTGGGCACATGCCTGCATTCGGACTTGGTATTTGACCCCTGCCGGAGGTCTCGAAAAAATAGCTCTCCTGCAAACAAGGAGAGTCCGATGAAGTTCTGCAAAGGCTTTTCGTCCCTGGTGCTCGGCGCCTGTGCCATTGCGTTCCATGGCGCTGGCCTGGCCGCCGATTTCCCGACGCGCCCCATCACCATCGTGGTGCCCTATGCGCCCGGCGGGCAGGGTGACATCACGGCGCGCGCCATCGCCGACCATCTCCCCGCCCGGATCGGGCAACCGGTGGTGGTCGTGAACAAGGCCGGGGGCAATGGCGCCATCGGGACCAGCGCGATCGCCCAGGCCAAGCCGGACGGCTACACGATCGGTGTGGTCGTTGCCTCCCACGCGGTGTCTCCGGCCTTCAACGACAACCTGCCCTACGACTCCGTCAAGGACTTCATCCCCATCACGACGACCGCGATGACCGAGATCGTGCTGGTAGGGACGGCCAGCCTGCCTGTCAACAACTTGCGCGAGTTCATCGCCTATGCCAAGGCCCGGCCCGGGCAGTTGGCCTACAAGTCTTCCGGGCCTGGCAGCAACTCCCACCTGTTTTCGGCTTGGCTGGCCGACTCCGCCGGCTTGCAGATGATCCACGCGCCCTACAAGGGCAGCGGCGACTCCATGCGGGACCTCTTGGCTGGGACCGTGCAGATCGGCTTCGAGACGCTGCCTGCGGTCAAGGGCCAACTGGAGGCGCGCCAGCTCAAGACCCTGGCCGCTGGCGGACCGGAGCGCTCCAAATCCTTCCCGTCCCTGGAGACCGTGGCGGAGGCTGCGGGTATCCCCGGCTTCCAGGCCAATACCTGGGGCATGGTCCTGGCGCCCAAGGGCACGCCCGACGAGATCGTGAACCGCCTCCACAAGGAGATCGTGGCTGTCCTCCAGCTACCGGCGGTCAAGCAGCGCTTCGAGAGCTCTGGCGCCGTGGTGGTCGGCAATACGCCGGCTCAGGCGCGGGATATGCTCGCCAGCCAGGTCCGCATGTACGGCAACCTGGTCAAGAAGCTGGACCTGAAACTCGAGAAATGATCGCCCCTTGAGGACGCCCCGGCCACTCAACGTTCGCCAATTGGAGGCGTTCCGGGCGGTCATGCTCACGGGCAGCATGACCGGGGGTGGCCGGTTCCTCTCGATCTCTCAGCCGGCCGTGACGCGGCTGATCCGGGAGCTCGAGGAGGACCTGAAGCTCGAGCTTTTCGCGCGCGAGGGCTCGCACATCCTGCCGACTCCGGAGGCGCGCGCGCTGTTCAAGGAGGTCGAGCGGCACTTCGCAGGCACGGAGAAGATCCGCGAGGCGGCCTACGCGATCCGTGACTTCAAGGGCAGCCGGATCAAGGTGGCCGCGAACCTGTCGATCTCCCTGACCTGCCTGCCCGCTGCGGTGGCGCGTTTCAAGCGCCTCTACCCGCAGTCCGTGATCAGCGTGCGCAGCGGCGTGTCGGCCGAAATCATCGACCTGGTCTCCAGCGGCAGCGTCGACATCGGATTCGCCGCCGTGCAACCGGGCCGACGGGATGTCGGCACCGTGCCCCTCGAGGCGGCCCAGTGGTACTGCATGATCCCAAGTGGCCATCCGCTGGCCAGCCTCTCTCAGGTCGCACCCAAGGACCTCCACGGCGTCGATTTCATCTCCGTCGGGCCAAGCTCCATGTCGCGGCACGCGCTCGACGCCATCCTCCAGGCCGCCGGCGCACTGCCTCGGGTCCAGCTCGAGGCACAGTACTCGGTAACGGCGGCGAGCTTCGTTTGCCAGGGGCTGGGCGTGGCGCTGGTCGATCCCCTGGCCGCCAGCCACTTCCAGTCGCCGCAGGTGGTCCTCAAGCCCTTCGCGCCGGCTATTCCCTACGTGCTGTCCGTGGTCCACCCCTACCTGGCCAAGCCCGAGGGGCCGCTGGAGGTGTTCTCCCAGCTTCTCGGCGATGTCTACGCACAGACCGTCTCGGGCCTCCAAGCCCAATTCGCCGCCCCCGGCGGCGCACCCCGAGCGAGAAGGCCGCGGCCTGCCCCCGGTCGGCCGATCCACAAGAATCCATGACCCCCGAAACCCACTCCTTGCTGGCCGCCCTGCGGCACGAAACCGACCTCCTCGCCCGGGCCGAGCCCGAGAACTACCGCCTCCTGCGCAATGGCCAGCTGCCTAACCGCCCCGGCTGCGACGGCGCCTATTTCGGGGCGCTCGACATCGCGCACGGCATGCTTCGCGACTTCGCCATGTACATCGTCTACCCGGCCCTGGTGCTGCACCGCCAGCACCGGGACCCCGGGCAGACCCGGGCGATGCTCCAGGAGATGTTCCCGACGCTGCTGAACTACCTGGGCTACAGCGGATTCCCTGAGCTCAAGCGAGTCGGGCACCAGTTCCTGGCGGCGGCCGAGGGCATGGACGCCGAGACGCTGGACCAGGCGCTGGCAGCCTTCCTGCGCTTCGTGAACGCGCTCTACGCCTGGGCCTACCACCATTTCCCCTGGCGCATCGGCGACCACCTGCGCTACGAGCCCGGCGCGGCGGCCGAGGCCGACGCCATTGCCGGTGAGCCCCACCCGGACACCCTCGAGCCCACCGACACGCTGATCCGCCTGCGCTGGGAGCCGCTGGGGATCGAGGTGCGGGCCTTCCTGGCGACTGGCCTGAATACCCAGTTGTGCGAGGAGCTGCTGGCGGCCTTGCCCTTCACCTGCCTGCAGTCGCACCCCATGGTTTCGGGCGAGTCCATGTTCGCCTGGACGCCCATGACCACTACGGCACCGACGCCCTTCAAGGAGGAGATCCGCAGGGCGCCGGTGGGGCGGCTGCGCTTCAGCGCGCGCACGGGGCAAAAGCTCATCGTCCAGTACGGCCTGACCACGGAGGACATCTTCGCGCCCGTCCTGGGGTCGGTGCTCCCGCAGGACCGGCATCTGCTGGCGGCCCTGGGCGCCGCCGTCTGGAAGTCGACCTATGAGAGCAAACAGCCTGTCTGGCTGACCGTCGAGCGCGTCTGAAGCGCCGGGGGCGGGCCCCGGTCGGTGCACAGGGGGCGCCCCATCGCGCCAAGTTTATTTTTGAATTTTTCTCAAAAATAAGCGCGCATAAATCGTTTGTCACCCGGCTGCGCGAAACCCAGAATCCGCGGCAACAAAGGCCTCCGAGCCCCGGGGGCCTCCAACAGGAGACGGACGATGGGTAAACAACTTCTAGGAAAAATCGACAGCAAGCGGGTGGGGGCGATGACGCTGGAGCCCTTCCCCGAGGCGCTGCTGGCGGGCTATCGGGCGATCGAGGACGCCACCGGTGTCATCTCTGACACGCTCGACGTGCTGGGCCTGCCGGGCGCGATCGCTGCCAGCGTGCTGCGGCCGACCATGCCCGGTTCGACCGTCGTCGGCCGCGCCCTGACCCTGCGCAACATCGCACAGGACGGCAACGTTCACGAGAAGGCGGCGCGCGGTCAGATCGGCATGGCCGAGATCGAGGCGCATAACCTGGCGGAGCAGGGCGACGTGCTGGTGGTGCAGGGCGTGGCCAATATCTCCAACATGGGCGGCATCTCGGCCCAGATCGGCAAGCGCCAGGGTGAGATCGGCGCCATCGTGGATGGCGGCGTGCGTGACATCGGCCACTCCAAGCGCGTGGGCTACCCGACCTGGGCGGCGTCTTTCACGCCGGTGACGGGCAAGTGGCGGATCGAGACGGTGGAAATCAACGGCACGGTCCAGATCTGTGGCGTGCGCGTCAGCCCCGGCGATCTGGTGGTGGCCGATGAGTCCGGCGTCTGCTTCATCCCGCGCGAGCGCGCCCAGGAAGTCCTCGAGCTCGTGCAGCAGCGGGCCCGTAAGGAAGAGATTCGCTGCGAAGCGATCGACCGGGGCGTGCCGCTGAAAGACCTGCCCAAGCCCGCCTGAATCCGGAGTCGACGTCCATGCATACCTCGCTGCACGACCTGGACCACAAGCTGCGCTACAAGCTGCTCACCAGCAGTGTGGTTCCCAGGCCGATCGCGCTGGTGACGACTGTCGATGAACTCGGCAGGGTCAATGCGGCGCCTTTCAGTTACTTCAACCTGATGGGGGCATCGCCACCCGTCGTTGCGCTGGGCATCAACTCGCGCCGCTCCGGCGAGCCGAAGGACACCCTGCGCAACATCCTGGCCAACGGGGAATTCGTCGTCAACCTGGTCAATGAGGAGATGGCGCAGCAGATGAATGGCTGCGCCACCGACCTGCCTCCGGGTGAGGACGAGCTGGAGATGGTGGGCTTCGGCCGCACCGACTCCATCGCGGTTCGCCCGCCCCGGGTGAGCGAGGCCCCGGTGAGCCTGGAATGCCGCAGCAGCCACACGCTGGACGTGGGCTCCGGCCGCCACATCGTCATCGGCACCATCCTGCATTTCCATATCAAGGACGAGTTCTTCGACCCCGAGCGCGCCTATGTCCTGGCGGACAAGATGAAGCTGATCGCGCGGATGCACGGTCGCTCCTGGTACTCGACGACCCGGGACCTGTTCGAAATCGACCGTCCGGCTCCGGCATGAACGACAAGATGCAGCTGGCCTGGTCGCCCAAGTCGCCCTATGTCCGCAAGGTCATGGTGGTCGCCATCGAAACCGGGGCAATCGAGTCGATCGAGCAGGTTCGTACGGTCGCCACGGTCTCCCGGCCCAATCCGGTGCTGATGCGTGACAACCCTCTGAGCAAGGTGCCCACGCTGCGCCTGGCGGACGGGACGGTGCTTTTTGACTCGGCCGTGATCTGCGAGTACCTGGACGAGCTGACTGGCGCGGGCCTGTTTCCGCGGGGAAGCGCCCGTTGGCCCGCCCTGCGCTGGCACGCGCTGGGCAACGGCATGCTCGACACGGTCGTGCCCTGGCGCCACGAGCGCGAGCGCGCCGAGGCGGCGCGGTCTCCGCAGCTGCTGGACGCCCATCGCGTCAAGACGGAATCCGCCTTGCGCGCCCTCGACGGCGAGGTCGAGGCCTTGCGCGCGGCGCCTTTTTCCATCGGCCACATCGCCGTGGGCTGTGCGCTGGGCTACCTGGACTTCCGCATGCCCGACCTGCCCTGGCGGACCCTGGCGCCTTCCTTGGCCCTCTGGTTCGCCGACGTGGTGATGTCCCGGCCCTCGTTCCAGGCCACCGTTCCCGAGTTGTAGGCGATGGGGCGGCGCCCCTCCCTTCCCCGAATAGCATGAGGAGATGATTCAGATGGTAAGACTAAGCAAGTGCGCTGCGGCGCTCACCCTGTCCCTGCTGGCGGTCGCCAGCGCATGGGCCCAGTCGGACGCCGACAGCAACCCGGTCAAGCTGGTGGTGCCTTTTGATCCGGGCGGCGGGGTCGATATCACTGCGCGGGCCATTGCCCAGGCCTTGACCGGCGAGATGAAAAAGCAGGTCGTCGTCCTCAATCGTGCTGGCGCCGGAACGGTGATCGGCACGCAGGCCGTGGCCAGTTCGGCGCCCGACGGTCAGAACCTGCTGTACGCGGGCATCGGCCTGGCCTTCCAGCCCGGCATCTTCAAGAAGCTGCCCTACGACCCCAAGCGTGACCTCGTGCAGGTGGCGACCACTGGCCGCCAGCCCTACATCCTGGCGGTCGGTCCCTCGGTGCCAGCCAAGAATCTGGCGGAGCTGGTGGCCCTGGCCCGCCAGAAGCCCGGCGGCCTGACCTTCGGCACGCCCGGCGTGGGCAGCGCGCCCCACATCGCCGCCGAGGTCCTGTGGTCGGCCCTGGGCGTCAAGGTGACCCACGTCCCATACAAGGGCGGTGCGCCCGCAGTGGTGGACCTGATCGGCGGCCGGATCGACATGGTCGTCGGCACCGTGACCCTGCTGACTCCGCGGATCAAGGCCGGCGAGGTGCGCGGCATCGGCGTGACCAGCGTCGCCCGCACGACCCAGCTGCCGGCCTTGCCGACGATCGCGGAGCAGGGCCACCCGGACTTCCAGTTCTATACCTGGAGCGGTCTTTTCGCCCGCGCCGGCACGCCCGAGCCAGTCCAGGCCCGGATCAACGAGGCCCTGGCGCGCGCCCTGGCGCAGCCCGCGGTGAAGGAGACGCTCGAACGGGACGGATTCCAGCCGCTGATCATGTCGCCCCGTGATGCGCAGCGCTTCTACCTGAGCGAACTGGAGCGCTGGCCTGCGGTGATGCGGCAAGTCGGCATCCAGCCGGAATGAGTACCCCCGGGAGGCCTGCGCTGGCCTTGTACTTCAGCCCTGGAGGCGCATGCTCCACGGCATCCCACCTCGCGCTGGAGGAGTCCGGCCTGGCCTACGAGGAGCGGCCGACCCTGATCGCGCGCGGCGAGCACCGGACGCCGGCGTACCTGCGCATCAACCCGCGCGGCAAGGTCCCGGCCCTGCAGGTCGGGGACGAGGTGCTGCTGGAGACGACGGCCATCCTGGCCTGGGTCGCCCAGCAGGTGCCGGAGCGCGGGCTGTGGCCTGTCGACGCCCTGGACCAGGCGCAGGCCATCGCCATGATGTCCTGGTACGCGAGCACGGTCCATCCCGCTTACGCCCACGCCAAGCGGCCCGACCGCTTCGCGGAGGACCCTGCGTCGCAGGCGCAGGTTCAGGCGCGCGGAAAGGCCATGTTCTGGGACACGCTGCAACAGATCGAGGCGGGCCTGCAGGGGCGGGACTGGGTCATGGGCAGTCGCTTCACCGTGGTCGACTGCTACGCTCTCATCCTCTACGGCTGGGGCCTGCGGGCGGGGCTGCCCATGGGCAGCCTGCCGGCTTTCAGCGCCTGGAAGGACCGGATGCTGGAACGCCCGGCCATTCGCAGCGTCCTTGAGCGCGAGCGCCATGTGCTGGTGGAACCGCCGGACTCTCTCGCACCATGACCTACTCCCTGCTGGGCGAGCTGCGCGTCATCGAAAGCTCGGCCTTCATCGCCGCCCCCCTGGCGGGCCTGACGCTGGCGCAGTACGGGGCCGACGTGATCCGCATCGACCAGGTGGGCGGCGGCCTCGACTACACCCGCGCGCCGCGCATGCCCGGCGGGCGCAGCCTCTACTGGACCGGCCTCAACAAGGGCAAGCGTTCGCTGGCCCTGGACCTGCGCCGGCCGCAGGGGCGCGAACTCGCCCAAGCCCTGATCACGGCCCCCGGCCCGGGCGGTGGCGTGCTCCTGACCAATATCGGCGTCCCCTGGCTGTCCCATGCGCTGCTGGCGCAGCAGCGCCCCGACCTGGTGTCCTGCACCATCAGCGGCAATCCGGACGGCTCCACCGCGGTGGACTACACGGTCAATGCCTCGGCAGGCTTTCCCGCGATGACCGGTGAGGGCAGCCTGGCGGCGCCGGTGAACCATGTGCTGCCCGCCTGGGACATCGCCTGCGCCTACCAGGCGGCCTTTGCGCTGGCCGCCGCCGTGGACCGCCGCCGCCGGATCGGCGAGGGCGCCCAGCTGCGGCTGGCCCTGTCCGATGTCGCGTTCACCACGCTCTCCCATCTGGGCTTCATGGCCGAGTCCCAGCTGCTGCATCAGGAGCGACCGGCGCTGGGCAACCATCTCTATGGCGCCTTCGGTCGGGATTTCGGTACGCGCGACGGCCGGCGCCTCATGGTGGCGGGCATCTCCGCCGGCCAGTGGCGCGGCCTGTGCGAGGCCTGCGGCCTGGGGGCGGACTGGGCGGCGATGGACGAGGACGCGCGCTTTGCCGCGCGCGAGGCGATCGCGGACCGGGTCCAGGCCTGGTGCGCCGCCCGAGACCTGGCCCAGATCGAACCGGTGTTCAACGCCCACCGGGTCTGCTGGGGGCTATACCGGAGCGTACGAGACCTGGTGGACAACGATCCGCGTGCGAGCCTTGCCAACCCAGTCTTCGAGCAGGTCCTCACCCCGGGCGTGGGCGTGCACCGCAGCGCGGGGGCGACTGTCTCCGCCGCGGGCCTGTCACGCGAGGTCACTACGCCTGCGCCCTGGCTGGGCCAGCACACCGAGCAGGTGCTCGCCGACGTGCTGGGCCTGTCGGGTGGCGCCATCGGCGCGCTCTTCGACGCCGGCGTGGTCGCCGGTCCACAGCAGGACCCCTGCTGGACGGACGCTGTGGCCTGAAGCGCCCGCGTCCCCTCGATCAACTCTCCCTCTTTTTCTCATGCAAGATTCGGCCTCCCTCCACCTCACCCCCGAGCGGCGCATGCTCCAGGAAGCGGCACGTGAATTCGCCATGCAGGAGGTCCTGCCTCTGGCCAACCGCCTGGACCCCGCGCGTGCCGACATGCCGCGCTCGCTCATCGACCAGATGGCCCGACTGGGCTATTTCGGCATCACCATTCCCGAGTCGGAAGGCGGCATGGGGCTGGGATGCTTCGAGTACTGCCTGGTGGCCGAGGAGCTGTCCCGCGCCTGGATGAGCGTAGGCTCCATCATCGCTCGGGGCAACAGCTTCATGGGATCGCAGTTGTTCACGCCCGAGCAGCGCGCCCGCGTCATGCCCCGCGTGGCCAGTGGCGAGTACCTGGGCGCGCTGGCCCTGTCGGAGCCGGCGACCGGCTCCGACCTGGCGAGCGTGGCCTGCCGGGCGCGCCGCGACGGCACGGGCTGGCGCATCACCGGCGCCAAGTACTGGTGCACCTTCGCCGACGGCGCCGACTTCATCTTCCTGCTGGCGCGCACCGCGCCGCCTGCGGACCCGCGCCGCAAGCACGTGGGCATCAGCGCCTTTCTGGTCGACAAGCCCCGAGGGAGCTTCCCGCCGGGCCTCTCGGGCTCGCCTATCCCGAAGATCGGGTACTTCGGCTGGAAGACCTGGGAACTGGCCTTCGATGACCTCTTCGTCCCCGGCGAGGCGCTGATCGGCCAGGAGGGCGAGGCCTTCGCGGCCTTCTCGCGCGGCCTGGAGAGTTACCGCGCCCACACCGCGGCGCGCTCCATCGGACTGGCCCGGGGCGCCCTCGAGGATGCCCTGCGCTATGCCCAGGAGCGGGTCCAGTTCGACCAGCCCATCGCCCAGTTCCAGGCCATCCGCTTCAAGCTCGCGCAGATGGCGACGGACATCGAAGCAGCGCGCCAGCTCAACTACCACGTCTGCTCGCAGATTGACTCGGGCCTTCGTTGCGATGCCGAGGCGGCGATGAGCAAGCTCTTCGCCTCGGAAATGTCCGAACGGGTCTGCAGTGACGCCATGCAAATCCTGGGCGGGGCGGGCTACACCACCCACTATGCGGTCGAGCGTTACTGGCGGGATGCGCGCCTGACCAAGATCTTCGAGGGCACCTCGGAAATCCAGCTGCGCATCATCTCGGATCGGCTGCTCGGGCGCGTCCCCGGCTGACCGGGCAGCGCTGCGTTCGCTGTGTTCAGCATTCGCTGCAGGGTATTGGCGGCGGGCATCGGTGTGGATGCCGGCATCTGGAAAATTGATCTGCCGATCACAATCAATTATTTCAGGAATTGCGGGATCTGACTTAAGGTGGTGAGCGTCAATGGGACCCTGGCCAAGCCTCTGCGGGCTGCGCCAGGTCTTGCTTCGGTGCCCGGTCGCGCCGCTTCGTCTCTCAAGGCCCAAGAATGCAATCCCTCGTCAATTGTTTGACCCGCGTGACCGCGCTTGCTGCGGTGGCGCTGAGCGTTTCGACCAGCAGTGCCTGGGCGCAAGCCGCTTGGCCGGCCAGGCCCGTGCGCATCGTGGTGGCCGCCGGCGCCGGGGGGTCGCTTGACCAGGTGACGCGCAAGCTTGCGCAGCGCCTGTCAGACCAGACGGGCCAGAATTTCTATGTCGAGAACAAGGCGGGCGGCTCCAGCCTGATCGGCGTCGCGCATGTCGCTCAGTCCAAGCCGGACGGGTATACCTTGATGGCCGATGGCTCCAGCTACACGCTGATGCCCTATGTATTCAAGTCGCTTCCCTGGGACTATGAGCGCGACCTGGTGCCGGTCTCCGTCTTCAACATCGCGCCCGTCGCACTCGCCGTCTCGGCGGATTCCAAGGTCAAGACCCTGAAGGACCTGGTGGCGCTCGCGCGCGCCAATCCCGGCAGGCTGACCTTCGGCACGGGCGGCACGGGCACATTCCCGAATTTCGCGGCCCAGGCATTCCGGCTCGCCGCCAACTTCGAGGCCTTGCAGGTTCCATTCAAGGGCGGGGCCGAGGCCACCCTGGCGATGCTGGCCGGGACCATCGACTTCCAGCTGGTGTCCACGCCCGGCATCATGGCCCAGGTCAAGGGCGGGAAGGTCCGCCTGCTGGCCGTGACGGGCGACAAGCGTCTGAATACCCTGCCCGATGTCCCCACTTTCGGCGAACTCGGCTACCCCCAGTACAAGGTGGTCAACTTCACGGGCCTGTGGGTGCCCAAGGGCGTCCCGCCCGATGTGATGGAGCGCCTGAAAAAGGAGGTCGCCCTCGCTGCCGCGTCGCCCGATTTCCAGGCCTACGCCAGGGAGGTCACCACCTCGGCAGCCTCGATCGAGGGGGAGGCTCTGATCCGTATGCTGTCCGAGACCTCTCTGCTCTGGAGCAAGGTGGCGGTGGCGGCCGGGGTCGAGAAGCAGTGACCCCCGCCGTAGCCGTTCGCGCGCTGCCGCAAGCCCCAGTTGCCCATGTTCATCATCGATTCCCAAATCCACTGCTGGCTCGACACGCCGGAGTATCCGACCCCCGAGTCCGCAAAGGCCCTGCATGGCCCGCAGCACTCGATGGAGCAAGCGCTTGCCCGGATGGATACCCATGGCGTGCAGCGCTCCATCCTCGTTCCCAAGGGCGGATTCAAGTCCGGGCCGACCAGGAACGGCTACTCCCTGGAGGCGGCGGCGCGCCATCCGGAGCGTTTCGCAGTCATGGGCCTGTTCGATTTCGACGCTCCCAACGCCCGCAGTGCCCTGAACACCTGGCGCGCCCAGGGAATGCTGGGTGTCAGGGTGTACTTCCGCTATTCGGTCGACACGATTGTCGATGGCAGTCTCGACTGGTTCTGGGCCTCGCTGGTCGATAACGACCTCCCGTTCATGTCGGCCGCGCCCGGCCGGATGAAGGCCTACCACGCGGTGCTCGCGCGATTCCCGCAGCTTCGCCTGATCATCGATCATGCGGCCCGCCCCCCCTTCGACGTCGAGGACGAGGCGGCCTGGACGGACCTGGAGGACACCCTCCATCTCGCGCGCTATCCGAGGACCTCGATCAAGGTCTCCTCGCTGCCCTGCTACTCTTCCAGACCATACCCATTCCCAGTCCTGCACCAACCGATCCGCCAGATCTACGATGCCTTCGGTCCGCAGCGCATGCTCTGGGGAAGCGACGTGACCCGGCTCCGCTGGCCGTATGCCGACAACCTCCGCCTTTTCACGCAGGCGCTGCCTTTCCTGAGCGAGGAAGACAAGTCCTGGATCATGGGCAGGGCCGCGGCCGCGGCCTGTGATTGGCCGCTCCCGGCCGCAGCTGCCCCCTAGCGCTCCTCCGGGGAAATCCAGCTGCGCAGCAAATCGGACCGGTTGCTCGGGCGAGACCCGGTAGCGCCGCGTTTGCCGCGCTCAAGTTGCCGGCAGTTTGAATTGCCGGGCCAGTCGCAATTGGTCTTCCTGTGCCTGCGCCAGGATCCACTGCCGGAACGACTGGAACAGCGCCACCCGTTTCATCCGTTCGGGATAGATCAGGTAGAAGCCGCTGCTGGTGGGAAGGATCTGGCCAAAAGGGGACACCAGGCGCCCGCTCGCCAGGTCGTCGGCGACCAGGGCCAGTTGTCCCATGGCGATGCCCACGCCCTCGATGGCAGCCTGGTAGGCCAGGCTCACGCTCTCGAACATCAGGCCTCTGCGTGCATCAACGTCGGTGCAACCGACGTGCTGCAGCCAGTCCGCCCAATGATCCGGTTGGATGGACGAGTGAAGCAGGCTGTGGTGGGCCAGGTCGGCGATCTGGCGCAAGGGATGGAGTCCCTTCAAAAGCGCAGGGCTGCAAACCGGAACCAGTTCAATGCCCATCAGCTTCTCGCTGATGACCGAGGGCCAATCCCCTGTGCCGATCCTGATCGCGATGTCAGCGCCGCTGCTGCCGAATTCGACGGGTTTGAGCGATGTCGAGAACATGACCTCGCTGTCCGAATGCGCTGAATGGAAGGCGGGAAGCCTCGGAACCAGCCACCGCAGCACGAAGGTCATCGAGCTCGAGATGTGCAGCGCCCGGCGCCGTTGCCGCTCCGCGATCTCCCGTGTCGCCTCGGCGATCTGTTCGAACACGGGGGCCACACCGGCGTAATAGTGACGGCCTTCCTCGGTCAGCTTGACGGTACGGGTTGAGCGCTCAAACAACGAGGTCTTGAGGAAGTCTTCCAGCGTCTGTATCTGCCGACTGATGGCCCCGGGTGTCACATGCATCTCTGCAGCAGCCGCTGAAAAGCTCTCATGACGCGCCGCCATGACGAAGGTACGCAGGGCGTTCAGGGGCGGGATCGATCTCTTGGGCGACGGTGACATGCGTGAGCAATCCGAAGGCCTTCAGGCCGCTGCCAGCCAAAACGTCTCATTCGGGCTGAATGCCTGCCTTCGCGATCACGGCGCTCCAGCGTTTCATCTCGCCGTCGATGAAGGCGGCGAAGACCTTGGGCTCCATCGGCGTCGGCAGCGCGCCCTCCGAGATCAGCTTGGCGATCACGTCCTTGTCCTTGAGAACCTCAGCGAGCTCGGCCGTCAAGCGGTTGGCGATGGTCGGGGGCAGGCCGGCCGGTGCGAGGACGCCGAACCAGGTGCCCGCCTCCAGCGTGACGCCCTGTTCGCGCAGGGTGGGGACGTCTGGCAGCAGCGGGTGGCGGCGGTCGGAGGCAATACCGATCGGACGCAGCTTGCCCTCCTTGATGTGTTGAAGCACGGGCACCATGCTCGGAATCAGCAAGCTTGTTTCGCCTGCGAGCGTGGCCATCACGGCGGGGCCGCCTCCCTTGTAGGGGATGTGCAGCATCTGCACCCCGGTGGCACCTTCAAACAGCTCGGTCACCAGGTGTGGCTGGGACCCGATGCCCATCGACGCATAGGGCATGGGCGACTTGCTGGCGCGCGCCAAGGCGATGAACTGCGGGACGCTCTTGGCCGGGACACTCGGATGAACCACGAGCACGGCGGGTGCGTTCGCCACCATGCCGATGGGGGTGAAGTCCTTGCGGGCGTCGTAGGGTACTTTCTTGTAGAGGCTCTGGTTGGCCGCGATGGAAGAACTGGTCATGAGCAACGTGTAACCGTCCGCCGGGGCCTTGGCCACGGCGTCGGTGCCCAGGATGGCGCTGGCGCCTCCTTTGTTTTCCACCACGACGGACTGGCCCAGGCGGTCGCCGAGCTTCTGTGCGACCAATCTTCCGATGAGGTCTACCCCGCCACCCGGGGGGAATGGCACGATCAGCTTGAGCGGGTGCGTCGGGTAGCTGGCCTGCGCCTGGGCCAGGAGGGGCAGGCCCACGCTGGAGGCCAGAATTGCCAGGCCCATGAGGCGGGCCATCGCGTGACGTTGGCGGGAGAGGGAAATCATCAGGGGCTCCTCGTCGGGCTTAGGGGGTCTTTTTCGCGTACTGGTCGGGCGCCGGCAGATCCGGGATCGCGACGCCGCTGTCGATGATGTCGCAGCGTTCGCGCTCGCCTGCCGCCTTCTTGCGGGATTGCTCCAGTACCTCGGCGGCCCGCTCGATGGGAACGAAGCACACGCCGGTGTCGTCGGCCACGACCAGATCGCCGCAACGGACGCGGACACCGAAGATCTCGATGTCCCCGTTGATCTCCACCGTCTCGATACGCCACTTTCCGGTAACGGGCGTCACCTCGGCGGCCCAAACGGGGTAGTCCACGGCGCGGGAATGCGGTATGTCTCGCACGCCGCCGGAGACGATGGCGCCCAGCTCGCCCTGGCGCTTGCCGATCTGGGCGGAAATGCCGCCCATGTTCGAGACCCCCGCGACCCCCTCGATCACGAGGACGTCGCCCGGCGTCGCCAGGTTGTGCGCCTCGAGCTCGGCCATCTTGTTCGCCTTGACCCGGGCCTGCTCGTAGACGTGTTCGCGCTGGACCATGTTGCGCACCGTGAGCGCCGGGCCGACGACGACCTTGCCGGTGAGCGTCGGGCGCAGCCGGCTGGCGCCGACAGCCCCGACGATTCCCATTTCGTCCATCACGTCTGAGACGACGCCAGTGCAGTCACCCAGCGCGAGGAAGCCCTCGACCAGTCCGGCCGGCGGCGTGGGGACCTGGAGGGAATGGATGCGGTCCCGGGCGATTTTTCCGGTAAGCCTTTTTTCTTGCAATTGCGACCTCGACTATGGTTGTGAGTTGCGATTCTTCAATGAATCGGTTTCTGCCTCAACGGAGATCTTTGCCGTTTTGATTGAGTCTTTGTAATGTCAAGAACGTCTCTGCCTCCCCTCAATGCGCTGCGTGTCTTTGAGGCCGCCGGGCGCGTCGGAAGCTTCAAGCGCGCCGCCGCAGACCTGAACGTGACCCCTGGCGCCATCAGCCGCCAGATCACCCTGCTCGAGGAATTTCTCAAGCGCCCGCTGTTCGAGCGGCATCACCGCGAGGTCACATTGACCCCGGAAGGCCGGGCCTACCTGGTCGAGATCAGCCAGGCCTTCGGGCAACTGCGTGAAAGCACGCTCCGCTTGCGACGCACCTCGAGTCCGCGGCCCTTCAATATCTGGTGCCCCATGACGTTCAGCCTGCGATGGCTCGCGCCGCGCTTGCCCCAGTTCCAGCGCATGTTCCCGGAGCAGGAGGTCTCGATCACCACGGTGCTCAGTCCGCTGGAGGTGGACCTGGACCGCTTCGATGTGGCGATCCGCATCGGCCGCGGCGGCTGGCGCGGCCTCACCAGCCAGCGCCTGATGGACATCGAAATCACGCCCGTGTGTAGCCCGACGCTGGTGCCCGGAAGCCGCAGGCCTTGGGGGCTGGACGAGCTTGGACGGCATATGTTGTTGCACTCGGCGGTGAGGCCCGACTACTGGAGGCTGTGGCTGGACGCGGTGGGCGCCGTCGGCATCGACGCTGAGCGCGGCATGCGCCTGGAGAGCGTGGGCCTGGCATGGGAACTCGCCATGCAGGGCTCGGGTGTCGCGATGGGGCAGCTGGCCCTGGTCGAGGGCGAGCTGGCGACCGGTCGCCTGGTGGCGCCCTTCGATCATGTCGAGAAGATCGAAGACGCGTTCTACCTGATCGAGTCGCCGGCCGCCCAGAGCAACACGGTCGTTCAGGCCTTTGTCGCCTGGGTGCGCGAGCAGGCTGCGCTCTTTGAAAGTGGGCGGCGCGCGTCCGCAACCAGCCCCGCCTCTTGAGGGAACTTCAGGCGGCCAGCCAGGACGCGGTCGTCCAGCGACCGCTATCGACCGCATCTTTGACGCAGGCCGTCACGCTAGCGGTGACGCAACGCACGGCCGCCGCAGAGGGCCGGTTGGTGGGGATAGCCAGGGTGATGCGCCGCTGCAGGGATGGCTTGGACAGGGGGGCGGCGCTCAGCTCTCCGCGCTGAACCTCGGCCGACACGCCCACTGCGGGCAGGATGGTCCAGCCCCAGCCCTCCATCACCAGTGCCTTCTGAACGCTCAGCTCGTTGGTCTCGACCGAGATGCGCAGGTCCAGCCCCTGGGCGGCCGCGCCTTGCTCGATCAGGGAGCGCAGGCCCTGGGGCGCCGCGGGCATGACGAACGGTTCGCGCGCGACCCGGGCCAGTGCCACCGGCTTGGCCTGGCGCAGCCCTGCGCTGGCTGGGGCAACGGCCCACAAGGCCTCGGACAACAGGGCCTGGGTCTGAATGGCGCCGGCCTCACGGTCCGCATAAGTCAGGGCCAGGTCGATGTCGCCGGCCTCCAGCCACTTGAGCAGGTGACCGGCATAGCCGATGGACAGGCGCAGCCGGATGCCCGGGTAGTCCCGGGCTACCGCCGCCGTGAGTCGGGTGGCCAGCAGGCTGGACGTGCTGGCCAGCAGTCCGACGTTGACGACGCCCTGCACCGGGCCTTCGGTTGGCTGGATGTCGCTGCGGGCGCGCTCGACTTCGTCGAGGATGCGGCGGGCGTATTCCAGCATCCGCTGGCCTGCATCGGTCAGTGTCATGCCGTTGCGGCTGCGCCGGAAAAGCGGCGTGCGCAGATCCTCCTCGAGGATCTGCAGCTGCCGCGTCACCGCGGGCTGCACCACGTTCAGCCTGGAGGCGGCATGGGTGACGCTGCCGGTTTCCGCGATCGAGACGAAGGCGCGTAGCTGCTTGAGGTCCATGGGGGGTGTTCCGTCGTCCGTGTTCCCCGCACTTGCGCGCGGGCCGCTTGCGCCGGGCGGGCGTATCCATGCGGCATTTTGATCCTTCAATCAATATTTTGCATTTTTTAATGCACGAATCAATGAATATGATTTCGGATCGTTTTGGCATCCTCAAAGAGACACCCATGCTCCACGCCCCCGACCAATACCAGGAACTGCGCGACGCGGTGCGCGCCCTCTGCGCCCAGTACCCGGATGAATACTTCCGCAAGATCGACGAGCAGCGCGGCTACCCCGAAGAGTTCGTCACGGCCCTGACCCAGGCCGGCTGGCTGGCCGCCCTGATCCCGGAGGAGTTCGGCGGCCCCGGCCTGTCCATGGCCGAAGCCTCGGTGATCATGGAAGAAATCAACCGCTCGGGCGGCAACTCCGGCGCCTGCCACGGCCAGATGTACGTGATGAACACCATCGTGTTCAGCGGCAGCCAGGCCCAGAAGGAGCGCTACCTGCCCAGGATCGCCGCCGGCGAACTGCGCGTGCAGTCCATGGGGGTGACCGAGCCCACCACCGGCAGCGACACCACCAAGCTCAAGACCACGGCAGTCAAGAAAGATGGCCGATGGGTGATCAACGGCCAGAAGGTCTGGATTTCGCGTGTGCAGCACAGCGACCTGCTGATCCTGCTGGCGCGCACCACCCCCATCTCCGAGGTGCAGCGAAAGAGTGATGGCCTCAGCTGCTTCATCGTCGAATTGGACAAGGCGATCGGCAAGGGCCTGACCGTGCGCCCGATCTTGAACATGGTCAACCACGAGACCAATGAGTTGTTCTTCGACAACCTCGAGCTGCCCGAAGACGCGCTCCTGGGCCAGGAAGGCAAGGGCCTGAAGGTGATCTTCGAGGGCCTGAACGCCGAGCGGACCCTGATCGCCGCCGAGTGCATCGGTGACGGCTACTGGTTCATCGAGCGCGCGCGCAAATACGCCAAGGAACGCCAGGTCTTCGGACGCCCCATCGGCCAGAACCAGGGCATCCAATTCCCGCTGGCTGAATCATTCATCGAGCTGGAGGCGGCCAACCTCATGCGCTGGCGTGCCTGCGAAAAGATCGATGCCCGCCAGAATGCGGGCGTCGAGGCCAACATGGCCAAGTACCTGGCCGCCAAGGCCAGCTGGGAAGCGGCCAACGCCTGCCTGCAGACCCATGGCGGCTTTGGCTTTGCCTGCGAATACGACATCGAGCGCAAGTTCCGCGAGACCCGCCTGTACCAGGTGGCCCCCATCTCCACCAACATGATCCTCAGCCACGTGGCCGAGCATGTGCTGGAGCTGCCGCGGTCCTACTGACCCGGGTCAGGGCAGCCACTCAACGCACACAAATTCCACGAGAGAACACCCATGAAAGCGCTGGTCGCAGTCAAGCGGGTGGTGGACTACAACGTGAAGGTCCGCGTGAAGTCGGACAACACGGGTGTGGACATCGCCAACGTCAAAATGAGCATGAACCCCTTCGACGAGATCGCCGTCGAAGAGGCCGTCCGCCTGAAGGAAAAGGGCGTGGTCACCGAGGTGATCGCCGTTTCCTGCGGCCCCCAGGCCTGCCAGGAAACCCTGCGTACCGCCATGGCCATCGGCGCCGACCGCGGCATCCTGGTGCAGACGGACGAAGAGCTGCAGCCCCTGGCGGTGGCCAAGCTGCTCAAGGCCCTGGTCGACAAGGAAAGCCCCCAGCTGGTGATCCTGGGCAAGCAGGCCATCGACGACGACTGCAACCAGACCGGCCAGATGCTGGCCGCCCTGGCCGACATGCCCCAGGCCACCTTCGTCTCGAAGGTGGAAGTGGAAGGCACGAACTCGGGTGTGGCCAAGGTCACCCGCGAGGTCGACGGCGGCCTCGAGACCCTGCAGATTGCCCTGCCCGCCGTGGTCACCACCGACCTGCGCCTGAACGAGCCGCGCTACGTGACGCTGCCCAACATCATGAAGGCCAAGAAGAAGCAGCTGGATACCGTCACCCCGGCGGACCTGGGCGTCGACGTGGCCCCGCGCATCAAGACCCTCCAGGTCAACGAGCCTGCCAAGCGCTCGGCCGGCGTCAAGGTGCCTGACGTGGCCACCCTGGTCGCCAAGCTCAAGACTGAAGCCAAGGTCATCTGATTAACCACGAATTTCGACAGAGAAGATTCCGATGAACGTCCTGGTCGTTGCCGAACACGACAACGCCTCCCTCAAGGGGGCCACCCTCAACACCGTCATCGCCGCGAGCCAGATTGCCATGATGGGGGACGGCGAGGTCCATGTCCTCGTCGCCGGCCACAGCGCCGGCGCTGCCGCCGCGGCCGCCGCCCAGATCGCCGGCGTGGCCAAGGTGATCCACGCCGACGGCGAAGGCTTCGCCCATGGCCTGGCCGAGAACGTCGCCGCGCAGGTGCTGGCTCTTGTTGCAAATGCGGCCTCCAGCTACAGCCACATCCTGTTCCCGGCCACCGCCAGCGGCAAGAACGCCGCCCCGCGCGTGGCCGCCAGGCTGGACGTGGCCCAGGTCTCCGACATCACCAAGGTGATCTCGGCCGACACCTTCGAGCGCCCGATCTACGCCGGCAACGCGATCGCCACCGTGCAGTCGCAGGACGCCACCAAGGTGATCACCGTGCGCACCACCGGCTTTGACGCCGCGCCCGCTTCCGGTGGCTCGGCCGCCGTCGAGAGCGCCGCCGCCGTGGCCGCCTCGGCCAAGAGCCAGTTCCTGGGTTCCGAGATCGCCAAGAGCGACCGCCCGGAACTGACCGCCGCCAAGATCATCGTCTCCGGTGGCCGTGCCCTGGGCAGCGCCGAGAAGTTCAACGAAGTGATGACCCCGCTGGCCGACAAGCTCGGCGCGGCCCTCGGCGCCAGCCGCGCCGCCGTCGACGCGGGCTACGCCCCCAACGACTGGCAGGTCGGCCAGACCGGCAAGATCGTCGCGCCGCAGCTGTACATCGCCGCGGGCATCTCGGGCGCGATCCAGCACCTGGCCGGCATGAAGGACTCCAAGGTGATCGTCGCGATCAACAAGGACCCCGAAGCGCCGATCTTCAGCGTGGCCGACTACAGCCTGGAGGCGGACCTGTTCGCCGCCGTGCCGGAGCTGGTGCAGAACCTGTGAGGAATCGAGCATGAGCCAAGACAACTACGAAGCCTGGGTCGGACGCAGCGAGACCCTGGAAGACCATCTCGGCCTGGCCCCGGTGCGCCTGATGCGGGCCACGCTGGACATGGATTCGCAGGCGCCGGCCGAGGGCAGCGAACTGCCTCCCCTGTGGCACTGGCTCTACTTCCTGCCAGGCGAGCGTCAGTCGAATATTGGCGAAGACGGCCACCCGCGGCGCGGCGGCTTCCTGCCGCCGGTGACCCAGCCCCGACGCATGTGGGCGGGCAGCCGTCTGCAGTTCCTCAGGCCCCTCGTTCTGGGCGCGCAGGTGCGGCGCGTTTCCAGCATCCTCTCGGTCCAGTCCAAGTCGGGCCGCAGCGGCAATCTGGTTTTCGTGACGGTGCTCCATGAGGTTTCGGACCGTCAAGGCCTGGCGATCCGCGAGGAGCAGGACATCGTCTATCGCGACGCACCCCTGGCCGGCGCGCCGGCCCCCGTGCCGCCGGCCGCGCCCGAGGGCGAGCAATTCAGCCGCCTGGTCACCCCCGACCCGGTGCTCCTGATGCGGTACTCGGCCCTGACCTTCAATGGCCACCGCATCCATTACGACCGTCCCTACGCGATGCAGGAGGAGGGCTATCCCGGCCTGGTCGTGCACGGGCCGATGATCGCCACCTTGCTGCTTGAGGAACTGCGCCGGGCCCACCCGGACCGGCGCATCGCCCGTTATGAGTTCAAGGCGGTCAGCCCGCTGTTCGACATCGCGCCCTTCACCGTGGCGGGCCGTGTCGAAGGCACGCAGGCCCGGCTGTGGGCCCGCGGCCCGCAAGGCCAGCTGGCCATGCAGGCCAGCGCCGATTTCGCCTGACCCCTGCGTTTCCCGAGGAGTTTTCATGCAGGCCCTTCCCCTCAGCGGCGTGACCGTGGTCACGCTGGAGCACGCCATCGCGGCGCCCTTCTGCACCCGACAACTCGCCGACCTGGGCGCCCGGGTGATCAAGGTCGAGCGCCCCGGCAGCGGTGACTTCGCCCGCGCCTACGACCACCGCACCCGCGGCCTGGCCTCCCACTTCGTCTGGACCAACCGCTCCAAGGAGAGCCTGACCCTGGACCTGAAGCAGCCGCAGGCCCTGGAAGTGCTCGACGAACTCCTGGCCAAGGCGGACGTGCTCGTGCAGAACCTGGCGCCGGGCGCCGCTGCCCGCATGGGTCTGGGCTTCGATACCCTGAGCGCCAAGTACCCCCGGCTGGTGGTCTGCGACATCTCGGGCTATGGCGCCGATGGTCCCTACCGGGACAAGAAGGCCTACGACCTGCTGATCCAGAGTGAGGCGGGCTTCCTGTCCGTCACCGGCACGCCCGACGAACCCAGCAAGGCGGGCAACTCCATCGCCGACATCGCCGCCGGCATGTATGCCTACACCGGCATCCTGAGCGCGCTGCTGCAGCGGCACCAGACCGGCCGCGGCTCGCATGTGGAGGTCTCGATGCTCGAGGCCATGAGTGAGTGGATGGGATTTCCCATGTACTACGCCTATGACGGCCAGACGCCGCCGGGCCGCAATGGCGCGGCCCACGCCACCATCTATCCCTATGGCCCCTTCGAGGCTGGCGACGGCCGGCAGGTCATGCTGGGTCTTCAGAACGAGCGCGAATGGAAGCTCTTTTGCGAGAAGGTGCTGCTCCAGCCCGAACTGGCCGCCGATCCCCGCTTCGACACCAATGTGCGCCGCGTCGAGAACCGGGCTGCGCTCAAGCAGGTCATCCTGGACGCCTTCGCGCGCATGACCTCGGACGAGGTGCGCGGGCGCCTGGACGAGGCACAGATCGCCAATGCCAGCGTCAACCAGGTGGGGGACCTCTGGAACCATCCGCAGCTGCATGCCCGCCAGCGTTTCCGGACCATCGGCTCGCCGGCGGGGCCGCTGCAGGCCTTGCTGCCGCCGGCGACCAGCAACGACTACGCCTGCCGCATGGATCCCGTGCCCGCCCTGGGCGAGCACAGCGAGGCGATTCTGCGTGAGCTCGGACGCAGCCCGCAGGACATCGCCGCCCTGAAGGCGGCGGGAACCTTTTGAGTCCGACCCGGGCCGCTGGAGTGATGTGTCATGAGTGAAGCGATCCGCCACGCGCGCAGCTTTCTTTTCGTGCCGGCGACCCGGCTGGACCGCCTGGAAAAAGCCTTTGCCACCGGCGCCGATGCCGTCATCGTCGACCTGGAGGACGCGGTCGCGCCCGACAGCAAAGCCTCTGCGCGCCTTGCCCTGGCCGAGCGCCTGCCGGCCCTGGACGCTTCGCTGCGCCAGCGCCTGCTGGTGCGCATCAACGCCGTCGGGACGCCCTGGCACGAGGAGGACCTGGCGCTCATGGCCGAGTGGTCCGGGCAGAGCCTGGGCGCGGTGATGCTCCCCAAGTCAGAGGCGGCCGCTGCCTTGCGCGCGGTGGTGGCCCGGCTCGGCGCGCAAGGCCGGGTGCTGGCCCTGGTGGAGTCGCTGGAGGGGCTGGACAACGTGGATGCCCTGGCCCGCGAACGCGGCGTGCTGCGCCTGGCCTTCGGTCATCTGGACTTCCAACTGGATCTGGGCATGCGATGCACGCCCGAAGAGCCGGAGCTGACCTCCGTCCGCCTTGCGCTGGTGGCAGCCTCCCGGCGTGCCCGACTGCCGGCGCCGATCGACGGCGTGACCACCGCCACCGGCGATGGGGCGCGCCTGGCAGCCGATGTCAGCCGCGCCCGCGCTTTCGGTTTTGGCGGCAAGCTGTGCATCCACCCGGCCCAGGTCGAGGGCGTGAATGCGGCTTTCGCGCCCTCGGACAGCGAGCTGGCCTGGGCGCGTCGTGTGGTGGAGGCGGCGGCGCAGCAGGGCGGCCAGGCCTTCAGCCTCGAGGGCAAGATGGTCGACCTGCCCGTGATCCTCTCGGCGCAGGCCCTGCTGGCCAGCCCCTTCGCCCGGCAGGTCACTGCCGGGACCTGAACGGATCAGGTTCGAGGCCAGCCCGCAGCGGAGGCTCCGCGTTCAGCTGCGCGGCGCGCTGGCCTGGAAGGAGGGGCGCTCCCGTATCCGGTCGAACCAGGCGGCCAGGCGGGGGCGGCCCGTGCGCCAGTCGTAATCGGTGACCCGGAAGTCCACCCAGCCGACGGCGCAGCCCACGCTGATCTCGGCCATCGTCGGCGTGTCGGCCAGCAGATGGGCCTGTTGCTCCAGGGTGTTGAGGCAGTTCTCGACCTTGGTCCACTGGGCCTGGTAGACCGCGTCCCAGCGCTTGGCCGGCTCACGCCCCAGCTCGTTGCGGGCCAGCACGCCCGCGATCACCAGGCCGTCGGCCAGGGTGTTGAGCCGCAGCGTCTGCCAGCGCGCGTCGCCTGCGGCCGGGAACAGGCGGGTGTCCCCGGCCAGGCTGGCCAGGTATTCGCAGATGACCGTGGAGTCATACAGGGCCTCGCCATTGTCGAGGATCAGGGTCGGGATCTTGCCGACCGGGTTGTGGGCCACGACCGCGGGGCTGGGGGCGGTGGCCGAGACGGTGACGGGCTCGAGCGCGACACGGTCCTGCAGGCCGAGTTCATGCAAGGTCACCATGACCTTGCGGACGAAGGGAGAGACGGTTCCGTGGAGCAGTTTCATGAGGCGGTAGGCTCGGTCAATGGGGATCAGGGAGAGGGCGTGACCAGACGCGTGGCCTGGCTGTCGGCTTCTTCGGCGCGGGCGCGCGCGGCACGCGCACCCTCGAGGGCGAAGTGGGTGTCGCTGCCGGTGAAGTAGCAGCGGGCGGCGCCCAGCGCCAGGCAGCGCGCCAGGTCGGCCGGCTGGCGCAGGCCGCCGGCGATGAAGGGCTTGCGTGCCGCGCGGCAGGCGGCGGCCAAGGCCTGGTAGGCCTCCAGCATGCGGGGGTGATCGAATTGTCCAGGCACGCCCAGGGCGGCAGACAAGTCCGAGCTGCCGACCATCAGCGCGTCGATGCCCTCGACTGCGGCGATTGCTTCCGCGGCTGCAATGCCTTCGGGGGATTCGACCATCGCCACCAGCAGCGTGGCGTCGTTGATGGCCTGCATCAGGGCCGGGCCGGTCAGGCCGGGGAAGCGCGGGTCGATCGGCAGGCCCAATGAGCGGTCGCCGCGCGGCGCCGTCAGTGCCGCCTGCACCAGCTCGCGCGCGTGCGCCGCGCTGCGCAGGTCGGCCACCAGCAGGCCGTGAGCCCCGGAGTCGATGAGACGGCCGATCAGGGCAGGTTCCAGGTGGGACAGGCGCGCCAGCACGCTCACCCCGCCCAGCAGGCCGGCCTGGAAGATCCCCGCTGCCGCTTCCATATCGATCGGGCTGTGCTGGAAGTCCAGGTAGATGGCGTCCTGGCCGGAGGCCTGGGCCAATGCCACGATGCCGGGGTGGCGGATCGAGCGCACGCCGAAGATGGTGCAGGCCTCGCCGGCCAGCAGGCGCCGCTTGAATGGGTTGGCGGGGGCAGGGGAGCGAGCGGGCGGCGTCATCGGTGGGACCGTGTCAAGGCGGCGGGCGGGGCCCGGCCGCAGCCCTCACTCTACCCCCGCGCGAGGCGCATCTCCCAGCTTGGAGCTTGATGGCTGGATCAAGAATTAGCATTTTCTGGAACGAGGGGCGGTTCCTAGAATCGGCTTCCGCAAATCGACTGGATAGCCAAGGAGTTCCCGCAGTGAAGCTGATGCATGGAAAAGTGTCGCCCTTCGTCCGCAAGGCGATGATTTTCGCGATCGAAAAGGGTCTGCAAGACCGCGTCGAGGTGGTGCCTGCCGCCGTCGGCCAGGGCAAGATCAACGAAGACCTGCTGCGTCTGAACCCCACCGGCAAGATCCCTACCCTGATCACCGATGACGGCCAGTCCGTCTACGACTCGCTGGTGATCTGCGACTACCTGGACTCCGTTGTCGCAGAACCCCGGGCCTTGCCCCAGGATGCCAAGGAGCGCACCGCCGCCCTGACGCTCAACGCTGCTGCCGATGGCCTGATCGTCGCGGGCGTGCTCGCCATGCTGGAGCGCGGCAAGGCTGCCGAGCGCCAGTGGCCCGAGTTCGAGGCTGCCCAATGGGCCAAGGTGGAGCACTGCCTGGTTGCGATCGACCGTGGCGTCCAGGCCCGCGGCCAGACCTTCGACATCGGTACCGTCGGCGCGTTGTGTGCTCTGGGCTGGCTGGATGCGCGCGCGCCCAGCGTCGAGTGGCGCAGCCGCTTCCCGAAGGCGGCCGCCTGGTTCGACGCCCAGCACGCACGGGAGTCGGTTGCCGGAACCCGTCCGCCCCAGGCCTGAGCCCGCGCGCCCGGCCGGAAGACCGGCCGGGCCATTTCCGAGCCCTTCAGGCCTCCTTCGAGGTCACGCACGACATGCAATCAGTCACCCGGCAACTCGCCGAATTCATCTCCACCTATCCCCTGTCGGATGTGCCTGAAGTCCTCCGGCGCAACACCGGGCGGATCATTGCCGACACGGTGGCCAGCATCGTTTCCGGCGCGGGCAGCGAGGTGGCGCCCGGCCTGCTGAAGTACGCCAGCGCCCACCCGGGCTCGGTGCCCATCCTGGGCACTGCGGTCACGGCCTCTGCCGAAGCGGCGGCCCTGGTCAATGGCGCCTTCGGCCATGCGCTCGAATACGACGATGTCTTTTCGATGCTGCCCGGCCATCCGGCGGCCATCATCATCGCTGCCCTCATCCCTGACCTGGCTGCTCGCCCGGTCAGCGCCCGGGAGCTGAGCGACGCCTTCATCATCGGCTACGAGGTCTGCGCCCGCTTCGGCATTTCGATGACGTTGCAACATCATCGTGATCGCGGCTTCCATGCGACTGCGACTCTGGGCATGTTCGCCGGCGTGGCCGCCCTGGCGCGCCTGCGCCGACTCACGACGGACCAGACCGTCGACGTGCTTTCGGTGGCCGGCTCCTTTGCCTCCGGCATCCTGGCCCAATTGGGCACCTCCATGAAGTCGGTGCACTCGGGCTGGGCGGCGCGCAACGCCGTCGCCGCCGCCGATCTGGCCGCTGCCGGCATCGCCGGTGCCGCCGACATCCTGGAGTCACCCAAGGGCTTCTACAACGCCTACGGCACGGCCGCCTCCAAGGTCGAGCGCCTGATGGAGAACATCGCGAACCCCTGGGCCATCGTCGAGCCCGGCGTCTCGCTCAAGAAATACCCCTGCTGCTTCGCGGCGCACCGCGGGATCGAGGCTGTTCTGGACCTCCGTCGCATGCACGGCGTGACCTTCGAGGAGGTGGCGCAGATCGAGTGCCGGCTGCCGCCCAAGGGCCTGGTCAACATGGTCCATCACCGGCCCCAGACCGGCCTGGAGGCCAAGTTCAGCATGGAGTACTGCTTCCTGGCCACCTTGGTCGATGGTCAGCCCGAGCTGTCGACCTTCACCGACGCGCAGGTCCTGCGGCCCCTCATCCAGGCCCACCTGGGCATGGTGACTTGCATCGAGGACCCGGCTTGCGAGGAGGGTATCGGTGAGGCCAGTGGCTCCGTCTCCGGTGCCCGTGGCCATGTCCAGATCACGCTGATCCTCAAGGACGGCCGTCGCCTGGTCCAGCAGGTTGCCCACGCGCCCGGCACGCCGGTGCGCGAGCTGACCGGGCCGGAGATGAGTGACAAGTTTGCGATCTGCGCCCGTCACGCCGGAATGAAGGGCGCGCGCGTGGAGGCGTTGCAGGGTGTGCTCGAGTCGGATTGGCAGTCCTGGGATGACCGCCCCCTGGGCCTGCGCGCTGTTTGTTTGTCGGCGGCTGATGCTCACTAAGTTTGGAGATTGACCATGAAATCATTGCTTAAGGTCCTAGCTATTCTTCCGTTCAGCCTGGGTATCGTCACGCCGGGAGCCTTCGCGGCCGATGACTATCCCAGCCGCCCCGTCACCCTGGTGGTGCCATATCCGGCCGGCGGCACCATCGACCGCCTTGCCCGTGACTTCGCCGAGTTCATGCGCACGCGCTGGAGCCAGCCCATCGTGGTGATGAACCGCGGAGGCGGCGACGGTGTCGTGGGCGTGGATTCGGTGCGGCGCGCAGCGCCGGATGGCTACACCCTGCTCATTGGCGGCGGATCTACCCACACCGTCGGGCCCGCCACTGATTCGGAGATGAAGTACGACCCGATCAAGGACTTCAGCGCCATCGCCTACTTCGGCGATACCCCCATGATCTTCACGGCTGGTCCCTCGATGGGCACTGCGAACTTCGAGCAGATGATCGCCAGGGCCAAGTCCGCCCCCGGAAAGTACACCTTCGGCTCGGTGGGGAACTCCACCGCCCTGGTGGGCAACATGCTGGAAAAGGCGGCTGGCATCCAGACGCGCAGCGTCAACTACAAGCAGTTCGGCGCGACCGTGCTGGACATTGGCCGGGGCGACGTCGACATGGGCATCAGCTCGCTGTCCATCGTGATCGGCAATGTGCAGCAGAAGATGGTTCGCCCCCTGGCCGTGACCTCGCGTGAGCGCTCCAAGCTGCTGCCTGACGTGCCGACCGTGGCCGAGAAGTACCCCGGCTTCGAAGTGGGCATCTGGTTCGGCCTCTGGGGCCCCGCCGGCCTGCCCGCCGACATGGTGACTCGCCTGAACAGGGAAATGGCGGCTTTCCAGCAGGCGCCCGGCCGCGCGGAAAAGTGGGGCAACGAGGGCTTCGTTTTCCGCGCGAGGTCGGTTCCCGAGTTCGCCGCCTACGTCAAGTCCGACCTGGATCGCTGGCGCGCTGTGGCCGCCGACGCCAGTATGCGGAAAGAAAAGTGAGCGGGTGCGTGAGTGCTGAAGCGAGCGAGACCGTGCGCGCCGAGGCGGTACAGGTCCAGGACGTGACACGCGCGGTGGCGGCCTTCATCGCCGAAGTCGACATGTCCGGTGTGCCGGCGGCCGTCTTCGAGAAGGCCCGCCAGGTCATTGCCGACTCTCTCGGTTGCATGCTGGCTGGCGCGGGCAGTGAATTGCGCGATGCCATGCTGTCCTACCTGGACGACGGCGCCGTGGGCACCGTGCCCGTGATCGGCACGGGGCGCTCAGCCTCACCGCAGGCCGCGGCGCTCGTCAACGGTGCCTTTGGCGCCGCCCTGGACTATGACGACCTGATCGGGTCCCTGCACCCGAGTTCGGTGATCGTGTCCGCACTCGTCTCCGCAGTCGGCGCCGTGCCTGTCAGCGGGCGGCACTTCGTCGAGTCCTACATCATCGGGCTGGAGATTGGCGCCAAGATGGCCGTGGCCTTGGGCCCGGATCACCCGCGACGCGGCTTCCACGCCACTTCCACCCTGTCCGGATTTGCGGCATTCGCGGCGGTGGCGCGACTCAAACGTTTGCCAGTCGATCAGGTCGCTACCGGCCTGAGCCTGGTCGCCTCCCAGTCCGGCGGTGTGTTGTGCCAGCTGGGCACCATGACCAAGCCCCTGCACTCGGGCCTGGCGGCGCGGGTTGCCATCGATGCCGAGCGCCTGGCGGCGCACGGCGTCACCGCTTCGCAGCAGGCCCTCGAGGGGCGGCGCGGGTACTTCGAAGCCTATGGCGGCGAGAGCTCCGACGCCACCCGCTTGCCGGGCCTACTGGGCCAGCCCTGGTCCGTCATCGATCCGGGCTCGACCCTCAAGCGCTTCGCCTCTTCGGTGGCGGGGCACCGCGGCATGGCCGCCGTTCTGGAGCTCAAGGCCCAGGGCCTGACCGCAGCCAATCTGGTCAAGCTCGACTGCGCGGTCGCGCCGGGAGCCCTGCGCCCCATGATGTACCCGCGCCCCAGTAACGGCTTCGAGAGCAAGTTCAGCATGCCCTACGCGCTGGCCGCCGCCGTGCTGGACGACAAGCTGTGCATCGCTTCTTTCGAGACACCTGCGACCCAACGGGCCGAGATCGATGCGCTGCTCGCGCGTATTCATGCTTGGGAAGACCCGATGCAGGCGATCGAGGACCCGGTGTCCGCCAACCGCAGCTGGGGCTACCGCGGCTACGTCCGGGCAACGGCGACCCTGGCCGACGGCCGCGTGCTGGTCGCGCGTGTCGATGTGCACCCTGGCGCGCCGAGCAAGCCCCTGAGCTGGGACGACCTGAACGCCAAATTCCTAGACTGTGCCCAGTGCTGTGGCATGCCGGCCGACCGCGCCGGCGGTGTCTTTGAGCGCCTGCGTGACCTGGAGTCCTGTCCCGACATCCGCACCGTACTGGCCGACCTCCAGCCCTGAGCGCCGCCGGCAATTCCTTTCCTCCACCCACCCGATCCCCAACGGCAACCGCGACCACACCATGAAAATCATCGACTCCCAACTGCACTGCTTCTACGCCGACACGCCCGAGCATCCCTGGCCTGCTGGCGCCACCCCCATTCACGGCCCCGAGTTCACCATCGAGAGCGCGATCGAACTGCTGGACAAGCACGGCGTCCAGGGCGCAGTGCTGGTGCCGCCGAGCTGGAACGGCTGGGACAACGAGTACTCCCTCGCCGCCGCCCGCGCCATGCCCAAGCGCTTCGGCGTCATGGGCCGTTTCGACATCGTGGCCCCGGACGCAGCTGAGCGTCTGAAGACCTGGCGCAAGGACCAGCCCGGCATGCTGGGCGTGCGTCCCTTCATCATGGGCGAGCCCTGGATGCAGCTGCTGACCGACAAGATGGACTGGTTCTGGACCATCGCCGAAGAGACCGCGCTGCCCCTGATGAGCCACATCCCCGGCAACATCGGCGGCTTCGCGCCCATCCTCGAGCGTCACCCCGACCTGCACCTGATCATCGACCACGCCGGCCGGCATCCGCGCGGCGCCAAGGACGACGCCTCCTGGGCGGACGCCGACCAGATGTATGCGCTCGCTCGCTTCAAGAACGTCTCGGTCAAGGTCTCATCCCTGCCCTGCTTCACCACCGAGGCCTATCCGTTCAAGAACCTGCACCGTCACATCAAGGCGATCTATGACCACTTCGGTCCGCAGCGCATGCACTGGGGCAGCGACTTCACCCGCCTCGATAGCACCTACGACGAGAACCTGCGCCTGTTCACCGAGGCTCTGGACTTCCTCAGCACCGAGGACAAGGAATGGGTGATGTGGCGTGCCCTGAGCCAGGCGCTGGACTGGGAAGTCTGAGGCGGCGATGGCCCAGCAAGACCTGCAGAGGCTGCGTAGCGGCCATTTCTCAGATGCGCTTGACGAGCTGAACCTGCCCGGGGGCCGCTCCCCCGTGCCGGTCTACCTGGGGACCCCGGGCACGACCGCGATCGGACCGGCTTACACCCTGCGCCAGTCGGTTGTCACCCATGACCCCCAGCCGGGCGTCAAGCCGGTCACCCGCCATGCCGATGCCGCTCGGGAGCTGGCCGCGCCAGGCGAGGTCCTGGTGATCGACGTGGGCGGCGAGCCGCGTATCGGCACCTGGGGCGAAGCCCAGACGCTGCGCGCCATGGCGCGCGGCCTGGCCGGCGTGCTGGTGCATGGCGCTTCCCGCGATGGCAACGGCCTGCGCGAGCGCGGGCTGCCTGTGGGCTGCGTGGGCATGACGCCCGTGCGCAGCTCGGGCAGGCTGGAAACCGTGACGCTGGGCGAGCCGGTGAACTTCGCGGGCGTGGTGATCCGCGCCGGTGACCTGGTCGTCTTCGACGAGGACGGCGTGGTGTGTGTGCCTGCCGAGCACGCTGCGGTGGTGACTGCCGAGGCGCAGCGCATCGCTGCGCGCGAAGCCGATCGGGATCGTCAATTGCAGGCGGCCTTGCCCCGCTCCTGACCGGCGCGCGTCCTGCCTTGGCGCTGGACGCTCCTGTTGCCCCCGGAAGACTCCGGGTTTTCCCTGCCGCCCCGGTCTCCCGGGGCGGCCTCGTTTCATCGCCCCCTTTCTCCTTCGGTGCACGCCAGGCTGCGCGCCGCTGGCGTCGGGCGGGCCTCATGCCGTACCGGCATGCATCGAGCTTGAAAAGCTATTTCACATCTTCGAGGTGGCCTGCAATAGTGACGCCACCAAGGAGACAACGATGAAACGACGCAATGCACTTCTGGCATCCCTGGGCGCCCTGTTGGCCGCACAGGGCGTGCGGGCCCAAGAATTTCCGACCCGCGCTATCCGCCTGGTCTCGCCCTTTGCGGCCGGCGGCGGCAGCGACTTCCTCGGTCGCTACCTGTCCGTCAAGCTCGGAGCAGCACTGGGCCAGTCGGTGATCGTGGAGAACCGCGCCGGTGCCGGTGGCATGCTGGGCGTGGATGCGGTCGCCAAGTCTGCCCCCGATGGTTACACCATCGTGATCGGCAGTGCGGGCCCCCTGACGGTGCTCCCGGCCCTGGGCACCAAGATGCCCTATGACCCTCAGCGCGACCTGCAGCCCATCTCCCTCCTGACCAAGCAGCCCTTTGTGCTGCTGACCAACGCGCAGACACCCGCGAAAGATCTGAAGGAGTTCCTGGCCCTGGCCCGCCAGAAGCCCGGTCGGCTCAACTACGGCACGCCTGGCAACGGATCCGCGCCGCATCTGGCCATCGAGATGCTGAAGATGAAGACCAAGGTCTTCATCACCCACGTGCCCTACAAGGGCGGCCCGCCGGCGCTGGCCGACCTGGCCGCCGGCCAGATCGAACTGGCGACTGCCGACCCCAACACCGCCATGCCGCTGGTCAAGCAGGGCCGGCTGCGCGCCCTGGCGGTCACCACAGCCAAGCGCTCGCCCATGATGCCTGAGGTGCCGACGGTGGCCGAATCCGGCGTCGAGGGTTACGACGTGGCCGGCTGGTTCGGCGCGCTGGTACCCGCGGGCACGCCGCAGGCCGTCGTGCAGCGGCTGAACGCGGAAATCGTCAAGGCGATGAATGCGCCCGAAGCTCGCGAGGCCCTGGGCGGGCTGGGCGGCGAGCTGCTCTCGACCACGCCGGCGCAGTTCGCCAGCCACATCGCCGCCGAGACCGACCGCTGGCGCGTCCTGGTCAAGACCATGAACATCAAGGGCGACATCTGAACCCTGGGGCGCGGACCGCGCCCCGTCCACCCCACACCGACAAGTCAGAAGAGAGGAAACCCACATGAGCACCCCCGCCATCACCAAAGCCCGTCGCATGCGCGAACTGCTGAAGAAGGGCACCGTCGTATCGCCCGGCGTCTACGACGGCTACAGCGTCCGCATGGTGGAGAAAATGGGTTTCGAGGCGGCCAATACCTCCGGCGCCGCCCTCTCCAATACGCTTCTGGGCCTGCCCGACGTCGGCATCCTGTCCATGATGGAGAACGTCGACGCCTGCCGCAACATCGTCGCCAGCACCAACCTGCCCATCATCGCTGACGCCGACACCGGCTACGGAAATGCGGTCACCGTGTTTCACGCGGTGCAGTACTTCGAGGCTGCCGGCGTCGTCGGCATGAATCTGGAGGACCAGGTCAGCCCCAAGCGCTGCGGCCACATGCGCGGCAAGGCGGTGATCGATGCCCGCGAAATGTGCAAGAAGCTCGAGGCTGCCGCCCGCGCCAAGAAAGACTCGGACTTCATCATCAACGCCCGCACCGACGCGATCGCCGTCGAGGGCTTTGACGCCGCCGTCAAGCGCTGCAAGATGTACCTGGCCGCCGGCGCCGACCTGGCCTATGCCGATGCCATCGAGACGGAAGACCAGGTCAAGCGCCTGGTCGATGCCCTCGGCCCCGGCGTGATCAGTGTCAATCAGGGCTTCGGTATTCGCTCGCGTCCGACCACCCCCCTGATTTCCGTCAAGCGCCTGGCCGAGTTGGGCGTTGCCCGCGTCAGTCTGCCGCGCCTGCTGCCCTCGGCCGCCCTGATGGCCATGCAGAACGCACTGGCCCTGATGAAAAAGAGCATCGAGACCGGCGAGCTCTACGACCGACCCGACATGATGATGGGTATCGAGGATGTGACCGCGCTCATGGGTTACGCGCGCATCAACCAGCTCGAGCAGGATTTTTCCCTGGAGGAGGACCTGGAGAAGCGCTTCGGCGGCAACGTCGACCTGGTCGTTCGCGGCGCGCACTGAGAGGACGCAGCCATGGGAATGACCATTGCGGAGAAGATCCTGGCGCGCAAGAGCGGCCTGGACCAGGTGTCACCGGGTGACCTGGTGACCGTCGACGTCGACACCGTGATCGTGATCGACAACAACTTCATGCCCAATCAGTGGCGTGACGTGCTGCGGGTCGCCGACCCGGACCGCATCATCGTGGCCTTCGACCATCGCGCCCCGGCCTCTACCCTGGCCAGCGCCACGGCACACAACGTAGGCCGCAAGTTCGTCGAGAAGTTCGGCATCAAGCGTTTTCACGACGTCGGCGCCGACCAGGGCATCGCCCACCAACTGGTGTCTGATTACGGTTATGCGCTGCCTGGCAGCGTGCTGCTGTGTGGTGACTCCCACACCTGCAGCGCGGGTGTCTTCAACTGCCTGGCCCGTGGCGTCGGCACGCCCGACGTGATCTTCGCGGCGGTGACCGGCAAGGCCTGGTTCAAGGTGGGTGCGACCGTCCGCTACGAGCTGACGGGCAAGCTGTCCCGCGCCGTCACGACCAAGGACGCCTTCCTGCAGATCGCTGGAAAGTGGGGCGACCATGCAACCATGAATGTGGAGTACGGTGGCTCCGGGATCGCCTCCCTCAACATCAACGCCCGCAAGACACTCACCACGATGTCGGCCGAGTTGTCGGCTGAATTTGCGACTTTCGAGGCAGACGATGCCCTGATCGACTGGGTGCGCCAGCGCAATCCCAAGCCCTTCGAAGTGGTTCGCCCCGACGCCGACGCGCGCTATCACGCGGTGCGCGAGGTGGACCTGTCCACCCTGGAGCCGCTGGTCGCCTTCCCGGACTCCGTGGTGCAGAACTCCCGTCCGGTCGGCGACGCCGTCGGCACCCGGGTGAACCAGGCCTTCATCGGCTCCTGCGCCAACGGCACCCTTGACGATCTGGCCATGGCCGCCGAGATCGTCAAGGGCAAACGGGTTGCATCCCACACCCGTCTCCTGATCACCCCGGGATCGCAGAACGTCTACCGCGAAGCGGCTCGCACCGGCATCCTGGCGACGCTGTCCGAGGCCGGCGCCATCATCACCCCGCCTACCTGCGGCGCTTGTGGCGGCGGCAGCATGGGCGTGATCGGTGCCGACGAGACCTGCATCACGGCGACGACCCGCAATTTCAAGGGCCGCATGGGCGACCCGAGCGCGAAGATCTACATGGGATCACCCGCGACGGTGGCCGCCTCTGCGGTCCGCGGTGTGATCACCGACCCGCGTGAGTTCATCCACTGAGGCCCGGAGCAAAAATGAAATACAAGGCCCGAGTCTGGAAATTCGGTGACAACATCAACACCGACCTCATTCTGCCCATCGTTGCGTTCTACTTGCCGCACGAGGAGCAGATCAAGTATGTCTTCAAGGCCAATCGACCCGGCTGGGTCGACGAGATGAAGCCAGGCGACATCATCATTGGCGGCAAGAATTTCGGCATGGGCTCCAGCCGCCCGGCCGCTCGCTCGCTCAAGACGCTGCAGGTCGGATGCCTGGTCGCGCACTCGATCAACGGACTGTTCTTCCGCAACTCCGTCAACTGGGCCTTGCCCGCGATGGAGTGCCCGGGCGTTCAGGACCTGTTCGATGAGGGTGACGAGGCCGAAGTCGACTTCGACGCCTGCGTCGTTCGCAACCTGACCAAGGGCACCGAGCTGAAGGCGAGTCGCGTTCCCGAGCAACTGGTGAACATCGTGCGCGCCGGCGGCATCTACGAATTGCTCGAGAAGGAAGGGGCCATCGGCCCCAAGGCAAAAACCGTCGAGGCCATTCCCGTGAAGGTGGCCTCCTCGGGAGATTGAGCCCGATCAGCGCAGGTAATCGGCAGATCACTAATTTCGATTTGCTATAGGGCAGGGCGCCGGCATACGCTGGCGCCCTGTTTTCATTTGCATGGAGAAACCAGTGAGAGAAATCCGAGGTGAGGCCCTGGCCGTACTGCATTCGATGGGCACCGAGCCGCCCAAGACGGCCGCGCCCGACGGCGCCGTGGACTGCCACATGCACGTGTTCGATCCCCGCTACCCCTTCATCCCGGGGCGCAATCCGGATCATTGCACCGCGGACGACTACCGCAATTTCCAGCGCCGTCTGGGCCTGTCCCGCTGCATCGTGGTGGGCGCCTCCAGCCACGGCCTGGACAACAGCTGCCTGCTCGATACCCTGGGCAAGTTCGGTGACAAGGCGCGTGGCGTGGCCACCATCAACCGTGCCACGGCCGACGAGGAACTGCGTCGACTGCACGCCGCCGGTGTGCGCGGCATCCGGGTGAACTTCGGCCGGGTCCAGGTCGTCGCCTCTGACCTGATGGAACTGGCGCAGAAGATCAAGCCCCTGGGCTGGCACTTGCAGACCCACATGTTGGCCGATGCCCTGGTCGAGAACGAAGCCCTGCTGGCCTCCCTGCCCGTCACCCTGGTGATTGACCATATCGGCCGCGCGCCTCAGCCCGGCGGCCTTGCCCACCCGGTGGCGGGAGTGCTCGAACGCCTGCTCAAGGCGGGCAACACCTGGGTGAAGCTTTCCCACTACTACGAGGACGCAGCCAAGGGCGTGACTTACGGCGACTACGTGCCGTTGGTCAAGCACCTGCTCGCCCTGCGGCCCGACCGCCTGGTCTGGGCGTCCGACTGGCCCCATGCCACCCAGGAGCAGCGCCCCAACGGCGCCGAGCTGTTCGATCAGGTCGCCCAATGGCTGCCCGACGCCGCCCTGCGCAAGCAACTGCTGGTCGACAACCCGAACGCCCTGTACTGGCGCGATTGAGGTTCGTCGACCAATAGCAGCCAACCGATCCCCGTGCACCCCGAGAGGAGACAGCCATGTTCAAAAACGAGTTTTGCGTGAACCGCCGAAGCGCCCTGACGGGCGTCATCGCACTCCTGACCAGCGCCTTCCTGGGAGGGGGCTCGGCGCTGGCCCAGGATGCAGCCCGTGGCTATCCGTCACGGCCGATCACCGTCATCGTGCCCTATGCAGCCGGAAGCAACGGTGACTTGGTCACTCGCCAGGTCACCACGCGACTGGCCATCAGCCTGGGCCAGTCGATCGTGATCGACAACAAGCCGGGGGCCGGTGGCAACCTCGGAGCTGAAATCGCCATGCGCGCGCCGGCCGATGGCTACACCCTAGTGCTGACGGCGCCCAGCCACGCGGTCAACATGAGCCTGATGGCTAAGCCCCGCTATGACGTCCTCAAGGACTTCGCCGCGGTGGCCATGCTGACCTCATCGCCCATGGCGCTCATCGTCCATCCCGCGGTCAAGGCGCGCAACGTGCGCGAACTGATCGCGCTGGCCAAGGCCAACCCAGGCAAGCTCAATTACGCGAGCCCGGGCAATGGGAGCACGGCGCACATGGCGATGGAGCTGTTCAAGGCCGAGACGGGCGCCAACATCCAGCACGTGCCATACAAGGGCGGCGGCGAGGCGACCAAGGACCTGGTCGGCGGCGAAGTGCAGGTCATGTTCAACGCGACCTCCACGGCGCTGGAGTTCGTCAACACAGGCAAGGCCCGCGGGCTGGGGGTTTCTTCGGGCAAGCGCAGCCCGCTGGCGCCGGATCTGCCGACGGTGGCTGAGGCGGGTGTCCCCGGCTACGAGGTTCTGATCTGGCAAGGCCTGCTGGCTCCCGCCGGCACGCCCCAGCCCATCGTCGAGCGGCTCAACCGCGAGATCAACGCTGTCCTCAAGGCGCCCGAGATCCAGAAGGAATTCGCCACCATGGGCGTTTCCCCGCTGCCCTGGACGGCCAAGGAGTTCCAGGACTATCTGGCCAATGAGGTGACCAAGTGGGCGCGCGTGGTCAAGACCAACGGCATCAAGGCCGACTGAACCGACCGAGGGCGAAATTGTGGCTGGGACGATCGCGGACGGTTATGCACGCTTCACCGTCGGACTGCGGCATGAAGACATTCCGCGGACCGTGCGTGAGCGGACCCGTTTCCTGATTCTCGATGCGGTCGGCGTCGCCCTCGCCGCCAGCCGGGAGGATTTCGCAGACGCGGCGGTGGCAGGCTTCGCGGCCTTCGGCCCGGGGCCGGGTGTGGTGATGGGACGGCGCGAGCGCCTGGGTGTGCGCGACGCCGTCGCCGCCAATGGCGTGCTGGTGCATGGGCTCGACTACGACGACACGCACCCGCAAGGCGTGATCCACAGCACTGCCAGCTGCTTCCCCGCTGCCCTGGGCGCTGCGGCGCATGCTGGCGCCACCGGACGCGACCTGGTCACCGCATTCGTCATCGGCACCGAGGTCTCGGCCCGACTGGGCATGGTAGCCAGGGGCGCCTTCCACGAAGCGGGTTTTCACCCGGCCGGCACGCTCTCACCCTTCGCCTGCGCCTTGATCGCCGGCAGGCTCTATGGCCTGGACCAGGACCAGCTCGCCATGGCGCAGGGCATCGCGCTGAGCACCGGCTCCAGCAGCAGCCGCCAGTTCAACCGCGAGGGGGCAGGGACCAAGCGCCTCCACCCGGGTTGGGGGGCTGCGGCCGGCCTGGCTGCGGCCGCCCTGGCCAAGGCGGGTCTGACCGGCCCGCGCGCCGCCTACGAGGGCGAGTACGGGCTCTACCCCACGCACCTGGGCGCTCGCTACCCCCAGTGCGACATGGGCGAGGCCACCGCCGGCCTGGGCGAGGTGTGGGAGACGCTGGCCGTGGCCTTCAAGCCCATCCCCGCCTGCCTGCACCTGCATGCCGTCATCGATGCCGCGGTAGCCCTGGGCGAGGCCCATGCCTTCCGGCCGGAGGACGTGGAGAAGGTGACGGCCCTGCTTCCTCGCCAGGCGCTGCCGGTGGTGTGCGAGCCGATCGGGCCGCGCCGGCGCCCCGCCAACCCCTACACGGCCCAGACCAGCCTGCCTTATGCGGTGGCCTCGGCCCTGATCCGCCGCCGCTTCACCCTGGAGGATCTCGACGCCCAGGCCCTGAATGACGGCCGGGTCCACACGCTGGCCGACAAGGTGGACTACGCCGTCGACCCGAATTCCGCCTATCCCAAATACTTCTCCGGCGAGCTGGTGCTCAAACTCAAGGACGGGCGCGAGTTTGCTCATCGCGAGGGCATCAACCGCGGCTCGCCAGACCGGCCCCTGACCGAGGAGGAGCTGCTGCGAAAGTTCATGGACAACGCGCAGCGCGTCACCTCGCCCCAGCGGGCTGCGGCCATCGCCGACGCAGTGCTGGCGATCGACCGGCCTGATGGCCTTGCCAATTTCGAAATGCTTCTCGCCAAGGAGGGTGAGCAATGAAAGAGTACAGAAACGTTGCCAAGGAGCGCCTGCTGCGCGGCGAGATGACCTTTGGCTTCCAGGTCCGCGTCTTTCGCGAGCAGGAACTGGCGCGTGCCATCGCGGCGGCCGGCTTCCACTTCGCCTTCATTGATCTGGAACACACTGCGCTGGATGTCTCCGATGCAGGCCGCCTGGCCATCACCTGCGTCGAGGCGGGCGTGACGCCAATCGCGCGAATTCCCGAGCGTGACTGGGGCATGGCCGGCCGCCTGATCGACGGTGGCGTGCAGGGCATCGTCGTGCCTCACGTCGACACCGCCGAACAGGCGCGCGAGGCGGTTGCCAACTGCAAGTACCGGCCCATCGGCGATCGCTACCGCGGCGACAACAGCATTCATTTTGGCTGGAACCCGCCACCCGGCGGCAAGTCGCTGGTCGAGGCGCTCAATGACATCCTCATGCTCACCGTGATGATCGAGTCCGAAGAGGCGGTCGAAAACGTCGAAGCGATCGCGGCCACGCCGGGCGTGGACGTGATCTCCGTGGGCACCAGTGACCTGACCGGCTCGATGGGCGTTGGCGGCGACTTCGGCCATCCGCGTGTGATCGACGCCTGGAAGCGCATTGCTGCCGCCGCCAAGAAGCATGGCAAGGGCCTGCGCCTGGGTGGCGTGAAGAAGCAGGAGGACATCATCCGGACCTATGAGCTGGGCTCGCGGATGGTGATCGCCGGCAACGACATGACCACGTTGTTCAAGGCGATGAAGGCCGACCTCGAGGCGCTGCAGAAAGGCGCCGCGGGCTACTGAGCTTCCTCAGGAAGCCCTGTCTGCTCAGGTTAGCCGGGCGCCCGGCCACCGCCCCTCGGCCACCAGGGTGCGGACGGCCAGCATGAGCTCATCGGCAACTTTGGCCGCCGCCGGCGACAGGTTGCGGCCAACTGTGCGCGCCAGGTGCAGGCTGCGACGCAGGTTGCCGCTCGCGATGGGGGCCGCGCACAACTCGCCACGGCGGACCTCGTCATAGATGATGAAGGCCGAGACGATGGACATGCCCATGCCCTGGAGAACCAGATTCTTCTGCAGCGTCATCGAATTGGTTTCGATCGCCACATTGACGGTGACGCCCGATGCCGCGCACTCGCGCTCCACCAAGGCGCGGATGCCATTCGAGGTCGCCGGAAGAATGAGGGGCACCTGGCCAAGCTCGCTCAGGGCCACCGGCGTGTCCATGTCCAGGCCGGAGTCGGGCGGTCCCACCAGATACAGCGACTCCTCCAGCAGCTTGTCGCTGGGATAGCGGCTTACGCTGTCCGGGCGTGGAAAGACCAGGGCGATGTCGGCTTCGCCGCGCTCCAGGCTGGCCTCCAGATCGTCCAGGTAGGTGACGTAGCTGCGCACGGTGATGTGCGGGTAGCTCTCCCGCAGGCGCGCCATCAGCGAGGACGAGAGGAATTCGGCGGTGCTGGGCAGGTAGCCCACGACCACGGTGCCGGAGAACTCCTGCTTGCCGGGGCTGATCTCCCGGCGGCCCTCGTCGATCTCCAGCAGGGCGCGACGCACCCTCTCGACGAACTTGCGGCCAGCGGCTGTGGGCACCATGCCATGACGCTCGCGCTCGAACAGGACGACGCCCAACTCCTCCTCCAGCAGCTTGACCTGGCGCGAGATTGCCGGCTGCACGATGTGGAGGATTTCGGACGCCTTGGTCACACTGCCGGTTTCGGCGATGGCCAGCAGCGCCCGCAGTTGCTTCAGATCCATCCCTTGATGGTACCGCAGGGATAGCAGGCCAGCCCTCATGAGGCGGGGCTCGCCATCAGGCTTGCGCGTCGCGCGCCTGCAGGCCCGCCAGTGCCTGCGGGCGAACGCCTGTCCAGGCCCATTCCAGCAGGAACACGGTGTGCACCACCGGCGCGGTCAGGACCGGTGCCAGGTGCTGGAGGCAGCCGATGTTGCCGCCGACTACCACGTCGGGCTGCAGGGCGGCCAGCGTGCCGGCCTTGCGTTCGCGCAGGCGGTCGGCGTTGTCCGGTTGCAGCAGGCTGTAGGTGCCTGCGGAGCCGCAGCACAGGTGCTCGTCACGCGGCGTGAGCACGGTATAGCCTGCCTGACGCAGCAGCGTCTTGGGCTCGTTGAGGCGGCGCTGACCGTGCTGCAGCGAGCAGGCGGCGTGGTAGGCCACGCGCAGGCCGGGGCGCAGCTTGGGGGCCGGCAGCGGCCCGTCGCCGAGGAAGGTGGCCAGGTCCATGGCCAGGTCCGCCACCCGGGCGGCGCCGGCAGCGTGGACCGGGTCGTCCTGAAGCAGGTGCCCATAGTCCTGCACCGCATGGCCACAGCCGGAGGCAGTGACGATGATCGCATCGACCTTCACCTCGTTGGCCACCGCCAGCCAGGCCTCGACATTGGCGCGCGCCTTGGCCAGGGCAGGTGAGGTCTTGCCCAAGTGGTATTCGATCGCACCGCAGCAGCCGTCGCCCGCAGGCACGATCACCTCGACACCCAGGTGGGTGAGCAGGCGGATCGCCGAGTGCAGCGCCGCGGCATCCATGACTTGCTGCACGCAGCCCAGAGGGAGCAGGACCCGCTTGCGGCGCAGGCCCACGGCGGCATGCACGCCGCGCCGGGGCGGCTCGGTTTCGAGCGCCGAGGGCGCCGGCAAGGCTGCCAGCATGGCGCCCAGCGCCCGGGTCGCGCGGTGGCGGCGCAGCCAGCCGGCCAGGGGGCGAGCGAATCGGCCGGCGGCCATGCTGGTGCGCATCAGTGTCGGGCTGGGCAGCACCCATGCCATCAGCACGCGCATCAACCGGTCGGCGATCGGCCGGCGGTGGTGCTGCTCCACATGCTCGCGGGCCTGGTCAATCAGGTGCATGTAGTCCACGCCCGAGGGGCAGGCGACGGTGCAGGACAGGCAGGACAGGCAGTTGTCCAGGTGGGTGACGGTGTCGGGCTTGGGCGCACCGCCCTGGGCCAGCATCTCGTGGATCAGGTTAATGCGGCCGCGGGGTGACTCGCGCTCATCGCCTGTGAGCTCGTAGGTCGGGCAGGCGGCATTGCAACAGCCGCAGTTGGTGCAACTGGAAAGAATCTTCTCGGCCTGTGCGGCGGCGGGCTGGGCCAGTTGTTCGTCGGTAAATCGGGTTCTCACTTGCGGTTCCTAGGCGGGTATGCCCCGCGCGGTCGTGGAGGAGGCCTCGAAGACCTCCCAGGGGTCAAAACTTCGGCGTAGCGCCGCCCGCATGCTGGCGAGAGGTTCGGGAGTCAGCCCCCCGCCTTGCGCGGCATCGGCCGGCGCAGGCGCGAGACGCCAGGCCTGTTCAGCCATTGCGGGTGCGAGGGGCTCCAGCGCAGGCAGGCTGGATCGGCTTCGCGTGGAGCCTGGGATTTCGGCTGCCAGCGTCGTGAGTAGCTCGGTGAGAGTTGCCTCCTGGCCATCGAGGCTGGCGTCGCGTCCCTCCAGGCGCAGCACGGCCAGGGCGCCATGGACGCTGTCTGCCAGCCCGAGGTTGCGGGCCTGCGCTCCGTCCAGACAGGCGCAGCCCGCCAGGCGCAGTCCCCGGGCCCGGCAACGGGCCATGAGTGCGGGGAGGAATCCGGGGGCGCCGGTGGGCAGGGTCAGCGCCAGGCTGCGCTCGGCCGGCGGGCGTGCCTGGGTGCGCAGGACCAGTTCGGTGACCAGGCCCAGGGCGCCCTGGGAGCCGACGACCAGCTGGTGCAGGGGCAGGCCTGCGACGCTCTTGAGCGTGGTGCCGCCGCAGCGCAGAGTCTCGCCTCGCCCGTTGACCAGGCGCAGTCCGAGCAGATGGCGGCGCGGGCCGCCATGAATCACGGCGCGATGGCCGGCGTAGCCGGCCACCAGGCAACCGCCGACGGTGGAGGGCCCCAGCCGGCCCGGTGAAGTCGGGCCTTCGGTGGGGTCGAACCCCAGTCGCTGGCCTGCTCCGGCGAGCAGCGCGTTCACCTGCGTCAGAGGGGTGCCGGCGCGCACGCGCAAAGTGAAATCGGCGGGCTCGTAATCGATCACGCCGGTCAATAGCTGGCTGCTCAGGGTGGTCGGACTCGCCAATTCGTTCGGCTGGCCTTGGGCCTGCGCCGTTGGCTCGGCCGACCGGGTTCCGCCGCCGGCCAGGCGCAAGCGTCGACCCAGGCCCGGACTGGCGCGGATCATGTCCGCAGCCTCGGTCTCGTCGCCGGGCAGGAGCAGGGTGGGAGTCAAGGTCTGCCCTCCGGCGGCAGGACCTTGTCCGGGTTCAGGCCTTCGCCGGGCACGAAGGCGCGCCGGGCCAGGCGCTGTTGGGCCAGGGCGGTCGTGTCGAATTCCAGGCCCAGCAGCTCGCGCCGTGCCAGCCCGACTCCGTATTCCGAGGAGATCGTGCCGCCCAGGGCCACGCAGGCGCGGCGAATGTCGTCGGCGCAGGTGCGCGCCTGGATCGCCGCGGTCGGATCGCCGACGGGGTAGACGATGAAGGCATGTAGCGTGCCGTCGCCCGCGTGGGCCACGACCGCATGGTGCAGCGCATGGGCCTGGGCACAGCGACGGACGGCCTCCAGGCCCTGGCTCAGACGGCTCAGTGGAACGCCCACGTCCAGACATTCGAAGGCTCCTGCCCGGGAAACCGCCTGATAGATGTTGCTGCGCCCTTGCCACAGGGCCTCGATCGCCGCCTCAGAGGACGCTGCCTGCCAGGTGCGCGGTCGCCAGGCCGGGATCCGTTCCTCCAGCTCGGCACGGTCGGCGGCGACCTCCGCCGCCAGCCCTTGAAGCTCGAGCAGCAGGCTGGCGCCGGCGCGGGTGTCATGGCCGCTGGGGGCGAGGCTCTCCATCAGAGCCACCGCGTGCGCGTCCATGAACTCCAGGCGCTGGAGCAGCACGCCGGCCGCCAGGGCGCCGGCCGCGGCCTCCAGGGCCTGGGCCTCGGTGTCGAAGGACAGCAGCAGGCCGAGCCGGGCCTCGGGCAAGGGTTGCAGCTGCAGCGTGACCTCGGTCACGAATGCCAGCTGACCCTCCGAGCCGCAGAGAAAGGCCATGAGATCGTGGGCCGGGTCGGTGCCCGCCTCGGCATGGCAGCCCAGATGCAGGAGTCGGCCGTCGTGGAGTACCGCGCTCAGGCCCAGGACCTGGTCGGCCGTGGTGCCGTGGCGCAGCGCGCAGGCGCCGCTGGCGTTGGAGCCTATGTTGCCGCCGATGGTGCAGGTGCGGCGCGAAGAGGGGTCTGGCGCGTAGTACCAGCCGGCCTCGGCCACTGCCTCGGATAGGGCCAGGTTGCGCAGGCCGGTCTGGACGCGCAGGGTGCCCAGGTCACGGTCGAAATTGAGGATGGCCCGCAGCCGTGACGTGCCAATGACCAGGCTGCGGCCCAGGGGAATGGCGCCGCCGCAGCGGGAGGTGCCCGCACCGCGAGGCATCACCGCAACGCCGGCGCGGTGGGCCAGGCGCATCACCGCGGCCACCTGCTCGCTGGTGGCCGGCAGCACCACGCCCGCCGGGTCGCCCTCGGCATGGCCGAGGCCATCACGGCGGTAGGTTGTCTCACCCGCCTGGCCCATGACCACCGCATCGGGAGGCAGGACGCGTAGCAGTTCGGCGCGCAGCTGCGCAGGTCCGGGGTGGAGGCTGTTCACGATGGCGGGATCGTAGGGAGGTCAAGGCGGCAGCGTCCAATCGAAATTGGGTCTCCTGCCATCAATTCCCTCTATGTCGTCGGCACATGCTTCGGGCTGATGCCAGCATTGCCAATCGGTATTGGACGTTGTCCGGGCCCCTCCCTAGCATGACCTTCCCATGAAGTTCCCCCATCTGTTTCAACCCATCAAACTCGGCCCGCACATGGCCCGCAACCGCGTCATGCGCGTGGCCACCGGGACCAACAGCGGCAAGGACGGCCAGGTCACGCCGCAGATGATCGCGCTGCATCGTCGCCTCGCGCGCGGTGGCACGGCGGTGGTGGTGAGCGAGTCCATGCGGGTGCATCCGAGCATGCGCGGTCGCAGCGAGTCGCTGGTGATCTACCGCGACGAAACCATCCCCCACCTGGCCAAGGTGGCCGACGCGGTGCACGCTGAGGGCGGGCTGTTCGTCGCGCAGCTCAATCATGGAGGCCGCCAGCACCATGCCAACGAGCACCCTACCCTGTGGGCGCCCTCGCCCCTGGCCTGTCCGCACAGCGGCGGCGTTCCGCATGCGATGACCAAGGGCGAGATCCGCGAGGTGGTCGACGGCTTCGCCAAGGCTGCTTTCAACGCCAAGGCGGCTGGCTGCGCCGGCATCGAGATCCACGGCGCCCAGGGTCACCTCATCCAGGAGTTCCTCTCGCCGTTCAGCAACATCCGCGAGGATGAGTACGGCGGTTCGATGCGCAACCGAGTCCGCTTCGCCAGCGAGATCGTGCAAGCGGTCCGCGACAGGGTAGGCGCCGACTTCATGGTGGGCTACCGGATGGGCGTGCACGAGTTTTGGCCCGGCGCGCTGGACCTGGAGCAGACCCTGGAGGCGGCCCAGATGCTCGACGCCCTGGGCATGATCGACTACTTTTCCCTGGCCCAGGGTAACTTCAACACCCTGGACTACCACCTGCCCGATGCCCACTTCAAGGCACCGGCATTCAACGATTTGCAGGCGGCCTTCAAGCCGGTGCTCAAGGCCCCGGTGGCTGCCAGTGCGCGCATCACCACGCCCCAGCAGGCCGAGGACATCATCGCTTCGGGCCAGGCCGATATGGTCGGCATGTGCCGCGCCCTGGTGGCTGACCCCGAGTGGGCGGCCAAGGCGGAGGCGGACCAGGACGAAGACATCCGTCGCTGCATTGGCTGCATGAAATGCTGGGTCTGGATCACGGCCGCTCAGCCGTTGCGCTGCGCGATCAATCCCACGGTGGGTCAGGAGCTGGTGCCCTTTCCCACGCCCAAGCGTCGCAAGAAGATTGTGGTGCTGGGCGGCGGCCCCGGCGGCCTGGAGGCGGCGCGCGCCAGCGCCGAAGCCGGCCACGAGGTGGTGCTGTTCGAGAAGGGCCCTGCCTTGGGGGGGAAGCTGGTCTGGGCCAAGGGCCACCAGCCCTACAACGAGTCCAGCCTGGCCCTGCCCTGGCTGGTCCGGCAGGTCCATCAGCTGGGCGTGGACGTGCGCCTGCGCAGTGCGCCCGACGTCCAGACCGTCCTGGCCGAGAAGGCCGACTCGGTCATCGTCGCCACAGGCGCCTCGCCCTATGTGCCGGAGATGCCGAACGACGGCAGCGTCGAGGCCGTCACCATGGGTACCGCCAACCCGGGCGCTCGTGTCGTGGTGATGGACGAGGATGGCTTCTTCTGGGGCGCAACGACCACTGAGTTCCTGGCCCGCCGCGGCTGCCAGGTGACCTACGTTACCCGCTTTCTGGAGCCCTTGCGCGAGCTGGCCGAGGTCACCCGCATCAGCACCCTGCGCGAGCTGGACAAGTTGGGTGTGCGCTTGCTCCCCAACACCTTCGTCGATCGCTGTGAGGGCGGCGCGGTGGTGCTGCGCCACTTCTACAACCGCGACCGCGAGGAGCGCATCGAGGGGGTGGAGCAGCTGGTCTGGATCGGCGCTCAGCGTGCCAATGACGAAATCGCCCTGGCGCTGCGCGAGGCCGGTCAGGCGGAAGTGCACATCGTGGGCGACGCCTTTGCGCCTCGCCGGCTCGCCAACGCCATCCAGGAGGGCTATCAGGCCGCGTCCCAGCTGACCGCTGCGGCCTGAGGGCTACGGCCGGGGCGCGCACGCACCGCCTCTGCCGGATCGATCTGCCACGAAAAAGCCCCCGCATCGCGGGGGCTTTTTGCTAAGGCCTGGGGTGTGTGCGAGGGCGCGCTACCAGGTCATCGCCCGGGCTCAGGGCATCTGGATGTTCATCTTGCGGATCAGGGGGACCCACTGGTCGTAGTCGCGCTTGATGATCCTGCCGAAGGGCGCGGCCGAAGGATCGGACACCTGATCGAAACCCTGGGAATTCAGGGTTTTGACGAAGGCCTCCCGTTTCATGGCGGCGGCCAGGGCCTGCTCCAGGCGCCTGGCGATGGCATCCGGGGTGGTGGCCGGGACCATCACGCCGTACCAGGTGGACATCTGCAGGCCGGGCAGGCCGGCGGCCGCGGAGGTGGGGATGCCGGGCAGCTGAGCGGACTCACGGGTATCCGCGATTGCGAGGGCCTTGAGCTTGCCCGACTGGATGAAGGGCGCCACCGTGGTCACGTTGCCGATGGCCAGGTCGACGTTGCCGGCCTGGATGTCGGTGAGCGCGGGAGCCAGGCCCTTGTAGGGCACGTGGATCATGTCGGTGCCGGTGATCTGCTCGAACAGCACGCCCGCCAGGTGGGAGGCAGAGCCCACGCCGGGCGAGCCATAGGTCAGGGCCGGGGCCTTTTTCGCGCGCTGGACCAGGTCCTGCAGGCTATTGACCCCCAGGGAGGTGCGAACCACCACGGCGGCCGGGGCCGACGCCACCATGCCGATCGGGCGCAGGTCCTTCAGCACGCTGTAGCTCAACTTGTAGGCGCCTTCGGTAAAGACCATGGAGCCATTGCCGCCCAGGAGGATGGTGTAGCCGTCGCCAGGGGCCGTCGCCACTGCGCCGACGCCGATCGTGCCGCCCGCGCCGCCGCGGTTGTCGACCACCACCGGCTGTCCCAGCTCCAGACGCAGGGAATCGGCCAGCGTGCGGGCCAGAACGTCGGCGGCTCCGCCGGCGGCGAAGGGGGCCACCAGCTTGATCGGACGGTTGGGGTAGGCGGGTTCGGCGGCCCAGGCTGAGGTCAGGCAGGACAGGGCCAGGGTGCCCAGCAAGAACAGGCGGCGGGGGTGAGGAGTACGCAGAGACATGGCTGTAGACCGGAACGTTGGAGAGTGGCGAGCTTAGGTCCACATGGGTCGGCGGCGGAAATGCTAATTCCTGATGCTCCCATCAAGGCCCTCGCGACTGTCCGGGGCGGAGGAGCAGGTCCTCAGGTCAGCAGAGTAGAACCGGGCCACAGCCCCTGCCGAACGCAGTCGCGTACGAGCTCGCGCAACTCTTCCAGCACGCAGTTGGCGGCGGGCGAGGCCACCCGGCCGGCGCTGCGAGCCAGGTAGAGCTTGCGGCGGAGGTTGGCGGAGGCGATCGGGGTGGTTGTCAGCAAGCCGTGCTTGACGTCCTCGGCGACCACAAAGCCAGAGAGGATGGACAGGCCCACGCCGCTCTTGATCAGGCCTTTTTGCACGTCCATGGACCGGGTTTCGGCGGTGATGTTCAGCGTGACGCCGCTGGCGGCGCACTCGCGGTCGACCATTTCGCGCACGGCATGGGGTCGCGCTGGCAGGATGAGAGGAACCTCTCGGATCTGGGCCAGGGAGACCGGCTTGTCCATGTCCAGTTCGGCGTCGGGCGCTCCCACCAGATAGAGGGATTCCTCCAGCAGCGCCTCGCGCGGAAAGCGGGCGGAGGACTCGTCCTGGACATAGACCAGGGCCAGGTCAACCTCCCCCTTCTCCAGGGCCTGTTCGAGGTCCGAGAGGTAGGAGATGTAACTGCGCACCTGAACATTCGGGTAGCTTTGGCGGACACGCCCCATCAGGCTGCTGACCAACTGGTCGGCAGCGCTGGGGAAGAAGCCGACCACCACGTAGCCGGCGATGGTCTGGGAGCGGGGGCTGATGGCGGCCTTGGCCGTGTCGAGTTCGAGCAGGGCGCGGCGCGCGCTCTCGGCGAAACGCCGGCCGGCCGGGGTGAGGACCATGCCGTGCCGTTCCCGGTCGAACAGGGCGACGCCAAGCTCCTCCTCCAGCAGTTTGAGCTGCCGTGAGATGGCTGGCTGCACGACATGCAGGATGTCGGCCGCCCGTGTCACGCTGGCGGTCTCGGCGATCGCCAGCATGGCGCGCAACTGCTTCAGATCCATGCCGGCATTTTATTGGACGACTCCCCGCGCAGCCGATGCAGAGGCCGCGGCGGGGGATCCAGGGCGCTCAGTCGACCAGGCGGCAGACGGGCAGCGAGACGCCCTCTCGGACGTCCAGGAAGCCGATTTCCACCCGGTCGCCGATCTTCGGGTCCCGGGTCGGGGTGGGCCAGGCCAGCATGGGGATACGCACGCCGGGCACCACGTCGACCACCAGACCGACATAGGGCAGATGCGCTTCAACCCAAGGGTAGTAGGCCTTGCGGTAGCGGATCCAGCTGGCTACCGTGCCGCCCGCATGGGGTGCACGCCATTGCACCTGGTTGCTCAGACAGTGCGGGCAGCGCGGAGAGACCGGGAAGAAGTCGCGTCCGCAGTTGCCGCAGTGTGGCACGACGAAGTGATGACGCGCGGCAGCATCCCAGTAGCCGGCGTTGTCGGGAGTGCGACGCGGCAGTAGCGACTCCGGCGGGCAGAAATCGGGGGAGAGGGTCGTCCCGGTCATTGGGGGGCTCCAAGAAGCAGGGAGCAGCCATTGGGGCTGATGAATTGTCCGATCCGGGCGCCACGCACCTGGCGGGCGCCGCACTGGCCGCGCAGCTGGCGGTAGAGCTCAACCATATGGTTCCAGCCCGACATGCCCGACTCGGCCAGATGACCGCCTCCGGTGTTGACCGGCAGCTCGCCGTCGGGTGCCATGCGGTCATTGGCCATCCATTTCCAGGCCTGGCCGATCGGGCAGTGGCCATAGCGCTCGAGCTCCATCGGGATGGAGGGCGAGAAGCTGTCATAAATCCCGACCACGTCCACGTCCTTGGGTTCCAGCCCTGCCATGGCGAAGACCGGTGCCGGCTGCCACTGCCACGGCTCATCCTGGTAGGCCAGGCCCATGCCGGGGATGGCGAACACCGCTTCCGAGCGGCCGGTGGCCAGGCCCTGGGCGCCGAGGATGCGCACCCCCCTGGGTGCCGCCGTGTCGCGGCTGACGATGACGGCCACCGCGCCGTCATTGGGCAGCGCGAAATCGGCGCGGCGCAGCGGCTCGATGATCACCCGCTCCTGCAGGTAGGCCGCGGCGTCCAGCGGCTTGTGGCGCAGCACCGCATGCTCGGTCAGGCCGGCGTTGCGGCGCTGGTTGGTGACCACATGCTGAAGAGCATCCGGATCTGCTCCGTAGAGGTGGACGTAGCGGCGCCAGCTCAGGGCGGCCGCATTGGCTGGCGCCGTCATGCCGTAGTAGGGCACCTCGCCGTGGGCGCCGCCGCCTTCGCGGCTGGACTCCTTGTCGTTGTGACCGCCGAACTGGGTCACGCCCGAGCGGGCGTGGATGCACAGCACATGGGTGGCCAGGCCCGCGGCCACGACCGCCGCCGCCGTCATGACGGCCGGGCCAGTCATGCGGCCGTGGGCCCATGTCTGCAGGCTGTAGCGCGCTTCGATGCCGAAGTCGAAGCCGATCATGTCGTAGTCCAGCCCCCCCTGGACGATCAGGCCGTCCAGGTCCTTCTTGGTCAGGCCCGCCTCGTCGAGTGCGGCCACCAGGGCATCCCCCATCAGGGCGGCCGCGGTGCGTTGCGACTTGAGCGCGTACTCGCTATGGCCGACTCCCGAAATGACTGCTCCCATGCTCATCAGATCACCCCCGCTTCGGACAGGCTGGCCATCTCGGCCTCGCTCATGCCCAGTTCCTGACCATAGACCTCCTGGTTGTGCTGCCCCATCTGCGGGAGCACGGAGCGCACCGAGCCCGGCGTTCGGGAAAGCTTGGGCACGATGCCGGGGTAGTGCAGCGTGCCGATGCCAGGCCACTCCATGGGCAGCAGCATGTCGCGCGCCTTGAACTGCGGATCGTTCAGGATGTCGGGCGCCCGGTAGACCTTGGCCACCGGCACATCGCCGGTGTTCATGCGGGCCAGCACTTCCTCGGCCGTATGGCTGGCGATCCAGTTGGCCACCTCGCCGTCGACGACTTCTTCGTTGTCGGCGCGCACCTGGGCGCGCCCGTACTTCTCGGCCAGGTCAGGCCGGCCCATCACGGCGGCAATCCGCTTGAAGACCGGGTCCGATCCGGCGGCGGGCACGACGTACTCGCCGTCCTTGGTCTTGTAGATGTTGGTGGGCACCACGCGCGGGTTGCGCGCGCCGACCGGCTTCTTGACCACGCCCAGGGCCTCATAGACGGCGACGAAGTCGTTCATCAGCATGAACAGGCCCTCGTACAGGGCGGTGTCGATCACCTGGCCCCGCCCGCTGCTCTGGCGCTCGTGCAGGGCGCTGGTCACGCCGAAGGCTGTGAACATGCCGCCGACCGCGTCGGCGATGCTGATGCCCGCTCGCACCGGCGGCAGGTCCGGGTAGCCGGTGATCGAGCGCAGGCCGCTCATGCACTCGGCGATGATGCCGAAGCCCGGCTTGTTGGCGTAGGGGCCGGTCTGGCCGAAGCCGGAAACGCGGGCGTAGATGATGCGCGGGTTGACGGCGAAGACATCCTCCGGGCCCAGCCCCCATTTCTCCATGTTGCCGCCGCGGAAGTTCTCCACGATGACGTCGTAGTCCTTGGCCATGCGCAGGAACAGGTCGCGTCCCTGCGGCTGGCTCACGTCCAGCGTGATGCAGCGCTTGTTGCGGGACAGGTGGCCCCAGAAGAAGCTTACCTCATCCTTGTCCGCATAGCTCCAGGTGCGCAGGGTGTCGGGCTTGCCCGGCGCCTCGATCTTGGTGACCGTTGCGCCCATATCGCCCAGCAGTTGGCCGCAGAAGGGGCCAGCGTACATGCTGCCGACTTCGAGGACCTTGAGGCCGGCGAGCGGACCTGGACTGCCTGTGGAGGGGGGCGACGTCATGTTGGAAATCATCTTGGCTTGCACGCTGAAAAATTGAGCAAAGAGACACCCTCGCGACGAGTGCCGCGTGGGCGGGGGAGCTGAGGCTTGCCGGTGCCGGGGTTAACGACTGGTGACCGCGGCGGGGCTGAGGTCGATGTTTTTCAACAAGGCGGCCATGGCGGTACTTTCCTTTTTGAGAAAGTCCGCGAACTGCTCCTGGGTTGAGCCGACCAGTTCATAGGACGGCGTGACTTCGCGGAACTTCGGGTTGCGGGCCACACCCTGGAACGCGCGGGAAAGTTTCTGCTGGATGTCGAGGGGCGTCTTGACCGGCGCGAAAAAGCCTGTCCAGGAGGCGATTTCGACCGGGTAGCCCAGTTCGGTCAGCGTGGGCGTGTCCGGTAACAGGCTCGAGCGGCGCGCTGAGGTGACGGCAAGGACGCGGGCGTTGCCTTGCTTGGCGACCTGTGCCGCCTGATCCACGCCCGGGAAACCCATTTGCAGGACGCCGGGGAGCAGGTCACGCATGAACTCGGCCGAACCCTTGTAGGCCACGTGTTCCATCTTGATGCCGGCGGCCTTCAGCAGCATCTCGGCGGCGAGGTGGTTGTTGGTGCCAATGCCGCCACTGCCGTAGTTGAGCTTTCCCGGGTTGGCTTTCGCATAGTCCACCAGTTCCTTGACCGATTTGACCGGCAGGCTGTTGGGGACGACCAGGGCGTGGGGGGTGCGTGCCACCAGGCTGATCGGTGCCAGATCGCGGTCGCGGTCGTAGGGCAGGTCCTTCTGCAAGAAGGGATTGATCAGGATGGTGTTCTGCTGCAGCAGGAGGGTGTAGCCGTCCGGGGGCGCCTGCACCACGGCCATGGTGGCCAGGATGGAGTTGGCTCCGGGTTTGTTTTCCACCACCATGCGCTCGGCCAGTCCCTCGCCCAGCAGCGGGACCATGCGGCGGGCCAGGGTGTCACTGCCGCCACCGGCGGCAAAGGGCGCGATCAGGCGGATCGGGCGGGAGGGATAGGGATCAGCTGCCAGCGCGGGGTGAATGGCACTGGTCAGCAGGGGTGCGCCGGCCAGCAGGCGAAGGGCGCTACGACGATCGAATCGGTCCATCGGGTGTCTCCATGGCCGCTGTTGTTGGCACGGCTCACCGTCGAAGGTAACGGGCCGAAAGGCTGCTCGCCAATCGTTTATTGGGTGCGCCCTATAAGTTGGACTTATTCAGTGGCCAGGCTGTCGGCCAGGTGCTTGTGGAATGCCGAGGCCAGTCGGGTCTTGGGCCGATCGCCGCGTTCGAGGAGCAGGATGCGGGTTTCGATGGCGGGCTCGAAGTCGCGTTCGACCAGGTCGGGAAAGTTCTCGACCATCCCGGTCGACTCCACCAAGGCGGCGCCCAGGCCGGAGGCCACCATGAAGATGGCCGCCAATGAAGAACTCGACTCGATGCGGACCTGGTGCGCCAGACCCTGCGCCGCGAAGCTGGCTTCGATCCGGGCGCGCAGCTCTGACTGTGGGCCCGCCGTGATCATCGGGGTGTCGGCGAGGTCTGCCGGGCCGATGCGGCTGCGGCGCGCCAGCGGGTGTTTGCGCGGGAGCACGCAGACGACCCGGCCCCGGTGGAGGACCTCCGCGTGGAGGCTGGGGTCCAGGCTCCCGCCGGGCTGGTGGATCAGGCCGAAATCGGACTTCCACTCCCGCACGCTGGATTGCACTTGCGAACTCGACAGCACCCGCAGGACGATGTGCGGTTGCGGCCGCTTCTTGGCGAAGGAGCTGAGCAGGCGGGGCAGGACGAAGCTGGCGATGGCCGGCAGGGCGGCAACCGTCACGCTGCCGGCCGCGCTGCTGCGCAGGCTCTGCGCTGACCGGTTGAGCGCTTCGAGGCGGTTGAAGATGTCGTCGACCTCCGGCAGCAGGGCCTTCGCCTCGGGGGTGGGCAGGAGGCGGCCGCGCGAGCGCTGGAACAGGGTCAGTCCCAGGGTCTGTTCTGCATGCTTGAGCACCTGACTGACTGCGGGCTGCGAGACATGCAGCCGAGCCGCGGCCTCTGTCATGTTGCCGGAGGTCATCAGGGCATGGAAAACCTCGATGTGACGCAACTTCATGTTGTACCCATTCTCCGATAAGCCGCGCTTATTCTGAGCGAACGGCGATGCCCGGGCACTTGCCGTCGGGCCGATGCGAAGAAGTGATCAGTGAAATCACGAAACTCTATTGGAAGTCTTTCTCCATCAGATATTAGGATCCCAACTTCAACCTCGAGCAGGAACCATTCATGAGTCAACCCACTGCGTCTGCGCCTGCCTGGCAGCAGGCCGTCTTCAAGGTGCTGAAGGAAGGGGGCGTCCAGCAGATCGCCTACGTTCCCGATGCCGGTCACTCTTTCGCGATCCGCGCGGCCGTCGCTGACCCCGACATCCGGGACGTCGTTCTGACGACGGAGGAAGAGGGCGTTGCCGTTGTGAGCGGCGCCTGGCTGGGAGGTCAGCGTGCCGTCCTGCTGATGCAAAGCAGCGGCGTGGGCAACTGCGTGAACATGTTCTCCCTGCTTCGTAGCTGCAATTTCCCCTTCCTCACCCTGGTGACCATGCGCGGCGAGTACGCCGAGTTCAACCCCTGGCAGGGGCCCATGGGCAAGAAGACGCAGGAAGCGCTGGAGCTGATGGGCATCACCGTGTTCCGCGTCTCCGATCCCGATGAGGTCGAGGAGATCACCAGCGCGGCGTTCGATGCCGCCTTCGTGGCTGGCGAACAGGTCGCCGTGCTGCTGTCGCAGAGCCTGATCGGCCGCAAGAAGTGGGAGCGCAACTGATGTCTGGAACGCATGTGCAAGGCGCCGTGGATCGGCGCGAATTCGTGGCCAAGCTGCTCAAGGAAGCCCCCGATGCGCTGGTGGTGACCGGCTTGGGCTCGCCCTCCTATGACGTGTACGCCGCTGGCGATCGCGACAGCAACTTCTACCTCTGGGGTGCCATGGGTGGCGCGGCCTCCGTCGGCCTGGGCCTGGCCCTGGCCCAGCCTGAGCGCTCTGTGCTCGTGCTGACCGGCGACGGCGAAGCCCTGATGGGGATCGGCAGCTTCGCCACCATCGGCGTGCAGCAGCCCAAGAACCTGACCGTGGTGGTGCTGGATAACGGCCACTTCGGAGAAACCGGCATGCAGCGCAGTCACACCAGCCTGGGCACCAGCCTGGTGGCCGTTGCCAAGGGCTGTGGCATCGAGGATGCCCAGGTCGTGGAGAAGGTCGAAGGCTTCGCCGAAGTTGCCAAGCGCGTCAACGCGCGCAAGGGCACGGCGCTGTTCCAGGTTTACATCCGTCCCGACGAGCCGCCGCGCGCCCTGCCGCCGCGAGATGGCGTTTACGTGAAGAACCGCTTCCGAGCCCACCTGGGCCTCAAGCCCTTCTGAGGCTGATGCTGGCCTTGGGGCCACCGTTCATGAAAAGCCCATCTGGCGACGGATGGGCTTTTCGCTTGGCCCCGGCCTCGCGGCCGGCCAGGGCGCTCCTGGTTCAGGGCTGCATTTGCAGTTTGGCCTTGCGGGCCACCTTTTCCCATTTAGGGATCTCTGCCGCGATGAAGGCCGCGAATTCCTGGGGCGTGTTGGGCGCGGGGTCGCTGCCCTGGCCGTGCATGCGGTCGCGCATTTCCGGATCCGAAAGGACGCGCCGCAGGGCCTGATTCATGACGCCCACCACGTCGGCCGGCATGCCCTTGGGGCCCACCAGGCCGTACCAGCCTGTGGCGACGAAGCCAGGAAGGGTCTCGGCCATGGTCGGGATGTTGGGCAGCAGGTCCGAGCGCTTGGGGTCGGAGACGGCCAGGGCGCGCAAGGTGTTGTTCTTGATGAAGCCCTGCACTGGCGCGTACGTGCTGAAGGCGAAGTCCAATCGCCCGCCCAGCAGGTCCTTGACTGCGTCGTTGTTGGCCTTGTAGGGGACGCGGAGCACATCCATGCCGGTTTCCGAGAAGAGCAACTCGGCGGCCAGGTGCGTGACGCTACCCGGCAGGTAGCCCACCGACAGTCCCCCCGGCTTCCTCTTCGCAGCGGCAATCAAGTCGTTGACCGTGCGCACCGAGGACTCGCTGCGAACCAGGAGGATGGTCCAGTTGGTCGACACCATGGAGATCGGGGTGAAATCCTTGACGGAGTCGAAGGGCTGGGAGCGCAGGCTGGGGTTGGTGACGTGGCTGGTGTAGTTGAACAGGTACGTGTAGCCATCGGGCTTGGCCGTGGCCACCGATTGGGCTGCGATGATGCCGTCGGCGCCGGGCTTGTTTTCGATCACGATCGACTGCCCCAGAGCCTTGGCCACCTCGGTGGCCACAAGGCGGGCGATCACGTCGCCGCCGCTGCCTGCCGGCGAGGCCGAGACCCAGCGGATAGGGCGGACGGGGTAATCGGTGGAGGCCATCGCTGCCTGGACGGCGAGGGTGCCGGAGCCGGCGACCGCCAGCGTGGCGAGGAATCGGCGTCTGTCGGATGTGCCGAGGGCGCCATGGGTGATGTGCGGTCCGAAGTCCATGTGTGTCTCCTTGTTGTTCGGTCTTATCGCGTCTGGCGATCCTAGGAGCCCGCCGCGGAGAGCGGAAATCGAAAATGCTGATACCGCGATCAGTCGGGTTGATCGCGGACCCTGCTCGGCCCACCTCAGGGTGCCCTCTTCAGGGCTGACCGGACCGCCCGCCTCGCTCGCCCCATAAGGCGGCCTGATCGCAGAAGAGCCAATCGTGATTGGACAGGGCCCGCCTGGGCGGCTCCAATGCACGCCATCGAGTCTGATCGGCCAGGGTCAAGCCATGATCATCAAAGTGACGCGTGAACAGTCGCTCCAGCGCAGGCATGCCTTCGCTACGCCCAAGGGCCGGGGAGGCCATGTGCGTACCTACATGGGAACCAATCGTTTCGAGCTCAAGGCGCTGGGCCTGGACAGGCCGCCGCCAGGGCCGATGGCCAACGTCGTCGAGCAGGAGGCCTCGAGTGTGGTCGATCCGCATTTCCACGGTGTCGACCAGTTCCAGGTCTTCATCGGGGGAGGGGGGCGCGTTGGCGTCCACCCGATCGAGCCGATCACCGTGCATTTCGCCGGACCGCACTCGCCCTATGGGCCCATCTTCGCGGGGCCCGAGGGTGCGGATTACCTGACCCTGCGTCCGTCCTGGGACCCGGGTGCCCAGTGGATGCCGGAGTCGGCCCCGCAGCTGCGCGCCATTCCCGACCGCAAGCAGGTCGCCTTCGTGTCGGGCCGCATCGATACGAGTGGCGACACCGCCGTCTGCGAGGGGGCGAGTGCCACTGAGGTCATGCCACCGGCCAAGTTCAATGGCGCTGGTGTCTGGTCCTGGCGCGCCGGCCCCGCTGCCATGCTCCCGGCCGGTTCGAGCGGTCCCCAGGGCCAGTTCTGGTACGTGCTCTCGGGTGAACTGGTGGTCGACGGGGAGCCGCTCGGTGCCGGTGCCTGCGTCTTCCTGGACCGACATGAGTCCGAGGCTGTATTCCAGGCCGGCCCTGGCGGCGTGCAGGCCCTGCAACTGCAGTTCCCCTTCCGGGAAACTTGATTGGCACAATCTCAAAATGTTATTGGTGCACTGAGTTGATCGCAAAGTAATATTTGTCGGCAAGGGGCCGACTGCGCCCTCCTGGCACACGCTGCCACCAACTTCTTGACGATATGAAACGCTATCAACATTACATCGGGGGTAAGCCCGTCGAGCCGCAGAGCGGCGCCTGGTTCGAGACCCAGAACCCTTTCACTGGCGAAGTCTGGGCCGAGGTGGCCCGCGGCAACCCGCAGGACGTCGACCTGGCGGTGCGCACGGCCCACGCCGCGCTGACCGAGGGACCCTGGGCGCAGATGTCCGCCACCGAGCGCGGCCTCCTGATGTACCGGCTGGCCGACCTGATTGCGCGGGATGCCCGGCGTCTGGCGGAAATCGAGGTTCGCGACAACGGCAAGCTGTTCGCCGAGATGTTCGGTCAGCTCAATTACATCCCGCAGTGGTACCGCTACTTTGGCGGTCTCGCCGACAAAATCTCGGGCCAGGTGCTGCCCTTGGACAAGAAGGGCTACCTCAGCTACACCCGGCATGAGCCGATCGGCGTGGTCGCCGCGATCACGCCCTGGAACTCGCCGCTGCTGCTGGCGACCTGGAAGATCGCGCCGGTGCTGGCCGCGGGCTGCACGGTGGTGGTCAAGCCCTCGGAATTCACCTCGGCCTCCACCCTGGAATTCGCGGCCCTGTTCGAGGAGGCCGGTTTCCCGCCCGGTGTCATCAACGTGGTCACGGGCTTTGGCGCCGACGTCGGCTCGCCCCTGGTCGACCATCCGCTGGTGAGCAAGATCAGCTTCACCGGATCTGATCTGACCGGTCGCCGCATCAACGAGCAGGCGGGCCGCAACCTCAAGCACACCGCCATGGAGCTTGGGGGCAAGTCGCCCAACATCATCTTCGAGGATGCCGACCTGGAGCAGGCCGCCTTCGGCGCCATCTCCGGCATCTTTGCGGCCACGGGCCAGACCTGTATTGCTGGCTCCCGGCTGCTGGTCCAGGACAGCGTGTACGACGAAGTCGTCGCGCGACTGGTGGCAGTGGCCAAGACGGCCAAGATGGGAGATCCGATGGATGTGGGCACGCAGGTCGGGCCGGTGACCACGCCGCCCCAGTACCAGAAGGTGCTGGAGTACATCGACGTGGCCAAATCCGAAGGTGCCAAGGTGCTGCTGGGCGGCCGCGCGGGCAGCGCGCCCGAGTGCGGCAAGGGCTGGTTCGTCGAACCCACCATCTTCGGCGACGTGAACAACGAGATGCGCATCGCCCAGGAGGAGGTCTTCGGGCCGGTGCTCTCCATCATCCGTTTCAAGGACGAGGCCGATGCCATCCGCATCGCCAACGACGTGCGCTTCGGCCTGGCCGCCGCCGTCTGGACCCGTGACATCGGCCGCGCCGTGCGCATGTCCGACCGGCTGCAGGCCGGCACGGTATGGGTCAACACCTACCGGGCGGTGAGCTTCATGGCGCCCTTCGGTGGCTACAAGGACTCCGGCATCGGCCGGGAGAACGGCCAGGACGCGATCCGTGAGTACCTCCAAACCAAAACAGTCTGGATCAACACCGGTGCGCCTTCGGGCAATCCCTTCGTGATGCGTTGAGCCGATGACGCAACCCTGGCTCGCCGCAGAGGCGTCCACGCGAAGCGTCCTGGTGAATGGAGGCGTCGGGCGGCTTGAGGTGGTGGTGGACACCCCCGATCCACCTCAGCCTCGCGGGCTTGCGGTTGTCGCCCATCCCCAGCCACTGCTGGGCGGGTCCGCGCAGCACAAGGTCCCACAGTTCCTGGCTCGGGCCCTGCGCGAGCGTGGCTGGCTGGTCCTGCGCCCGAACTTCCGCGGCGTTGGCGCGTCCGAGGGTCGGCATGACCAGGGCCTGGGCGAGACCGATGATCTGTTCAATTTGACCGTGGCCGCGTCTGCCGACATGCCCCTGCTGCCTTTGGTCCTGGTCGGATTCTCATTCGGCGCCTTTGTCCAGTCTCGGGTCGCTGCCCGCCTGCTTGCGCAGGGACTGCCTCTCCGGGCCGTCATGGTGGCCGGCCTGCCCGCGGGCGAGGTGGAAGGCGGGCGTCGCTACGACACAGGCCCGGCGGTGCCGGGCATGATGGTCGTACACGGGGAGCGCGACGAACGGGTGCCGCTGGCCTCTGTCCTCGACTGGGCCCGTCCCCAGAACCAGCCGGTGACGGTCGTGCCCGGTGCCGACCATGTCTTCACTGGCCGCCTGCCGCTGCTGCGGGATCTGCTGATCGGGCATCTGCGGTCATTGCAGCTTGCGATCGATTAGATGCCGAAATGGCATTGGAAACGGGATGCGATAGCGCTATAGCATCCCGACATGCGCAGACCCAAGGCTGCGCAGTTCCTTCAATTCCAAGTGAGACATCCCATGAAAAAACTGCTGGCACGGCTCTCCCTGGCCTTCCTGCTGCTGCCCTTGTTCGCGCAGGCGCAGAACTACCCTGAGCGTCCGATCCGCCTGATCGTGCCCTGGCCGCCCGGCGGCTCGGCCGACGCGATCGGGCGCCTGATCGGCGCCACCTTGGCCGCCGAGCTCGGTGGCAATGTGGTCGTCGAGAACGTGGCTGGTGCTTCCGGCGCCCTGGGCACCCAGCAGATGGTGCGCGCCCAGGCCGATGGCTATACCGTTCTGCTGGCCACCAGCTCCGGCAACGTGGCCGGCCCGCTGCTGGTGAAGAAGCCCAGCTTCGACATCATCAAGGACTTCAAGCCGGTCGGCATGGCTGCCGTCGTGCCCAGCATCCTGGTCGTCAATAACAACTCTCCCCACAAGACAGCCAAGGACCTGGCCGAGGCCGCGCGCCGCAACCCGGGCAAGCTGTCCTTCGGATCCGGCGGCAACGGCAACTCAGGCCACCTGACCGCCGAATTGTTCAAGTCGGTCGCGAAGTTCTCGGCCGTGCACATTCCCTATAAGGGCAACAACCCGGCGCTGACCGACCTGATGGGGGGGCAGATCGATTTCATGTTCGACAACGGCGCCATTCCCCTGATCAAGGGTGGCAAGGTGCGCGCCTTGGCAGTGGCTTCCGAGACCCGCATCCAGGCCATGCCGGAGCTGCCGACCCTGGTGGAGCAAGGCTTCGCCGGCGTACACCTGAACACCTGGTTCGGGTTGGCCGTCCCGGCCGGAACGCCGCAGCCTATCGTGAGCAAGCTGTCCACGGCGCTGACCGCCGCCATGAAGCAGCCCGAGACCCAGCGCAAACTGGTCGAGATGGGCGCTGAGCCCCGCACCAGCACACCTGAGCAGTTCACGGCTTTCTGGGCACAGGAAGTGGCGCGCTATCGCAGCCTCATCCAGACGGCCAACGTGACGGTCGAGTAAGCCTCAGGGCTTGCCCTCGGCCAGCCAGGTCGCTGGCCAAACCCGCCTCTGCACCGCTTTGCGGATGCACTGCTCCAGCAGGGGATGCACGCATCGGACAGGTGTGGTCACCTGGCGCGCGCGCGGGAGCGCCAGAACCACCCGCCGGCGAATGGGCGGGTCCTTGAGCGGAGCCGCCGAGAGGGCGCCTCTCGCGACGTCGTCCGCTACGGCGATCGAGGGTAGAACGGTGAAGCATTGGTCGGTCTGCGCCAGTGATTTCTGCACGTTCATCGAATTCGTTTCGGCCACCACGTTCAGCGCCGTGCCGGTCAGCACGGCTGCCTGCTCAACCAGGGAGCGCAGCCCGTGGGGTGCGTTGGACAGCACCAGGGGTCGGCCGGCCAGCCAGGCAAAGGGCACTGGTTTTTTGGTCCGCAGTTTGTGGGCCGGCGACCCGACCACCCAGAGCTCCTCCTCCAGCAAGGTCAGGGTTTCCCGTGTCGGACTGGGTTTGGGGTCGTAAAGCAAGGTCATGTCCACCTCGCCCGAGTCCAGCCATTGCTGCAGATAGCCGTCGTAGCCCACTGCGATACGCAGGCGGATCCCCGGGTATTGCTGCCGGACGGCCTCGTGCAGGGCGCCGGCGAGCAGGTCGGAGGTGCTGGGCAGAAGGCCCACCGTGACCAGCCCGCTGATGGGCCCCTGGTCGGGCTTGATCTCGGCGCGCGCCCGCTCGACCTCGTTCATGATGCGGCGGGCGTATTCGACCATGGCCTTGCCGGCATCGGTCAGGTGCATGCCGTGGCGGCCGCGCTCAAACAGGGTGGTGCCCAGGTCGTCCTCCAGCAGGCGCAGCTGCCGGGACACGGCGGGCTGGACGATGTTCAGGAGCGCAGAGGCCTTGGTGACATTCCCGGTTTCGGCGACGGTCAGGAGGGCGCGCAGCTGCTTCAGGTCCATGAGATGTCCGATGGCGATTGAATTCGATCAGCAAATTCTATTGTTTTTGCTCTTCGATGTATTTCTAGAATGGGATTCTGTTCAAAATGATGGAAGCCGATATGCGCAAGACCCTCGCTCAGTCCCTTCTCCCCGCGCTGGCCCTGTGCCTGATGCAGGCGCTCCCCGCCCAGGCGCAGCCGCGTGACACACTGCAGAAGATCAAGGACACCGGTGTGATCGAGCTGGGGGGGCGGGAGGCATCCTTCCCCTTCTCTTACCTGGCTGGCGGGTCTGAACCGATCGGCTTTTCCGTCGACTTGTGCCAGCGCGTGGTCGACGCGGTGAAGGCCAAGCTGGGGATGCGAGAGCTCAAGGTCCGCTACACCATGGTCACTCCGACCAATCGGATTCCCCTGCTGCAAAACGGCACTATTGACCTCGAGTGCAGCACGACCACCAACACCAAGCAGCGCCAGGAACAGGTCGCTTTCGGGCCTACCCACTTCGTGGCTGGTGTCGGCGCCGCTGTCAAGAAGGCTTCCAAGATCGATGCCTTCGCCGACCTGGACGGCAAGACCGTCGCCACCACTGCGGGCAGCACTTCCATCCAGCTGCTGCGAGCCTACCGACGCATGGAAAAGGCGGATATCAAGGAGCTCAGCGGCAAGGACACCTCTGAGGCTTTCCTCATGATGACCAGTGACCGTGCGGTCGCGCTCATCCTGGACGACGTGCAGCTGGCAGGCCTGATCGCCACCACGCCCAACCCCGCTGATTTCAAGATCCTGCCTGAACGCCTGCGTGACGAGCCCTATGGCGTCATGTACCGAAAGGACGACCCCAAGTTCAAGGAGGTCGTGGACGGCGCCATCACCAGCGCGATGAAGTCGGGTGCATTGGCCGAGATCTACAACAAGTGGTTCACCAAGCCGGTGCCGCCCAAGGGCGTCAACCTCAACTTCCCGATGACCCCGGCTGTCAAGGAAGCCTACAAAAACCCCAATAACGCAGGCGTTTGAGGACGGTGGCGGGCCCGAAGTCAGGCCCGCCCGACTGCGCTGGGTGATGGCGCTCCCTCGGCAGGGCTCCCTTCAATCAAGCGGCCAATCACCGCCGATTTTTCCTGCAAGGCGGGAACCAGGGCGACGGACCGCTTCATCTCCGCCGGGCTGGCTGGCCCCAGCATCAGCAGACTGGCGGCCAGTTTGCCGTCGGGGCGGAGCACGGGGACGGCGAGGCTGTGCATGCCAGGGTTCGCGCGCCCCGTCGTTTCTGCGTAGCCCTGCCTGCGGATCTGTGCCAAGTAGCTGCGGAATTCCTTCCAGTCGTCTCCCAAGCCAGCGTCGGAAATGCTTGCTGCGTGGGTCTGGTGGAGAGACACGAGCTTACGCGTGGGAAGGTAGGCGAGCAGGGCCTGTGAGCCCGCACCTGTGAAGAGCGATAAGACCGCCCCCCGGCCCCGCAGGATCTGCAGGTGGCGTCCCTGAAAGCGGATCTCATCCGGGCCCACCTGGTGGACGCACAAGGTGGCGTCCTTGTACAGGGCGCAAAGGAGGAAGGTGCGGTTGGGGTGCTGCTCACTCAGGCCTGCCATGGCAATCCGGCCGGCGTGGAGCAGTGGGTCGGAAAGTTGCAGCAATCGCTCAAGTTCGACGACGCGCCGCCCCAGGCCGTATACCCCCTTGCCTCGGGACACAAGCAGGCCGCTGTCACTCAGCGCCTTGAGATAGCGATAGGCGGTGGACTGCACCAGACCGAGTTGGCCGATGACTTCATCGACCGTGAGGACGGGCTGCTCGAGGGTGAACAAATCCAGCAACCCCAGCATCCGGGTGAGCGCACTGCTCCCGGCTGGCGGGGAATTGGCGGCGGCTGTCGAACGGCGAGCAGGAGTAGTCATGCGTTTGCGGCGCCCGGTGGCGCCGGAACTGATCGGCTGGTGCTTTCTGCGGTTTATGCGCTTGTCACCGAGCCCAGTCTAGATCATCATGTGTACTGATTTCCCATATAGAAGGAAAATGAACTTTGCTGCCGAGGTGGCAAAGGCAACTTCCCCTCACGCCAATTTTCACAGGAGACAGAAATGACCCCGAACCCTACCCCCATGAGCGTCCGCCGCCGCGGCCTGGCTACCTCCCTGGCGGGCCTTGCCCTGGCTGTCGCCGGCATCAGCGCGCAGGCCCAGACCTTCCCGAGTAAGCCCCTGACCCTGGTTTCGCCATTTGCTGCTGGCGGCACTAGCGACGTGGTCTCCCGGGCCGTGGCCCGGCAAATGGAGGCCGACCTGGGCCAGGCGGTGGTGGTCATGAACCGTGTCGGTGCCGGCGGCACCGTGGGCGTCGGCTCGGTCGCCACCGGGCCGGCGGATGGTTACTCCCTGGTCATGGGCGGTCTTGGATCCATCGTCTTTCCCACCGTGATCTACAAGGGCAAGATCAAGTACGACGCCGCCAAGGACCTCACCCCCCTGGGCGCGGTCGGCAATGCCGCCACCGTTATCGCGGTCCGCTCGGGCCTGCCGGCCAAGACACTTGCCGAGCTCATCGCCCTGGCCAAGGCGCAGCCTGGCAAGCTCAGCTTTGGCTCCGCAGGCGTGGGAGGCACCTTGCACCTGGCCGGCGTGATGCTGCAAAACGAGACGGGTATCGAACTCAATCACGTTCCCTACAAAGGTGGAGCCCCGGCGCTGATGGACCTGGCCGCCGGCAACGTCGACATCGCCCTGGTCGATCTGACCCTGGTCAAGCCCATGATCGGATCCGATCGCATCCGTGTGATCGCCATCGCCAGCGGTGAGCGCAGCACCATGTTGCCCGGTGTGCCGACCACGGCGGAGGTCGGCTTTCCCAATCTGAAGCTGGACACCTGGTACGCCGCTTTCGCCCCCGCAGCCACCCCGCCGCAGCTGCTGGCGCGCTTGCGCGCCTCTGTGCAGAAGGTCAAGGCCAACCCTGAGCTGGCATCTGCCCTGGCCTCGCAGGGCATTGCGCCATTCAACGGCGGCCTCGACGCCTTTGAGAAGCAGCTCAAGCGCGACTACGAGGTCTGGATTCCGATGCTGGCCCGCGTGTGCGGCCAGACGTCCTGCGATTGAGGCTCTTCCGGAGTCGCCTGCGCGCGAACCAGCCGCTGTCATTGATCCCAGCGCCGGGGAGGTGAAGGGTGGACAGCCTGGTTCTTGCGGGTCGGTGAGGGCATCTTCGGGGCGGATCAGTCCCTGCCCGTATGCTTGACCCATGGCCAAACCGCAGTCCAACCCACCGCGCGTGCCTTCGCTGATCAGGTCCACCGACCTGATGACGCTGCGCTTGTTCGCCACCATCGTCGAGGAGCGCCAGATCGGCCGCGCGGCCGAGCGCGAGGGCATCGCGGCATCGGCGGTGACCAAGCGAATCCTCGACCTGGAACACCAGCTTGGCGCCAAGCTGTTCGAGCGTGGTGTCCATGGCACGGTGCCCACGCCTGCAGGGCGAATCGTTGACCAGCACGTTCGGGACATCCTGCGCAGCCTCGATGGCCTGCAGGGAGATCTCGGTGGGGCCGCTGCGGATGTACGGGGTCACCTGCGGGTGTGGTGCAACGTGTCGTCGCTGGTGCAGGATCTCGCGGCCGACATCGCGCAGTTCCTGCGGCGCTTTCCGGAGGTGTCGGTCGAAGTGAAAGAGGCCGAGAGCCTCGCCCTTCCCAAGGCGGTCGCGGCCGGCCGCGCGGACTTGGGCATCGGCGTGGTCTCGACAGAGGCGCTGGACGGCGTGGAGTTGATCGCCTATCGCGAGGACCGGCTGGTCGCTGCGATGACGCATGCCCACCCGCTGTCGGCGCGTCGCAGCGTGACTTTCGCCGAACTGCTCGACACCGACCTGGTGGGGGGGCCGAGACTCACCTCGGTGGGTCGACAACTCGATCAGGCCGCGCGCGCAATGGGCCGCACATTCCGACCGAAGTACCGGGCCTCCACCCTCGAGGGCGCACGTAGCCTGATGCGGGCCGGGCTCGGCGCCACGGTCCTGCCTGTGGCGCTGGTTTGGCCGTTTGAGGATGCGGACCACGTGGTGTCCGTGGAACTGGAGGACCCGTGGGCAAGCCGTCGTTTTGGCCTCTTCCTGAATAACCGGTTTCCGCCCGCGCGTCACCTTCGCGCCCTGATCGACTTCCTCATCGACCGCGAGCGCGCCGGTCGGCCTGGCTGAGTGCAACGACTCACGTTTGGCGAGGAGTGAGCTTCCGAGATACGAATCGCAGGTGCCATCTGCGTGGGTAGAGTGCGCTCCAGCACAACACGCCCGACAGGGCATCGACCGTGAAGGAGACACTCTATGAGCATTCCGAACCTGTCCCAGCCCTCGCAGAATCGACGCGACTGGATCGTCGGGGTGACTGGCGGCCTGGCCAGCCTGGCTGCCCGGGCGCAATCGTCCTCCGAGCGGACCACGACCCTGCTGGTGCCCAATGTGGCAGGTGGCGCACTGGACAACAGCGCCCGGCTGATGGGGACGCTGCTGGCCCGCAGGCTCGATCAGCGAGTCGTGGTCGAGAACATCCCCGGCGCGGGCGGCGCGCTTGCCGTCCAGCGCCTGTTGCGGCCGCCGCTCGATGGCCAGACACTGATGGTGGCCAATAACGACCTGGTCACGACAGCTATCACGCTGCGCAACGCCCGCTACACCATGAAGGACATCGCGCCGATCGGTCGTATGAGCGCAGGGCAGCTGGGGCTCTTCGCTCGCGGCAATCTGCCGGCTTCGAACGTCGACGAGCTGATCGCGCAATCCCGCAGCAAGCCCGGCGGGTTCTCCGTCGGAATGACCGGGACGGCATCCGTCGTCACGATGTCGATCATCGCCATGGAGAAAGCTGCCGGGATCGAGCTGAACAAGATCGCCTACAAGGGTGGCGCTCAGGCAATGACGGACCTGCTCGGTGGGCAGATCGATCTTCTGGTCACCTCGCTGTCGGTGGGGGTCGACAACGTGCGCGCCGGCAAGCTGAAATTCCTCGGCACCATGAACGAACGGCGCAACCCCAACTTCCCGGACCTGCCGACCGTCAACGAGTCGCGCAGTGTGTCTGGCATTGACTTCGAGCTCTGGGTGGGCCTGGTAGGCCCCGCTGCGATGCCGAAACCAGTCGTTGACAGCCTGAACAGGGCCTTGATGGACGCGCTGCGTGACCCGGTTTACCAGGAATTCCAGAAGAAGGCTGGCTCGCTGCCGGTTCCGCCGGGTTCGCCGGACGACTTTGCGCGCTACCTCGCACGCACCGAGACTGTGGCGCGCCAAGCGGCAGTGGGACTCAAACTCGAATGACAGACGCCTCGCTGACCCCCCTGGCAGCGATGCCACTGCAGTCCGTACGCCTGGACAACGGATTGCAGTTCCACTATGCCGATACCGGCGCCGATGCACCCGCGTTGGTGTTCGTGCACGGTGGCGCGGGTGAAATCCTGTCGTCGGCAGGCCAGTGGCCCGACTTTGCGTCCCGTTTCCGGCTCATTGCCTACAGCCGTCGCTACAGCCAACCGAATGACAACCCGCTGCCCGGGCCCGACGCGCCGCCGCACGATCCGGCCGAGGAGGTTCGCGATCTTCAGGCCCTGCTGCGGCACTGGGGGGTGGAGTCGGCAGTTTTCGTTGCGTCGTCGTACGGCGCCCTGATCACCCTCATGCTGGCGCTCGAGTCGCCAGAGATGGTCCGGGCAATGGTCTTGGTCGAACCAGCGCTCACGCCATGGGCCCGAATGACCGAGCGCGGGCGCAAGCTGCTCGATGAGAACGAGCGCAATGTGCGTGCGCCTGCCCGCGAGGCCTTTCTTCGGGGCGACGACGTGCAGGCCACAGCCGTGCTCTCGGCCGGCATCCTCGGCCAGCAGGTGTTGACGCAGGGCTCGCCTGAGCAAATGGCCGTGCGATTGCGAAACGCGCGTGCCATGCGGGTGCTGACGCTGTCGGAGCGCGCATCGCCGGACCTGGACCCACAGCGAGTGCAGGCCTTGTCCATGCCGACGCTGCTCGTCACCGGAGCGCGGACGCAGCCGCTGATGCGCGAAGTCTTTCTGCGTGTCGTCGAACAGATGCCAGGCGCCGACAAGATCGTGATTCCCGCGGCGGGCCACACCGTCACCCGCGACCAGCCGCAGGCGTTCAACCGCGCCGCCCTGGACTTCTTGGAAAGACGCGGGTTAGCCGAGGCGGCTTAGCGCTCGCTGTCCACGCGGGCGGAGGGATTGCAGGAAGCCCTCGATCCGATCCGAAGGGGGATCATCCCGACGTTGCAGACTGCCCGCGGGGCCTGGGACGGCAAGGCCTCGGGCGAGCATCTGGTCCAGCAGGGCGCCAGATGCCGCTCATTCACGCTCTATTCCTCTCATCCATGATTGAGTGTGAATAGAAAAAGTCACTTTTATCAAAGACGCCCTACCACTTCGCAACACGCGCACAGGCCGCACTGCCGCTCCAGCCTGGTCCAGGACGTCCCCCGAAAAGCAGCCCCCTCCACCAAGGGTTGGACTCCCCAAGGGCACCGCCCGGACTCCCGATGCCCGTCGGTCCCCCTCGGGCGCTCGTCGATATCATGCGCAGGTCCATTGCAACCGTCCTGGCCATGAACGCACCCGCCACCGCCGCCGAACTGGCGCCCCGCATCGCCCTGCGGCCCGTTCCCGAGGCCTTCCTCGCCGAATTGCGTGCGCGGTTCGGTGAGCAATGCTCCACCGCCGCCATCGTGCGCGAACACCATGGCCGTGACGAGTCCGTCTATGTGGACATGCCACCCCCGGCAGCGGTGGTGTTCGCCGAAAGCACGCAGGACGTGCAGGATGCGGTGGCCCTGTGCGCCCGGCATCGGGTGCCGATCATCCCCTTCGGGATCGGCTCCTCGCTCGAGGGGCACCTGCTGGCGGTGCAGGGCGGCATCAGCCTGGACCTCTCGCGCATGAACCGGGTGCTCGCCATCCACGCCGAGGACCTCACGGTGACGGTGCAGCCGGGTGTGACCCGCAAGCAGCTCAATGAGGAGCTCAAGTCCACCGGCCTCTTCTTCCCCATCGACCCAGGCGCCGACGCCACGCTGGGCGGCATGTGCGCCACCCGCGCCAGCGGCACCAACGCGGTCCGCTACGGCACCATGCGGGAGAACGTGCTGGCGCTGGAGGTGGTCACCGCCCGCGGGGAGGTGATTCGCACCGGCACCCGGGCTCGCAAGTCCAGCGCCGGCTACGACCTCACCCGCCTGATGGTGGGCAGCGAGGGCACCCTGGGCGTGATGACCGAGATCACCCTGCGCATCTACCCCCAGCCCGAGGCGATTTCGGCGGCCATCTGCTCCTTCCCCAGCATCGCCGAGGCGGTGCACACGGTGATCGGGATCATCCAGCTGGGCGTGCCGATTGCCCGGGTGGAGCTGCTCGATGGCAAGACGGTGGCGATGGTCAATCGCCACGCCAAGCTCGCCCTGCGCGAGGAGGCCATGCTGCTGATGGAGTTCCACGGCTCGCCCGCGGGCGTGAAGGAGCAGGCCGAGACGGTGCAGGCGCTGGCGAGCGAGCACGGCGGCCAGGACTTCGAGTGGGCGACCACGCCCGAGGAGCGCACCCGCCTGTGGACCGCGCGGCACAACGCCTACTTTGCGGGCATCCAGAGCAAGCCGGGTTGCCGCGCGATCAGCACCGACACCTGCGTGCCGATCAGCCGCCTGGCTGATTGCCTGCTCGACTCGGCGGCCGAGGCCGACGCCAGCGGCATCCCGTACTTCCTCGTGGGCCACGTGGGCGACGGCAACTTCCACTTCGGCTACCTGGTCGACCCGCGCGACGCGAAGGAGCTGGCCACCGCCGAGGACCTCAATCACAAGCTGGTGTCGCGGGCGCTGCGCCTGGGCGGCACCTGCACCGGCGAGCACGGCGTGGGCCTGCACAAGATGGACTTCCTGCGCGACGAGGCAGGGGATGGGGCCAT
>JACCDU010736582.1_pt1 | contig 77403 bp, 81 predicted proteins | sample 7446081 | NCBI WGS metagenome assembly JACCDU01 (sample SAMN15323447, study PRJNA562643) | freshwater metagenome | isolation source: river surface water | place: USA:Blue River Watershed | collected 2017-08-17 | reverse complement strand
TTGGTGTTCTCTGTGATTTGTATACACAAGAAACAAAACTGGTAGGTTGGGAGTTTCGAGGTGCATTTAAGGAAGAAAATACTCAACCAACTGATTATTGGTATTTTGACGGAGAGGGTGAGTTTCTGCCTGAATCTGTAAAAGAATGGGCAGGACTTCCTGTTGGTAATCCTAGTGTCCGAGTGGATGTAACCGACAATGATGATGAAGATGATTGGTTCTACAATGAAGAAATTGCCAATCTGAACGATTCGGGTTATACTTTCGATGAACTTTCTAACTTGATTGAATCTCAATTCTGATGAGTCCAATGATGCGATGTGCCACTTGTTCTAGTGGCACACTAAAAGAGCACAGATCCCTAAATGTGGTATTGTATAGGAGTGGTGAGGGATGCCGCACCACATGCTCTTTATTTTTTGCAACATTGGAACTGACTAATTCTTTCCCCTCTGTTGAGTCTGCTATCAACAAACTCAAGCAGTTTAATTATATTCAGTTTGGTGCTGATGTAATCAAGTTTGCTGCAACTTTCTCTGCTATTGTTGTTGCTGCAGTTTCCTATGGTTGGACCGCATTTCAACTTTGGTGGGATGATAATGGTGAAGCAACCCAAGTCAATTTCATTCGGTTTGTTGTAAATGTAATTGACTTTGTTGCTGCGATTGTGATTGCTATTCCCAAGATTTATCGTTGGGTGAAACTGAACACCAATCGCTTGGTTGATTCTCTGTTCTTTCAGTACATTTTTGCTTGATTAAGCGTTCCATTTGAGAACGTTTTTTTTTTTACCTCACACCACAACAAAATGAACAATCTAGATCTGATCATTGAGGCATATAATTCTGAAGTTGAAACTATCCCACAAATTCACAAAGAAGAAGGTGGTGGGAAAGCAAGGAACGCATCTGGGGTTCTTTTTGAGAATTTTACCCACAGGATTTGTTCAGATAATGGTCTTGTAGCAAAAAAGAATGATTATAAAAAAAGTAAAGAAGTACTTGGATTTGCTGTAAATAATCTTCAAGTAGATAAACACATTTATAAAAACAAAGAACTCAAAAAACTTTTAGAATTGAAGGCATATCTAGATTCTTGTTATTTGAAGCGTGCTGTGCTAGACTTTATTGAACTTTGTGAATCTCCTGATGTTCCAAATGAAGTTGACTGTGCGATTCTATGTGGACAAGAATGTGTATCAAAGGATACTCTAAACTACTATACTGCTTATTTTAAGAGTAAAACAAATAAAGATTTGAATATTTTTGTTGTCAATAAAGTTAAAAAACGCAACGCAAGCAAAGCGATATATATGGAACAATATATTGATGACTTTCAACTTGATATTGATGAAGTAAATAAATTTGTTGAGTGGTTAAATAAATGAATCAATTATACAATGATGATATGTTTTCTGTAATGGAAAATCTTTCAGATAACAGTATAGACCTATTACTTACAGATTTTCCTTATGGAACTTTGAATAAAAGAAATCAATGGGATAATATAATTGATTATCCAAAGTTTTGGGATATTGCAAATAGAATCTGTAAACCATCTTGTCCAATAATTTCAACTGCTGCACAACCATTTACGACTGTTTTAATTTCTTCCAACTATAAAGACTTTAAGTACTGTATGGTTTGGGAAAAATCAAAAGCAACTGGTTATCTAAACGCAAAAAAACAACCCTTACGTGCCCACGAAGATATTGTGGTGTTTTACAAGAAACAACCAACTTACAATCCTCAAATGACACAGGGAACTCCTTATGATAAAGGAACTGCAGTCAGAGATACAGAATCTTATGGTGTTCAGACGAAAGAAGTTCACGTTAAAAATGATTCTGGATTGAGATACCCAAGAAGTGTAATTTATTTCAAAACAGCAGAAAGTGAAGGTAAGTATCACCCAACACAAAAACCTATTTCTCTTTATCAGTGGTTGATTAAAACATTTTCAAATGAAAATGATGTTGTTCTCGATCCTTGTATGGGAAGTGGAACTACAGGAGTTGCTTGTAAAATTGAAAATAGAAAGTTTATAGGAATCGAAAAAGAGCAAAATTACTATAACATTGCTGCGGAAAGAATTAACAATACGATTGTGGGTGTGCCAGTCCAGCAAGTGGCACACTACACCCCCCAAACGCCCCTGCTGGATGCTATGATTACGAAGTAATCAAGGTTGAGAGACCCAATGACTGCTACTCAAGTGGAACTGAAAACTGAAACTCAAGAACTGATTTCTGAACTTGTTGAAGATTCCTATGCTGTAGATGACATTTATGAGTTCATTGCGGAATATGGTGAGAGCAACTTTGTTGAGCATTATGAAAATTATGTTCAATTTGGTGAATCTTACGCTTATGAAGCAGTAGATGTTTTCATTGAAGAGTTTGGTATTGATAATCTCCAATCCTTTGAAGATTCTTATCGCGGTGTGTGGGAGTCCAAAGAACACTATGCAGAAAACTTTGTGACTGATTGTTATTCTATTGACAATCCTGGTTTTATTGAGATTGATTGGGAGGCAACTTTCGATAATCTTGATTGCACCTATGTTGATGGTTTTGTTTTTGATAACCAATTCTGATGCGACTTCAATCTAAAGATGGAAACATGGTGGTAGATTTCTACCCCATCAAAACTCCAATGGGTGATGTATCTAAAGAGTGGTATCTAAAGACTCTCACTTTTATGGGCAAATCTCAATCCAAGAAGTTTCTCAATCGAATTGAGATGAATCTTGAGATTGAAGAATATCTTAACAACATTCCTATTCCCTATGATGTTGTTAAGTTCAATACTATTCCACAACTTGCTAATCCTTTTGAATGAGTACAAGAAGTCGCATTGGAATTGAGTTGAGTGATGGCAGCATACTTAACTGTTATCATCACTGGGATGGTTATCCTGAATGGTTGGGTCGTATTCTAAAGACTCACTACAACACCAGAGAGAAAGTTGCAGAACTGATTGATGGTGGTGATATGAGTTCTTGCTGGACTGATTCACGTTGGGATGATAGTGCTGATGGTTCTTATGGACCACAATACTATTCTCAACGTGGAGATAATTGTCCTCCACGTCTTGATGCTGATCTCTGTGAGTATCTACTTCCAGAGAATATTGAAGAGTATTCCTATCTCTTCCGAAATGGTGAATGGGTATGTTACAGTATGAATCAGTTTGATGATTCTAAACTGCCCGAAATTGTTGAAATTCCTTCTGCTGCTCTTTTTAGATGATTATGCCTGAAATGAACCGTCAAGAACTGATTGAGAATTACGTTGACCGTATTCTTGAAGGTATGAGTACCAAGGATTTGATGCGAATTGTTGGTGATCAACTGGAAGAGAACTTTTCTACCTATAGTGATGATGAACTTATCACTGAAGTTGAGGAATACTATCCTGACCTGCTGGAATCTGCCTGATTCTCAACAGTTTCAGATGGACCGTCGATGAGACTGCGGCGGATGACCTAGGGCACCTGTGACACCAAATTGCAGGTTTTTGGGTTTTTGATGCTTCCCAAACCCCTTGCGCCGCAAGGGTTCTCGTTTGGGACTCAAATGAGTCTAGGTGCCCCTGGTGCCTTCTGCCCAAACCCTAGCACTGTGCCAGTTGGGGGACTGACCACTAAACCCCCTGCTGGGTCGGTTCCGTGGTATTGTATATGGGTGGTGAGGGAAGGGCAACCAACTCACCCCACAAACGTCAAACTAAATCAAACTAAAATGTCTGTTGATTTCTCTAAAGATGTGATGCTCGGTATGCTCCGCAAGGGTGCTACTGGTAATCAGATTCTGGACATTCTTAATGTGATTGTTCCTGATCAAACTGAACTCACCCGTGAGCAAGTTTGTGAAGATCTTGCGATTGCTGACTGTCCCGAGAATGATGATGAGATTGAAGCATACCTTGCTGCAGTCTGAGTTTTAATTTTTGGGGGGAGATTATTTCTCCCCTCTGTGGGGCAATGTAGTTCAGTGGTAGAACAAGAGATTCATACCCTCTACGTCGGTGGTTCGATTCCACCCATTGCTACTCTATTCCTTTATTCTTGACTTCAATGTTCATTGCTTGTCCTGTTACATTCATTCTTGAGGATGCGGAATGGTTTGATGATATTGATGATGCAAAGGAAGATGCACTTGATTGGAGTGCAGAACTCTCTGGGGAAAATGTGATTGTTTATGAAGCAATCGAAGGAAATTATGGTTATGATTTCAAACCACTTTCTACAATTTCTGCTTAATTTCACTCACTCACTCACTAAACTTAAATGAAAGTCAAAGTTAATTCAATCGAAATTGATTTCACTGATGATGTTTGTGATTGTCCCCCTGATATGAATTATCAAAAAGGACTGATTCAATCTGTTCTTGATAGTGAGTGGATTGTTGATGATGAAGAGGAAATTGTAGATATGATTAGCGATGAAATTGGTTGGTGCATCTATAAAATAGATTACACGACTTCACCTGAAAACTGAAAGAGCAAGCGAGGCACTACAAATTATGAATCGTCAAATCATCAACTATCCTGAAACTCAAGAAGAATGGAATAATCTTCCTCAAGATTTTCTTGATTATCTTGATGTTTTGGATGAGGTAAAGAGTATCAAAGCAGAACATTCAAATAATCCAGTAGATCCACTTTATCCTACTTATGATTATGAGTGGGAACTTGATAGCAAACTTGCATTGGAGACTATTCTTTATTATTGGAATCAAGTCGATAAAGAACTTCCTTCTAACGATGAAATTCTTGATGGAATCAATGAAGGATACGCAGAGGCAGCATATGATGATTATGTAAGTTCTGCTTATTCTTATTGATGATGTGCCACTTGTAGGGGTGGCACACTAAACGGGCACTGGAACTTTTTTCTGGTAGATTAAGAGGGTGGAAGGGGTCAGTCCCACCCGAGTCCAATTCTTTACTTCTTGTTATGGATCGTTCGCAAGTTATCGCAAAGATTCAATCCATTCTGAAACTGCAGAATGGTACTGACTTTGAGGGTGAAGCATCTGCTGCTGCCCGAATGATTGATAAACTGTGCAAACAGTATGGAATCACTGTAAGCGAAGCAACTGAAACTCAAGTTCTTGATGAAGAGTTTGTTTCTTTCAAAAGAATCAATGTTGCTCTTTCTACTCTTGCCAATGCGATTGCAACGTTCTATGATGCAAAAGCATATCTGAAGAATGGAGATACAAAGTCTCTTCAAATCATTGGTAGTGAAGCACAACAAATCCAAGTGCGACTCTATTATGATTACCTTGTTCAGGTGATGGAGAAAGAGGCAGAAGTTGCACATAAAGCAGAGAAAATCCTTTGCTCTCTGCGTGGTGATTCTGTTTCCCGTTCTTTCAAACTTAATTTCCGCAAGGCATTTGCAGATAAAGTTGCAGAACGTCTGAAGGAAATGAAACTGGCAGAGAACCGAGTTCATGATGATGCCGAAGCAGTGAGTAATAAACTCTCCACAATGCGATTTGGACGTGCCAAGAAGATGAATGGTGCAAACGGTGCTGGTGCTTATTCTGGCGCAAACGTAGGTGCTGGTGTTTCTTTGAACCGTCAAGCATCTGGTTCTGTGACCAAACAACTCTGTGGGGTGTGAGTTAATCACCCCTTTCTTTTCCTTTATTCTTGATACAATGAACGCACAACTTTCGATTGATGAATGCAAAGTGATGTGGGTTGTTGGTGCCCTCGAACGTCTTGCAACTTTGGGTGTGATTGGTCCTGATATTCCACTGCAACTGTCTGCTGATGCAGTGGAAGATTATATTGAGATTGATAATCACCGAAATCTGCTGTTTGAATCAGACTTTGAGATTGTGAGTATTTTTAATGCACTTTCAAAAGCAGAATGTGAAGATGAACCAACACCTGAAGATGTTGATGCGATTGTAGATTTGATTTTGCAATATAAGAACAATCGCACGGAAATTGTGAAGTTTGCACTGTCGCATCAGACTGTGTGAGACCAATGATGCGATGTGCCAGTTGTAGCAGTGGCACACTAAACGGGCACTGGAACTTTTTTCTGGTAGATTAAGAGGGTGGAGGGAGCGGGTCTCACCGTCCCACCCAAGTCCCATTCTTTATTTGAATTAAGATGACTTCTTTCATTGTTGAAAAGCAAGGCGAAGAGATTGCTTTTGATAGCAAGTTTGAGTCTCTGAATGATGCAAAAGCATATATCAAAGATAAACTGAACTATAATAATTTCGCAATGAATCTGGTTGAGAAGAAGAAAGTGTCTGAAAAGCAAATTGCTTGGATGCACTATCTTGCAACTCAAAGTGTGATTGATTCTCAAACTCCTGTTGAGAATGGTGAGTATATCAATCTGGTGGAGAAAATGTATGATGCAGGTGCAAACCGTCGCACCAAGTTTCAAGTGCGACTGCCTGGTATTACTCTCTCCACTGTGAATAAGGGTGCAAATATCGGTTGTGTTTATGTTTTTGAGAACAACCAATATGTTGGTAAGATTACTCAAAACGGTGAGTTGAAAGGTAATGTCTCCGAAGATGTTAAAAATCTGCTAGAGGACGCTAATGACAATCTCCTGCAACTGGCAAAGATTTATGGGCACGAGACTGGTTCTTGCTCTATTTGCGGTCGCACTCTGAATGACCCTCTCTCTGTACAGATGGGAATTGGTCCTGTTTGTGAAAAGCGCCTTGCCTAGTTTCTAATTCATCTGTCCCACATAACAACAACTCCAATGTTCGATCAACTCCAATTCGAAGCACACCCTATTCCTGGTGCAATTCAAGCAAGGTATAAGTTCAGCAATGAATGGAGTATTTCTGTTGTTTCTGGACTTCCTGGAAGTGGATTATATGGTAATGTGACGGATAATACATATGAAGTTGCAATCTTTCGACCCAATGGAAATATGACTGAAGATGTAATTGCTTGGAATACAAAAGCAGAAGTTTCTGCAATGATGAAAGTACTGGTTCAACTCTAGTCTTTCGACCAATTCACAATACACTTTCAAAAATGACTAAAACTGAAACAATCAAATTTTTCATCAATCAAATTGAAGGTGATTTAGAAGACCTGTCTTGGCAGATTCGAGAGGAGACAAATTATGAAGATAATTCTGTTGATGATTTGAGTGAAGAATATGATGAGAAGAAAGAACATCTAGAGAATCTCAAAATCATTCTTTCTCAACTCTGACCTAAATTAACAAAAGGAAAAACCAATGTCTAAAACACAACGCAAAGGTAATTCTTCTGATTATTACCCATACCGCCGACCAAAGACATTTAATGAAATCAAGCAACTTGAAACTTTACTCCACGATAATGAGGTAGAACTTCGGAATAGGGATAAAGCAAAGATTCATAATCTTCCCACTGTTTATGATGACATTGTAAAGAGTGGATATTATGAGGATTATGATTGGAAGCATCATTGGGATAAAGTATCATAGTCTCAAGGTGAGTCTCTGATACCATGTGCCACCTGTAGCACTGGCACACTAAAAGAGCACGGTGCTCAAAAGGTGCTATATTAAGAGGGTGGAGGGAGCAGGGGTGCCTGTCCCACCCAAGACTCATTCTTTATTTGAATTAAGATGACTGCTGCTCAACGAATGGAAAAGCAATTCTTCATCAATTTCATTTCTCTTATCAATGAGGTTCAGGGTAAGACTAAACTTCCTTCTCAAGTTGTTAAGAATCGCAAGTCTGCTTGGGTAAAGCAAGTTTCCAATCCCAAGCAAAAGAAAGATGCACTTTCTCTTGTGTAGTTCTTTCTTTCTTTCCTTCTTCTCTTTCTTCAATCAATGATGAAACTCACCAAAGCACAAAAAGAAATTCTTCTCACTCTTGAGAATGGTGATGTTGTTAATAACTGGTCTCAACGTATGCGAGCACTTCAACCACTGATTGATGCTGGTATTGTTTATATCAAGGTGACGAATGATAAGAATGGAATTACAGAAGATGTAAGAGTTGCACTGGTTGATTAGTTCTTTTCTTCCTTCCTTTTTCTTTCTTACCAACAATGACTCAAACTCTCACTGAAACTATCTACTCTGATGCTCTGTTCTTTCTGACTCGCTACTTTAATCAGTTTGATGAATGTGAGTTGCAAGAGTACGATGATTTGACTGTTCAAGACATTGTTGATGTTCTTGGTTATGCAAGTTTTGAAGATCATTATCATCCTGATGTAGCATATATTTCTGATGTTCGCAAACTGAAAAGTCTGCGAGATGAAATTCATAATCGCTTCTATCAATAGGTCTTTCTTCTCTTTCATCTGTCCCACATAAAAACAAACAATGCTGATCAAAACCACTTTCGACATTCAAGATCGCACTCCTGTCTATGCGATTTGTAATGCAAATCATCAGTGTGGTATGATTACGACTAGCATTATCAATGCAATCAAAGCAGGACAATGTAAGTCTTTCGATGAAGTTAAAACTCTTATCAATCGCTAAATTATGACTTCGCTTCTTTAATATACCAAACGCCTTACAATCATTGAACAAAGAACAACTGAATCTTCAAGCAGAAAACACTCTTCTGCAGATGGAAAAGCGAATGATTAAACTGACAAAGAGCAAGAAGAAAAAGGATAAGACAAATGCAAGTGCTATTTTTATGGAATGGCAAGAAGTATTTCAACAACATAATAAATCAGTAGAACTTCTCTGGGTGCCTAATTTTTACCAATGACACTTTCATCTCAAACACTTCACAACTTGTCTGATGCACTTAAATCAGAAGTGCTTGATTATATTCGATATAATGATCGTTATGTTTCGACAATGTATGAATTGATTTCAGATGCAATACACGATAAACTTGGTCCAGTTGATGATGATGTTTTAACTGAACTTACTTTTATTACTTTTGATTCTCTTACATTAAAATGAAACATAAGACTAAAATCAATTTGCTGTCAAAAGCAATTAACGGTAAAGAACTCCTGATTATCCTGAACTCACTGAAATGATTATTCTTCAAAAACAAGATCACGGTTGTGTTTATACTCTTGATCCTGATGAGAATGAATTGTATTATGCTCCTATCTACAAAGATAACACTGTAAATCTTTCTGAATTTGCACCAGTTGATCTTGCTGATGTAGATGATATTTACGATATACTGACTATTCAAAAAGAACTCATCAAACTGAACAAATGACTTTTATGAATGAATCTACACTGGATCTTTTCTGTCAGCACGAAGATGAAACTTATGCTGATGAATATGCAATGGAATTTGAAAGAAAAGCAGCAGAGTTGGAGATTACTGTTGATTATTTCCTAATGGAATTTGTGTAATACCAAATAGATTTCTCTTTTGATTGCTTGATATAAAGGATGCTTTGAATCTTAATTATGACATTTGACTCACTTCTTCACGATCTTGATTTCATCTACGATGCTCAAGCAGGATCCTATTTTCAGGAAGATCATCAACAAAATCTACATACCTATGCTCACATCAGAAACAATCAATGGTTATATGAAAAGTATGATACAAACGATCAAGTAATCTCTACTATTCCTTTTTACACTTATGATTGAACTGATTCTAGCAACTACAATTACATCTATTCCATATCAAGAAAAAGTTAATCGTAGTTGTTCTTATATTGTAGGAATCCCTTATGCTTCTGATAACTTTACTGATGAAGAATGGAAAAGATTTGAGTTATGTAGGAAGTTGATTAAGATTTAGGTGAAGTATTCATTACCTTACGAAGTCCATATTGATTGATATATTGTTCCAGTGCGCTTTCAATCATATTATTCATAAATTCATAAGAGTTAGGAACTGGTAATCCTTTTCTTATGCTTGCAGAATGAACTTCTTTTACTTTTTCTAATATAAACTTATCTATTTCAAAACCATTTACAACTGCTTTATATTCTACATTTGCTTTTTTAGTTACCCATTCTAGATTTTCTAATCTATTATCTGCACTGTTTTTATTTCGATGATTTACTTCCATTGTAATATCTTCTGTTGGAATGAAAGCAAGAGCAACTAATCTATGAACTAGAAAGTTTCTTTTTTTACCGTATTTGTCAGATAGTAATACTGCTCTATATCCACAATTTCTTTTCTTCCAACCAGGAGAAAGTATCTTTGGTTTCTTATACTTAAAAGACCATATATTTCCTTCTGTGTCTACACCATATTCAGGGTAATCTTTTAAGTATTTTGTATCTTCAAGTTTCAGTAATCTGGTTTCCATTTGATTGAGTTTACCACTAAAAGGTATATAGTGGTAAATGCTATTTAAGAAAAGGTTAATATTGAGAATTACTATGATTAGAGATTGATAAATTGATATAATGGTAGTGTTATATTGTTAATACCTTAAAGAATGTGAGTTCTTATGATTAATACCTTAAAGAATGTGAGTTCTTATGATTAATACCTTAAAGAATGTAGTTAATACCTTAAGAAACCTTAAAGAATGTAGTTAATACCTTAAGAAACCTTAAAGAATGTAGTTAATACCTTAAGAAACCTTAAAGAATGTGAGTTCTTGTCGCGGTCTTGGCCTGCATTATAACACATCAGCGCTGTTTTGTCAATACCCCCAGGACACTCCAAAAATCGGCACACCACTATAAAATTATAAACACTCCCAGACACGTCTATATGCCCCTGCAAGGCACTTATAAACTCATTTAGGGGTCAGAGTACCGAAGTGCTGGTTTTTGTGATTAAATCAGCATAGGATAGAACTACAAAAACCAGCAAGAACTTGTATAAATAAACATAACAATTCAATTCATAGTGCGAATTTGAACTTTCCTACGGGGTCAAAAGTCAAATTCTACAGAAGCGAAAAGTTAATAAAACATTTGATAATTTATAGAATCAAAGTTCTCATAGGGTCTTTATAAAACCCTCTCTCCAAAGTCAATGAAATAAAACCATTGATGGAGAAAACAAATACTGAAAGAGATTATCAAAACTGAATACTCACCGAAACCCAATAAAAGCACATAATTCCTGCTTTAGATTCTTATGCGAATTTCTAAAGATGTCAGGAAGGTTTTATACTATCAAAAATTATTTAATTATCAAGGTTTTATCAGAACTCTTTTATTCTATCACATAATCTTCTAGTTGACAAGTACTCATAATGTCGCTAGAGTATGTTTGTTGCTGTTAAAGAGAAATAATAACATCAAGAACTTAAAGACCCGTCCGAAGGACAACACGACCGAAGGGAGTGTTTCTATAAGGCACTGGTTGACAATTATAATAAGACCTGATAGAATATAACAATCAGAACAAACAAAAGTCATTCGTGATTAGATAAGATTCGTATCATTATAAAAGATACAAGCACTAATGATAAGAATGAATCACAAAGTCATTCGTGATTAGATAAGATTCGTATAGAAAAATCATAATACTTAAGACTGGCAATAAAGAACTCATAAGTTCATTCGTGATTAGATAAGATTCGTATAGAAAATTGATAATACAACACAACTGTGAGATTATAATCACAAAGTCATTCGTGATTAGATAAGATTCGTATAGAGATTCGATCTTATCAGAATCTCAAAGAAATCATAAGAAGAAAATATTCGTTTATATCTCAAGTTCGTTGTGGGGCAAATACTTGACGGGCACTGAAAGGTCTGGTAGAATTAACCAGTAGAGTTTATTCGTTCTTTCGGTTCTTTAACTTATGGCAACTTCTTACCTTAAAGCACAAAGGAATAAGTATCGTATCACTCTGGAATTAAACGTGAATGAAGATTTTAATCCTCATCAGATTAACTGGAAGAAACTATTCGGGTTAGACAGTAAAGAATCAGTGAAGAGTTATGTAGAAGATCTCTCCGTGCCCTGGTAATTAAGAATACAATCCAACATTCCTCTGTTGTATTATACTTTCGTGGAGTAAGAAACATCGCCTGATAGATGTTTCGTTTATTATTATTACTTTGTCTGATTGTTTTTATCTTTAATGGCAACTTAATTCTTTATACTTATTATTATTCGTCGTTAATTGGCGGCAGTTAGTATAAAGAATAGTCAGTTCTTATTAAATAAGTAGAGTTTTTTCGTGCTTAAGTAATAAGAACTTCGTTGTTTTATTCTAATAACACAGTGATTTGGCGGCAGTTAGTATAAACAACACGAATAACTAATACTTATTCGTTGTCAGTTGTTTATTCGTTATAGCAGTTATTTTATTTTATTTGTTATTGTTTATATCGGGCGTTGCCCCCGTATATAAAAACGCCCCACTACCCTAACCTACACTGTATGTCTTTTTCGACCTATCTATCACTCTCATAAAAAAAAATTCCATAAAAAAAATGTCTCCAAAAAGAAAAGTAAATTGCCACGGATGGGGAATCTTCGGAGGTAAGCACAAGAAAAAGAAAAGTTGCGCAACAGGTATCTTCAGAACTCCTGCTCAAAAAAGAGCATCCTCAAAAAGAAAGAAGAGATGAAAAAATCAGCACCATATTGGAATTTTTGGAGAGTGATACTTGCAGGATGGATGATCAGATACCCAAAGCAAATGAGTAGAATTTCATTAACATCTCTGGGCATTTTGATTAGTCTGATATATAATGCAATGGTAAAATAACTTTATCATAAAAAAAATTTCGTAAAAATTTTTTATGCAAACGGAAAAAATATATCACATCTACGCAAAAGATAAGTGTTTATTTCATTCTATTAAAGAGGATGAATTCGAAACAACTTGGAATACCATTAACAATATGGTAGGAATTATGAAAACTGACTATATTATAGAAGACTTATCCTATGAGGAATTGATTTTTCAGAAAGAAATGAGTTTAAACTCTTCGCATTGACAACTGCATATATAGACTGTTAAAATTGATCTGAAGGTTTTATTTTTTTATGGCAAAAGGATTTACTGTAAAAGCAACAGCACCAACATCCAAAAAAGAAGACTGGGATATTGATGCGATTAAAGAAAGGATGCGAGGAAAGTCAATTGTATTTTGTCTTCCTGGTCGTGGGTGTTCCTTTATTTTTCTGAAGAACTTTGTACAACTGTGCTTTGATATGGTACAGAATGGAATGAGTATTCAGATCTCTCAAGATTATTCATCAATGGTTAATTTTGCACGTTGCAAATGTTTGGGTGCAAATGTACTTCGTGGACCAAAGCAAATTCCTTGGGATGGTAAACTGCAATATGATTATCAACTTTGGATTGACTCGGATATTGTCTTTGACACAAACAAATTCTGGCAACTTTGTGATCTTTCTCTGAGTGAAGATGGTACTGAGCGGGAAATCACTGCTGGTTGGTATGCTACAGAGGATGGGCACACAACTTCTGTCGCACACTGGTTGGAGGAAGATGATTTCCGCAAGAATGGTGGAGTGATGAATCATGAAACCGTTGAGTCTATTCAAAAACGTCGGAAACCTTTCACTGTTGATTACACTGGTTTTGGTTGGGTACTCATCAAGAATGGTGTTTTTGAAAACCTCGAATATCCTTGGTTTGCACCTAAAATGCAAGTCTTTGAGTCTGGTCAAGTTCAAGATATGTGCGGTGAAGATGTTTCATTCTGTCTTGATGCAAAAGAGGCAGGATTTGAAATCTGGTGCGATCCTCGTATCAGAGTGGGGCATGAGAAAACTCGTATTATCTGATGACAAAAAAACTCTACAATCTTTTATATAAAGGTCGTAAAATTTATACAAATCTCACTATAGATGACTGTAGTGAGATTCTTGAAGACTTCTCAGAGCGTTTCTACTCGGGAGAAGACATTGATCCAACTTTAATTGAAATGGAGGAAATTACAAATGGCTAAAGGTGGAAGTAATAAAGTACTGTTTCAACCAGGAGCACCGAAGAAGACACGTCAAGGACGTTCTCCACGTACATTGTTGAGTGCAACCTCTCGTAATGGACGTAAAAAGAAATATCGCGGACAAGGTAAAGGTTAATATTATAGATAAGCAGGAATTACTTCCTGCTTTTTTTGTTAGGTGTTATGGCATATTTAAATCACAATCTTCCAACAATTACTTGTTATATTCGCAATGAATTTCTCTACAATCATAAAAAAGGTCACGGAGAGGTAACTTTATGCGATGTACACTCTGTAGCGTCCTTAGAGAAGCATGTACCTCTCTTTGAAGCATTTTTAGAGAATGGTGTTAACTGGACTCGTAGACCTATTCATGCATTTTGTTGGAAATCTGATGCACCAGTTCCTCAATTAGAAGAATGCATGTGGTGGGATTGCTTTTCTCCTTATATTGATGTTCAAGTTCGTTCAAGGTTGGCTAACTTACGTGCTGAACTTATCAATTATCGAGGAGAAAAAAATGAAGGGACATATCTTTTTACGCTCGATTGGTCATGGGAGTCAAAATCTACTCTGAATACTAACTTTAGTGAGACTCCAGAGCACAAATGTGCCCATCTTTTCAAAATGGACAATGGAAATTTCTATGCATATCCAAATAATAAGATATTATGGTATGATGATGCATGGACTAAGAACAGAATTACCAAAAATCCAGGTTATGAAATTGATTTGACCGAATATTCTGTTGAAAATCGTCGCAAAATTGAGACCTCCGACGATTTTATGTACGAAATCACAAATATTCGGGATAGCAACCCCGTAAAAAGTTCTGATTTAACAAATCAGGAGAAAAAAAATGACCAAACAAGTGGATAAAGACCAGAATTTTATGAAAAATGAGTGGGGAACTCAGTACTTATCTTCAGAATATGGTTGGGAAGAGAAAGTTGAGAAGCAAAAAATGCTTCGAGAGATTGCAAGTGATGATTTAACTCCCAAAAAGCACGATTTCTTCTATCAAAATGAAATTCATTCACAAATTCGCAATGATAATGACTATGATGACTGGGAATATGGCACTGAACCACTTTATGAATCAAAAAATCTCTAATAAATAAGACAGAATTACTTATTTTTCATGCCCGCTGAAAGGATAAGCAAGTCATTTAAAGATATTAGTTTATCCTTTCAGGTTAATCCTCTGAATTATGATCTGATTGCGATTAAAAATGAGACGGCTATTGCCAGATCACTTCGCAATCTTGTTTTAACTCAACCGGGTGAAAGATTTTTTAACCAAAATCTTGGTTCTAGGATTAATCAGTCTCTTTTTGAAATGCTTGATGAAATAAGTGCCTCTGTTATAAGAGACGAAATCAAAAATACAATTGAAAATTATGAACCAAGAGTGAGTTTAATTGACGTTGAAGTAACTCCAAATGATGAAAATTATGAATTCAATGTAACTATTAAATATTACATCGTTGGTGCTGATGTATTACCTCAACAATTATCATTTGCATTACAACCAACACGATAAATGGCACTAGTCAACTTCACCAATCTAGATTTCGATCAAATTAAGACTTCTCTTAGAGATTATCTAAGATCGAATTCAAATTTTACAGACTATGATTTCGAAGGATCCAATCTTTCAGTCATACTAGATGTTCTTGCATATAATACATATATTTCCTCATATAACGCTAATATGATTAGCAATGAGGTGTTTATTGATAGCGCGACTCTAAGAGAAAATGTAGTATCTCTTGCAAGAAGCATTGGATATGTTCCGAGATCCAGAACTGCATCAAAAGCCAATGTTTCTTTCTTTGTAGATACATCTACCACTACTTCCCCACAAAAACCTCTTACACTTACTCTTAAAAAAGGAATTGTTGCGACTTCAACCGGAACATTTAGTGGAATAAGTTACGTTTATTCAATTCCAGATGATATTACCGTTCCAGTCAACAATGGTATTGCCGAATTTAATAATATAGACATTTATGAAGGAACATATATTACTGAGACATATACTGTAGATTCATTAACGCCTAATCAAAGATACATTTTAAATAATGAAAATGTTGATAGTTCTTTAATTAGAGTAGATGTAAGAGATGGTCAACTTGGACCAAGAAAGAAATACATTCAATCTAATAATATTTTATCAGTAAATTCTGATTCAAAAATATTCTTTATTCAAGAGATTGAAGATCAAAGATATGAGTTATTATTTGGCGATGGAATACTCGGAAGAAAACTTGTTAGTGGTGAAATAGTAGATATTTCTTACATTATAACAGGTGGAGAAACTGCAAATGGAGTATCTTCATTTACTTTCAATGGAACAATTGTTGATAATTCTTCATTTAATATAATTAGCGGGATTTCTTTAATTACTACAAATATTGTTTCTGGTGGAGGTAGAGAAATTGAATCCGTTGATTCAATCAAAAAATATGCAACTAAAATCTATGCAGCACAAAATCGTGCCGTAACTGCAAGTGATTTTGAGGCGATTATACCTCAGATATATCCAGAGACGGAATCGGTTTCTGCTTTTGGTGGGGAAGATTTGAGTCCTCCACAATACGGAAAGGTTTTTATTACAATTAAACCAGAAAATGGATTTTTTGTTCCTAATAGTATAAAGGATTCTATCAAAGAAAAATTAAAGCAATATTCGGTTGCTGGAATTATTCCAGAAATAATGGATCTTAAGTACCTTATACTAGAGATAAACTCTACAATTTACTATAATAATAATCTAGCACCTTCATCAGAATATATTACAAGTACAGTTTCTAATAATATCAAAAAGTATGCAAATTCATCGGAGTTGAATAAGTATGGAGCAAGGTTTAAGTATAGTAAATTCCTAAAGATTATTGATGATGGTCATGAATCAATCACGTCCAATATTACAACTGTTCAAATGAGACGCGATTTAAAACCAGAGTTAAATAGATTAGCGACATATGAAATATGTTTTGGAAATGAATTTCACATAAAAGATCTCAGAGGATTTAATATTAAATCTTCTGGTTTTAAGATTCCTGGTGTACAAGATACAGTTTACTTAAGTGATATTCCAAATGAAGGTAAACTTACTGGCACTATTTTTATTTTCAAATTAGATTCAATTCAGGGGTCCAAAACAATTAAAGCAAATGCAGGAACAATAGATTATGTAAAGGGCGAAATAAACTTAAGTGCAATCACAATTGAATCTACGAGTAAAGATAGTGGCGGAGAACCAATTATTGAAATCTCTGCAATACCAGAATCAAATGATGTAATCGGACTACAAGATCTTTATTTGAATTTAAGCATTGATAATGTAACGTTAAATACTTTATCAGACAAAATATCTTCTGGAGAAGATCCTTCAGGGTCTACCTACACAAAAACAGCAAGCTATAGCAACGGAACAATCGTAAGAGAATAAGATGGCAGATACAAGAATTAAAATTGGTTCAATCGTACAAAATCAACTTCCCGATTTTGTACTAGAAGAATATCCTCTTGTTAGTGAATTCCTTAAGGAGTATTACAACTCTGTAGAAGGTCAAGGATCAACACTTGATATTCTTCAAAATATTGATCAATATTTAAAAGTTGATGAACTTTATAAATCAACATTTGCCAGAACAATTACTGTAAAACCACAATCTCCACAAACTTTCTTTGAAATTAGTGGTGGTTATTCGGTAAATGATCTTATTGTCTTAAAAAATGGCACTAAATTACTGAAAGATACTGACTATTTTGCTACAGATGGATCTTCAGTAATACTAGTTACTCCTGCTGTTCCCGGTGATGTTTTAGAGTTTGTTGTAGAATCTCCATCTTCAACTATTTTGACAAGTGATGTTGAATTTGTAGACACTACAATTAACGTCGCATCTACATATGGATTTCCCGATACCAATGGAATTATCCAAATTGATTCGGAAATCATACTTTATTCATCAAAAACTTCTACTTCCTTCAAAGATTGTACTAGAGGGTTTAGCGGTATAACTTCTTATAGAGCAAGTAATCAACCAGATCAACTCGTATTTTCAACATCTGAAATTGCAGAACATACCTCAAAAACAACTGTTGCAAACTTAAGTTCTTTATTCTTAAAAGAATTTTTAACAAAAATAAAATCACAATTAGTTCCTGGATTTGAAAATAGAACGCTTGCAGAAGGTCTGGATGAAAGAAATTTTATTAAAAATGCAAAGAGTTTTTATTCATCAAAAGGAACTGATGATTCCTACAAATTACTTTTCAAGGCATTATTTGGACAGGAAGTAAGTGTAATTAAGCCAAGAGATTATTTACTCAAACCATCTGATGCTCAATATAGAGTTGTTAGAGATTTAGTTGTTGAGTCTATTTCTGGAGATCCAATGGATCTTGAGAATAGGACTTTATATCAAGACCAAGTTGGAGACTATAATAAGGCTTATGGATCTGTTACTAAAGTTGAGAAAATTCAAAGATCCGGAAGAACCTTTTATGTCTTAAGTCTTGACTATGATTATAATAAAGATCTTACTGTTAGTGGATCTATTTACGGAAACTTTTCAATACATCCGTCTACGAAAGTAATTGCAGGAGTATCTACTAGTAGCACTGTTATTGATGCTGATTCTACTATTGGATTTCCCTCAAATGGACAATTAGATTTTAATGTAAATGGAATTGATTATACTATTTCATATTTCAACAAAAATACTACTCAATTTTACATTACATCATCACCTTCTATTTCTATTCCAACAGGAACTGATCTAAAATTAAATCAGTATGCTTATGCTAATGTTGGTGTTTCAACTGTAAAGGTTAGAATAACTGGTGTTCTATCTGAAGTCGATTATGACTCAAGAAACACATTAATGAAAAAAGGCGACTCACTGAGTGCGGTTTCTTTAGGATACAATCCAAAAGGTATACTAGCAAATAATTGGATTTTTAATCTTGCTACAAAGTATAACGTTAAAACTATTAGTGGACCTAATTCTTCTAATCTAATAACAAATGTTTTTACTTACGAAGTAAGTACTTACGATCCACATTCATTTTCACTTGGCGATAATTTAAGATTAATAAATCCAAATGGCGATAAAGATAATTATAAAGTTGTAAGTGTTAATAATGAATATTCGATTGTAGTAGAAGGAGTAAAGATTAATAATCTTACCCTGAAGTATGTAATTGAGAGGATTTTGAAAAAACCAAAATTCACCAATTACACAGATGTCAATTCATACTCTGCTAATATTCAAAATGTCTATTTAAACAATGAAGACGAAATATATGTCACATCCAATTCATTGCCAAATTATTTGGACGAAGATGTAAATACAAAGAATACTAATGTTATTTTCTCTGGAATTTTTAATGGAGAAACTTTAGATTTAAGTTCTGGAAATCCAACCAATTTACATGGATTTATCACTGGTGATGCTATTGTTTACAGTAGAAATGCTTTTAATCCAGATGAATACTTGAATATTTCTGAAAAAACTTATTTTGTAAAAAGAGTAGATAATACTACAATAAAAATTGCAAGCAGTAAAACGGATTTATATAAAAATAAATTTGTAACTGTATCTGGAACTGCAAAAAATAATATTTTTAAAAGATTAAAATTTAATATATCACCACTATCGCAGCAAGGTTATATAAAAAAAATATCAAAACCTGTTTCTGCAGATGTAGTATCAGAGACTCCAACAGGTCCAGTTGGAATATTTGTGAATGGTGTAGAAGCTTATAGTTATAAATCTACAGATAAAGTTTTTTATGGTGGAATTCAATCCATAAACGTCATTGGTGGCGGAGAAAATTATGATGTAATTAACACACCTACTGTATTGGTAGAAGATAGTGTTGGTTATGGTGCATCTGCTTTTGCTCACGTTGTTGGAAAATTAGAAAAAATAGATGTAATAGATGGTGGATTTGATTATCTTGAAGATCCAATTATAACCATAACAGGTGGAAATGGATATGGAGCATATGCTAAACCTAATATGACTTCATTTAGGCATAGTGTATCATTCAATTCAATTCAAAGTTCTGGATTTGTTAATCTAACTACTAATACAATTGGTTTTTCATCTTATCATAAATTTAGAGATTATGAAAGAGTTACATATCTAACTGAGGGACAAACTGGAGTTGGCGGATTATCAACAAATGCACAGTATCATGTTTCTGTTCAAGATGCATATAATGTTAGGTTGCATAAAACTTTAGATGATGCTGTTTCTGGTATAAACACAGTAGATTTAACTTCTTATGGTGTTGGAATTCATCTAATAGAATCCACACTATCAAAGAGAAAAATATCAAATGTTAGTGTATTGAATTTAGGTTCTGGATATACTAATAAAAAAATTTCTTGCGCCATCTCCGGAATTCACACTTCATCAAATACTATTAAAATAATTGATCATGGTTATAAAACTGGAGAAATTGTTGTATATAATTCGACAGGTTCTGCAGTTGGCGGATTATCAAATAATCAATCATATTATATTACCGCAGTAAATAAAGATGAATTCAAATTATCTCAAGTTGGAATTGCTACTACAAATAAAGATTTTTATTTTAAAACCAAACAGTTTATAAATCTGACTTCGGTAGGATCTTCATACCATACATTTAACTACCCCAACATAGTTGTAAGTGTATCTGGAAAAATTGGTGTATCTACACTAACTGGACAAGATTTTAGTGCTAAACTACAACCAAGTTTTAAAGGAGAAATTAGCAACATCTTTATTAAAGATTCTGGTGTTGGATATGGGTCTTCTGAAATCATTAATTACGAAAGACAACCAAAAATTACTTTGGGTATTGGATCAGGAGCTCAACTTTCACCCGTACTTAATGGAGGAAGAATAACAGAAGTTATAGTTCTCAATAGTGGTAATAATTATACTTCCGCACCAAAAATTGAAGTTTTGGGAATAGGAACCGGTGCAGTTTTAACTCCTATTGTAAATTCTGGTAAAATTGTTGAAGTAAAGGTTGTTAATGGCGGAGTCGGATTTAATACTACGGGAACTTTCTTAAATATAGTTCCTTCTGGAAATGGATTCTCACACGAAGTAAAAATAAAATCTTGGACTATTAACACTGTAGAAAGATATTTAAATGATGAACAAATTGTGGATGATGATGGTGTAGTTGAGGTCTCTTCATATACTGTAAGTGGTTCACAATATTGTCATTTATATGCACCAAGAAAGTTAAGAAGAAGTGTATTTGGTATTGATTATGTAAATGGGAACAAAGTTTATGTACCAGATTTAAAATTAGTAAACAATAGAGAGGTAGTTTCTACCACACACTCACCTATAATTGGATGGGCATACGATGGAAATCCAATTTACGGACCATATGGTTATAGCGGAAAAACAGGAGGATCTGTAAGAGAACTTACATCTGGATATATTTCATTGCCTTCTAGTGATAGACCAGATCCAATTTCTACTACAGGACAAAGAATATATCCAGAAGGATTTTTTGTTGAAGATTATCAATATAATGCAAGTGGAGATTTAGATGAGCATAATGGAAGATTTTGTGTAACACCAGAGTATCCAAACGGAACTTATGCATATTTTACTACAATTAATAATGGATTAACAGAAACTGCCGGTGTCTTCAGGAATTACAAAAAACCAGTTTTCCCTTACATAGTTGGTAATACTTTTAAATCTACTCCAATTGATGTAAATTATGATAGAAACATAAACCAAAATAATTTTAATTATACAGAATCTGGAATTTGGAGGAACACTAAACCATACAATCTAAAAAGCAATAACTCTGGATATGATTTCGTATTTGATCCATTAAAAGTTAGAAAACCAGTAGTTACTGTAAGATCAACTTCTGTTGGACAACTATCTAATGTTGGAGTTGTTACTGGAGGTTCTGGATATAAAGTAGGAGATACTATCAATTTTAATAATACTAATTCTGGCGGGTTCAATGCTTACGGTCAAGTATCGTTTGTAAAAGGAAAAGAAATAAAATCAATTAGTTTTGCTTCTACCTACACTCAAGGAGTTGAATTTTATCCATATAATAATGGAAATAAACTTGTAGGATTTTCTTCATTACCACATAGTTTTATAAGCAATGATATTGTTTCAATATCTGGTTTAAGCACTTCTGTTAAGATTTTTAATTCGTTTTTTGTAGTTGGAGTTAATACTCACACTTTAGTTCTATCAAAAGCAGTAGGAAATTCTACATCTACCGGAATTGTCACTTATTTTGATATAAATGGATCTTTAGACTTCTCATATATTAGAGAAAATGACATTTATAAAGTTGAAAATGAAAAGGTTAAAGTTCTTTCTGTAGATGAACTTTCCTCTAGAATTAAGGTTTTAAGAGGATATGATTCAACTGTAGGAGTTTCTCATACAGCATCTACGGTTTTATATGAACAAACAAGAAAATTTACCATAGGATTTAGAAATAATAACAGCAATTTTAACTTTAATTTTAATAGAGAACTATATTTTAATCCAACAGAGTCACTCAGTCTTGGTACGACTTCTGGAGTGGGAATCGGATCAACTTTATATTTTTCAAATCCAGGTGCTGGAATCACTAATATTTTTGTTCCGACTAAAACAATATATCTACAATCACATTCATTAAACACTGGAGATGAGTTAATTTACTCTAGTAATGGAGGATCTCCATTCTTTGTTTCTGATGATGGCGCTTCAAGTTTCCAATTACTTGATAATCAAGTAATTTATGTTGCAAAAGTATCTGATGATTTAATCGGTATTTCTACAAATAAAGTTGGATTGGGATCAACAGGATCATTTGTAGGAATAAACAGCAGTATCTTAACATCAACAGTTTATTTTACAAATGTAGGATCTGGTGTTAATCACAGTTTTAAGACAAATTACTCCAATGTTCTAACTGGAGAAGTTTTAAGAAACACAGTTACTGTTGCCGCGGCTTCAACTCATGGATTAGAAAGAGGAGATAGTATTTTTATTGATTCTCTTCCAGGAATTACCACCAATGTAGTAATTAAATATAATGATGAAAACAAAAGACTTCTTGTTAACCCAAGATCTTTCACTGCATCTGCAGTAAATTTATCAGACAATAAGATATACATTGAAAATCATGAGTATACTACAGGACAAAAAGTAGTTTATAATGCGACAACTTCAATTGGAGGTTTGGAAAATGATAAAATTTATTATATTGTGAGATATAATAAAGATTACATTAGATTATCTTCAAGTTATTACAATGCGACTAAAGAAGTTCCAGAAATTATAGACTTTACGAGTACTTCTGAAGGATCTATTTCATTAGTCAATCCTAGTATTCCTATTATTCCCAATCAAACAATAAATTTTGATCTATCAGATAGATCACTTTCCTTTACAAAGAATGCTAATTTATATTCAGCATTTGATTTTGTAATCTATTCTAATTCTAATTTTACTAAGGTTTTTGATAAAATTGAAGGATCTTCTAATTTTAGTGTAATAAAAACAGGAAAAATTGGTATTGATTCTACTTCTTCTGTCAAATTAACTACCTCTGGCGTAGAGACAGATTTGTACTATCGTTTGGTTCCTGTTGATTTGTTCAACAACTCAACGGTTAAAAAGGAAATTATAATAGACGATGAGAATGTAGATTCTAATAACACATTAAAACTAACAAGAAGTTCATACTCTGGTTTTCATAATGTAGTTGGAGTTGGACAAACGACTTTCACATTCAATATAATTGATTATCCAGAAAAAACATCCTACACAAGTTCTGATGGACTTTTTGAATATTTTACAGACTCTAAAACAGCAATTGGTGCAATTAGTGAAATTGATTTATTGTCCGGCGGTAAAAATTATCAGTCTTTACCCGGAATAACTTCAGTATTTTCAGAGATTGGAAGAGATGCAATTTTAAATCCAAACACTAGTTCAATTGGAAACATTAATCGAATTGACATTGATGATATTGGATTTGATTATCCATCAGATATTACTCTGAGTCCATCTTCCAAACTACCTCAAGTATTAAAAGTTAAACCACTTTCCACTTTTGATAACATCGGCGTTTCTTCTGTTGGAATTAACTACACATTATCTCCAAATTTAGTAGTTATTGATTCAGTTACAAATAAAGTCGTTACTGATGTTGATTTGAAATTTAATATAAAAACAAAAGAAGTTGATATTATAAAAAATACTGATGGAATTAATAATGCAACACCACGTATTGTGCCTATTAATAACTCAAATGGAGTATCCATTGACAATGTAACATTTAACAATTCCACAAAAGATGTAACTATAGAACTTGGTGTAAACTATAGTTTTGGTCAGACTTTTCCATTTAATGTTGGCGATAGAGTTCTGGTTGAAAATGTAAGTGTTGGCATAGCAACAACTGCAAAGGGATATAACTCAAAGAATTATGATTATGCATTATTTACATTAACTTCAGTAAGTCCGCAATATGGAGGATCTGGAGCTTCTATTACATATAATCTTTCAAATTACTTATCTGGATCAGAAATTCCCGGAACATTTAATGCAGAAAATTCTGCAGGCATCGTTGTTCCTGAAAAATACTTTCCAGTTTTTAATCCTGTATTGAAACCAGGTGCATTTATAGTAGGTGAAAAGGTTACTAGCGAATCTTATTCTGGAACTGTATTGGAGTGGAATTCTGACACAGAACAGCTTAAAGTTTCTTCTTCAGATTCATTTGATCAAGGTAAATTTATTAGAGGAGAAACTTCAAACGCCAAAGGAACTATTGGAGATGTGCAAGATTTTAATGCTGTTTATTTAATAGGCCCATCTGCAGTAGTGAACAAGGGGTGGAATAAAGAAACTGGATTCTTAAATAATGCACTACAAGTAACTTCAGATAATAATTATTATCAGTATTTTTCATATTCTATTAAATCGAAAGTTGATTATGAAACTTGGAATGAATCTATTGGTAATTTAAACCACACAGTTGGTTTCAAAAAATTTGGTGACTTGGAAATTGAGTCTATTGATGCATCTTTTACGGGAATATCTACTGCACAAAACGAAGGAAGTTTTATTGGCATATCAGATTTAATTCAAGAAATAGATCTAAATTGTGTTAATGATTTTGATCTTGCTAGAGAAAAAACTATAAAAATTTCTGATAATTATATTTCAAATGAAATTATTCTCAATACAGTCTCTCTCCAAGATGAATTCCAATCACTTGGAAATAGAGTTTTAATGATTGATGATTTCAGTGATCAGTTTTCAAATGTTCCTGCAGAAAATAACTATGCAAATGCTGATACCTTTAGACTATCTGATATAAGATCCAAAAAATATGTAACTTATGTAAGAGACAAAAGATTTACTGGTCTGAGGCAGGTCTATCTAGTTTCATTATTACATGATGGACTAGAAGGTTATTTGAGTCAATATGCAAGAGTTGAAACTAATAGAGATTTAGGATCTTTTGATTTTTCTATTTTTGGATCTGAAGGAACTTTAAGATTTTATCCATTGAACTTCTTAGTTAATGATTATGATATTAGTGTGATGTCTTATGGAATTACTGATATTATTTCTGGAATTGGAAGTACATCTCTTGGAAATATTGTTGAATTAAAATCATCCACTGCGACTATACCATCAGGAACTTCTTCACAAACAACTATTGTTGGTATCGGATCAACATATAGAGCATCTAAAGTATTAGTAGAACTTTCGTCCACAAATGGAGAATATTATGAATTTAACGAGTTGACTCTTATTCACGATGGAAATAATGTAAGTATTCTTGAATATGGACAACTTTCAAACGAAAGTAGAGTTAGATATGTTGGAGATGGAATAGGTTCTTACACCGCTTATATTTCTGGATCCAATATAAACTTAGATTTTACTCCAAATGTTGGATTAGGAACAACATATATTGCCAATACAGTTAGAGTTTCTGTAGCAAGCACTATAGGAACTAATACGGGATCATTGACATTTAATACCGGTCAAGTCCAGTCCAGTTATGTTTCAATATCATCGTCTCCCACACCAACACAAAATAAAATTTCAACTTATAGTTTAGATCATTCTGGAGCATATTATTTTGTAGTAGTTGAGGACAAAACAAATAATACATATCAAGCATCAGAGATTACAGTTGTTGATGATGATACTGATGCATATCTTGCTGAGTTTGGTATAGTTGAGTCTTCCTCTGGACTAGGTACAATGGGAGTTGGTGTTGGTGCTACAGGAACCAGTTTGTATTTTACACCAAATCCAAATATAAATGTTGATGTTAGAGTTTATCAGCACGCTATGCGCGTTGTTGATGTAGATAATTCCTTTGAATTCTATAGTTTGGAAAATGCAAGAATTGATTCCAAGTTTACAGGTTATCAAGGGACTTACAATTCGATTAAAAAATCATTCAACCTATATCACCAACAAAATCCTATTTTCCAAAGAGTATTTGATGCTTCAGATTCTACAATTGTAGATATTACAAAAGATACAATAAGAATTCCAAAGCATTATTTTGTTACTGGAGAGGAATTAGTATATAGTGAAGGTGGTGGATCTCCAATTGGAATTGCAACTACAACTATTACCGGAATAGGAACAACTGATAAACTACCATCAAGTGTTTTTGTTGTTAAGATAAATGATCTTAATATTAAATTGGCATCATCGGTTGAAAATGCTTTAAAGAGTGTTCCAGAAGTATTTAATTTGACTTCGGTTGGTATTGGAACTACGCATAAATTAACTTCATTAAAACAAAATGCAAAAGCATTAGTTTCTATTGACAATCTAATTCAAACACCTATTGTATCAACTTCAACAACTACATTTTTGTCAAATTCTGCTCCATTAAATGAAAATATTATTACTCTTTCTGGAATAACTTCAATATTTGGTGGAGATTTGCTTAAAATTGAAAATGAAATCGTAAAAGTTAATACTGTAGGTTTTGGAAGTACTAATACTCTGTTAGTTGATAGAGGATGGATGGGCACTGATCCAGAAACTCATTCAGGTGGATCATTAGTAACGAAGATTACTGGAAACTATAATATTATCGACAACACTATACATTTTATAGAAGCACCTTATGGAAATTCTCCAATAGGAACAATTACAAATAAACCAGATTCTAGAGACTATACTGGAATTACAACGAGATCTACATTCAGCGGAAGAGTTTTCTTAAGATCTGGCATTGAAAACGGAACTTCTGAAACATATAATAAAAACTATATTTTTGATGGCTTATCTGAAGAATTTACAGGAATTACTACTCAATTTAGATTAACTTCAAATAAGTCTAATGTAAATGGAATTTCAACAGGTTCTATAGTTCTTCTGATTAACAACATATTCCAAGAGCCACAAAGACTTGGATCTATTAATATTCAAGGTGATTATAAAATGTTAGATAGTGCTGGAATAACGACACTAGCATTTACCGGAGGTATTTCGTCAACATCTTATGATATCAATACCGCAAGTATACCTAGAGGTGGAGTAATTGTTTCGGTTGCTTCTACTCAAGGATTTGGTTATCAACCATTAGTATCTGCAGGAGGAACATCAATAGTTTCATCTGGAGGAACAATTGCTTCAATTAGTGTTGGAAGCACTGGATCTGGATATAGAGGTCAATCAAAGTATGAAATAATCACACAAACCTCCACTTCAATTAGTGCTGGATCTACTGTCATTCCTATCGATAATTCAAATGGCGTTCTTCAAAAGTTAAGTCTGTCTTCATCCAACACTATTGGCATAGGATCCACATTCATAGACGTTCCCATAGTTGGTGTGGGAGCATCATATGTACTGATAGGTAGTGGAAATACATCATCACAGGGAATCACTGCAGATTCCACAGTATTGATAAGTCTGAATTCACCAACTGTTGGGTTTGTGGATGTTGGAGTAAAAACTGCAAGCACTGGAAATGTTAATTATGAATTTATTGGATTTGCAACCATTTCTTCAGGACATATTTCCAATAATGTTACTATCACTAATCCTGGTTCAGGATATACTTCATCCAATCCTCCTATAGTAGTATTTGATTCTCCATTAAGTTACTCAAATATTCCTCTAATATATGCTCCTGGATACTCAGGTATTGGAACTGCAGCAACTGTAAACGTTGTTGTTGGTCAGGCATCTAGTATTACTGATTTTGAAATTAAAAATCTTGGATATGCTTATAAGGTCTCGGAAGTACTGACTGTACCTACTGGAGGATTAACTGGAATACCTACTGATCCTTCTAAACCATTTAGAAATTTTGAATTATCCATTGATCAAGTATTTTCTGATGCTTTTTCTGCTTGGTCAGTAGGAGACCTTCAAGTAATTGATAAAATAGAAAACTTATTTAACGGAACAAGAAGAACGTTCCCAATAAAGATAAATGGAACACAAACATCAATTAGAGCAAGAGTTGGATCAAATATTGACGTTCAAGCAACTTTATTAGTCTTTATTAATGATGTGCTGCAAGTTCCAGGATCTGGATATATCTTTAGGGGTGGCAGTATTGTAACGTTTACAGAAGCTCCAAAGGAAGGAGATAGTTGTAAGATCATTTTCTATAAAGGAACTGAGTCCGTAGATGTTCTCTTTGCCGATATTTTAGAGACTATAAAAATTGGAGACGATGTAAGACTGAATAGTGATAATGCTCTGCTCAAAGAAGAAGATAGACTTGTTACCGAAATAGTTGCTTCTGATACCATTCAAACAAATTCATATCCGGGACCAGGATTAACTCTTGATGAAGATCTATCTAGACCACTTATTTGGTGTAGACAAACTGAGGATAAGATTATTAATGGAAAGGAAATTGGAAAGGATAGAGAGTTATATGAGCCACTCATCCAACCACTATCAAATATTATTAGTAACGTTGGTATTGGTTCAACTGAGATATTTGTACAAAGCGTAAAGATATTCTTTGATGATTCTAGAGAAAACGCAACAATACCATTCAAGACGAAGATTTTAGTAACTTCTCAGGACACTATTGTAGGTGCTTCAGCAACTGCAATAGTATCTGCCGCAGGAACAGTTTCCTCTATTTCTTTATCTAATAGTGGATCTGGATTTACAACTACACCTTCAGTTACTATCTCAAATCCAATTGGATTTGGAACTTCTGTAGGAATAGGAAGTACTGCTTTAGCGATTTCTTCTATCACTTCTGGTATTGTTACTTCATTTACAATTACAAATCCTGGATTCGGATATACTTCATCCAAACCACCTCAAGTTTTAATTGAGTATCCAGCACTTAATTATGAGAAAATTGAAGATGTTACTTATGAAGGTGATTTTGGAATTATAGTTGGCATAAAAACTACCACTGTTGGTGTTGCATCCACTGGAATTGTATTTGATTTATTTGTTCCAACAGATTCTTACTTAAGAAATACTAACATTAATGTTGGAATTGCAACGACTGGTATTAGTGGTATTAAGACAGATTATTACTTTACAGTTTTCAATTCTAATATTGGATTTGGTATTACTTCTCTAGATTCCAACTCATCAATTGTTGGCGTTGGTACAACTTGTTTAGATAATGTTTATAAGGTTGCATCAGTTTCTATAGCATCTACAAGCGTTCCTGGAGTCGGCGTAACTAACGTTTCAAGAGTTGTGGTTAGTGTCTTGAATTATAATGGATTGACTGGAACTGGATTTAGTAATTTCTATGGTGAATTTAGTTGGGGCAGAATAAGTGTTCCTACAAGAAAGAATCCTACAATCTTTACAGCATATACTCGAAATGGCATATCTGGTCTTTCTACATCACCAATTGTTCAAAGATTAAATCCATTGAGATACGTTGGATATTCAACTACATTACAACAATAACTATAAATAGATAAAAAACGGTAAAATGTCTGCAATTATAACTGATCAACTTAGAGTATTAAACGCAAAGAATTTTGTCGCAGCAGCTACTTCAACCACAAGTAGCTATTATACCTTTGTAGGTCTTCCAAATGCATCAAATTACGATGCAAATTGGGATTCTGTTCCTCCAGCACCAAAAGATTCTTTTGATGAACAGAATGATTACTGGGATACAATGATTGCATTGAAGAAAATTTTGAGTAGTGATGTTCGTCAAGTGGTTAGAAAAGTCACTTGGACAACAGGAACAATTTATGATATGTATAGGCATGATATTAATAGAACTAAAGTATCAGTACCATCAAATTCCACAAATTTATATTCAGCAAACTACTATGTAGTTAATAGTGATTATAGAGTTTATATTTGTCTTTATAATGGTGTTGATCCAGAAAATCCTAGCGGAAAACCATCTCTAGATGAGCCAACTTTTACTGATTTAGAACCAAGATCAGCGGGAGACAGCGAAGACGGTTATATATGGAAATATTTGTTTACCATTAAACCAAGTGAACTGGTAAAATTTGATTCTACTAATTTTATTCCTGTTCCTTCTGATTGGGAAACAAATTCAGATTATTCTGCAGTTAGAAATAATGCGCTAACAAGTGGTCAAATTAAAATTGTAACAGTAACTAATAGAGGCGTAGGTTTAGGAACTGCAAGTAGAACTTATACCAGAGTTCCTATTTACGGCGATGGCGCTGGAGCTGAGTGTACTATTACAGTCAATGCCGACTCAAAAGTAGGATCTGTAATAGTCACAAATGGTGGTTCTGGATATACTTATGGAACAGTTGATTTAGTTTCTGGAAATGTTCCAACTGGATCATCTAGTCCAGTTTTTGATGTTATTATTCCACCACAAAACGGACATGGATATGACATTTATAGAGAGTTGGGTGCGTACAGAGTTTTAGTTTATTCAAGGATTGAAAATGATAATGAAAATCCAGACTTTATAACAGGAAATCAAATAGCAAGAGTTGGAATAGTACAAAATCCTTTGTCTTATAATTCAGACTCGGTTTTAAATGAGAGTAAAGCTAGTTCACTATCTGCCTTAAAATTAGTAGGAACTGGATATAGCACCGCAAATTTTATTGCTGACAGTTTAATATCTCAAACTATTGGTGTAGGATCTACTGCAGTTGGTAGAGTAGTTTCTTATGATAAGAATACTGGAGTATTAAAGTATTGGCAAGATAGAACTTTGGTTGGATTTAATAGTGATGGATCTAAAAATCCAGATACGTTGTATGGATTTAAATTGCATAGATTTACAGCATTTCCAGAAACAGGTGGATCATTGACAATTACAGCATCTGGAGTTAGTGGTCTTGGTATTGATACATCATTTACAGGTGTCTCTACCACAATAAATAATAGAAAGTATTACCTTGGGCAAACATTTTTTAATGGAACCTCAAATCCAGAGGTTGAGAAGTATTCCGGTAATATAATTTATGTTGATAATAGACCTTCCATAACTAGGTCGTCTAATCAAAAAGAAGATATCAAAGTCATTTTGCAATTCTAAAGAATTATGCCACAGCAAACTAACCTAAACGTATTTCCATATTTTGATGACTTTGATCGAGAAAATCAATACTATAGAGTTCTTTTTAAGCCAGGTTATCCAGTACAGGCTAGAGAACTAACAACATTACAATCAACTCTCCAAAGTCAAATAGAACAACTTGGAGATCACTTTTTTAAGGAAGGATCGGTTGTAATTCCTGGAAATATTAACTATGTTGATAATTATTATGCAGTAGAACTCCAAGAAAATTATCTTGGATCGGCAGTTTTAGATTATTTGCCATACTTGATTGGAGCAAGAATTAGAGGATCTAGTAGTGGTGTTAGAGCTCAGGTAGTTGGAATTTTAGATTTAACTAATTCGGAAAGAGGAAATAATACACTATATGTAAATTTTTTAGGATCAGATACTGCTACTAATAGTTTACAAGGTTTTGCTGCGGATGAAATTTTAATCGTAGAAGACGGAATATTTGAAACAAGTACCATAAATGAAGATAATTCAGTAATTATTCAACCCGGAGATGGATTTGCACTGACTATAGGTGGAAATCCAAATTCAATTGCCTCTTCTGCTCACATATCTAATGGTGTTTATTATTTAAGAGGACATTTTGTAGATGTTGAAGAACAATCAATTCTTCTAGATCAATATGGAAATAAACCAAGTTATAAAGTTGGTTTAGAAGTTACAGAAACTATCGTAAATTCCGATTTTGATATTGATATTAATGACAATGCTCAGGGATTTTCAAATTATGCGGCACCAGGTGCTGACAGATTGCAGATTCAGGCAATACTTACAAAAATACCATTAGATAATACATCTTCAGAATTAACTTCTAATTTTGTACAACTTTTAGAAGTTAGAAATGGAATTTTACAACAACAGATTACCAATCCCGATTATAATATTTTTGAGAAGGAGCTAGCAAGAAGAACATATGACGAATCTGGAAATTATTATGTAAAACCACCAACTCTTGTTGTTAATGAAACTCTAGATGATCTAAAAGGAAATAATGGTGTGTTTAGAGATGGACAATTAACATACAATAATAATAAAGCATCTGATGAGTTAGGAACTTATGTTATATCTCCATTAAAGGCATTTGTAAGCGGATATGAAATAGATGTAGTAGGAACAACATATCTTGATTTTGAAAAACCAAGAACTACAAAATTACTAGAAGATCAAAGCGTAAATTATGTTACAGGACCAACTTATACTCTCAACAGAGTATATGGATCACCATCACTTGGAATTTCAACTTCATATGCATTAAGTTTAAGAGATCGTAGAGTAGGGTCAAACCAGACTAGTGCTGCAGGAAAAGAAATAGGACTAGCAAGAGTATATGATTTTGCACTGGAGTCTGGATCTTATAACACTTCCACTCCAAATGCTAATGAGTGGGATATTGCTTTATATGATATTCAAACTTATACTGAAATTTCTTTAAATGAACCAATTACACTTACTACACCAACTTATATTAAAGGAAAATCTAGTGGGGCAACTGGTTTCCTAAGATATAATGCTTCTAATTCAGGTATTATAACAGCATATAATACGAAAGGATCATTTTTAGTTGGTGAAAGATTTATATTTGATGGTATAGAAAATACAAGAGTTTCCACTGCTCTCACTGCATATTCTACAAATGAAGTAAGATCTTTGTATGGAATAGTGGGAAGTGGATCAACATTTACTGCAGATATTAAGCAATCTGTACTAGCAAATGTTGGACAAGTAAAAATAACTGCTACTGGCGGTGGAATTAGCACTGTAACCTCCTCTGACTTTATCTTCACAGGAATTGCAACTGTTGGAGGAACTGTTGCATTTTCAAATCCAGGTCTATCGGTAAATACCTTTGCTAAAATAGAAACAGTTTCTCAGAGTTCTATTACAATTTCTGGTGTAACTACAGTTTCTGGTGTCTGTGATGGTGGACTACCTACATCTGACATTAACCCAAGTGATTTTAGAGTTTTATATTCTAATTTCCAGTCATCAATTGATAATACATTATATACAACACTACCAAAGAGAAATATTGCTTCAGTGGACTTGACGGACTCATCATTAACCGTAAGAAATCAATATAATGTAACTATTACTACCAATTCTACGAATACAGTTTCTGCAGAATCCACTGAAACTTTCTTACCATTTGATGAAGAAAGATATGTACTTATCACTAATTCTGGTGTTACTGAGAGTTTAAGTTCAGATAAACTTGTATTTTCTAATGGCGGCAGAGAATTAACGATTAATGGATTACAAACTACTTCTGGAACAGGAAGATTAATTGCAACACTAAGAAAAACGAATATTAAGTCAAAAGTTAAGAATAAAAATAGAGTAAAGACAATTGTAGTTGATAAGTCTAAGTATGCTTATTCCGGTGTAGGTGCCACTACGAATAATGATGGACTTACTTATGGAACTTATCCATATGGAACAAGAGTTCAGGACGAAGATATTTGTTTACTTGAACCAGATGTAACAATACTATATGGAATATATGAATCAAATGATACATCTGAACCAGAACTTCCAAATCTAACACTTTCTTCAATTATCAGTCCAACAGGAAAAACTGATGATTTGTTAGTTGGCGAAGAATTTGTAGGATCTACCAGTAGTGCAGTTGGTGTTTATGCAGAAAAACTAAATGCAACAAAAATATCATATGTGGTATTGAATTCTAATAGATTCCAAGTGGGTGAAATAATTACATTTAAAGAATCAGGCATAACAGCTACTGTTACTGCGTTTGATGCTGGTGATAATAACATCACTGCAAATTATACTTTTGATAATGGTCAAAGAAATACAATTTATGACTACTCTAGAATTACAAGAAAATCAAATTCAAAGGAACCAGTTAGAAAACTAAAGATTGCTTACGAATCTGCAAGTTTTTCAACTTCAGATACTGGAAATATTACCACTGCAGATTCATATAATCAATTTGATTATTGCGACATTCCAAGTGTAAATGGAATTAGAAACACAGATATTCTTGATATTAGACCAAGAGTTTCAAACTTTGCAGTAACTACATCGGCATTATCTCCATTTGAATTTAATGCTAGAAGTTTCACATCAAGTGGAAATTCTGCTTCTAATGTTTTAGCATCCGATGAATCTATACTGTTAAACTATTCTTATTACTTACCAAGAATTGATAAAATTTATTTAACAAAAGATGGCGTATTCCAACTAAACAAAGGAGAACCTGCAGATAATCCACAACCTCCAGTGGATATTGACGATGCATTAAATATTGCAACCATTACATTACCAGCATATCTCTGTAATGTTAATGATGCAAGTCTAAATCTTGCAGAACACAAGAGATATAGGATGAAGGATATTCATTCTCTTGAAAATAGAATCAAGAACTTAGAATATTATACTTCACTTTCTCTATTAGAAACTGATACTTCAAATCTATTCATTAGAGATGTAAATGGTCTTAATAGATTTAAGTCAGGATTTTTTGTAGATGACTTCTCAACAACTTCTGCACAGAAAAAAGTAACTATAGTAAAGAATAGTATTGATATTGAGAATTCTGAATTAAGACCTTCACATTATACCACAGAAGTTGACTTAATTATTGGATCCAATTCATTAATCGGTTTAGGAGTTACTGCCAATCCACAAGCAGATCTTAGATACGTAACAGATCTTAATGGAACTAATATTGCAAAAAGCAAAGAGTTAGTAACTTTGAATTATGTTGAAGTTGAGGAAATAGTTCAACCATACGCAACTAGAATTGAAAGCGTATCTCCATTTAGAGTAGGATATTATGGAGGAACTATTAATCTTATTCCTTCATCAGATGTTTGGGTTGATACTGTAAGACTCCTAGCGAATACAACTGAAATATCAACAAACTATATTCAGTCCGAGTCTCAAATTACTGCGGCAGAACTGGATAAACAATCTGGATTTGGTCCTGTAACCTGGGGATCTTGGGAGACTGTATGGACTGGATCCACAAAAGCAGTAGATACAAGAACTGTTAATGTTGGATATTATATTATCAAAGAAGATCTTGAGACAACCACAAAAACAGGAACTAGTACCAGAACTGGCGTTAGAAAGATCACTAAAGACGAGTTTAAGAATGTTTCTCTCGGAGATACTGTTCTCAGCACAGAAATAAGTTCTTATATGAGATCCAGAAATATTGAATTTGTTGCTAAGAGACTAAAACCAATTACTAGAGTTTATTCATTCTTTAATGGTGTTGATGTTAATAGGTATATTACTCCGAAATTACTAGAAATCAGTATGATTTCTGGAACATTCCAAGTAGGAGAAACAGTTGAAGGAACGATAGTATCATCTTCAACATCCGGACTAGGAGTAATTCAATCTGATCCAAAAATAACCTTTAGAGTTGCAACTGCTAATCATAGATATGGTCCATATAATTTACCTACTGATATATCCAAAGCTAATCCATATAATGTAGCAGAAACACTACCTTCTGAGTATTCTTCTACTTCAACAGTATTAAATATTGATACTTTTAGTCTTTCACAACAACCTCAAGGTGAATTTAGTGGATTTGTCCAATCTGGAATGAAATTAAGAGGTCAAACAAGTGGAGCAGAGGCAACAGTAACTCAGGTCAGGTTAGTAACTGATCGTAATGGAGTTGTGATGGGATCTTTCTTTATTCCTAATCCAAATGTATTTGGTAATCCTACATTTCAAACAGGAACAAAACTGTTTAGAATGACTAGCAGTTCAACCAATTCACTGATAGATTCAACTATCACTAGTGCTGAAGAAAAATTCTATTCTGAAGGAAAAATAAATAGAGTTCAAGAAAATGTTCTTTCTGTGAGAACAGTGAGAACTGAGACTCAAACAGTAATTGAGAGTAAAGTAGAGTCTTCAACTGGTCCTACTGCTGTTGTTTCTACAACTATTGTAGGAAACACTCTACCACCTTACGTCCCACCAGCACCTCCGGTTCTACCTACACCAAATGATGATGGAATTGTTCCACTTTCTGAAGATCTTGATTCTAAAGAACCTATTACAAACTATCCAGAACCAGAACCACCAATTGATACACCTACAGAATCTCCAGAACCAATCAATAGTCTTCCAGAACCACTTCCAGAGACCAACACACCAAAAGATCCTAAAAAGAATAAAAATGTTAGAACTTCTTATACTAATGTAGATGGAGTATCAACTCCATTTACACAAGTAAAATATAAAGGTAAGTGGTACACTGGTCCAGAATTGATCAAGAAGATAGGTAAGAAAGCAGCTGCATCAGAGTTTAGAAAAAATAATGTTAAACTAACTGAACTTGACAAAAATCCAATTTATGCAGCACTTTCTCTTAACAACAAAGAAACTAAAGTGGCTAAAGGTACTGTTTTTACACTACAAAATACTTTACCAGGAACACCTGAACGAGCACAAGCAGAACTATTGAGAAAGAATAAACTAACAGGACAGCAAAAAATTAAACAAGGTTCTACTGGATTTAAAGCGACAGCTCTTGGTGTAGTTAAGGTTCCTGCTATTAAAAACAAGGGTAGTAATTCAACAAGAACAAATCCACCACCGGCACCGCCAACACAGCAACAGCAACAGCAACAAAAACAACAACAAAATAAGAACAAAAGAAGATGATAGACAACAGCAATAGAAATAAATAATCTTATCAAAAAGTATTTAAAATGAAATTAATAGATCCTTTAGCACAAACTTTTTATGTAGAACCTGATAGTGGTATTTTTGTAACCTCACTTGATTTATATTTTTATTCTCGTGATCAAGAATTGCCAGTAACAGTTCAACTCAGACCTGTGCAACTTGGACAACCAACAGATCAGATTTATCCATTTGGCGAAGTTGTAATTGAACCATCCGATGTTATTATTTCTGAGGATGCGTCTTTACCAACTAGAGTTACTTTTGACTCTCCGGTGTATCTTGCAGGAAAACAATTTCATTCAATAGCAATACTTTCAAACTCTAGTTCTTATTCTGTTTGGATTTCTAGAATTTCCGAATTTGATGTAAGTACTACTACATTATCAGAGTCTCAACAAACATTAGTAACTAAACAACCTTCAAGCGGTTCTCTATTTAAGTCACAAAATGGATCTACTTGGAATCCAAGCCAATTAGAAGATTTAAAATTTAAACTTTACAGAGCAGATTTTGTTAGTAGCGGAAATATAAATTTTTATAATCCAAACTTAAGCGTAGGAAATGATCAAATTGCTACTTTAGTAAAAGATTCTTTAGAAGTTAATTCTAAAAAAATCAAAGTAGGAATTGGAACCACAATTGCAACAGCAAATCTTCCTACTTTAGGAAACACTATTATCCAACAAAATAGTAACGCAACTGGTAATTTTGTTGGATATGCTGGATCTGCATTTAGCACCTTAGGAATTATAAATGCAGGAATTGGATACACTCCCTCTTCTGGAACGTTTGTTTTTTCTAATGTTTCTTTAGATAGTGTAACTGGAAGTGGTAGAGATGCAAGAGCAAATATAACTATCTCTAATGGAGTTGCAGTAGCCGCTACAATTTCTAACGGAGGAACCGGATATTCTGCTGGTGATGTTCTTGGAATTACCACTATAGGATCACAAAATTTAGGAAGAAATCTAAGATTATCAGTATCTCAAATTTCTGGAGTAAACGAACTAATAATTGATCAAGTTCAAGGAGAATATGTAACTGGAGTTGGGAACACTGTTAGGTACATTAATAACCTTGGAATATCTACTGACTTAAATAGAACTGGAGCAAACGTAATCATCCCAACAGGTGGAATTACAGAAATCTCCGATGGTTTACATATTAAAGTAAACCATAAAAATCACGGAATGAACTCAGTTCAAAACTTAGTTACTATTAGTAATGTTACATCAGATTTAAAACCAACAAAACTTTTCTTAGATTATACTGCTGCTTCAACTGGCAATATTTCAATTGAAAGTACACAAATAGCAAATTTTGATACATTTGAAAATGTTTCTGTTGGAGCAACAAATCCAGGTTATGTTTTAATTGAAAGTGAAATTATTTCTTATACTGGCATAAATTCCACATCATCTCCTCCACAACTCACAGGAATTACAAGAGGAGTAGATCAAACAAAATCGTTTGGTTATGTTGCAGGAACACTAGTGTACAAATATGAGTTGTCAGGAGTTTCTCTAAGAAGAATTAATAAAACTCATAATCTGGAAGATGTAACGATTTCAAATCCAAGAGATTTAGATTACTATCATATTAAATTAGACATGACTGATCAAAGTTCTACTATGGTCAATAGATCTTTATCAGTTGGATATCCAAAATTATTTTTAAATGAAACAAAATCAACTGGGGGATCTTCTGCGAATGCAACGCAAAATATTCCTTTTGAAATAATCAAACCTATTGTTCAGACTATGACACTTAGAGGTACAAATATTAATGCCTCAATGAGAACCGTGAGTGGAACTAGTATTGGTGGAAATGAAATATCTTTCTTAGATCAGGGATTTGAGCCAATTAATCTAAATGCAACTAACTATTTGACCTCACCAAGAGTAATTTCTTCAAAGATTAATGAAACTTCAAAACTCACCAATCTGCCTGCAAATAAGTCATTCACATTAAATCTTAACTTATCAACAACAAATTCATATCTATCTCCAGTTATTGACCTTGATAGAGTTGGTATGATATTTACGACTAACAGAGTTAATAAAGCAATTGAAAATTATGCAACGGATGACAGAGTATCTACATTGAAAGATGATCCTTCTTCTTTCGTTTATGCTACTAAACCTATAGCATTGGAGACTCCAGCATCATCAATCAAAGTTTATATGAGTGCCTATGTAAACACTCAAAATGACATTAGATGTTTCTATTCCATTACTGACGATCCAAATTCAGATCTAATATACTATCCATTCCCAGGATATACTAATCTAACAACAAATGGTGATATTATTAACTTATCTGATAGCAATGGATTACCAGATAAATCTATTTCAAAAACAGATGTAATTGGTTTTGATAGTGATGTTTTAGATTTTAGAGAGTATGAATTTACTATTGATAATTTACCAAACTTTAGATATTTTGGAATTAAACTTGTAGGAACTGCTACAAACCAAGCATATCCACCAAGAATTAAAGACCTAAGAGTGATTGCATTGGCATGATATGGAACACTCCAGAATTGATGGATACTCAAATTTAATCCGCGATGAAGAAACCAAAGCAGTTATTAATACTAGTATGACTGAGTATAATTCATATATGTCTCAGAAAAGGATTAAAGAAAAAGAAAATCAGAAAATACAAAATCTTGAGCAAGATCTTTCTAGTATGAAAGATGATTTAGATGAAATTAAAGTCTTATTAAGGAGTTTATTAAATGAATCCAAATGACATATCTCTTGAAGATCTTAGTAAAAATTTTGAATATTTCAAAATTTCTGCAGAGATAGATAATATAACTGATATTGAAGAAGCAAAAACTCTTGCAAAATGTTATTTTAAACTTTATTTAAAACAGCAAGAAGTTATTTCTAAATTCTAATGGCAAAGCACACAATCACATTTGATCCAGAAACTGGAGTTTCTTACGGTGTTAATTTAGTAATTAACACCGGATCTAACTTTAATGACTCTTTTACAGTACTAACAACATCAGGAAGTCCTTTTAACTTTACAAGTTGGACTGGATCTTCACAAATGGCAAAGAGTGTTTCAATAGGATCTTCTTCATATGCTGTTGCTACTTTTAACGTTGGTTTCACAAGTGCTGCTGGCGGAAGATTTAACATATCACTTGGATCTACTGCTACAAGAAATTTAAAAGAAGGTAGATATGTTTATGATATTTTAGTCAGTTCTGGTTCAACAACATATAGAATTGCAGACGGAAATATTTTAGTTAGACCGGGAATTTCTTCCGCACTATAAATATCTTTTAGGAATAAAAGAATAAATGGCACAACCATCTACTAGACAAGAACTTATTGATTATTGTAAGAGGAAACTTGGTGCTCCTGTTCTGGAAATTAATGTTGCAGATGAACAGATTGAAGATTTGGTAGATGATGCTGTTCAATTTTTCCAGGAAAGACACTTTGATGGTGTTTATCCTGCCTTTTTTAAATATAAATTAACGCAGAATGATATTGATAGAGGTAGAGCAAGAGGAGGCAATGCTCCTGCAGTTGGAATTACTACAACAAGTGTAACTACCACTATTGCAGGGATTACCACTACTTTTAACTATGAGGAAAATGGAAACTATTTACAAATGCCTCCGTCTGTGATCGGAGTAAATAAAATATTTCTTTTTGATGGAGCAAATACTATTACTCACAACATGTTTAGTGTGAAGTATCAGTTATTTTTAAATGATGTTTATTATTGGGGATCAACTGAACTTTTAACATATGCAATGGTAAAAACTTATCTTGAAGATCTTGATTTCCTATTGAATACTCAAAAGCAGATTAGATTTAACAAGAGACAAGATAGATTATATTTGGATATTGATTGGGCATCAGTTAGAGATGGGCAATATATTATTATTGATTGTTATTCAACACTAGATCCAAATGATTATAGTAGAGTTTGGAATGATTCATTTATAAAACCATATCTAACCTCTCTGATTAAAAGGCAGTGGGGACAAAATATGATGAAATTTACCGGAGTTAAACTTCCAGGTGGAGTTGAACTTAATGGAAGACAAATGTATGACGATGCTCAAAGAGAAATTGATGTTTTAATGGAAAAAATGTCTAATACATATGAACTTCCCCCACTAGATATGATAGGATGATCAAATGCTTAATCCATTTTTTCAGCAAGGATCTAAAAGTGAACAAGGTTTAATCCAAGACCTAATAAATGAGCAATTAAGAATGTATGGCGTTGAAATATATTATATTCCTAGGCAATATTTAACTAAAAAGACTGTAATAAGAGAAGTTATACAATCTAAATTTGACAATGCATATCCAATAGAAGCATATGTGAACAGCTACGATGGATATAGTGGAGCAGGTACTATATTGTCAAAATTTGGAATTCAAGAACTAGATGATCTGAGTTTGATTATCTCAAGAGAAAGATTTGAAACTTACATTTCTCCACTTATAAGAGATGTACCAAATATAGAATTATCTACTAGACCAAAAGAAGGAGATTTAGTTTATTTTCCTTTGGGTGATAGGTTGTTTGAAATAAAATATGTTGAACATGAACAACCTTTCTACCAGTTACAAAAGAACTATGTTTATGAATTAAGATGCGAACTCTTTAGATACGAAGATGAGATTATTGATACTAATGTAGATGAAATTGATGATAATATTAAAGATCAAGGTTATATTCAAACACTGACTTTGGTTGGATCAGGTGTAACTGCTTCTGCTTATACAAATATTGTAAATAGTGGAATAAGGTTTATTCGCATCACGAATAGAGGTGATGGATATACCTCAGTACCTAGAGTTGCAATATCTTCTGCTCCTGCTGGAGGAATTAATGCAGTTGGTGTTGCAACAATGATTGGAAATATTATTGATTGTAACGGAACTACTTCATTAAAAGTTCAAGGAGTTGAATTAGTTAATGTGGGATCTGGATATACGGTAGCACCGGGAGTAGTTTTTATTGGCGGTGGTGGATCTGGAGCTGCTGCAACTTCGGTAATTGGAGAGGGATTAGTAGGAGTAGTGACAATTACATCCGGTGGTTCTGGATATACTACTTCTCCAACAGTTACATTTACTGGTCCTGGAATTGGAACAACCGCTAAAGCATATGCTGTAGTAAGTTCTGCAGGAACTATTTCTCAAATAAGAATAATAGATGCTGGAATAGGATATACTGTAGCACCAACAATTACCATAGAGTCTCCATTTACAGGCGGAACAGGAACCTATCAGTTTAATGAAATAATTACTGGATCAGTAAGTGGAGCAACTGCAAGAGTCAACTCCTGGAATAGTGTGACTAATGAACTTCAAATATTTGTAATATCTGGAACTTTTAAATCAGGAGATGTAATAGTTGGATCTGCAAGTAGTGCATCATATAAATTAAATACTATTAACACAGATAATATAGTAGATCCTTACGCGGAAAATGATGTTATAGAAAGCGAAGCAGATTCAATAATTGATTTTACTGAAAAAAATCCTTTTGGTACTCCATAAATAGTATATCTAATTTTTTCTAATAATGTTTGAGTATTTTTATCACGAGATATTAAGAAGAACAGTAATTTCTTTTGGTTCTTTGTTCAATAATATCTCAATTAAACATACAGACAACAGTGGAAATGTTGTTAGTGTTATAAAAGTACCTTTTGCATACGGTCCTACTCAAAAATTCTTGTCCAGACTAGAACAGTCTCCAAATTTAAATAAACCAGTTCAGATGACTTTGCCTAGAATGTCATTTGAACTGGTTGGTTTATCATATGATCCTACCAGAAAAGCCACTACAACTCAATCATTCCTAACTACATCTTCAACAAACAAAACTCAAGAAAAAAAGGCATATTTGCCTGTTCCATATAACCTTGATTTTGAGTTGAGTATAATGACAAAATTGAATGATGATATGCTCCAAATTATAGAGCAAATTATACCATATTTCCAACCAGCATATACAATCAGTATTGATTTAGTAAAAGAGATTGGAGAGAAGAGAGATATACCTGTTATTCTAAACAGCATTTCAATGTCTGATGATTATGAAGGTGATTTTTCAACTAGGAGAGCACTAATTTATACATTGAGATTTACTGCAAAAACTTATCTGTTTGGACCTATTTCTACTGCTTCTTCAGATGTTATCAAAAAAGTTTCTATTGGTCTTGTTGCAGGAGATTCAACCAAAACACCAACGAGAGAGGTTGTGTATACAGTAGAACCAAGAGCAACAAAGAATTATACTGGAACTATCACTACAACTCTTTCAAAAGATATATCTTTATCTGATACTCTAGTAGAAGTTGTAGATGCATCCAATATTCCAGAAAATACATACATATATGTTGATGAAGAAGAAATGTATGTTGATTCTAAAGCAGGAAATCTTCTTACTGTTAAAAGAGGATCAGATGAAACAATTGCAGCACCTCATGTTTTAGGATCATCTGTTAAGAAAATTACAACCGAAGATAATGATCTCATAGAAGTTGGCGATGATTTTGGATTTAGTGGTACATTATCATGAAAATGACAAAGAAATTTAAAGACCTAAACGATACCTTCAATGTTTCCGACGAAAATGTTGAAATTATATCTAGTCCCGAAATTATTGAGGAAAAAATTCAAAAAGCAGATACTATTGGCAATGAAATAAAAAAAGATTATGAATATACTAGAGGAAATTTATACTCTTTAATTGAAAAGGGTCAAGAGGCAATTAATGGAATATTGGAACTGGCTCAAGAAAGTGAGATGCCTAGAGCATATGAAGTAGCTGGTCAATTAATTAAAAATGTTGCTGACGCAACAGATAAACTAATGGATCTTCAAAAGAAGTTAAAAGATATTGAAGAGGATAGGTCATCAAAATCTCCAACAAATGTAACAAATGCATTGTTTGTTGGATCGACATCCGAACTTGCAAAATTATTAAAAAATCAAGATCTAAAAAATCAGTGATTTTTTCTTAAAATAAATACTCTTATATACAAAGTACGAAGTTATTGAGAGAAATATCACTTTTAAATATGGGAAAAAAAGTACTATCTCCATCAGAATTAATAGAACTTCGTGCTCGGCAAAAAGAAGAGGAAGAAATTTTTGCGGCAAAATTAAAAGAAGAAAATAAATTACAAGAAAAACTTAAAAGAATTTTATCTCCCAGCGATCTTCTAGATCCAAAACAAGAGTCTGAACCAGTAATAGAAGAAGTAATAGAGTTCATAGAAAAAATAAAAGATCCAATTGAGGTTCTTCATGAAAGAATTGAAGAGGTTTCTTCGACCATTAAAGAACCAAAGTACTATGATAAAGAAATCTCTCAAGTAAATACAGTAATTGAAGAGATTAAAAAAAGTATTCCAAAGGTCCCAGAAGTAAAATATTACGACAGAGAGATTCAATCGATTATTGAAAAATTAGATTCTCTTGATATTCGTTATTACGAATCTGATATACAATTTATTAATGATAGATTAAACAAACTTCGTGATTTTGATGTTAGAAACAATAAAGAGATAAGACTTGCTATTAGTAGAATAGTAGAGGATGTTGAAAAGTTTTATGAGTTGGAGATACTTGATCCAAAAGAAACTCACAAGTATATTGATCTAATAAAAGAATCTTTTTATAAAAAAGTAGAAGATTTAAAATTACAACTTTCTGAAATTCCAGAAGTTAAGTATTATGATGATGAATTATTAGAACTCAAAGAAAAGATTGAATCCGTCAGAGTTTCTATTCCAAAAATTCCAGAAATTCCAGAAGTTAAGTATTATGATGATGAACTAAAGTGTATTATTAACACTATTGAAGAAGTTCGTTCTAGTATTCCAGAACTTCCTGAAGTTCGTTATTATGAGAATGAAATTTTTAAATTAGAAGAATCTATTAAAGATGTTGAGACAAGACTTTCGAAGATTCACTATTATGATGAACAAATTAATGAGTTAAATGAGTCTATAAAAAATGTAGAGAATAAGATTCCGATAGTTCCTAAATTTCCAAAAGTTAAGTACTACGATAATGAGATTTCTGAACTTAATAACATTCTTGAGAAAATTAAAAAAGACATTTATCAACTTCAAAACTCTGTTGATAATATTGAGATTCCGGAACAAATAGATTGGTCTATTGAAATTGAAAATATTTATGAACAAATAGAAAAACTTAAAGAAGTTCCAGTTATTACAGAAAGCACCGATCCTCTTATTCCATTAGATCAAAATTTTGTAACTCTTGATGATCTTCAAAGTCACTATAAACTTTTTATCAATCGCATCCAACAACAACTTTCTACTTTAGGTGGTGGTGGAGAAACGCGATTAGAATTTCTTGATGATATTGATAGAAATACAGCCAAAACAAATAACTATTATCTAAAATATGATGCATCTTTAGATAAATGGGTTGGTGACGCTGGAAGTGGAGGTGGTGGAGGAGGTTCTCAGACTTTAGATCAAACACTATTACTTGGCAACACATCATCTCTAGGAATGAATGTTGGAATAGTTACTGCAACTTCTTTTGTTTTGAATGGCGGAACTATATCCTCAGGAGTTGTTACAACCACTTCAATATCAGAAACTACAATAGTATCTTTGAACTCTTCAATTTACAGATCTGCCACATATCAAATACAAATCACTGACGGAACTAATTATAATATGACATCAATCAATGTAATTCATGATGGAACTACAACTTATATGACAGAATATGGAACCATCAACCAACCGATTGGAATTGCTACATTCTCAACTGATATTAATTCTGGATCACTAAGACTTCTTGCATATCCTAGTTCTACTAATAATACAACTTTTAAAGTTATTTTGACCTCAATATCCATATGAAAACTTTCAAACAGTTTCAAGAAGAGTGGAGTAATAAATATAAAAAGAGTATTGACTGCTCAAATCCAAAAGGATTTTCTCAACGTGCTCACTGTGCAGCGAGAAGGAAAAGAGCGAAAGGTGAAGAGACTAAATCAAACCCAGTTGAGTAATGCCCAAGATCAAACCACACAAAACAGTTGAGCAAATTGCAAAAAAGCATCGTCTTGATGTTTCTTTCATACAAAAGCAGCTTGATATGGAGGAACCTATTGAACATGAGCACACTCAAGATCATGAACTTGCAATGTATATTGCTCTCCAGCATCTTGATGAAATTCCAGATTATTACACTCGTTTGAAAAAAATGGAAGCAGATGCTAAAAAGCACCATAAAAAATTTAAGGATGTAAATGTAAACGAAGAAGGTCTTCGTGATTGGTTTGGCAAATCAAAATCAAAAGATAAAAAACCGGGTTGGGTTGATGTTGTAGATGGTGATGCTTGTGCCAGAGAAGAAGGGGAAACTGCTACTCCAAAATGCGTTTCATCCGAAAAACGTGCTTCAATGAGTAAAGCAGAAAGACTTGCCGCACAAGCAGCAAAAAGAAGAGAAGATCCAAATCAACCGCAAAAATCTAGCGCCGCTAAACCAACTATGGTAAGAACAGATAGAAAAACAAGGAAAGAGGAAATGGATTTGCAAGAAGTCAAAGACAAACCAGGTAAAGGTAGTGGTAAAAAAGATGTTTGTTATCACAAAGTAAAGTCGAGGTATAGCGTTTGGCCAAGTGCATATGCGTCGGGAGCATTGGTCAAGTGCCGTAAAGTTGGTGCAGATAACTGGGGAATTAAATCAGAAGCAACTGAAGAGCAAAGATATTGTCCATTATGCGACAAAAGAGAAACTAGATCTGAATGTTCTTATGGTGGAAAAGCATGGGATAAAGTTTCCATCAAAGATCATGAATATTCAATGGCAAGATCTGAACTAAAAACTATTGCCGATGCCGTAAAGAGACTTCAGATGAAGGTAGGAAAGGGTGAAGGAGATCTTGAAGCATGGGTTCAATCAAAAATTACCAAAGCTGCAGACTATATTGATACTGCAGCAGACTATGTTGCGAGTGGAGAAATGGACGAAAGTGTTTCTAAAGAACCAAAATTAAAACCAAAATCTGGACTTGGTGGAGGAAATCCAACATATCCGCCAGGAAAAGATCCAAAACCGACAGGTGCAAAACTTCCAAAAATAAGAGAAGAAAAATTAGTAGATAAAATTACTAAAGAAATTCTTGATGAAAAATGTTGGACTGGATATAAAAGAAAAAAAGGAACTACTAAATTTGAAAAGGGTTCTTGCGTAAAATCAGAAAATGTTACTATTGAAGATGCAAATGGAAATACATTTGCAGAAGTTGTTGATATTATTAAACCCGAACCAATTAAAGGATTTAAATCTCAAGTAGATGAGGCGACAAGACTTCAGGCACAAACTGGAAACGTAATTGCAGTTACTTTAAATTGGAGAGGAAAATATTATTCACTTAGAATGTTTTTTCCTCAAGTAAAACTTCCAACTCGTAAAGAAATTAATGCCGAACTTCAAAAAGTTTATCCCGGATCAATAGTTGTTTATCATTCAGTTTCTGAAATTCAACCAGGACAACCATTGATTCAAACATTTGGTCCTCAAGGTGGAAGTTCTGCTAAACCAGGTTCAAATAAAAATTATGTAAAACCTATGGGAATGATGGGTGAAGAAGTTGAGGTTGATGAAGATTGGCAGAAAGTCAATCGTCAAGATAGAACCGATGGTTTGAGTTCTGCTGCAGTTAAAGCATATCGTCGTGAAAATCCAGGTTCAAAACTCAAAACTGCCGTTACCACACCTCCTTCAGAATTAAAACCAGGTTCGGCAGACTGGAAAAGGAGAAGAAATTTCTGTAGTCGTTCTAGAAGTTGGACTGGAGAAAGAGGTAAGGCAGCACGTAAACGTTGGAATTGTAACTAATCAATAGGTCTTTATTATGCCAAATAATGATGTATATCTTGGTAATCCTTTATTAAAAAAGGCAAACACTACTCACGAATTTACAGAAGAACAGGTTCTTGAGATTGTCAAGTGCATGAATGACCCTGTTTATTTTGCCAACAATTATGTAAAAATTGTTACTCTAGATCATGGTTTACAGACATTCAAACCATATGATTTCCAAGAGAAGTTAATTAATAACTTCCATAAGCATAGATTTAATATCTGCAAGATGCCACGGCAGACTGGAAAATCAACCACTGTTGTATCTTTCCTGCTCCATTATGCAGTCTTTAATGACAATGTTAATATAGGTATCCTAGCAAACAAAGCAGCAACAGCCAGGGAGCTCCTGGATAGGTTACAGACTGCTTATGAGAATCTACCGAAGTGGATGCAGCAAGGTATTATCTCCTGGAATAAAGGATCGCTTGAACTTGAGAATGGTTCTAAGATTTTAGCAGCATCAACATCTGCATCTGCTGTCCGAGGAATGTCATTCAACATTCTATTCTTGGACGAATTTGCGTTCGTTCCAAATCATATTGCAGACTCTTTCTTTGCATCTGTTTATCCTACTATTACATCAGGTAAACAAACAAAAGTTATTATAGTCTCTACTCCACACGGTATGAATCATTTCTACCGAATGTGGCATGATGCTGAGAAAGGAAAAAATGAATATGTTTTTACCGATGTTCATTGGAGTGAAGTTCCTGGTCGTGACGAAGAGTGGAAAAAGCAAACGATTGCGAATACGTCAGATCAACAATTTAAGGTTGAGTTTGAATGCGAATTCTTAGGTTCTGTTGATACACTCATTGCACCATCTAAACTCAGAACACTCGTGTATGACCATCCCAAGACACGTAGCGCAGGTTTAGATGTCTATGAGGATCCAATTGAGAATCACGACTATTTAATCACTGTAGACGTTGCTAGAGGCGTTGGAAACGACTACTCAGCATTTACTGTTGTGGACATAACGCAGTTTCCACATAAAGTCGTTGCAAAATATAGAAACAACGAAATCAAACCAATGCTTTTTCCAAGCATTATTCATGAGGTTGCAAAAAGTTATAATGATTCTTATGTTTTATGTGAGGTAAACGACGTGGGTGATCAAGTAGCATCCATTCTTCAATATGATTTGGAATATAATAATTTACTCATGTGTTCTATGAGAGGTAGAGCAGGTCAAATTGTGGGTCAAGGATTTTCTGGAAAGAAAACTCAACTTGGTGTAAAGATGTCTAAAACTGTTAAAAAGGTTGGATGTCTAAACTTAAAAACAATGATTGAAGAGAACAAGTTGTTTTTAAATGACTATGAAATCATTGCAGAACTTACAACATTCATCCAGAAACACAATTCATTTGAAGCTGAAGAAGGATGCAATGATGACTTGGCAATGTGCTTGGTGATCTATGCATGGTTAGTTGCACAAGACTATTTTAAAGAACTTACAGATCAGGATGTTAGAAAAAGATTATATGAGGAACAAAAAAATCAAATAGAACAAGATATGGCACCATTTGGTTTTGTTTCTGATGGATTAAATGAAGGTAGTTTTATTGATGCTGATGGTGACAGGTGGTTTGTAGATGAATATGGCGATAGATCTTACATGTGGGAATATATGTGATGGATTTAGATAAACAAATCAAACTAGGACATTTATTGCTTACAGATAGAAGATGTAGAAAATGTGGAGAAATCAAAAACTTAATTGAAAACTTTTACAGAACAAGAAAGGATAAAGGTCCGGTTTTATCCTCATACTCATATGAGTGTAAAGAATGTTCTATAAAAAGAATAGTTTGTAATAGGATGACAACAAAAGTTTTTGATAAATGGGAGTATCCAGACTGGTAAATATATTAACGTCTTGTTTTCGTCTTCGTAAAGTATCTTTTTAATAAATATTTTGTAGATAAACTGAGACTTTACGGAGAAAAACATGGCGACTCCTCAATTATCTCCAGGCGTACTCGTCAGAGAGGTTGATTTAACTGTCGGGAGAGCTGATAATGTTTTAGATAATATTGGAGCAATTGCGGGTCCTTTTGCAATTGGTCCTATTGAACAGGCGATTGATATTACTACCGAGCAAGATTTAATTAACGTTTTCGGAAGACCAATTTCAACCGATGCTCAATATGAGTATTGGATGAGTGCATCATCATATCTTTCATATGGTGGCGTATTAAAAGTAGTAAGAGCTGATGGAAGCTCACTAAACACCGCAAATGCGGGTGTTGGCATCGCTTCTACTACTTCGCTAAAAATCAAGAACTACGAAAACTATAACTCATCATATTCTACTGCAACTAATTTCACATTTGCAGCAAAAACTCCAGGTTCTTGGGCAAATGGTCTGAAAGTTTGTGTTATCGATGATTTAGCTGACCAAAGAATTGGAGTTTCTACAACCAATCTTTCAACTCTTGGAGCAGTTGTTGGATATGGCGTCACCGCCGCAATCACCAATGCTGTTTTGCCGGGTGCAGGATCAACTTCAACATTCAATGGTTATTTGAAAGGTATTATTACTGGAGTGTCAACTGATGCTACAAACGGTAATAGCACAATTGATGTTAAAATTCTATCTAGAGTTTCTGCAGCAGGAACTGAGACAAGCATCACTTATGCTCAAGGAAATGGAGTTGCTTCCTTTGAAGCGACTGACTCACTAACATTCGTAAACAACTCTGGAATTAATACAGGTTCATCTGCATCAGCAGTTACTATAGTAGATTGGTACGATCAACAGACACTCGGATTAACAAATTCGGTTATTTTCTGGAAGTCAATTGCACCCAAACCAATCTCTAATAACTATGCAGATCAGAGAAATGGTAAAAATGATGCACTTCACGTTGTAGTTATTGACGACAAGGGATCTATTACTGGTGTTCAAGGAAATATTCTTGAAAAGCATCTGAGTCTTTCAAAAGCAGCAGATGCAGTATCCTCAGTCAATTCTCCACAAAAAATCTGGTACAAGAACTATCTTGCAGATTTCTCCAACAACATTTATGCTGGATATAATCCATCACTTGCAAATGATTCCGTTTGGGGAACAGTTCCAGTTCCAACAGGATTCTCCGCATCTTATACCAAGTATACAACTGGTGAAGGTCTATGGGGACAAAATGCACAGAATATAACTTATAGTGCAATTGGAAACGTAAGCTACACTTTAGGGGGTGGTGTTGATTATTCTGCAAATGGCGGAATGACTGCTACTCTTGGTAGTCTTTCGACGGCATATGATCTATTTGCAAATAAGGATGAAATTCAAGTTGATTTCTTAATTAATGGACCTGGACTTTCTGAAGAATCTGAGTCGCAAGCAAAAGCAAATAAGTTGATTTCTATTGCAGAAGGCAGAAAGGACTGTATTGCTGTTGTTTCTCCACACCGAGCAAATGTAGTTGACCTAACAAATACAACTACTCAGACAACCAACGTCATTAGATTCTTCAGTGCATTGTCATCTTCATCGTATACAGTTTTTGATAGTGGGTATAAGTACACCTACGATAGATTCAATAATCTCTTTAGATATATTCCTTGCAATGCTGATATTGCAGGTTTGATGATGAGAACAAACATTAACTCTTTCCCATGGTACTCACCCGCTGGACAGCAAAGAGGTGTTCTCAACAATGCAATTAAACTTGCATATAATCCATCTAAACCACAAAGAGATTTACTCTATACCTCAAGAGTTAATGCAATTATTAGTCAACCTGGAATTGGCATTTATCTATTCGGCGACAAGACTGCACTTGCTTATGCATCAGCATTTGATCGCATTAATGTTCGCAGACTGTTCCTAACAGTAGAACAGGCACTCGAAAGAGCATCTCAAGCACAACTGTTTGAACTTAATGATCAAGTCACCAGATCAAACTTCGTAAATATTGTTGAACCATATCTCCGTGATGTTCAGGCAAAGAGAGGTCTTTTTGATTTCTTAGTTGTATGTGATGAGACAAATAACACTCCAGATGTAATTGACAATAATGAGTTTAGGGCAGACATCTTCCTCAAACCAACTAAATCAATTAACTACGTTACACTGACTTTTGTAGCCACACGTACTGGCATAAGTTTTGAAGAAGTTGCTGGTAGAGTTTAATTAACTTAAATTAATCACAAAAGGAGGAACTAAAAATGTCTACTTTAAGAACAATCTCTGGATTCAAAGAAAGACTTGCTGGTGGTGGTGCAAGACCTAATCTATTTGAAGTTGAAATTCCATCTTTTCCAGATCCAATTCAAAATTTTTGGAAAACTGGTGCAGCAAATGAAATAGAAACGTTCAAGTTTTTGTGCAAAACAGCACAACTTCCAGCATCAAACGTTGCTCCAATCGATGTTCCTTTTAGAGGAAGAATTCTAAAAGTTGCTGGAGATAGAACCTTTGATGCTTGGACTGTTACTATTATTAATGATGAGGACTTCCAGCTAAGAACTGCATTTGAAAAGTGGATGAACCATATCAGTAAATTGGACAACAACAGTGGTGCAACAAATCCAGGTTCTTATATGACCGATGCATTTGTTCATCAACTTGGGAGAGGGTATGACAAAGGAAGATTCTCGGACAGAAACAATGGTGGAGCAGCTCTTCCATCAATTCCAACAAAACCACTAAGAACATATAAATTCTTTGATATTTTCCCAACTAATGTTTCGCCAATTGATCTTTCATATGATTCTTCAGACGCCATTGAGGAATATACAGTTGAATTCCAAGTTCAATACTGGACTGCTGGTAATGGTGATCAAACCGGCGGTACCGGAGTAATTAACTGATAAATAATTTATCATAAAGTTCAAAATTAATAATGGCAAAATTATTTGGATTCTCTATTGAGGATAACGAACCATTATCTCCATCTACAATTTCCCCCGTTCCTCCTAATAATGAGGACGGGGTTGATCACTATTTAGCAAGTGGTTTTTTTGGTTCATATGTTGACATTGAAGGTGTTTATAGAACAGAGTTTGATTTAATCAAAAGATATCGTGAAATGGCACTTCATCCAGAGTGTGATAGTGCCATTGAAGATATTGTAAACGAAGCGATTGTATCGGATACAAATGATAGCCCTGTAGAAATAGAACTATCAAATTTAAACGCAAGTGATGGTATTAAGAAAAAAATAAGACAAGAGTTTAAATATATTCTTTCTCTCTTAGATTTTGATAAAAAATCTCATGAGATTTACAGAAATTGGTATATTGATGGAAGATTATTTTATCATAAAGTCATTGATTTAAAAAATCCACAAGAAGGAATTCAAGAGTTACGTTACATTGACGCAATGAAAATGCGTTATGTACGTCAACAAAAGAAATCTGAGAAAGATAAATATCGTCTTTCTAACATGAATAGTGATAATCCAATGGATTACGAATTTCCTCAGATTGAGGAATATTTCATTTATAATCCTAAAATGTCATATCCAACTACCAATCCATCATCACTTGGAGGGAATGGCGGCGTAAAAATTGCAAAAGATGCAATTACATATTGTACTTCCGGATTGGTTGACAGAAATAAGGGATCAACACTTTCATATCTCCATAAAGCAATTAAGTCACTCAATCAACTTAGAATGATTGAAGACTCTCTTGTTATCTACAGATTGTCTCGTGCTCCAGAACGTCGTATTTTCTATATTGATGTAGGAAATCTACCTAAGGTAAAGGCAGAGCAATATCTTCGTGATGTTATGATGCGTTATAGAAATAAACTTGTTTATGATGCAAACACGGGAGAAATCCGTGATGATAAAAAATTCATGAGTATGCTTGAAGATTTTTGGTTGCCTCGCCGTGAAGGCGGTAGAGGAACAGAAATTTCTACACTTCCAGGTGGACAAAACCTTGGAGAAATTACTGATATTAATTATTTTCAAGAAAAACTTTATAGATCTTTAAATGTTCCTACAACAAGAATTGGTGGAGACAGTGGATTTAATCTTGGACGTTCATCTGAAATCTTAAGAGATGAAGTAAAGTTTAGTAAGTTCGTTGCTCGTCTGAGAAAAAGATTCTCTTATATGTTCCATGACATGTTAAGAACTCAATTAATTCTTAAGAACATCATTACTCCTGAAGATTGGGAGATCATGAGTGAGCATATCCAGTATGATTTCCTCTATGATAATCATTTTGCAGAACTTAAGGATGCAGAGCTATTGAACGAGAGATTAAATATGGTTCAAATTGCTGAACCTTACGTTGGTAAGTACTTCTCTCAGGATTATGTTCGTCGCAAAATTCTTCGCCAAACTGATATTGAAATTATTGAGCAAGATGCAATTATTAAAAAAGAAATCAAAGATGGAATTATTCCTGATCCTAGTCAACCAGTAGATCCACAAACTGGTTTACCATTAGATCAAACTGCACAAATGGATTTGGGTCAACCAGTGATGGAACCGGATTTGGAAGCACAAGGAAAAACAACTGAGGCAAGTGGAAAACAAGTAGAAATGCCCAAAGGCGGTGAGATATAAATAAAAACGATTATTGATAGGTATTAAAATGGATGATCTTATGGATATGATTGCATCTGACGAGTCACCCTCTCAGATTAGCGATAAAATTAAACAACTACTTTTTGCCAAATCAGCAGAAAAAATTGATGAATTTCGTCCTACAGTAGCATCTAGTATGTTTGCCCAAGAAGAGGAATGATATGAAATCTTTCAAGCAATTTATCTCAGAATCAGTTAATATTGCTGGCGATTTCACAGGAAATCTTTATATTGGTGCTCAAGCAGAACAACCACAACAAGTCGGCGAAGGATATGTTGCTGATGTTATGTGGCAAGGAAGTCTATATCGTTTAGAGTTAGTCACTAAAACTGGAGTTCCTTCTCCAAGAGAACTAGGTGAGCAACTGCAATCTGATTATCCAGGAGCAGTTGTTCATCAAATTTATCCAGTGATGGAAAAAAACTTTAACATTAAAAACGTACAAAGATACCACCCATCAAAGTTAGAATGGATTGATTGATAAATGGCTCAGTGGAATAAAACTACGCAGGATTTTTTAAATCAAGAAAGATCTTTATTTGAAGTTTATAATATTGCAGATCACTGGGGAAACCAGACGGATTGGAGACCTCAATTTACCAACAACAACAGATTTAAAATATCTCCATATCAAACAGTATTCTTCAACACTTTCCAGTATGGTAAAGAGACTGATGTATGGGATGAAAGAGTAGTTGGAGTAGGAACCGCAACATTTAATGCAAATGCCAGTAATATTGTAATGCAAGTTGGTTCCACTACTGGTAGTAAAGTAATTCGTCAAACCAAGAATGTGATGAGATACATTCCTGGTAGAGGTGCAACTCTTGCATTTGCAGTTCGTCTTGATACTCCACAGGTAGGTATTCGTAGAAGATTTGGATTGTTTGATGAAAATAATGGTGTTTATTTTGAGGATGATGGGGGAACATATTCTTACGTAATTCGCAGTAGTGTAACTGGAATTACCACAGAAACCAGAGTATACAGAGATGATTGGAATGGTGAAAAGTTTGATGGAAATGGTTGGACTGGAGTAACTGCAGATCCAACAAAACAACAAATGATTTCCATCAATTATGAATGGTATGGTGCAGGTATAATTCAATTTGCTTGGTTAATGAAGAATGAGACTATTGCATCTCATACTTTTGATAATGCAAATACCAATCCAGGAGTTTGGTGCTCTACTCCTTTCTTACCTATTAGACTTGAGATAGAAAATGTAACTGGTGTTGCAGGAACTCACTACCTTTATCAAGGTTCCAATTCTCTTATTCAGGAAGGAGAACCAGAAAAACTTGGAACTCTTTTGAGCATATCAAATCCCATCACAGGGACAACGATGGCATCCGCAAATACATATTATCCAATTATAAGTTTGCGTCTGAAGAGTAATAATTTAACTGGTGTAATGCTCTTGAGATCATTACAGGCAGCAACTGATGACAATACGAATGTTTATTGGCAACTTCTACAAAATGCAACACTGACTGGAGGAACTTGGGTAGATCATCCCGATCCAAACTCCTTTATGCAGTATAATATCACTCAAACTGCAGTATCTGGTGGAAGTGATCTTTTGAGTGGTTTTGTAATTAATGGTAGTGGTGCGTTAGTTGATCTTGATATTAAAGCGGCACTTCAGTTAGGTAGAAGTGGCATTGGAACAATTAGTGACACTTATACACTTGTTTGTGCATCTCCAAACACCAACAAAAAAGCACTTGCAGTATTGAACTGGATTGAACAAAGATAATTAATTAATAAATAACTAAAAGTGTACTATAAAAAATAATGGCTCATAGACCAGTTGGAGCTGGAGCATCGTTTGCATTTACTGCAGGAGCTGCATCCACATCATCCACATTTTCAGTTCAATCAAGTGTTTTGAGAGTTGTCGCTGTTACTGCAGGTGCTCATATTGCAGTAGGATCAACTCCTTCTGCAACTAATGCTGATTATTATGTTCCTGCAGGTGGAACAGCAACTCTTGCTCTGACTAAAGCATCTAATCGTGTAGTTGGTGTAACAACAGGAACTACTACAATCGTAACTGTTCCAGAAGGAACACAAGTTCCATTTGGTGTTGGTGATTATGTCAGCTTAAGTGCAACAGGTCAATCATATTATGATTTCACTCACAAAGAAGTTTTGTCAGTGAATACTACGCAAGGAGTGAATGGATATTATCATACAAGAATGACGGTTGCACATAATTCAAGTGGTATTTCAACTGCATTTGGACCATCAGATGCATCAGTAACAGCATCAAATAAAGTTTCTGCCTATGGTGCTGGCGCAGGAACTCTCTATTACCAACAAGTACAAATCACGGGAGACGCCTGATGAAACTCATTACGGAAGAAATCGAAAAGGTAGAAGTTCTTAAAGAAGGAACTGGAAAAAATCAAAAACTTTATATTAAAGGTCCATTCCTACAAGCAGAATGCGTAAATCGCAATGGACGTATGTATCCCATGTCCATTATGGAAAGAGAAGTGCAGCGTTATACCGAACAGTACGTTCAAAAAGGACGTGCTTTAGGTGAACTTGGACACCCAGATGGTCCAACCGTAAACCTTGATAGAGTTTCTCACAAGATTGTTGAACTATGTCGTGAAGGTAACAATTTCATCGGCAAAGCACAAATTCTTTCAACTCCTATGGGTAAGATTGCAGAATCTCTACTCAAAGATGGAGTATGTCTTGGCGTTTCTTCTCGTGGTATTGGATCACTAAGAGAAAACAGCAAAGGGTACAAAGAAGTCGGCGAAGATTTTATGCTCGCAACTGCTGCTGATATTGTAGCAGATCCTTCTGCACCTGATGCTTTTGTTCAGGGAATCATGGAAGGTGTTGAATGGATATGGAATAATGGAGTTCTAGAGCAAAAAGTTGCTAACTTTGAGAAAAAAATCAATATATATGTAGACAAAGGTATTCTAGAACAATATAAACTGAGTCTATTCAATGAGTTTTTAAACTCATTGTAATTTATTAAATTATAAATAAATATAGTTTATAACGTAAGGTTAAACGGAGAGTTCAAATGTCTCGTGGAGATTTACAAGAAATGGAAGTAGGCACAAAGCAATCCAGAACCGCTGTTAATGCTAATGCAAAAGCAGCGGATGCAATGCCACATCTTTCTGGCGCAACGCCAGGACAAACTGGAGGATGGGAAGATCTTGGAGGACCAGATCCTTCCAATTATCGTCCAGATGATGATTCGGCAAGGCTGAAAACCCCAGGCGCAACTCTTAAGCAAGTTAAGGATGTTGTGAATAAGAGTGCTAAGCCAGCTGAAGCAATGAAAGGTGTAAAGGAAGAAGAAGAACTCGAAGATGAAGACCTCATCGAGGAAGAGAATGAAGAATATGATGAAGAAGAGATTGTAGAAGCAAAGCACGAAAAAGATGATGAAGAAGATGATGAAGAAGATGATGAAGAAGATGAAGATGAAGAAGAAGTAGAAGAAGAGTTTAACATCGATGAAGATGTAAATGCTCTTCTTGAAGGCGAAAATCTTTCCGAAGAGTTTCAAGATAAGGCACGTACCATCTTCGAAGCTGCTCTTCGCTCTAAAGTTTTTCAGATTCAAGAAAAAATTGAAGAGCAGTATGCAGTTGCTCTCGCAGAGGAAGTTGAAGAAATTAAGACTGAACTTGCAGAGCGCGTAGACTCTTATTTAGAGTATGTTGCTGATGAGTGGTTTAATGAAAACTCACTCGTAATCGAAAATGGTCTTAAGACCGAGATGACCGAATCATTCCTCCAAGGAATGAAGGGTCTTTTTGAAGAACATTATGTAACAATCCCTGAAGATAAATATGATGTGCTTGAGAGCATGGTAGAAAAACTTGATGATATGGAGACAAAACTCAACGAGCAAATTGAGAAAAACGTTTTCCTAAACAAGCGTCTCGCAGAGTCGGTTGCTGACGGAATCTTTGAACAGGTCGCTGATGGTCTTGCAGACACTCAGAAAGACAAGCTCGCTTCACTTGCCGAAAGTGTTGAGTTTGAAAGTGAAATAGAATATCGTGAAAAACTGGAGACATTGAAGGAATCATATTTTCCTTCAAGAGTAGTTTCTCCATTGGCTAAAACTGAAACTCTATCGGAAAGCACCGAAATGACACCAGAACATGTTTCTGATTCAATGGCTGCTTATCTGAAGACTCTTTCAGCATTCAGCAAATAATTGAATTTAATATAATTCAAACACAAAAACGCACTTTAGTAAAAGGTAAAAAGCAAATGTTCCATTCCGAGCATCTGCAGGAAAAGTGGGCACCTCTCCTCAACTATGAGGGTCTTGATCCAATCAAAGATTCGCATCGTAAGGCTGTAACCGCTGTCCTGCTAGAAAACCAAGAAAGATTTTTAAGAGAAGAGCAGTCATTCCAAGCTGGAAATCTATCCAACTTAATGGAATCACCAACCAACTACGCAAGCGCTACCGGTACTGGTGGTGGTTTCGGTGGTGGTGCTGGTCTTGCTGCTGGCCCTAACGCTGGTTTCGATCCCGTTCTGATCTCACTGATCAGACGTTCAATGCCTAACCTGGTCGCTTATGACCTCGCTGGCGTTCAACCAATGAGTGGTCCTACTGGACTCATCTTTGCAATGCGTTCTCAGTACTACAAAGAAGGCGCAAGAAGTGAAGCCTTCTATAATGAAGCTGATAGTGCATTCTCTGGTCAGGATTATGGATTTGACGAATCTGCTGGATTTACCGATGCCAACGTTGGTATGGGTACTACCACTCAATCGGGTAGCAATCCAAGCGTATTAAACCCAGTTGGAACTGGTTCATCACTTGGATATAATGTAGGCCAAGGAATGGTCACCGGTGATGCAGAGAACCTTGACGGTTCTGCGAATGATGCATTCAACCAGATGGCTTTCTCGATCGAGAAAGTTACTGTTACTGCAAAGTCACGCGCACTGAAGGCTGAGTACTCACTTGAGCTTGCTCAAGACCTTAAGGCAATCCATGGTCTGAATGCTGAAGCGGAACTCGCAAACATTCTCTCAACTGAGATTCTTGCCGAGATCAACCGCGAAGTTATCAGAACCATCTATAAGGTTGCTGAGCAAGGTGCTGTACAAAACGTTGCAACTCCTGGTATTTTCGACCTAGACATCGACTCCAATGGTCGTTGGTCTGTTGAGAAGTTCAAGGGTCTTCTGTTCCAGATTGAGCGTGATGCTAACGCAATCGCTCAGAGAACTCGTCGTGGAAAGGGCAACATCATCATGTGCTCTGCTGACGTTGCTTCAGCACTGACCATGGCTGGTGTTCTCGATTACACCCCAGCACTCAACGCTAACCTGAACGTTGATGATACTGGCAATACTTTTGCTGGTACTCTGATGGGCAAATTCCGCGTCTACATCGACCCATATTCTGCTAACCTAACTTCCGCAAACGGAACTCCAGGCAACCAGTACTATGTTGTTGGTTATAAGGGTTCTTCACCTTATGACGCTGGACTCTTCTATTGTCCTTATGTTCCTCTCCAAATGGTTCGTGCCGTTGGTGAGAACTCCTTCCAGCCTAAGATTGGCTTTAAGACCCGTTATGGTCTTGTTGCTAACCCATTTGCAGAAGGAACCAATCAGGGTCTTGGCCGTCTTCAGACCAACCAGAACCGTTATTACAGACGTGTTGCTGTGAAAAATCTCATGTGATTTAAATTCACAGAGTTATTCAGAGGATCCTTCGGGATCCTCTTTTTTTATCTAAATAATTAAAAAAATGGCAACGAACATTTTTAAAAACCAGATAAAAAATAGAAACTTTTTATCTCCAGTTGGGTTTAAATTTATCTTAAATAGGGCACCAAAAACTGCTTTTTTTAGTAATTCGGCAAATATACCAGGATTAACTTTAGGTATTGCAAATCAACCAACATATCTAAGAGATATTCCTCAACCTGGGGAAAAAATAGATTTCGAAGATTTTACTCTTCGATTTTTAGTTGATGAAGATTTAGAAAACTACAATGAAATTTCCAATTGGATTCGCGGTCTTGGATTTCCAGAATCATTAGAAGAAATTTACAATTTACAAGCATCAAATCCAAATTTAGATCAACCGACAAAAGGACAGTTAAATTTGTATTCTGATGGAACATTAAATGTTCTTACAAGCAGCCAAAATACAAACTTTAAAATTAAATTTAAAGATTTATTTCCGTACAATTTGACAACGTTACAATTTGATGCTACAGACACTGATATTCAATACTTTACAGCAGAGGTATCTTTCAAGTATACTATGTTCAATATAACTGATTTAAATGGTGATCCTTTATGAGTTTTGATCTTGATACCATTCAAAAAATGTGGGAACAAGATTCTAAGATGGACATTGATAATCTTCATACAGAATCTTTAAATATTCCCATTCTTCATGCAAAATATTTTGAACTTTATAATACTATATTTCTCTTAAGAAAAAAGGCGGAACAACAAAAAAGAAATATCAGACACGAAAGATATGAATATTATTCGGGTAAAGCAGATCCAGAAATATATGTAGATAATCCCTTTCCAAAGAAAATTCGTGATAAAGATACGATGCAAAAATATCTTGATGCGGATGAGAAATTATCTACAGTGTGTCTAAAGATAGATTATTATGATACTATGTTGGTTTATATTGAAAGCATTCTCAAAATGATTCAGAATAGGACATATCAAATTAAAAATTCAATTGAGTTTGTTCGTTTTCAGTCTGGACTAGGGTAAATAAATACTCATAGCAATCATAATGCTATGAGTGACGTAATTATTGAAAAGAAAAATGAAGTTTTCCTAAAACTTCAATGCGAACCACATATTCTACATGAACTTCAACCATATTTTACTTTTGAAGTTGAGTCTGCAAAATTCATGTCTCAGTATAGAAGCCGACACTGGGACGGAAAAATCAGACTACTAAGCACTCACACCGGAGAAATTTATGCCGGATTGCTTGATAAGGTAATTGACAAACTTTCTATACACAACTATCAATATCAGTTCAAAGAAAATAAATTCTATGGACAACCTTTTGAGGTAAATGAAAATATCTCATATGAAGGTGTCAAGGATTATATGGCATCTATATGTTCTCATTCTCCACGTCAATATCAAATTGAGGGAGTATATGATGCTTTAAGACACAACCGAAAACTGCTGATATCACCAACTGCCTCAGGCAAATCTCTGATGATTTATTCAATCGTAAGATATTATGTAGATAAAGGACAAAAAATTCTTTTAGTTGTTCCGACGACATCGCTAGTAGAGCAGATGTATAAGGATTTTCAGGATTATGGTTGGGATGTTGATTCATATTGTCACAGAATCTATTCTGGTAGAGAAAAAACAAATGAACATCCGGTTACGATTACTACTTGGCAATCTGTTTATAAATTAGAGCGTTCATTCTTTGAAGATTATAGCGTAATTATAGGAGATGAGGCTCATTTATTCAAGAGCAAATCTCTTATTGAAATTATGACAAAACTTCATCATGCAAAGTATCGGTTTGGATTTACTGGAACTCTAGATGGAACTCAAACCCACAAATGGGTTCTTGAAGGATTGTTTGGTCCGTCATATAAAGTAACCAAAACTGATGAACTGATGAGACAAGGACATCTTTCGCAATTAGATATTCAGTGTATTGTTCTCAAACATCCACCGCAAAAATTTGAAAACTATGAAGATGAAATACAATATCTAATATCACACGAACAAAGAAATAAATTTATTACAAATCTTTCTTTGGATTTAAAAGGAAACACTTTGGTATTATTTTCTAGAGTAGAGGCACATGGAGCAATACTCTACGAAAAGATAAATACTAATAAGCGAGGTGATCGTAAAGTATTTTTCATTCATGGTGGTGTTGATACCGAAGAAAGAGAATTAGTCAGAGAAATTACAGAGAGAGAAAACAATGCAATCATCGTTGCTTCTTACGGCACTTTTTCTACTGGTATTAACATTAGAAATCTACATAACGTTATCTTTGCTTCCCCTAGTAAATCAAGAATCCGAAATCTCCAATCAATCGGAAGAGTTTTAAGAAAAGGAAGAAATAAAACTAAAGCGGTTCTTTACGATATTGCTGATGATTGTAGTTATAATTCTAGAAAAAATTATACTTTAAATCACCTTATTGAAAGAATCAAAATCTATAATGAAGAAAATTTTAACTATGAAATAACCACCATACAACTTAAGAAAAAATGAACTATTACACTTACGCATACCTTAGAGAAGATGGAACTCCTTATTATATTGGTAAAGGAAAAGATAATCGTATTCATTCAAAATCTAATAGGATTTTTAATCCCCCATCAAAAGAAAGAAGAATATTCTTAAAGAAAAATTTAACAGAAGAAGATGCATTTAAACATGAAGTTTACATGATATCAATTCTTGGGAGAAAGGATTTGGAAACTGGAATTCTTCACAACAAATCTAATGGTGGAATAGGTGGTGGTGCTATGAAGGGAAAAATTCAAAGTGAAGAAACTAAAATTAAAATCGGTAATGCAAATAGAGGAAGAATTCACTCAAAAAAATCAAGAGAAAATATGAGTAAATCTCATTTAGGAAAACCTAATCCAAAATCTGGTGCATCCAGGAGAGGCAAACCATTATCAGAAGAACACAGAAAAAATAAAAGTGAAGCAGCAAAGTTATGGTGGAAGAAAAGAAAGGAGGAACAACTAAATGGGAATTGAAGATGATTTTTACTGCACACTTAAATTAAAAACAGGTGAAGAGATCTTTGCTAAAGTAGCAGCCTCTGAAGAAGAAGATAGAACTATGTTGATAGTTAGTAATCCAATTATTGTAAGTGAGATTAAAACAAAATTAGGTGTTGTTGGATATAAATTAGAACCTTGGTTAAAAACTACGACTGATGATATGTTTATTATTAACTTAGAAGATGTCATCACAATGTCTGAATCTTCTGATGTTGAAATGATAATGATGTATCAAAATTACATACGTCAAGAAAGTAAGAATAATTCAAGTAAACATTCTCAGATCAATCGTAGAATGGGGTATATTGCTAATGTGAATGATGCTAAAGAGATTTTAGAGAAGCTTTATAAAAATAGCTAAATCTAATCTTTTGAACCTCCACAAAGGTAATTGTACAGGGTTTGAAGCACCTTGTCAAGCATTTTTATAAATGGTATAATCTATACATAATAATGATAAAAACTTATGATAACCACAGCAGTCATGACCAAAAGAAAGAGGTCAGAGCATTACGTCAACAACAAAGAGTTTCTTGCTGCTCTAATTAAGTACCGCGAAGATAAAGAAATTGCAGAGATTCAAGGAAAACCAAAGCCCCCCATTCCCCGCTACATTGGAGAGTGTTTCCTGAAGATTGCTAATCACTTATCATTCAAACCAAACTTCGTGAACTATATGTTTAAGGAAGATATGATTTCTGATGGTATTGAGAATTGCGTTCAATACATTCATAACTTCAATCCAGAGAAGTCACAAAACCCTTTTGCATACTTCACTCAAATCATTCATTACGCTTTCCTTCGCAGAATCCAAAGAGAGAAGCGTCAATTGGAAATCAAAAACAAAATCCTTGAGCGTTCTGGGTATTCTGAAGTCTTCACTGACGATAACAATGTTGACGGCGGGAACTATTCCGATTACAACTCAATTAAAGATGGTGTACATAGTAAGTTGAGATATTAAACTATAATATTTTATTTTATAAATATTAATAGTATTATAGTTTAAATCTAATGCACCCAAGACAAATTGCTGCAGAAAAAGGTGAAAAGTTTTATCAAGGCAAAGCATGCAAAAAATGCAGAAATACTTTGAGATATACTTCTATGACAGGATGTGTTAATTGTACTAAAGAGAATTCAATAAAAAGATTTGAGAATGGTGATGTAAAAGAATGGATTCAAAAAAATAGGGAAAAAGTAAATGCTTCTAATAGAAAAAGATATAATTTATTAAGTCTTGAAGAAAAAAGAAAAAGAAATAGAAAGCAACAAATTTCTTTATATGGATTGACAGTTGAGCAATATGATGATATTCTCATACAACAAAACTGTGTTTGTGCTATATGTGGTAAACCAGAAAAATCCTCCTCAAAGGGAGTTTTGTCTATTGACCACGATCACACAACTGGTAAAGTTAGAGGATTGCTCTGTGATACCTGTAATAGTGGATTGGGACACTTTTATGATAGCATTGACTTACTACAAGGTGCTATGCTATACTTGAAACAACACTCTGAATGATATGAAAGTCGCAATTATTACAGACCAGCACTTCGGGTGTCGTAAAAATTCCAAACTCTTTCATGATTATTTCCTAAAATTCTATAATGAGGTATTTTTCCCTACACTCGAAGAGCAAGGGATTACTACCGTTGTAGATATGGGAGATACTTTTGATAGTCGTAAGGGTATTGACTTCTCTGCTTTATCGTGGGCTAAAAATAATTATTATGACCGTCTCCAAGAAATGGGAGTAAAAGTTCATACAATTGTTGGTAATCATACATCTTACTATAAGAATACTAATAATGTAAATGCGGTTGACTTGCTTCTGCGTGAATATGATAACGTAACCGTTTATTCTGACCCAACAGAAGTGATGTTGGGTCAACTACCCGTACTTTTTATACCTTGGATTAATCAAGAAAATGAAGCAAAAACTCTTAAACTTATTGAAAAGACAACTTGCCCGTGCGCGATGGGGCATCTTGAACTCCAAGGATTTAGAGTTAATAAACAAATCGTCATGGAGCATGGTTTGGAAAGCAAACTATTTGGTAAGTTCTCCAGAGTCTACTCGGGACACTATCACACTAGATCGGACAATGGTGTAGTTTATTATCTTGGAAATCCTTATGAGATGTTTTGGGCAGACGTTGGAGATACGAGAGGATTTCATATTTTTGATACTGAAACAATAACTCACGAACCAATCAATAATCCTTATAGACTTTTTTATAATATCTATTATGAAGATGAAAATTATCAAACTTTTGATACTAGGGAGTATGAAAATAAAATTGTAAAAGTAGTTGTTCGCAAAAAATCAGATACTAAAAAGTTTGAAAAATTTATTGATAAACTTTATGCAGATAATGTTGCAGAACTTAAAGTAATTGAGAATTTTAATATTCAAGAATCTGAAGATTTTGAAGCATTTGAATCTGAAGATACACTTTCAATCCTGAATAGATATATTGAGGAGGCAGAAGTTAATCTTGATAAATCAGTAGTTCAAAAACTACTTCAAGAAGTATATCAAGAGGCATGTGAACTGATTTAATGTTTATTCTAACAATCAATGGTAGAGAAAAGGAAGGTGCATATTCTGTAATGAACGATGAAGGTGAGCATATCCTTTATTTGTTTCAAGAGGAAGATGATGCTATGAGATATGCCATGATGTTAGAAGAAGATGGATACCCAGAAATGCATGTAATTGAAATAGAAGATCATGTAATGATAAAAACTTGTGAACTTCATGATTATCAATACACTATAATAACTCCGGATGATATTGTTATTCCTCCAAATAATGTGACTTATGATTATTTTTAAAACTATAAAATGGCGCAATTTCTTAAGTACTGGCAATCAATACACAGAAGTAGATTTTACAAAAAATAAAACAAATCTAATCATAGGTTCTAATGGAGCAGGAAAAAGTACTGTTCTTGATGCACTTACTTTTTCTTTGTTTGGCAAACCATTTCGTAAGATTAATAAACCACAACTTATTAATTCTGTAAATGATAGAGATTGTAGAGTTGAAGTTGAGTTTGATATTGGTAATATTTCTTGGAAAGTAGTAAGGGGTATTAAACCAAATATTTTCGAAATTTATCGTGATAATTCTCTTTTGGATCAATCATCAGCAGCATTGGACCAACAAAAATGGTTGGAACAAAATGTTTTAAAAATGAATTATAAGTCTTTTACTCAGATTGTAATTCTTGGGTCTAGTACTTTTGTTCCTTTCATGCAACTTTCATCTGCTCATCGTCGTGAGGTGATTGAAGATCTTCTAGATATTAAGATTTTTTCTTCTATGAATCTTGTCATTAAACAAAAGATTCGTTCCATTAAGGATGAAATAAAAACTTTTGAATTGAAGAAAGAATCTCTCAGTGATAAAGTTAAGATGCAGAAAGAGTTTATTGAAGAACTTGAAAACCGTGGAAATGCCAACATAAATGCCAATAAAGAAAAGATTGCCAATTTAGATGAAGAAATTGGCAATTATACTCGGGAAAACGAGTCCGTAGAAGAACCTCTTAGAGTACTTATTCGTGAGCAAGATTCTATCACAGGATATGCAGAGAAACTCCGTAAACTGGGAAATCTTAAAGGAAAGATCTCTCAAAAAGTATCTATGATTACTAAAGAGTATAAGTTCTTTAGTGAGAATACGGTCTGCCCCACCTGCACACAATCAATTGATGAAGAGTTTAGAATAAATAGAATTACAGACGCTCAAAATAAAGCAAAAGAGTTGCAATCTGGTTATAAAGAACTGGAGGAGGCAATTAAAGAGGAGGAAGAGCGAGAGCATCAATTCAATACTCTATCGAAGGAGATTTCAAACTTAACGAATGGCATTTCTCAAAACAATATTAAGATTAATGGATTGCGAAGGCAAATCAGAAATCTTGAACAAGAAATTCAAGTTCTTACCGAGAACCTTGCAAACAGAAATTCTGAACATGAGAAGTTAGAATCCTTCAAAGAAAACTTAAAAACTACATACGACGAACTCGCTTCTAAAAAAGACGCAATCAACTATTACGATTTTTCGTATAGTTTGCTCAAAGACGGTGGAGTAAAAACCAAAATCATTAAGAAGTATTTGCCTCTGATAAATCAGCAAGTTAACCGTTATCTTCAGATGATGGATTTTTATATTAACTTCACTCTTGATGAGGAATTTAACGAAACCGTCCAGTCACCTATTCATGAAGATTTCTCCTATGCTTCTTTTAGTGAGGGGGAAAAAATGAGAATCGACATTGCACTTCTTTTCACTTGGAGAGAAGTTGCTAGAATGAAGAACTCAGTTAATACAAATCTTCTCATTATGGATGAAGTATTTGATAGTTCACTTGATGGATTTGGAACGGAAGAGTTTCTTAAGATTATTCGTTATGTAATCAAAGATGCTAATATTTTCGTAATCTCCCACAAAACCGGACTAGAGGATAGATTTGAACAAGTTATAAAATTTGAAAAAATAAAAGGATTTAGTAGGATGGTCGTTAATATCTGAACCACTTTTAAATCTGTCTATTGTAGCAGACATTTGCAAAGAACTGCTGCTACAATATTAGAAGTTCAAAAGCACACCAGATGTCCGTTAATCTAGAAGTCAAGGGTTCTCTTGCCAAATGTCTGGCAACTGAAAACCTGATTATCGAACACAAGAAAGTTCCGACTGCAATGTTCGATGTGGACCGTCGTGTTCTGACTCTTCCTACCTGGGATAAAGCATCTGCGACTGTCTATGACCTTTTGGTAGGACACGAAGTTGGACACGCACTGTTCACCGATAATATTGACTGGACTGTAGATTATCCCGAAGTTCCTAAAGACTTTGTGAATGTTCTTGAGGATGTTCGTGTCGAACGTCTGATGAAGAAAAAGTATCCTGGTCTTTCTCGGACTTTCTACAATGGTTATAATGAACTGAACACTGATGATTTCTTTTCAACCAAAGAAGAGAACCTGGATGAACTGACTTTCATTGACCGAATCAATCTTTACTATAAGATTGGTGCATTTCATAACATCGTTTTCTCTGATGAAGAGAATGAGTTTCTGACTCGTGCAATTCAGACTGAAACGTTTGATGAAGTGTTGCAACTTTCTCGGGAGATTGTTGAGTTTGTGAAATACAAACGTGAAAAAGTAGATTCTATGCCTACTCAAGGTGGTGGGGAAGAAATGTCTGGTCCTGGTGGTGAGGAAGTAGAAGGTCCGCAGGGTTCTTCTTCTGAAAATGGAGAGAATCAAGATGGGCAGAACCAAAGTAATCTTCAGCAAGATTCGCAGGGTCAGTCTCAAACTGAAGGCGAATCCTTTGGTGATGATATGAATAAGTCTATGGAAGCACCGAATGGTGGTGGTTTTGGTCAGGAAGCAAGCAACAAGCATGAGAAAACTAATCGTGATGAGATGACTTCCAAGACTTCTCGTTCCTTTGATGAAAAGTCTCAAGACCTTGTGGATAAGTTTGCACAAGAAACTAACTATGTGGAACTTCCCAAGATGAATCTTGAGACAATGGTAATTCCTAATGAATTCATTCATAGTAAGGCAAAGTACTTCTACGAGAATTGTGGAACTTATTACGCAGAAACCTTCAAGGTTGCTTGTCAGGAATACACTACCTACAAGAAATCTGCAGAGAAAGAAGTTTCTTATCTGGTAAAAGAGTTTGAGTGTAAGAAGTCTGCAGACCAGTATGCTCGTTCTAGCATTGCTCGCACGGGTGTTCTAGATACTTCTAAACTCCATACCTATAAGTTCAACGAAGACCTGTTTAAGAAGATTTCTGTGGTCCCTGACGGTAAGAATCACGGTCTCATCTTCATTCTTGACTGGTCCGGTTCAATGAGTGAGTTTATTCTGGATGCTTACAAGCAACTGCTGAATCTCATTTGGTTCTGCCGTAAGGTGAATATTCCCTTTGAAGTGTATGCTTTCACTCTGGATGCACATTCTTATATGGAACTCCAACCAAATCACCCTCCTGTGTATGATAAAGTTCCTGGTGTTCTTGCGCCCGAACAATCATTCCGTCTGATGAATTTCTTCACCAGCAAAACCAATAATCGTGTTCTTGAAGAACAACTCAAGAATATCTGGTGTGCTTGCTGGTCTTATCAGAAACGCAGTGGTGCTGTTCCTCCTCACTTGGATCTTTCGGGTTCTCCTATTGGCGAAAGTCTGATGGCACTTCATTCTCTGATTCCTGATTTTCAGGCAAAGAATAAATTGCAGAAGGTGAATGTTATCTTCCTGACTGATGGTGAGGGATACCAGAATTCCGTGACGGTTGAACGTAAGGGTCGTTATCCTGATTCTCCTTCCTACGTTGGGAATACAAAGTATCCTCGCACTGCTATTCGTGATAGGAAGACTGGTCGTGTTTATTCTTCTCTGGATTATGATAACTTCCCTCGTTATGCCAAAGTTCTCCTACAAACGGTGAAAGACAGGTTCCCAACTGTGAATGTGATTAACTTCCGCATCACTCCTGGACGTGATTTCGCAATGTGTCATCGTTGGTATGGAACTGGTGTAGAGAACTATGAAAAAGTCAAGGGTGAGTTCCGTAAGCAAGGTTGTGTTCAATTCCAAGACACTGGATTTGACCAATTCAATGTGATTGCTGCTAACTCTCTTGCGCAAGATGAGGAGTTTTCTGTTCCCGAGAATGCAACAAAAGCACAAATCAAGAGCAGTTTTTCTAAAATGTTGGGCAAAAAGAAAACAAATAAAAAACTTCTTTCCAATTTTATCACCACCATTGCATAATTTCTATGAATTTTTATACCTATGCTTACTTGAGAGAGGATGGCACCCCTTACTACATCGGTAAGGGGCAAGGTAAAAGATTATACGAAAAGCATAAGAGAAAGGGTCAGAAAGACTTTAGACCAAAATTAAAAAATGGTTCTATTGATAAAAATAGAATAATATTTCTGAAGAAAAATCTTACCGAAGAGGAAGCATTTAGTCACGAAGTCTATATGATTTCTCTTTTTGGTAGAAAAGATTTGAAAACAGGGATTCTCATTAATATGACTGATGGTGGAGATGGTGTCTCTGGAAGTATTTTGAGTGAAGAGAGAAAACAGATTGTTTCAAGAAGATTTTCTAAATCATTTGAACTTGTAAGTCCTCAATTAGAATTAGTTTCTGGACATCACATAGGGAATTTTTGTGAAAAGTATAACTTAATACAAGAAGTTATTTCCCAGATTTTATCTGGGAAAAGAATATCCCACAAAGGGTGGACACATCCAGATAGACCTCTATCGTGCAAAATTTTTTATATTAGGAATTCAACTGGGGAACTATTCTGCTTTGGTGATATTGATGAATTTTGTGATAAGAATAATCTATCAAAAACCAACGTATACAATGTTATGATTGGAAGAAGAAAATTCTGCAATAACGGATGGCATTCCCTAGAATCTAAATTTGAAGAATATAAACTTGTATCTCCCGAAGGTAAAATTGTTATCTGGAATACAAGTGATAGAACGTTTTGCTCCAAGTATGGTCTGCGTAAATGGTTATTATTTTCTTTAGTATCTGGTGAGATAAAACAAACTAGTGGATGGACTTTATATACCAACCCAATAAAAAAACATAAACTTTTATCTCCAAAGAATGAAATGGTAGAATTTATTAACATCACTAAATTTTCAAAGAAAAATAATCTATCCAGAGATAGTATTGGGGACTTATTGAGGGGGAAAAGGAGTGAATACAAAGGTTGGACAAAACCACCCAACTGACCACCTGGGGGAGTATTTAATACTCTCCTTTTATAAATAACTAAAAAGTATTTGTAAAATGGACTCTAAAGACATTCGCAATCTTCAAGAAGCATATATGGAAGTATATCAAGAACTTGATGAAGCAGAAGGTTCCTATGGACAAACTCCAAAAGCAAGAGCAGCAATGGGAAAAGTTGCTATTGCGAGACGTGAGAAACCTGCAAGTGAGTATTCGCAGAAAGGTGAGAAGACCAGGAAAGTAAAAGAAATCGAAAAGCATACTCGTAGAATGGATGATGGTCCTGATGTAGGAAATCGTGGTAAGAGATCCACCTCTCCTAGATGGTCTGGTTATCTGGGAGCAACTGGTAGAGGTAAGCTAGATCAAGATTCTAGAGATTGGTCAAGAGAAAGAGATGTAGAATATAGTGCTGGTGAGAATAAGCCTGGTTCTGGCACAGTAACCAAGAATCCCAAGAAACTCCGTAAGCAAAGGGCAATGGGAGAACTTGGAGAAGGATATGATATTTACGACATCATTCTTTCTCATCTTCTTGATGAAGGATATGCTGAAACACCAGAAGCAGCAGAAGCAATTATGGTGAATATGAGTGAAGATTGGAGAGAGAATATTATGGAAAGGGAATATGGACCTGATGAAATATTACCAGGAAGTGGTAGAACTCCAAAACAAAAATATAGAGCAAAACGTGGAAGGTTTATGAAATCAAAAAAACCTTCCCAAAATGAAACTGGAAGACAAAGAGCACAAAGAATGGCTCAAAATTATTATATTGGCACAACAAAACAACAATATGATAATTTTGGAATAGGAAATTGATACTTGTAATCTCAATAAACGGCATTTATTGGGAATTTAACTAAACCCACTTCCCAAACCGTCCCAAGGTGCTCCAGAGGCATCTTTTTTTGTGCTATGATTACGGAGTAATCAAACAAACCGATGCCTACCAAATCTAACATTATGATCGACCAAGCAATCTCCATCCTGAAAGAAAAGTTTGGCACCGAGTTTGGTGTCGATGCAGTGAAAGAAGTTGCAAATGAAATTGGCACTTCGTATGCGACCCTTTCCAAATACTTGAATCAGTATAAAGTGGGTCGTGGTAAATGGAATCTGGAGGCAACCGTGCAAGAACTTGAAGAAACCTACAACTCTCCTGCTGTAGAAGGAACTGATACGGTTCCTGGTGTGGCAACTATGAACTCTGTTGTGCAAAATCTCATTCCCAACAAAGATGCTACCTTCGTCAGCTTTGGTAATTTTTCGGATATTAAGAAAGTTATTCAGTCTGGTCTATTCTATCCTGCTTTCATCACTGGTCTTTCTGGTAATGGAAAAACTTTCGGTGTGGAACAGTCTTGTGCCCAACTTGGTCGGGAACTGATTCGTGTCAATATCACTATTGAGACTGACGAGGATGACCTGATTGGTGGTTTCCGATTGGTGAATGGTGAAACCGTGTGGCATAATGGTCCTGTGGTAGAAGCAATGGAACGTGGTGCTATCCTTCTGCTGGATGAGGTTGACCTTGCTTCTAACAAGATTATGTGTCTGCAATCTGTTCTTGAGGGTAAGGGTGTCTTCCTCAAGAAAATCGGTAAGCACGTTGTTCCCAAGTCAGGTTTCAACGTGATTGCAACCGCAAACACCAAAGGTAAAGGTTCTGATGACGGTCGGTTCATTGGCACGAACGTTCTCAACGAGGCATTCCTAGAACGATTCCCTATCACTTTTGAGCAGGAGTATCCTACTGTCAGCGTTGAAACAAAAATCTTGACTAAAGTTGCAGAATCACTTAATATTCCTATGATTGGTGAGCATACTGATTTTATCAAGCACCTTTGTACCTGGTCTGAGATTATTCGTAAGACCTTCAACGATGGTGGTATTGATGAAGTCATCAGCACTCGTCGTCTGGTTCATATCATCAAGGCATATTCTATCTTCGGTAAGAAGGACAAAGCAATCAAGGTTTGTCTTAATCGTTTTGATGATGAAACCAAAGCAACTTTTGTTGAGTTGTATGACAAGATCGACGCAGAGTTCAAAACTACTGAAAGTGAATATGTGACATACGACCTTGACCACCAACAACAATCCTGATAGGATATAAGGAGGTCAATGTGCCTCCTCTTTTTACTTTTTACTATGAAACAAAATGTCTGAAAATTTTGAGAGCACTTACAAAAGTACAATTCCAAATCAAGATTTCTGGGAGTATGATGGTATTAGCATGACAGGAAATCCTTACCCATCTACAGACACTATTACCTTTACTGGTTCTCGCCTTCCTGGTGGATTGGGCGATGATCATATTTCACTCTCAAATTTTACTATTAAAATGACTGAAGATACTAACAAGAATGGTTTCTGGAAATACGAAGAAGACAAAACTCTGAAAGAGATTGAGCAATATCTTTCCAGCACTTATCACCAACACTATACTTCTCAAGAATCCAAAACTCAAACTTTGGATTTGATTGAAAGCATTGGTGATGCTGAACCATTCACGCGATCAAATGCTATCAAGTATCTGTCTCGTTTTGGTAAAAAGAATGGTAAATCGAAAATGGACATTCTGAAAGCGATCCATTACTGTATTCTTCTTTATCATTTTGCAGGTCTACATAAGAATACTACTTCTGATTTTCCATATTGATCATGAAACTCCAAGATAAAACTATGAAACTCTCTGATAAAACTCTTACACTTCTAAAGAATTTTTCTTCAATTAATCAATCAATTCTTTTTAAGGAGGGAAATTGTCTGAAAACTATTTCTGTAATGAAGAACATCCTTGCAGAGGCGAAGATTGAAGAGGAAATTCCCAAAGATTTTGGAATCTATGATTTGAACCAGTTTTTGAATGGATTGAATCTGCATAAAAATGCAGAACTTGATTTTCAAAACGATAGTTATGTGGTTATTAAAGAAGGTAAATCACGTTCCAAATATTTCTTTGCTGATCCTAATGTAATTGTTACTCCTCCAGATAAAGATATTGTTCTTCCTTCTGAAGACGTTTGTTTCCTTCTTGATACCAAAGAACTTGATAAACTGCTTAAGGCTGCTGCTGTTTATCAACTTCCTGACCTGTCTGTGGTTGGTGAAGCAGGTGTGGTGAAACTGGTGGTTCGTGATAAGAAGAATGATACTTCCAATGACTTTTCTGTAGTTGTGGGTGAAACTGATGAAGTTTTTACTTTTAACTTCAAAGTAGAAAATATTAAGATCCTTCCTGGAAACTATGAGGTAGTAATTTCAAGTAAACTTCTGTCACGATTTAAGAATACTGGATTTGATGTCGTGTATCATATTGCTATGGAACCTGATTCTACATTTGGTTGATATAATCAAATAAGTTTGGAGACTTTGTTTTGAATATCTTTGTAACTTCTCCATTTCCTGCCGAGAGTGCCATTGTACTCCCCGACCGTCATATAACGAAAATGGCACTTGAATGCTGTCAAATGCTTTCTATTGTTGCTTCTCGTTGGTATCATAACTATGGAGAACTTCATAAGAAAGATGGGGCACCTTATGCGACAGCAAAGGGTGCATTTAGAAATCATCCTTGCACTCAATGGGCAGCGGAAACAGTTGATAATGCTTACTGGTTGATTAAGCACGGTATGAATATCTGTGATGAGTTTCAACTTCGTTATGGAAAACCACATTCGTGCTATAATACGCTTTTAGAGGCATACTATTTGTTTCCCAAAGGTAAGATTACAGAAGTGACTCCATTTGCTCGTGCGATGCCTGAGGAATGGAAGTTTGACGACACTATTGATACATTTACTGCATACAAAAGATATATCGCATCCAAACCTTGGGTGTCTGAAAACTATCTCCGTATGCCAGAAAGAAAACCTGATTGGGTCTAAATTATGTCAATCTCTACAATTTATGATGATATGAAATCTGAACCACAATTCACTCACGAAGAACTTCAGTTTATCTATAAATCGGTTTTAAAACGAAAGGGAAATTTAAAGGCACAATTAAGTATTAATAAATCTCTTGATTGTGTTGATATGAATAATGTATGCGAAAGTATCCTTCAAAAGGTTGCTCCTTTTGTGGGTGAGAACATATAACCAAACTACACCAAATGTCGTTTGGTTATAAATAATGATAGTTATTACTCTTCTAATGGAACTCGACGGAATTACCTACAAACAGTCAAAAACTTACCCTGACATTTATGTAAGTGCTTGTGGTAAAATTCTAAATGTAAAACCTATTGGAAGAGTTGATAAAAGAGATGGATATGTTGTAGTTCGTGAAAAACGACTTCATCAACTTGTGGTAGAATGTTGGGGAGAATCAAGACCAAAAGGTAAAGATTGGTGTATAGACCATATTGATGAGAATAAAACCAACAACAAAGTTGAAAACTTGAGATGGTTGCCTCGTTCAGAAAACACAAGAAGGTCCCAAATTGGAAAATTAAATCCAAGAAAAGCAGTAGTTCAAATGGAGAGTGAAGTAAAGGAAGAAATTGTTAATCTTTCCAATCAGGGATTGTCGCAAAGACAGATTGCTGATATTATGGGAAAAAGTCAAAGAAGTATTTGGAATGTATTGAATGGAGTTTATTGATGAGTGACAATTTTTTGTGGGTGGAAAAGTGGAGACCAAAGAAGGTAGAGGACTGTATCCTTCCAGAGGATACTAAAAAAACTTTTTTGGACTTTATTGAAAAAGGAGAAATTCCTAACCTTCTTCTTTCTGGTCCTCCTGGTATTGGAAAAACTACTATTGCGAAAGCACTATGCGAACAACTTGGTGCAGATTATTATGTAATTAACGGGTCTGATGAAGGTCGTTTCTTGGATACTGTTCGTAATCAAGCAAAGAACTTTGCTTCTACTGTATCACTTCAAGGAAATAATAGACACAAAGTAATTATTATTGACGAAGCAGACAATACCGGTAGTGATGTTCAACTCCTACTACGGGCGAATATTGAGGCATTTTATAACAACTGCCGATTCATCTTCACCTGCAACTACAAAAACAAAATCATTGAACCTCTTCACTCTCGTTGCGCAGTCATTGACTTCACAATCAAAGGAAAGCAACGAGTGCAACTTGCGGGAAGTTTCTTTCAACGACTTCAATCAATCTTGGATTCGGAAAAGATTGAATACGATCAAAAAGTCCTTGCAGAACTTGTATCAAAGCACTTTCCTGATTTCAGGCGTGTTCTCAACGAATGTCAAAGATATTCTGCAGGAGGAAAAATCGACGCGGGCATTCTTGCATCTTTCTCAGACGTTTCTGTAAATGAACTTGTCAAATCTCTCAAAGATAAAAACTTTCCTGAAGTCCGAAAGTGGGTGGTCAGTAACTTGGACAACGACGCTTCTCATCTACTTCGCAGGGTTTATGACGCCGCTTTTGATCACCTTGTTCCCTCATCTATCCCTGCTGCCGTTCTTGTTATTGCTAAGTATCAATACCAATGTGCGTTCGTGGCTGACCAAGAAATTAACCTCCTAGCAGCATTAACAGAACTTATGTGTGAATGTGAATTTCGTTAAACTACTCCTTTACTAAATAGTAGTGGAGTAGTTTAAAAGTTATGGCTAAAGGCACTATCTACGAGCATAGAGAACCAACAGAAACAGAACTTGCTTGGGTTACTGGTATATGGGAAGGTGAGGGGTCTTGGTCTTACAAAAAAGGTAGAACGAGAATTTTTCCTAATGGAAAAATTTATACTGAAAAAGATTACCTTGTTATGAAGATGTCTATGACTGATCAAGATATTATGGAACGAGTTGCTGTTATAATGGATGGTAGAAAAATTACTTGGAGTGATGGTGGACCAGTTCACAAAGCAGCAGGACAAAAACCTTGCTATCATATTAGTCTTCAGGGTGAGGCAGCAAAAAGATGGACTGAATTGATGGCACCTTATCTTGGAAATAGACGCCGAGAAAAGTATGAAATGATTATGGAGAAATTGAATGCCAATTAGTCAAAAACAATTAAAAACCTGTTTGAGATATCCGGGCGGCAAAAGTAGAGCAGTCGCAAAGATGGGACCTTATTTTCCCGACCTTCGCAATTATGATGAGTTCCGTGAACCATTTCTTGGTGGGGGAAGCGTTGCAATTTATATCACAAAGAAGTATCCTGGATTAAATATTTGGGTAAATGACCTTTATGAACCTCTTGTAAACTTCTGGCAACAACTCCAGATGTTTGGGAATGATCTGAAGAATGAATTGGTTG
>JACCDU010830292.1_pt1 | contig 78867 bp, 72 predicted proteins | sample 7446081 | NCBI WGS metagenome assembly JACCDU01 (sample SAMN15323447, study PRJNA562643) | freshwater metagenome | isolation source: river surface water | place: USA:Blue River Watershed | collected 2017-08-17 | reverse complement strand
TGTCACCTTGGAAAGTGATTTGAGCATCGATAGTTTGTCCACCTGCTTGACGCTTCAACTCGTTGTACATTGCGTCACCCATGTAGAAGCAACCTTCGAAATCAGGAGCTGCTAAGAAGTTAACGTCAATTTGAGAAAAACCGCGTGGAGGATTGCAACGTTGTACTTGTGTTCCTTGTCCACCTGCACCAGGTCCTACTGAACCGGCACCCATTGCACTACCACCTACTGGAGCTACAGCACCTGTTGGAGTTGCCATTTTGTTAGAGAAATCCAACTGGATGTTTTTGATGCTTACTTTACGTCCGTTGAAAGAAGCTGGGTTCTTAGCGAAAGATTCGCCAGGGATTACCATTTGAGCCATTGATGCGCCGATGAAAGCGAAAGCTACTGCGAAGAGAGTGGTTACCTTTTTCATAATTTTTATTTTTAGTTTGTTAGTTGATGGGTAGTAAACAAATACCGTGCCAAAAATTTTAATTTGTAAAAACCCCAGTGTTTTCAGTAGTTTTGAGCAAACATCCAGCGATAATGAAAAATGATTTTGTGTCTCTTTTGGGACAAACACTTCCAAAAAAAGAGACTAATTCCCTTTTAGAGTGCATCAATGCGGGAGATTCTCCTGTTTCTATTCGGGTAAACCGCAAGAAAATTCATGAAGGATTAAAACTAAAAGCCGAAAATGGTTCTGTTTCACATTGTGGTGATGGCTTTTTTCTGAAGGAACGTCCTTTGTTTACGGCAGACCCTTTGTTGCATGCTGGATTTTATTACGTTCAGGAAGCAAATTCAATGTGGATTGGAGAAGTGGCCCGATGGATTTTAAGAGCATCGGCCGCAAAGGGGAGGGTCGTTCTCGATTTGTGTGCGGCTCCGGGAGGGAAAAGTACGCACCTGTCATCGGTGCTGGGTGAGGGCGATCAACTGGTGGCGAATGAAGTGATTTCTGTAAGAAATTCAATTTTATTTGAAAATGTAAGCAAGTGGGGAGACGGTAACACAATGATTACCAAAGCTGATGCTAAAGAATTTGGAAAATTAGACAGTGTTTTTGATTTGATATCTTGCGATGCGCCTTGCTCTGGGGAAGGCCTATTCAGAAAAGACGATCTCGCTCAAAATGAATGGTCATTGGAACATGTTGATTTGTGTGCTCAACGACAACAACGAATTGTTTTTGATGTATGGGATGCTCTGAAACCGGGCGGATATTTCATTTATAGTACGTGCACATACAATCGTAAAGAGAATGAAGACAACGTGTTACGTTTTTGTGAAGAGCTTGGTGCCGACTTGATTGAGCTTCCTTCGGATATGGATGGGCGAGAATTTTTGTATGAACTTGAACCCAGAATGTACCGATGTATGCCGCATTTATCTAAGGGAGAAGGTTTGTTTTTTGCCATTTTGCAGAAGCACGGTAATGCTGAAGAGGTTAGAAAAACGTTACGTTTACCCGGTGTGGTGCACGAAACGACTCCCATTGGGGAAGTGTTTCACGGAAAATGGAAACCACATCCCGCGGCTGCATTGTTGAATAGTTTGTCAAAAGGCGATTTATTTAAGAATGTTCCTGCTGTTGAATTGTCAGACGAAGAGGTGATGTTGTATTTACGTAGAGAGTTTATTCCATTAAAAACCAAAGAGTTGGGAGCAGTTCTACTCACTTGGAAAGGCTTTAATATGGGTACAGCAAATGCGGTAAAAAATGGACTGAACAATTTATTGCCCATGGAGTGGCGTGTTCGTTCGCAATTTTCTGCAAGCAGTATCTTTGTACTGTGATTGAAATAAATCGATTTGTATTAAAGAACGGTTTGCGTGTTGTGCATCAATACGACAGTTCCGTATCTACCGTGGTTCTCAACACCTTGTATAATGTAGGTGCTCGCGATGAAGATGAAAACCGAACAGGATTTGCGCATTTGTTTGAACACCTCATGTTTGCTGGAAGCGCAAACGTAGAGTCTTTCGACAAAGAGATTGAAGAAGCCGGTGGACAGAACAACGCGTTTACTAATAATGAGTACACCAATTATTACATCAGTGTACCTATTGAAAACGTAGAAACTGCTTTCTGGTTGGAGAGCGATCGCATGTTGGCATTAAATATAAACCCTGAAAGTCTATCTGTTCAGCAAGGTGTTGTTATAGAAGAGTTTAAGCAAAGATGTTTCAATGCTCCCTTTGGAATGTTATGGCATCATGTTCGGGAATTGCTTTACAAAAAAAGCAGTTACAGATGGCCCACCATTGGTTTATCTTTTGAGCATATTGAAAATGCCACACTCGAAGATGTAACCTCTTTTTACAATCAATTTTACTTACCTCAGAATGCAGTACTTTCAGTGGTTGGAAATTTGACCTTGGAGGATTGTAAATCATTGTGCAACAAGTGGTTTCAACCCATTGAAAAAGATGGTTTCAAGAACGAAAATGTATATCTCGATGAGGCGTTTCCCCATGAAAAAAGAGAACTCTTGGCCGAAGATTTATCGCCCAACGATGCTGTATTTTTAATTTGGAGAGGACCCTCTTTCAACGATGATAATTCATTATCGTTGGATGTATTTGCTGATATGTTGGGTGGATCAGATGTTTCTGAACTTCAAGAAGTTCTGGTTAAAAAGGAACAGTTATGCAACGCCGCGGAATGTTTCTATTTGCGCGGTTTAGGTGAAGGCTTATTCATGTTATACGGGATATTGAATCCGGGAGTAGATAAAAAATACGTCGAAACAAGGTTGTTAGAAGTGCTTAATTCGTTCATTGATAAAGGATTAGACAATAAATCACTTTTCGAAAGCACCCAAAACAAAGCTTATACGGGTTTGCTGTTCGAGATGATTAGTCCTTTGACCAGAGCCCAGAAACTTGCTTTGTGGGAACACATTGGAGATGCGAACGGTATCAACCTTGAATCGGAAAAGATAAAATCTCTCACTCTTCCTAATGTTTTGGACGTTGCTCGTCAATATTTCAAAAAAGAAAACGTAAGCGTTATTCATTATTCACCTAAACAATAAATCATGAGTTTTAGAAACCAAAGACCCGATACCAAAACCATTGAATCATTTGATATTCAAGATATTAATATAAATTCATCTTCTGCAGGTCAACTGTATCATCATCATTTTACTCCAGAAATTGGAGTGGCTAAAATTTCGTTTTGGTTTCCCTGTGGATCCAACGACCAGGAGCGCTCCTTCATTTCATCTGCTGCTTTTGATTTATTATTAGCGGGTTCTTCAACTTTGTCAGAAAAAGAAATCATTGAACGCATTGATTATTGGGGAGCCTCTGTTTCTTGTGAGGCGGGCACTATTGGAAGTTCGGTTACATTAAGATGCAGAAAGGAGGTTGCCCTTGATTTGATACAATGGGTAGTTACTCATGGTTCAAGTGCCGCATATCCGGAAGATCAAATTGAAAATTATAAATTCATCAAATCCGGAGGATTAGAAAGACGCATGCAAACCCCTGGTTATTGGTCAGAAAGAATAGCAAAAGAGAAGTATTACAAAGATTCTAAGCTTGGTGTTTTTGGTGATTTATTAGATATTGAAACATTAACTCGATCTGAAATTACCACGTTTCACATGAAACATATCCATTTTGGAAACGCCATGATCTTTATTTCGGGTGATATTGATGAACAAAAATGTCAAGAGATTTTATCTTACACTGATTCTATATATCACAAACGCTTTCAACTTGATATACCATCAACCGGCACATTTGTCACATCTGGCGTGACATCCAAACATTCTATGAAAAACAGCAGCCAAGTAAGTATGTTTATGATAAAACACATTGGTTTAATTGATGAACCAACACAACATAAACTAACGCTATTAAATTTGATGTTTGGAGGATATTTTGGATCGAGATTGATGCAAGAGTTACGCGAAAAACAAGGACTAACATACGGAATAGGATCCAGTTTCAGGCCAGCTTATAACGAGAGAGCATGGACGGTCAGCGGAGAAATGAATAGCACCAACGCCGAAATAGCCTTAGAAGAAACCATCAAGATCATGCAAGAATTCAGCAGAACCAAAGTATCCATTGATGAACTCGAAAAAGCAAAAAGATATTATTCTGGAAGTTTTAGGAGCGGTTTTGATGGACCATTCTCTAGTCTAATTAAATGTCAAAACCTGGTTATCCGAAATCTTAATACACAACACTACAGGGATACCCTAAAATACATTTGGGAAACAGACCCTAATCAAATATTAGAAACCGCAAACCAATATTTCAATCCCAAGGAATTTGAAATATCGCTTGCAGGAGATATTTAAGTCACTCATCGTATTTCATCATTATTCAATAAAATAGATTTTGGAAAAAATACAATTTCTTGGTAAATCAAAATTCCTAAATAAATGGGAAAGATCAATCTATAGACAACTGTTGGAATCTATAAGTGAAGATCATAACTATGTGATATCATCACTTACATATGTATTCATGTCAGATGATGAACTACTAGAAATAAATCAGCAGTCTTTAAAACACGACGATTACACAGATATTATTACCTTTGATTTGTCGGACAAAGAAGGCAACATTGATGGAGAGATTTACATCAGTAAAGATCGCATAAAAGAAAATGCTGAAACCTATAATACAAACTATAACGAGGAATTAACCAGAGTAATAAGTCATGGTCTTCTTCATCTTATGGGTTACAAAGACAAAAATGAATCCGATACTTTAAAAATGAGAAACGCTGAAAATAAATCAATAGAAACGTGGAAACGCATGTTTCACATGAAACCTAACCAAAAATGAGATACGACGTAATAGTAGTTGGGGCAGGACACGCGGGTTGTGAAGCAGCAAATGCAGCAGCACAAATGGGAACAAAGGTCTTGCTTCTAACCATGAATATGGAAACCATTGCAAAAATGAGTTGCAATCCGGCAATGGGTGGTGTAGCTAAAGGACAAATTATTCGAGAAATAGATGCGCTTGGCGGAATGAGCGGAATCATTACAGATAAAACAATGATTCAATTCAGAATGCTGAATAGAAGCAAAGGTTTAGCTATGTGGAGTCCAAGAGCTCAAAGCGATAGATGGAGATTCTCAGAAGAATGGAGATTAGCACTAGAAGAAAATCAAAATGTAGATTTCTTCCAAGATTCTGTTGATGAATTGATTATTGAAGGCTCAAAAGTAATTGGCGTAAAATGTAGCATGGGAAATACATTTTACAGTAAGAGCGTCATAGTAACCGCAGGTACTTTTCTAAACGGTATCATCCATATTGGCAGAAAACAAGTTGGCGGAGGAAGAATGGGAGAAAAAGCTTCCAGTGGAATAACCGCACAACTAGAATCATTGGGCTTTGAAAGTGGAAGAATGAAAACCGGTACTCCTCCAAGGATAGACGGTCGTAGTTTAAACTATGATAAAATGGAGGAACAAAAAGGTGACGAAGAACCATTTACCTTTAGTTATTTAAAAAACACTAGAAACCTACATGAACAAAGAAGCTGTCATATTACCTATACCAATTCAGAAGTACATGAAATTCTTAGAGAAGGGTTTGAAGATTCACCAATGTACAACGGATCAATTAGTGGATTAGGCCCTAGATATTGTCCAAGTATTGAAGATAAAATAAATCGATTTGCAGAAAGAGATAGACATCAAATATTCGTAGAACCTGAGGGATGGAAAACAGTTGAAGTATACGTAAATGGATTCAGTACTTCATTACCAGAAGAAATACAAGTAAAAGCTTTAAGGAAGATTCCCGGATTTGAGCAAGCAAAAATATTTAGACCTGGTTACGCTATAGAATATGACTTCTTTCAACCGACCCAATTACGCGCTACACTCGAAACTAAAAACATTGATAATCTATACTTTGCAGGTCAAATCAACGGAACAACCGGTTACGAAGAAGCCGCTGCCCAGGGATTAATGGCTGGTATAAATGCCGCACTAAAGGTAAAGGAAGAAGAACCACTCATACTTGGAAGAGACCAAGCTTATATTGGAGTACTTATTGATGATCTGATTAGTAAAGGGACAGAAGAACCCTACAGAATGTTTACCTCAAGGGCTGAATATAGAATTAGTTTGAGACAAGATAATGCTGATGAACGTTTAACACCATTAGGATATAAAATAGGGTTGGCTCAAGAAAATAGAATGTTTGAATTGGAAAAAACAAACAAAGCTTCTAAGGAAATAATAGAATTACTTCTAAATACGAATATTTCACCGGAAGATGCTCCTTTAAATTTGAGTAGTAGTTTAAAAGAAAAACAAAGAGCCAATAAAATTCTTCTTCGTCCAGAAATACAACTACAAGATCTACAAACGATTAAAGGATTAGAATCTATAAATAATTATGATACAGAAGCTAAGTTAAGGGCTGAGATATTTATTAAATATCAAACGTATCTAGAAAGAGAAAGAGAACAGGCAGAAAAACTAAAAAGACTGGAATACATTCAAATCCCGGAAAATTTCGATTATATGAAATTAGGTGCGATGAGTATGGAATCAAGAGAGAAGTTAAAAAAAATAAAACCAGCAACCATTGGTCAAGCTAAACAAATAAGCGGAGTATCACCTTCTGATATATCTGTGTTACTTATACATTTTGGAAGGTAAAATGAAGGTTGGTTTATCAATATTAATTTCAGTCATAATCTGTAGCTGTGCAAACCCCGTTTCCCCAACTGGAGGCGAAAAGGATATAGATCCACCTAAAATCATAAATATAGACTCAACCACCAAAAGTGGTATAGTAAGTGTCTACTTCGATGAGAATATCAAATTTCAAAACAATATTCAACTTAATCCTTCGAAAACTTTTAAAAAGGCTAAAGTGGAAATTGAAAATAAAGCAATACATATTCAAATCGAATCATTTACAAGCAGTATAGCTTTCAATGATGCTATAAATGATCTAAATGAAAATAACCCAGGAAAATATCCATTCATATTACTAAACAAGGACACAACGGAGTTTAAAGTAAATTATGACAATAATCAGAGTAGTAAAACAAAAGTAAATGGATATGTAAAAATTGACAGTCTTTATTATATGGCTGATAATAGCAATAAAGAACAGTTAAGATTTGAAGGTTTACCATCTGGAGAGAAAGAAATTTACATCTACAGTGACGATAACAAAAACAATCAATACGATGAAAATGAATCTTACTCCACTTTTAAGGTTGAAGAAATAGATAGTTTCTTCACGTATTTATATCCCCCGAAAAAAGAAATCGTATTTATACAACAAAAGGATACAGCCAAATATTCATACTTGGCTACAAATTCGGTCAGACTGAGAGATAGTATTAAAAAATTATTGGATGTACGAGTACATTTAGATACCATTAAATATTTAACTCAAGATTCGTTGAAGGTAAAAGAAATTTGTTCGGGACAAATAATAAAGAAGTTAAATATAAAAGCAATCTGGCAGACCAAAGGTACCCCTTATATATATGTAGAGGGAAAAGATAGTTTTTACTTTTCCGAATATCCAATATTTTACAATGGTCCCGTTCAACACAAACCGCTAGACAATTACAACTTTGAATCTGCAATGAAATATCTAGTTAAAAAAGATACTTCTGTAAAGTCTTACCGAAAATTGGGAAAAATTGAATTTCAAAATGATTCTAATGTAACCTACAGATTAATCGTATATAAAGGAAAGACAGAAATAATCAATTATCCTTTACATTCTGGTAATACGTCCTTTATTCTACCGGTAGGTTCGTTTAATTATTTACTGTGGAACGATGAAAACGGAGATAAGATGTGTACACCTGGAGAGCATATCTTAAATTATTTCTTTGGGATGGACATAAACGCTCAATTAACGAATACCATCATAGTGAAAAAGTCTAAAAAACAGGAGAAAAACTCTCCAAATACAAAGACTATTCTAAGTGAATAAGGGGAAAAGATTGGAAGGTAAAAACCTATGTGGAAATACATGAAACTTCACCCGAAAAACACAACTGATAGAGTTGATTTTTCCAACAATAACGACATAAAAAATATTTATATAATTAATTGATATATAATATTTTATATAAATTGTTTCACGTGAAAAAAGATGTAAAACGATACAATCCACTAATTCACAAGGAATAGATATAATACATTAATATAAAATTTAAAAAGGTTTATTTATTACTATTGGGACTGTGAAAAACCCAATCAATGGAATATCAAAAATGGGATTAGATTTGTAATATGATTCAGGACATAGAAAAATACGAAAAAGAAATAGATAATTACTCAATTGAGAGCTCGGCGCAATTAGAAGAGTTTCGTTTGACGTATTTGTCTCGCAAGGGAATCATAGCACAATTGTTTGACGATTTTAAAAATTTACAGGGAGAAGATAAAAGATCTGTTGGAAAGCCTCTGAATGTTTTGAAGAAAAAGGCCGAAGATCTTTTTGAACAGAAGAAAGCGGAATTTGAAAATCAAGACGGAGCAAGTGATGAGGGTATAGATTTTAGTTTACCTGTTTACCATGATATGCCGGGAAGTGTTCATCCGTTGAAAGCGGTTGAAAACAGATTGATTGATATTTTTTATTCTTTGGGATTTGATTTAGCTGATGGTCCGGAGATTGAAGATGACTGGCACAACTTTGGGGCGTTGAATTTTGCTGATGACCATCCTGCAAGGGATATGCAAGATACTTTTTTCATTGGTGAACAAGTTTTGAGAACGCATACTAGTTCTGTGCAAATCAGAGAGATGCAAAAGAATGAACCTCCTTTCCGATTGATTATGCCTGGTAGGGTTTACCGAAATGAGGCGGTGAGTTCAAGAAGTAACTGTTTCTTTCATCAGATTGAGGGATTGTATGTTGATCAAGGAGTTACGTTTGCTGATTTAAAGCAAACTTTATATTATTTTGTTCAGCAATTTTTTGGAAAGGGTAAAGAAGTTCGTTTTAGATCTAGTTATTTCCCTTTTACTGAACCTAGCGCGGAAATGGATGTTTGGGTTGGATTGGATACTGAAGAAAATAAACGACTTACAAAAGGAACGGGTTGGTTGGAAGTTTTGGGTTGTGGAATGGTGCATCCCAATGTTTTGGAAGCTTGTGGTATAGATTCTCAAAAATTTTCCGGCTTCGCCTTTGGAATTGGTATGGACAGAATTACCATGTTGAATTACGGCATCAATGATATTAGAGATTTGTTCTTGAACGATGTTCGTATGTTAAAACAGTTTCAAGGGCAATGATCTATTTTGCTAGCGACTTCCATTTGGGTATGGGCATAAACGCCGATGAACGGGAAAGAAAAATTTGTCGCTGGTTGGACTTTGTATCAGAAGATGCCAGTGATATATTTTTACTGGGAGATTTATTTGACTTTTGGTTTGAGTATAAAAAAGCAGTTCCTAAAGGATTTGTCCGTTTTTTTGGGAAGCTGGCAGAGTTAACAGACAAAGGAATTCGTATTCATGTATGCGTTGGAAACCACGATTTATGGATGCGCGATTATTTGGAAAAAGAATGCGGGGTTAGAATTTTTAGGGAACCTGAAGTGCATGAGTTTTCGGGAAGAACATTTGTGTTGCATCATGGAGATGGATTGGGACCTGGAGATAAGAAATACAAATTATTGAAGCGCATTTTTACCAATAAATTAGCTCAAGGCTTTTTTGGGATGCTTCATCCGGATTTGGGAATTCGGTTGGCATCGGGATGGAGCAAGAAAAGCAGATTGAATCAGCCTAAGTGGGAGGAAACTTTCCAAGGAAATGATAAGGAGTATTTGGTGCAGTTTTGTGAGGATTGGTCGTTGGTACATGTTAGGGGGACTTTAGTACATGGTAGGGGGTCGTTGGTAGAAGGTAGAGGGTTGTTGGTAGGGGGTAGTGGGAATGTGGTAGATTATTTTGTGTTTGGGCATAGGCATTTGCAGTTGGATGTGACCTTGAGTAATGGGGTTTCGAGATATATCAATTTGGGACAGTGGTTTACGGGATCGGCGTATGCGAAATTTGACGGTGATGAACTAGTGGTTCATGAGTTTGAAAAAATAAAATAACTTTGTAAGATGAAGAATTTAATGTTGGCAGCAACTTGTTTATTGTTAGTTGGCTTTATGGGAAGCTGTGAAGATGATGGTGGTGACAACAACAATAACAATAAAAATGCAGGACAAAAATTGACTTGTAATATCAATGGTAAGCCCTGGATAAGCAATGGTTTTAATGAGTTTATACTGGTTGATGGAGATACTTTGTGGGGTTTAGAATCTGAAGATTATTCGGGATTTTTGAGCTTGACTGGTATACGATTTTCGGATACGTCTAGAGTGCATTTTACCGTGGTTAAGACGGGTGCAGTTGCGGGAACATATACTGGAACAACTGATCCACAGGTGAGTGATTACTGCTCTTATTCGCCTAAGTGGGATTATACAACGTCTAAGTGGATGTTGCAGAATTACGACATTAACTGGACGGTTAGGGTAACACATTACTATAAGGGTGAGAAGTTTTCGGGGTTGTTTAATTCTAGTCACAAGGTGATGAGTGGTGGAAGTTCTCCTTATGGAAATATTGAATTGACGGGCGGTGCTTTTACCGATGTACCTTTGGTTAGGAAATAAATGTTAGACAAATTAGAGGCGGTTTACGCGCATTTTAAGGAGCTGGAGTTGCTTTTGAGCAGTCCGGAAGTTTCTTCGGATATCAGACGGTTTACGAAATTGAATAAGGAATACCGCGATTTACAATCGGTGGTGGAGGCTTATTTTGAGTATAAAAAGGTGATTGATGGCATTGCAGAGGCGAAAGATATCCTTCAGAACGAAAAAGACAAGGAGCTGAAAGACATGGCCAAGGATGAATTAGACATGCTTGAGGCTAAAGTGGCGCCGATGGAAGAGGAGATTAGGTTGTTGTTGCTTCCGCAGGATCCTGAGGATGCGAAGACGTGCGTGGTAGAGATCAGGGCGGGTACCGGAGGTGACGAGGCTTGTATTTTTGCGGGGGACGTTTATAGGATGTATTCTAGATTCTGTTCATCGAAGGGATGGAGTACGGAGGTGATGGAGGACATGGAGGGCAGCAACGGGGGATATTCGAAAATAAGTTTTGCCATTAATGAGCCTGGGTCTTACGGGATTATGAAATACGAAAGTGGTGTTCACCGAGTGCAAAGGGTTCCATTGACGGAAAGTCAGGGCAGGGTGCATACATCGGCGATAACGGTTGCGGTGATGCCAGAAGCGGATGAGGTGGATGTGAATTTCAGGGAAGCGGATGTGAAAATGGAAACATCTCGAAGCGGTGGTGCGGGTGGACAGAACGTAAACAAGGTGGAAACTAAGGTTATGCTGACTCACTTACCAACGGGAACGGTGGTTATTTGTCAAACTGAAAGAACGCAGTTGGGGAACAGGGAAAAGGCCATGAAGATCTTGAGAACCAAATTGTATGAGGTAGAATTGGAGAAACACAATGCGGCCATTGCAGCAAAAAGAAAAACATTGGTGTCTACGGGTGATAGAAGCGCAAAAATTAGAACGTATAATTATCCTCAGAGTAGATTGACGGATCACAGAATAGGATTGACGCGGTATGACCTTCCAAACGTGATGGATGGAGACATTGAAGATATCATCAATGCGTTGATGGTTGCGGAAAACGCAGAACGATTGAAGGCTGAGGGATAAAAAATGCTTATTTTTGATGTATGGCTTTAAGTCAGTCTCAAATACAAACCCTTCAACAGAAGCTTTCACCGCAGCAAATTCAATTTATTAAGCTGTTGCAGATGAACACGCTTGATTTTGAAGAGCGGATGACAGAGGAGCTGTTAGACAATCCGGCGTTGGAAAAAACAGACGGAGAAACCGAGTACGAAGAAACATCCCCCGAAACAGAAAAAGACTGGGACGACGACAGAATTGACGTTGATGAAATGCTCAGGGCAAGTGGGGCAGATGATGACTACGGAAGCTTCCGGATGGGTGAAGATTATAGTGGAGAGGAGCGAGATGAGTTGCCAATTAGGGCCGAAAGTTCGTTTGTAGAATATCTGGTGGAGCAAGCAAGGGCGGGTTTCCACGATGAAAAAGAGTTGATGTTGGCGCTTCACCTGATCAATTCCATTGAAGAGGATGGATATTTGAGAAGGGAGTTGAGGAGCATTCGCAATGATTTGGCGTTCAATGAGAACATCATGACCACCGAAGATGAATTGGAAAAGGTTCTGATTAAAATTCAGAATTTTGATCCAGCGGGAATAGGTGCGAGAGATTTGCAAGAGTGTTTGTTGTTGCAATTGTACAAGAAAGATTACGGTGATAATGAGGCCATTTCGTTGGCGGAGAGCATTATTGCTGATCAAATGGATGCTTTTTCTAAGAAGCATTACGATAAAATTACCAAGGCGTTGAAGATCACTGATGAACAGTTGAGGGCAGCTATTGCTGAGATTGTGAAATTGAATCCTAAGCCGGGTGAGTCGGGTTCAAGCGGAAGCGGAAAGACGCAGTATATCATACCAGATTTTACCGTAAGGAACGAGGACGGACATTTATTGGTGACGTTAAATTCTAGGAATGCGCCAGAGTTGAGATTGAGCGCAGCTTATGCAGAAACGCTGAGAACCTACGAAAGCACTCCTCAAAAGGAGCAGCAATTGAAGGATGCGGTTCAATACATCAAGCAGAAGGTGGATGGTGCACGTTGGTTTATCGATTCGGTGAAGCAGCGTCAAAACACGTTGTTGAATACCATGGAAGCCATTGTTAAGCGGCAACGCGAGTTTTTCTTGGAAGGGGAGGAAACGTATTTACGTCCCATGATATTGAAAGACATTGCAGAGACCATTGGCATGGATGTGAGCACGATAAGCAGGGTGGCAAACTCGAAGTATGTGGAAACGGAATTTGGAATTTATCCGTTGAAATTTTTCTTTACTGAGGGAATATCGACCGATGAAGGTGAGGAAGTTTCCAACAGAGAGATCAAGAAGATTTTGGAGGAAGCTATCAACAAGGAGAATAAGAGCAAGCCGTTGACCGATGATGCTTTGGCGGATTTGTTAAAAGCAAAAGGATACAATATTGCGCGCAGAACGGTGGCTAAGTACCGAGAGCAGATGAATATACCGGTGGCGCGCATGAGAAAGGAGTTATAATATGGGAATGAGACAAGAAAAATTTGCTCGACAAATCCAGAAGGATTTGGGAGAGTTGCTATCGGCGCACCGACACGAATGGTTGACGGGTGCGTTTGTTACTATATCGAAGGTGGTTGTAAGTCCAGACTTGGGTTATTTAAAGGTGTATTTGAGTTTGTACAACAACCAAAACCGAGCAGCGATTTTGGAGCATTTGAACGGCGAAATCAACAAGGAAATCCGTCACAAATTGGCTCAAAAGATCAGAAACAGCGTAAGAACGGTACCTGAAATACGGTTTTACGAAGACGAAACACTTGACTACGTTGAAAAAATGGAAGAGTTGTTTCGGAAGATCAAGGATCAATGAAAGCGGTTTGGCTGATAGCGAAATCCTACTTTTTTTCGAGGAAAAATCCATCGGCCATCAACATCATTACGGGAATTTCTTTGGGGGGATACGCGCTCGGCGCGATGTCGTTGTTGGTGTTATTGAGTGCTTTGAACGGCTTTGAGGACAGTATTTTTGGGGGGATTAAGGCGACGGCGCCGGATCTGGTGGTTGGTACAAGGTCGGTGGTAGAGGGTAGTGGGTCGTTGGTAGGGGGTAGTGGGTCGGTGGTAGGGGGTAGTGGGTCGTTGGTAGAGGGTAGGGGGTATGTGTGTCAGAGTTTGATAGACAAGGCCATTGTGAAGTATGGAGATAAGCAGACGGTGGCGAGAATTTGGGGGGTTGATAGCAATTTTTTTAAAGTTTATAATGCGGATAGTTTGGTGGTTGCGGGGAGTGCTCAGTTGGGTGCGCGCGATGCTTGGATGTCGGAGAGTTTGGTGTATCAATTGAATATTGAGCAGGTGGATAGGCCCGTTGAGGTTATGACGCCATCGAGAACGGCGGGATCATTGGCTCAGACCACCTTGAATTTGGAGGAATTGTCGGTGAGGGCGATGTTTAGAATCAGGGAAGAGAATCATGAAAACACCTTGATTGTGCCAATAGAGGTGGCAAGGGGGTTGTTTGAACGCGAAGATTCCGAAGGGCGTTGGGATATAAAAGTGAAAGACCCATTAAAGATTGAAGAGGTAAAGGGTGATTTGGTTGAAAAGCTGGGTCCAGGTTTTAAGGTGATGGATAGGGCCGAACAACACGGAACCTTGTATCGAATGTTTAATACGGAAAAGTGGTTTTCGTTTGCGTTGTTGGCTTTTGTTTTGTTGTTGATCAGCTTTAATTTGTTTGGATCGATACGAATGATGCAAATTGATAAAGCCCAAGATTTGAAGATGTTAGCGGCCTTGGGAATGGGTGATTCTGGATTGAGGTGGATCTTTTTGCTTCAAGCAATATGGGTTGCCTTGGTGGGCACGGTGGTAGGAATTTTATTGGCTTTAGGTTTGATTTGGGTTCAATTGAGATTTGGTTTGGTGACCACACAAAGCAGCTTTGAGATGGTATATCCGGTAAGTTTGAGAATGGGAGATATTGGATTGGTTGCCGGTTTGAATTTGGCAATTGGATTGATGGTGGGGGTAATGGCTAGAAATCGGTAAATTGAGTTAAATTTGTAGTCATGACCTTTTACACTTTTGAACTTCCCAAAATCCAAGACGAACGGGGCAACCTGACTTATATACAGAAAGGAAGTCAGTTACCCTTTGAAATTAAAAGGGTTTATTGGACATATAATGTGCCAGGAGGAGAAACACGGGGAGGTCATGCCTACAAGAAGCAACAAGAGGTTATTGTGGCCTTAAGTGGAAGTTTTGATGTTATAATTACGTCTAAAACTGGACATAAACAAAAAATAGAGCTTAACAGAGGGTATGTTGGATTGTTTATTCCAGCGGGTACTTGGCGGCACCTCGAGAATTTTTCAACGAATGCCGTTAGTTTGCATTTGTCAAGCACAGAATATAATGCGGATGATTACATCAGAGAGTTTCAATTATATTTAAAGTAATATAAAAGTGAAAATTACAGATTGTAAGTTGGTAGAGTTGTCTAAAATTGGAGCAACTTCGGGAAATATCACATCTATAACAAATGAATATGATGCTCCTTTTACTGTAAGACGGGTATTTTATATTTATGATGTACCAAGTGGAGAGGATAGGGGTGCTCACGCGCATGTTTCTTGTAAGCAGTTGTTAATTGCTGCAACTGGGTCCTTTAAAGTTCGTTTGTTCGACGGGTTGAACCATGAAATAGTTGAGTTGAATAAACCCAATTTGGGCTTATATATTCCTGAGGGTATTTGGGCCAGTGAATTTGATTTTTCAGGAGGAGCAATTTGTTTGGTATTGGCTTCGGAAGAGTATGACGAAAAAGATTATATTAGAGATTACGAAGAATTTTTAAAGTTTAAAGCATGATTCATCAAAGTAGCGAGGTACAAACAGATAAAATTGGCGCAAATACAATAATATGGCAGTTTTGTGTTGTACTTAAGGAAGCTAGAATAGGTAACAATTGCAATATAAATGCTCATGTTTTTATTGAGAACAAGGTAGTTATAGGAGATAATGTAACCATAAAATCAGGCGTTCAACTTTGGGATGGAATCGAAATAGAGAATGATGTTTTTGTTGGACCCAATGTGACTTTCACAAATGATTTAAATCCTCGTTCTAAAAAATATCCAAACGAATATCCAAAAACGATATTAAAAAAAGGATGTAGTATTGGTGCTAATTCGACGATTCTACCAAATATTATCATTGGTGAGTATGCTATGATTGGAGCGGGTAGTGTGGTGAGTAAAAATGTTCCTGATCGGGCTTTAGTTTATGGTAATCCAGCAAGAATAAAAGGGTGGGTAGATGAAAAAGGGCAGAAAATGGAGAAACTAGAAGATGGATTTTGGAAAGAAGAGTCGGGTGTTGTTTGGAAGGAAATAGATAATAAAATAGAAAGACAATGATACCATTTCTTAATTTTCAACCCATGCATTCCCAAATTAGGGAGGAAATGCGTAAAGTATTTGAAAGGGTTTATGATGGATATTGGTACATACAGGGTAAAGAATTAGAGGCGTTTGAAAAAGAATATGCTCTTCTAAATCAGACCAATTTTGCTGTGGGAGTGAGCAACGGATTGGATGCTTTGGTATTATCATTAAGAGCTCTTGGAATTGGGCCTGGTGATGAGGTGATTGTCCCGTCGAATACTTATATAGCTACTGCGTTGGCAGTATCTCAAGTGGGTGCAACACCCGTCTTTGTGGAGCCTCGTATGGAAACTTACAATATCAATCCAGAATTGATTCCATCGAAAATCACAAAAAGAACCAAAGCCATAATGCCGGTGCATTTGTATGGTCAGGCATGTGAGATGGACGAGATTATGGAAATTGCGAAAAACCATAACTTATTTGTAGTTGAAGATAACGCTCAAGCACACTTGAGTTCATTCAACGGGAAACTGACCGGGTCATTTGGTGATATCAATGGTACGAGTTTTTATCCGGGTAAAAACTTGGGTGCATTGGGAGATGCTGGAGCAATAACAACTAATAATGAGGAATTGGCCAATAGAATCAAGCGATTGCGCAATTACGGCTCTGAGGTAAAATATTACAACGAAGAAATAGGATATAATAATCGTTTAGATGAGATGCAAGCAGCTTTTTTGAGGGTAAAATTGAATTACTTGCAAGATTGGACTCAACAACGAAAGGAAATTGCTTCTTGGTATAATGAAGTTTTAAAAGATAAAAATTGGATTTTGCCACAAGTCCATCCGGACGCTGATCATGTATATCATTTGTATGTGATTAGAACATCGAACAGAGACCAAGTTGCTGAAGAGTTAAAGCAAAAGGGAATTCAAACGATGATTCATTATCCTATTCCTCCGCATTTGCAGAAAGCATATGGACACCTAGGGTTTAAAAAAGGAGATTTTCCGATTGCTGAAGAGATTGCGGACACTTGTTTGAGTTTGCCTATTTGGCCAGGTATGGATACCACTAAAAATTGGTATGTCTGATAAATCTAACTCATATAAGAGCATATTTAAAGCAACATCAATCTTTGGAGGAGTACAGATTTTTAATATAATTATTGCCATTATTCGAAGTAAAGCAGTGGCTGTATTGTTGGGTCCAACAGGTGTTGGACTGTCTGGACTGTTTCAGAATGCAACAGGATTGATAGGATATATTGCATCGTTTGGTTTAAGCAATAGTGGCACTAAAGCAATAGCAGAAAAAGAAGACAAGAAGGAGATAGTAGGTGTTTTTTTTACATTGATTTTGTTGTCGGGAATTTTGGGCAGTATTGCTGCTTTCATTTTAGCAGAGCCTTTGGCTGTATCAACTTTCGGAAATAACGAGTACACATCAGAGCTCAGATGGTTATCAATTACAGTATTATTTAATCAATTAGCCGCTGGTTTCGGGACTATTTTAACCGGGCATAGAGAAATTAAAAAACTTGCCCAGATGAATGTAGCGTTAGGTTTATTGGGGCTTTTGGTTTCACTGCCATTGTTTTGGTATCTTAGAAAAGATGGCATTGTACCCTCAATATGGATAAATGCATTCATTTCGGTTGTTTTAGGTTGGTTCTATGTTAAAAAAATCAATTATAAACGGACATTTTTAGTACCCGTGAAAGAAGCACTTAATAAGGGATGGGAATTATTGCGTTTAGGTTTATTGATCAATTTAAATGGAGTATTGACTTTGTTGGTGGCCTATGTTATAAGGGTTTATATAAGCAGGAAAAGTGGAATGGAGATGGTGGGTTTATATACTGCTTCTTTTGTGATTTTAAATACTTACTTTGGTATGGTTTTTAATGCAATGTCAACGGATTTTTATCCAAGTTTAGTAACTCAATCTAAAGATATAACAAGCAGGAATAAACTATTAAATAGACAGATAGAAATAGGATTATTGTTACTTTCTCCACTCATTGTATTGTTCGCCATCGGCTCAAAAATATTTATTCAGGCACTATATTCAGCAGAGTTTTTACCAATTTGGGGCATATTAGTTGCTTCTCTTATTGGTGTTTTTTTTAAGACGATTGGGTGGGGTTTTGGTTATTTCTACTTGGCTTGCGCTCAACAAAGAGTCTATTTTAGGAACGAATTGTATTTTAACGGGATTAATTTAATTTTTAGTTTAATTAGTTTTAATTATTGGGGGTTAAACGGGATGGGTGCTGCTTATTCTTTGATGTATGCGATTTATTCTTTTGTTTTGGCCATTATTGCTATCTCTAAATATAAGGTTACAATAAGCGCGGAATTAATAAGGGTAGGAGTTATACAAGGAACCTTAGTGGTGTTAACCATAATTTTAATATGGTCTAAAGCGTTGTTAATTTTGCCGATTTTATTAGGATTGGTATCTATTTTGTTTTCATCGATAACAATTAAAAAAACTTTAAGTCTTGACCGTGACTAAAAAATTAAAGATTTTTCATGGTATAATAAACTACGGCACTCAAGCCGGATTGTTCGCACAAGAGTTGCGAAAGCGACAGTTTATTGCGTGTTCCTTAGGATCCCCGGATCCATATAAAAGGACTGTAGATTTTGAGTTATTGCATGGGGGCAATTTTTTGCAGAAAATTTTAAAGCATTTAATCAATTTTTTATTAAAGATTTATTGCTTTTTCAAGTACAATACTTTTCATTTTTATTACGGAAAGACACTGTTTGATTCAAAAATAGATCTACCTTTTTATCGTATTTTGGGTAAAAAAGTGGTGATGGAATATTTAGGAAATGATATTCATCTGCATTCGATTTTAGTAGATAGATATAAACTACCACCAGAACATTCCTATTCACTAAATATCGAAGAACACGATAAGCAAACCCTTGAAAGGTTTAATTATGAGAAAAAGTTCATAGATAAAATGTTGGTTTGCTCGCCTTGCTACGCTGAGTTTGCTGATGATGCTGAAACTCTTACTTTAGCCTTAGATATTGACCGTTATGAGTTTAAAGTACCCATTATGGGCGACAAAATTATTATCATGCACGCTCCTACTGATCGTATTTTTAAAGGTAGTACAATCATTGAAGAGTGTATTGAAAAACTAATAAATGAAGGATATCCTATCGAGTATAACATGGTTCAAGGAGTCACACATGAACAGCTGATGTTGGAATATCAAAAAGCGAATATATTCATAGATCAAATTTCTACTGGTTGGTATGGTACAGCATCAATTGAGGCTATGGCATTTGGTGTTCCTACTCTTGTGTTTTATGATCCGTTGTATTCAAAATATATTGACTATTACGATGAAATTGCAGCAATTAACATTGATACGGACACTATATATTCCAAATTAAAAGAAATATTAGACCATCCTGAACAATTAGAAGCTCTCTCTCTTAAGATGAGAGCATTTGTTGAAAAATTCCACTCTGTAGAGAAGATCACTGATCGCTTGGTCGAAATTTATCAGGAATTACATACCCAAAAACTTGGTTAATGGCTTCAGTTATGCCTTTTTGAATGGGTTCTTGTTCTTCGGGTTTCCATTTTCCGAGCACAAAATCAACTTGACGGCCTTTTGGGAAGTCGTTGCCGATGCCAAATTTTAGACGGGCGTATTGGTCAGTTCCGAGTGATGCTTGGATGCTTTTTAGTCCGTTATGTCCGCCGTCGCTGCCTTTCACTCGAAGTCTAAGTTTGCCAAGTGGTAATGAAAGATCATCTACAATGATTAATACGTTCTCCAACTTGATTTTTTCTTGTTGCATCCAATAAACCAGGGCTTTACCTGATAGGTTCATATAAGTATTGGGTTTTAAAAGTAGGATTGTGCGGCCTTTGTGTTTGACTTCGCAAATCCATCCGTGTCTGGAAAGTTCCCAAGTGCTTGTACCTGCTAATTGATCAAGAACATCGAATCCAATGTTATGTCGTGTGTGTGCGTATTCATCGCCGGGGTTACCGAGTCCAACAATCAAAAATTTCACGGTGCAAAGGTAATTCATATCTTTGCAACATGTTAAATCGTCCGATTCGGGTTTTAATTGCCAAAGTAGGGCTAGACGGTCACGATCGCGGTGCCAAAGTCATTGCGGCTGCCTTGCGTGATGCGGGAATGGAAGTTATCTATACAGGTTTACGTCAAACGCCAGAGATGGTGGTTCAAACGGCATTGCAAGAAGATGTTGACGCCATTGGAATCAGCATTTTAAGCGGTGCTCACAATACGGTTTTCCCAAGAATCATCAGTTTGATGCAGGAAAAGGGTTTGGAAGACGTCTTGTTGTTAGGCGGCGGAATCATTCCTGACGGGGATGCTCTGGCATTGAACGAACAGGGTGTAGCGAAGTTGTTTCCTCCGGGGACAGAGATGGGGGAGATTGTGGCTTTCATAACTGAAAAAGTCCATAGTCTGTAGTCCATAGTCTGTAGTTTGTGGTCGGTGGTCGGTGGTCTGTAGTCCATAGTCTGTAGTCTATAGGCGGTGGTTGGGAGAGGGTAAAATGTTATTTAATGGTTGCAAAATTGGCATTTTATGTTAATTTTGTTATCTATGAGTTACAACGAATATTTATTTGTTAAGTTGGATGGGGAGGTTTTGGAGGAGATTGGAGCTCGATTGCGAGAACTGAGGAAGCAGCGGAAGATGAGTCAGTCTGATTTGGCTGAGCATATTGGGGTAAGTAGAAAACATATTGGAGATGTTGAATCGGGTAAAGGAACATCGTTGCTCATTTTTGTTAAGTTGTTAAAGGTATTCAGCAAGTCAGATAAGTTGTTGGAAATTTTAGAAGGATCGGCGATTTCACCGAAGGAATTATTTATAAAAGCACAAAAATGAGTGTTGCTCGCGTAACAATTTGGGGCAAGACAGTTGGATATTTGGCGTGGGATGGAGTAAAGCAGGTGGCTATTTTTGAGCCCGATGATGAATATTTGAATACGGACTTTAATCTAGCGCCGATTTTACATCCCCAGAAAAAAGAAATACTCTACGGAAGTAATTTCCACGAGAAATTTGGAGGAATGATTCCGATTTTCAAGGATTCTTTACCTGACGCTTTTGGAAATGTCGTTTTTAAAGAATGGTTGGATCAAAAGGGTTTGAGCGAGGGGGAAATGAATCCGGTTGAAAGACTCTTATATGTTGGAAGTCGAGGCATGGGAGCATTGGAATATCATGTTGAAAAAGCCAATCCAAATATTATTCAAAACATTGATTTAGAAGAACTTTCGCAAATTTCTGATTTTATAATTAAGAGAAAATATCAGGCAGAAGGAGGAGTTCAATCGTTAGAGAACATTTTGAAAATTGGAGCATCGGTGGGTGGCGCTCAGGCGAAAATTTTGGTTGCAAAGAAGCAAGGTTCTGAGGAATATTTGGCTGGAGATGTTATCCATCAAGGCGATTTTGATTATTATATTATCAAGTTGGGTCATGATATGAGTCAAATTTGGTATCGAGAAAAGAATATTGTTGAATACATTTATAACGAAATCGCCCGGGAAGCCGGATTGAATATCACTGATTATCAAGTGATTGTACAAGGAGAGAGGGTTCATTTTCAAACCAAGCGATTTGATAGAGTGAATAATGTGCGTTGGCATGCTCAAACCGTTAGTGCTATGGTTGGTTTTTACGGGCGAACCCATGAATTTGGTTATGAAAACATGTTTAAAATGATTGATTATTTACAATTGAACGAAGAGAATAAGAGGCAACTTTTTTTGAATATGGTTTTTAATGTTTGTGCATCTAATAGAGATGATCACACCAAAAACTTTACTTTTCTTATGAGTCCTGATGGTGACTGGAGTTTATCGCCCGCATATGATTTAACTTATCCGGCAGATCCGTTCCAGAACTTTGGGATGGTACATAAAATAACGGTGAATGGAAAGGATAGAAATATCAACAGGAAGGACCTGTTAAAGGTTGCTGACAAGGTTGGCATGATTGGGGCCGGAGAGATGATAGATGGTGTGATTTCGGCGGTTGAAGGGTTTCGCGGAAGAGCGAAAAATTTTGACATTGAAGGAAAAACTATTGATTTGATATGGCTTGAATTAGAGAAAAACCTCATCCGACTGAAATAATTCGGGTAATTTTGCGTGAAGATGAAAAATATTACTACTGTTTTGTCGCCGGCGTTGTTTGAGGCAACGGTTGGGGGCGTGGAGAATAAGAATGTGGTGGTGATTGATATTTTAAGGGCTACAACCACCATGTGTGTGGCCATGGAGAACGGCGCCAACAGCATTTGGCCGGTTGATTCGGTTCAAAAGGCAGCTCAAGCCGGAAGTTCATTTTTGACGGCGGGAGAGCGGAATGGTGAAAAGGTGGAAGGCTTCGATTTGGGAAATTCTCCTCAAGAATTTAGTGAAGAAGTTGTCAAAGGTCGCGACATTGTGATGACCACCACCAATGGAACCAAGGCTATTTCATTGTCGGAGGGTGCCAAGAATATTTATATTGCGTCTTACAGGAATATATCGGCGGTGGTTCAGGAGTTGCAGCAGCAAACAGAAGACATTGTTTTGTTTTGTTCGGGTTGGAAGGATCAGGTGAATTTAGAAGATACGTTGTTTGCGGGGGAAATTATTTATCAGGTATTTGGTAGTGGGTATCAGGTATCGGGTAGCGGGGGGCGAGAGTCTGAGGTCGATAGTCCGAAGTCGGGAGTCGGGGGTCGGGAGTCTGAATACTCAGGACCCAAGACCAATTACCATTTACCAAGTACCATGTACCAACTAAACGACAGTTCCTGGTTGGCTTTGAAGCTTTATGAGGAAGTTAGGTGTGAGGAGGGAACGTTTTTGGAGAATGCATCGCATGTGCAGCGGTTTAAGAGTCTGCATATTGAGTCTGACTTGGAGGTGTGTTTGAAACGAGACACGAGTGAGTTGGTGTTGAGGGTGGAACAAGGAATTATTCGTAGATTTGCACCATGAAATTTGGTGTTGTCATTTTTCCGGGGTCAAACTGCGACCAAGACTTGATTCAGGTGCTTCAATCCTATAGCAACGAGACCGTCGTGGAGCTTTGGCATAAGAACACCGATCTGCAAGGTTGCACGCATATTTTTCTTCCCGGGGGATTTTCATACGGTGATTATTTGAGGTCTGGTGCTATCGCCAAGTTGAGTCCTATTATGGATTCGGTGATTCAGCATGCGCATAACGGCGGATTTGTTATGGGAATTTGCAACGGATTTCAAGTGTTGACCGAGAGCGGATTGCTTCCTGGAGCGCTGCTTCGAAATGATAACATGAAGTTTGTTTGTAAAAATGTGGTGCTCAAGCCCGAAGCTGAATTTGAAGGCACAACTACTTCGTTGACGGTGCCTATTGCCCACGGAGAGGGACGTTATTACGCTGATAGTGAGACGCTTGCGAAGTTGGAAAACAACAAGCAAGTGATGTTTAGATACGCAGAAAATCCCAACGGATCACTGAACGACATTGCAGGAATCTGCAACGAAGGAAGAAACGTGATTGGAATGATGCCGCACCCTGAGAGATGTGCATCGGAAGTACTAGGAAACACCGACGGACGCAAGATTTTCGATGTAATTTTTGCATCTGTAAACGCATAAAAATGTCCAAAATACTCATTCTGAATGGGCCGAATTTGAATCTTCAGGGAAAGAGAGAGCCTGAGATTTATGGTCGCGAAACCATTGAGGGGTATTTGCAAAATGAGGCGGACTTGTTGATTTTTCAGCAGTCAAACATTGAAGGCGAATTGATTAACTTTCTTCACGCGGCAGACGAAAATCCGGAAATATCTGGAGTAGTTTTCAATGCCGGCGGATATTCACATACGAGCATTGCCCTAGCCGATGCCGTGAAAGCCATATCGAAGCCCGTTGTATTGGTGCACATCAGTAACATCTATGCTCGCGAAATTGAACGCCGAACCGACCTGTTATCGGCCTACGCCGCCGGACAAATTGTGGGTTTGGGTTTGATGGGGTATAAGTTGGCGATTAGAGCTATTTTTTCGGGTTTCGGGGATCGGGGATCGGGTTTCGGGGGTCAGGAGACGGGTGACGATAGCCATCAGACCTCGGACCACGGACTACGGACTACGGACTAATGGCCACAGACTAAAGACTAAGTACCATGACAAACATAACAACTGAAATAACAGAAGGAATTCTGACGATTACCATCAATAGGGAGTCGAAGATGAATGCGTTGAACATTGAGACCTTGCAAGAGATTAAGCAGGCCGTTATTGAGGGAAATGAGAATCCGGAAGTGGTGGGAATGATATTGACGGGAGCGGGAACCAAGGCGTTTGCTGCGGGAGCAGATATTTCGGAATTTGCGAATTTTAATGTGGAGAAAGGCACTCAAATGAGCGCTGATGGACACGATGTAATGAATACCATCGAAGATGGACACATGCACCAGTGGGACGGCACCAAGACCAAGTTTGTGGTGGCAGCAGTGAATGGATATGCGCTGGGTGGAGGTTGTGAGTTGGCAATGTCTTGTCACATGAGAATCGCGAGCAGCAATGCCAAGTTTGGTCAACCTGAGGTGAATTTGGGGGTTCCTCCGGGATACGGCGGAACGCAGCGTTTGATACAGTTGATTGGCAAGGGAAGAGCCTTGGAGATGTTGTTGACGGGCGACGCGATTGATGCGCAGACGGCCTTGAATTATGGCTTGGTGACCAAAGTGGTTGATCAAGCGGAATTGTTGACGGTTTGCAGAGAAGTGGTTAAGAAGGTGGCTTCAAAAAGTCCATCGGCAGTGCATAAAATATTGAAGTGCGTGAGCGATTTTTATCGTCCAAACGTGAACGGAATGCAGAGGGAAATTTATGAATTCGGTTCGGCGTTCAGCACCGAAGACTTCAGTGAGGGCACAGATGCGTTCTTGAACAAGCGCAAAGCGGAGTTTAAGAGGTAATTCAACAAGAAAACTGACCAATTTATTAAACAAGGCGCGAGCGTGTAAATGGTTTGCTGTATTTTTGTTGAAAATGCAGAAACTGCGGTTATTTCTTACGGTGATTGTTGTAGCGCTGCTGCAAAGCGGGTGCGTCAATTACAAAAATCAGATCTTTTTTCAAGGACTATCAGATACCACGTACAATGCAAGCATGCAACAGCCCGATCCTGTGATTCAACGCGGAGATCAGCTCATGATCATGGTGTATGCGTTAGACCCGCTTTCGGCGCAGCAGTTCAACCAAGTGATGGGTGGTGGACAAGGAGGAAATATGATGATGCAGCAAGGCGGACAAGGCGGCGGATTCATGGGTTATTTGGTGGATGAAATGGGAAACATTGATTTTCCGAAGTTGGGAACCTTGAAGGTGATGGGTTTTTCACAACAGCGTTTGAGGGATTCCCTTCAACAGTGGTTGTTGCCGTATTTGAAAGAGCCGGTTGTTCAGGTGAGAATCATGAATTTTAGGGTGACTTACATGACCATAGATAAGGCGGTTACCACGGTGATTACCAACAACAAGACCAACATCATTCAGTTTTTGGGAATGGTGGGAGGTATCAATTACTTGGATAGAAAAGATAAGGTGATGATCATTAGGCAGGTGAACGATTTTAGACAGATCATCAACGTGGATTTTACCGATAAGAGCATTTTTGACAGTCCGGCGTTTTATTTGCAGCCGAACGACATCATTTATGTGTATCCGAACAACCGTAAGTTTGTGGATTTCAATTTGCAGTTGTTGACCTACGTGACCACCATCAGCAGTACCATCAGCATCTTCTTGCTTTATTTGAACAACTTGAAATAAATGGCGAACAGAGACGAATTTGACGAGTTTGAAGAAGGCGGTGCCTCCCAAACCAACACCATGGAAGTGGTCATGCGCGACTACCTTCCGTATTGGCCGGTCATTACCTTGGCCGCCATTTTGGGATTCTTCGCGGGTTCCATGTATCTCAGAACCCAAGTACCTGTTTATCAATTGGATGCAAAGATCATGTTGAAAGACGAGGTCAGTCAATCAACCGATGCCATGATGAAACAGGTGATTACGGGTCAATCTCAAAGTCAGATAGACGGAGAATTAGAAATCATTCAAAGTGCGGCAGTAATGCGGGATGCGGTGATGCGAGCTGGCGCGCAGGTGGAGTTTGTAGCCGATGGAAGAATTGCCCAAGAATTTATACATCCTTTCAATTTTCCTCTTCATTTTGATTATGATGGACTTAATTTAGTTGGTGGTTCTTTTGTAGTTCATTACGACTCTGTAAAGCGAATCGTTAAGTTGAATGAATTTGATGTGCCGTTGAATCAATGGGTAAATTTGAATGGAAATAAATTGAAAGTGTCTATAAAGCCATTTGAAGTAGCTAGTAGAACAAAATTAGAAGACTTAAACAAAGACGGTGGAAAAGTTTTCAGGGTGAATTTTTACTCCTTACAGGATATATCAGAAAAGTTTAAAAGTTCATTTGTTGCCGAACCCGATAAAAAAGAATATCTTCTAAATCTAACCCTTACCAATACCAATGTAGAGGTAGGTAAACTTTGGCTCAAATCCATCATTGAGGCCTATCAAGTGCAAACGCAGGCGGAGAAGCGCAAAAAGAATCAGTTGATGATGGAGTTCATTGATGACCGATTGAATTTTGTGGGACAAGACCTGGACAGCATTGAGGGTTCTTTGGTGAACTTCAAGAAGGTCAACAATGTGGAATTTTTGAGCATGGAAGCTCAGCGGGCGTTGGCGAAGGTGAGCGAGGGCGACAAACAGACTTCGCAGCTAGATCTTCAGTTGTATATGCTTGACCATGTGGAGCAATACGTGAAGGGCAGAATGGGCAAACCGGGCATGCTTCCGGTGGATGTGGGGATTGAGAACAGCTTGTTGAATGAACTCATTTTGAAGTTGTATGAGGCGGAGCAGGAGTTGGTGACGCAAACCACCACCGTGGGCCCAAACAGCGATTTGTTGAAGCCTTTGAAGGCGAAAATTGCGAATTATAAAAGCGGAATTTTAGAGAGCATTGCGAACGCGAGAACACAAATGAAGGTGATGAAGAACCGTGCGGATGATGACTTTCAACGGTTTAGCAAGCAATACCGAGGCATGCTGGGATTGGTGCCAGATAAAGAGCGAGAGTTATTCAATATCACCCGTCAGCAGAAGATCAAAGATGCACAGTTTACCTTGCTGTTGGAAAAACGCGAGGAAATGGCTATTCAAAATGCGGGTATATTGAGCGATATCAGAGTGGTTCAGGAGCCCAGCGGAGGCAAACAAATATCGCCCGTACCAACACAAACCTTGGGTATAACCACGGGCGCGTCAGTGGCAATAGTATTGTTGGTGTTGTTCTTGAAGAGCAGTTTGAACAATAAGATTCTGAGCCGTTCGGAAATAGAGTCTAGAACCAAAATCAATGTGGTGGGTGAAATCATTCAAACGGAGACCGATTCTCCGTTGATCATGAAAGACGGAAACCGGACATTGATTGCCGAGCAGTTCAGAGGATTGAGAACCAGTTTGAGTTATTTGACCCCATCGGGAAAATCGAAGTTGTTGGTGACGTCTTCGTTCCCGGGGGAAGGAAAATCGTTCATTGCCTCGAATATTGCCTTGGGATATGCCTTGGCTGGCAAGAAAACGGTGATCATTGAATCGGATTTGCGCAAGCCCAACATTGCCAAGCACTTCAATATTTCTCGAAGAACGGGTTTGAGTGTGTACTTGTCTGGAAACACTCAAAAAGAAGACATTATTTTTGACGTTGAGGGATATCCCAATTTGTATGTAATACCCGCGGGACCCATACCCCCCAACCCAGTAGAATTGATTTTGAACGGAAGATACGAGGCCTTGATTCAAGAGTTGGGCGAAGATTTTGACCACGTGGTGATTGACTGTCCGCCGTTGGGATTGGTAACGGATGCTCAGGAGATTGGTCAGTGGGTAGACTATGCTGTGTTGGTAGTAAGACACCGTTATACCCCGAGAGAGGCGGTGAGCAACATCTTGGATCGCACCAAGCGCGAAAACCGCTTTAAACAATCTGCTATTGTGATGAACGGTTTGAAAGGCGGAATTAGCGGCTACGGCTACGGCTATAACTACGGTTACGGTCGCTACGGTTACGGCTACGGCTACGGCTACGGATATGGCTACGGAAACAGTTACAGCTACGGTAAGAGTTATGGTTATGGGTATTACGGTAGTGAGAAGAAGCGAAAGAATCGATTGGGTAGCTTGGTTTGGAACATCTTTGTAGCACCGTTTGGTGCGTTTTTAGGTATTCGCAAATAAAATTGCGCCGTTGACAAAACCTAGAATTTCATCGACAAAAACAAGTTATCTTTGTTACTCAAAATTGTATCAGTTCGGTGTGACTGAGGTGGCGGAGCCACGCAAACTCGGAGAGTTTGCAGGCGAGAGTCGAATGGCTAGGGGCTAGTGACAGATTACAAACAACATTGGTATTAGAAACATTATTACAAGGAAAGATTCGGGTTAAGTTATTGACCAAGTTGTTGTTGAATCCAAGCAATACCGTGTATTTGAGGGGATTGGAAAAGGAGTTTGGGGTTAGCAGCAATACGGTGAGGCATGAGTTGAACAAACTCAGCGATATCAAATTGATTGAAATTGCCGACAGCGAAGAGGGAAACCAAAAGCAGTATAAAGCCAACATCAACCACCCCATGTTTTCGAGTTTGAGAGGGTTTATATTGAAGCACGTGGGATTGGATGCCTTGATAGAAAAGGTGTTTAGCAAGCTCGGACAAATTGAAGAAGTGTATCTCACCAACGACTGGGCAAAAGGCAAAGAATCTCCGTTCATTGACCTTGTGGTCGTGGGCATGGTTGACAGAAACTACATGCAAGATTTGATTGCAAAAGCCGAGAAGCTCATCAACAAGAAAATTAGAGTGGCACTCTACGGCAAAGAATTTAACAAACTATACATCGCGGGGGTTCCGCACGTTCAAATCATATAAAGGAATTTATTTTTCATGAATCTAAAAGAAAGTAAAATTGCCATCATAGGCCTCGGTTATGTGGGCCTCCCTCTGGCGGTAGCCTTCGCCGAGAAATATTCGGTGGTTGGACTGGATATCAATCAACAGCGCATACAGGAGTTGAATCAGGGCAAAGACCAAACGTTAGAAGTAGAAGAAGATTTGTTGCAAAAGGTCTTGTTCAAAACGTCATCTATTCAAGGACTATTTGTTACAAGCCAATTGGAAGACATTGCTGATTGCAACATCTTCATCGTTACGGTTCCTACCCCTACCGACAAGCACAATCGCCCGGTTTTGACCCCCATGGTGAAGGCCAGCGAAACTATTGCTAGGGTTTTGAAGCCAAACGATATCGTCATTTACGAAAGCACCGTTTATCCTGGTGTTACTGAAGAAGAGATGGTGCCGGTTTTGGAAAAAACCAGTGGATTGAGATTCAATGAGGACTTTTTCGTGGGATATTCACCCGAGAGAATCAATCCGGGTGACAAAGAACACACGGTTACCAAAATTCTCAAGGTGACGAGCGGAAGCACGCCTGAGATCGCGGAATACATTGATCAATTGTATAAGAGCATCATTACAGCGGGTACGCACAAAGCGCCGAGCATTAAGGTTGCTGAAGCGGCTAAGGTGATTGAAAATTCTCAGCGCGACATCAATATTGCTTTTGTGAACGAATTGAGCAAGATTTTCAACTTGATGGGTATTGACACTCTCGAAGTTTTGGAAGCGGCTGGAACCAAGTGGAATTTTTTGAAATTCAAACCGGGTTTGGTGGGTGGACATTGCATCGGGGTTGACCCTTATTATTTAGCCCAAAAAGCCCAGGAAGTGGGTTACCACCCCGAAATCATATTGGCTGGTCGCCGTTTAAACGACTCTATGGGCAAGCATGTGGCAACAGAAGTGGTGAAATTGATGATGCGAAAGGATTTGAAGGTGATTGATTCTAAAGTCTTGATTTTAGGCTTTACTTTCAAGGAGGACTGTCCCGATGTTCGAAATACCCGTGTTATTGATATCTATCAAGAATTGAAGAATTTTGACATTCAAGTCGATGTTTTTGACCCATGGGCGAATCCAGAAGAGGTGGTACACGAATATGGAATTAAGGTGGTAAATGAATTGCCTAATGATCATTATAGTGCTGCTATTTTGGCTGTCGCACACAAAGACTTTGCCAAATTGGACATCCGAAACTTGGTGGGAACCGGGGTTATTTACGATGTCAAGGGTGTTTTAAACAAAAGCGTTGTTGACTCTAGATTATGATGTTTTTAAAAGAACGAAATATTAAAATAATTATTTTAGTGAATCTTTTAATTTTATTATTAAAATCTTTAATACCCATTCAACCTATTTATGATAGTCAACAATACATTGAATTATCAAACAATGTAATGTTCAATGCTAAATACTTCCTTTATGATCATCCTAATCGCTTCTCCCCTATTGTACCTTTTTGGTATGGCTTTTTTACGGGTTTAAATTTAAAATTATCAATTGTACTAACTCAGATTGTTGGTTATTTTCATTTTTTACTTTCGTTGTATTTTCTTTGGAGTTTTATTAATCAAAGGAGCAAAGACAATCTTTTAAATCTGTTTGTGATATTACTATTTGTTTCAAATACACAAATTTATGAATGGATAGGGCGGATTTATCCCGAAACTTTTATCGTATTATATTTTTGGTTTTTCATTTGGATTTTGAATAAACAATACAAATCCAGTTCAGATTGGTTTATAACTTTTTTGCTTTTTTCGGTACTATGCATTTCGAAATTAGTTTACTTGACTTTGATATTCTTGATAGTAATTCAGTTGAAAAAAGAGTATAAACAATTTTTACAAAAAAAACATGGAACCTATTGGATTGTCATGGGGGCTATTGGTGGTCTACTTCCCTTGGTATGGTATCTAAAATTTTACACAACAGTTGATTTGAAAGACGTTGAAAAACTATTTGACTTTGATTACGGTACAAGGTTTAATGAATCTTGGATTGATGTGATAAAAAAAGGTTTAGGGCTGACACCTTTTAAAGCGGGTTCCAATAGAGTGGATGGAATTCCAGCACTAATAAATGTTTTAATTCCAAAAACAGGATTTAGAAGTTGGTCAATGTCGTTGATATTACTTGTTTTATTGGTTCTACCGGGTTTTAAAAGAGGTGAAAATTCAAATAGATATTTGTACCTCATAATATCAATAGTATTTATTTCGTTTACATTAGCCGGAACTGGTTTTGCGCGTTATTGGATTCCTATTTTTCCATTATTTTTTTATTTTTGGTTAACTTCTATTATCCATTTGATGCCAAAAGTGATTGGGTATAATAGGATTTTAATAGTTACCCTTATTTATTCGTGTATAACCGCTTTAAATAATATAAGGATTCTTTTTGGGAATATAGATAATTTTAATTGGTAGATGAACAAAATTTTAATCACGGGCACCGCGGGTTTTATTGGCTTCCATTTAGCTGAAAGGCTTATAAAAGAAGGCTATGAAGTTGTAGGCTTGGACATAATTAACAACTATTACGATGTCAACCTCAAACTCAATAGATTGAAAGAACATGGGATTACACCTGAATTTAAAATCATAGTGCAATCTTTAAAACATCCAAACTATCGTTTCCTTCAAATGGATTTGGCCGATCACGATGAATTGGTAGGGTTTATGATGTCAGAGAAGTTTGATTATGTAGTCAATTTAGCTGCGCAAGCCGGTGTTCGTTATTCTTTGGAAAATCCACGGGCTTATACACATAGTAACATTGATGGATTTTTAAGTATTCTCGAAGGAGCTAGGAATAGTAAAGTTAAGCATTTGATTTTTGCGAGTACCAGCTCTGTATATGGTTTGAATACAGAAATGCCTTTGAGTGAAGATCAAAAAACGGATCGGCCGATGGCGTTGTACGCGGCCACCAAAAAAGCGAATGAGTTGATGGCACATTCTTACTCTCATCTTTTTAAAGTTCCTTGCACCGGACTAAGATTTTTTACTGTTTATGGGCCTTGGGGAAGGCCTGATATGGCACTGTTTTTATTTGCAGAGGCTATTCTCAAAGATGAACCCATCAAGGTTTTCAATCACGGCAAAATGATTCGTGATTTCACCTATGTGGATGACATTGTAGAAAGTATTTACAGATTAATACCTAAACCTGCATCTGAAAATGAAGATTCTGTTCCTTTTCAGCTTTTTAATATAGGAAATTCATGTCCTGTACAATTGATGGAATACATTGAAGCGTTGGAGAAGGCCTTAGATAAAAAAGCCAAGAAGAATTTTATGGATATTCAAGCTGGGGATGTTCCGGCCACTCATGCTCATGTTGGTAAGTTGGAAGAATATGTTAATTTTAGACCTAAAACTTCGGTTGAGAAAGGAGTAAAGCAGTTTGTGGAATGGTATTTAAATTCGAATAGGTAAATGTCTAAAGAAAGCAAACAAGAGAATTGGATTTTTGAAATTTCACCTCAAAGGTCGAAATTCAAGTTAAATTTTAAAGAAATTTATCAATACCGTGATTTACTTATCTTGTTTGTACGGAGAGATATTGTTTCGGTTTATAAACAAACCGTCCTAGGCCCGTTGTGGTATTTTATTTCACCTTTGTTAGCTTCCTTTACTCAGTATATAGTATTTGGTCAAATAGCGGAGTTACCTTCAGATGGCACGCATTATTTTATTTTCGTACTTTGTGGGAATGTATTGTGGAGTTATTTCCAAACTTCACTAAATGCTACGGCAAATACTTTTCAAGCAAATCAAGGCATTTTTGGTAAAGTTTATTTCCCTCGTGCAATAGTACCTTTATCAATTACGTTATCTAACTTATTTCAATTTGCTATTAAGTTCTTAATGATGTTAATCTTTATAAGTTTTATGGGTTTGATTGGGAACATCAACATTTGGGCACTTTTTTTACCAATTCTAATTTTATTAATGGCCTTGATTTCTATGGGTTTAGGGATGATTATTAGTTCATTGACAACAAAATACAGAGATTTTACTCAATTGATGAGTTTTGCGGTTGGATTAGCGATGTACATCACACCAGTGATTTATCCAACAAGTTTGTTTATTCAAAAATTAGGACCTGATAAGGAATGGATAATTTATGCGAATCCATTTACCAGTATTTTTGATGTGTTTAGATATGGTTTTTTAGGATCAGGAAGCATCAATTTTAATGGTTTGTTATATAGTGTTGTTTTTGCTATTACAGTTTATGTCGCTGGTTTATTTGTATTTAATCACGTAGAAAAGTCCTTTATGGACACGATATAATTCATGAGTGATGTAATATTAAAAGTCGAAAACGTTTCTAAACTTTATCGTTTAGGAACCGTTGGTACGGGTACATTTGGAGGAGATGTTCAGCGATTTTGGAAGACCAAAATTTTAGGCCAGGAAGATCCTTTTATGAAAGTTGGTCAGACGAATGATCGTACTTCAAAAGATAAAGCTGACTTTGTATGGGCTTTGCAAGACATTAATTTTGAGGTGAAACGCGGGGAAGTTTTAGGGATAATTGGTAAAAACGGTGCCGGGAAATCTACGTTGTTGAAATTGTTAAGTCGAATAACCACACCTACAACTGGAAGTATCAAGAGTGCTGGTCGCATGGCCTCGTTGTTGGAGGTTGGAACGGGGTTTCACCCAGAACTGACGGGAAGAGAAAATATATTTCTAAACGGGGCTATTTTGGGAATGACGAAAAAGGAGATACAAAGCAAATTCGATGAAATCGTAGATTTCTCTGGTTGTAAATTGTATATCGATACCCCCACAAAGCGCTATAGTTCTGGAATGACAGTGCGATTGGGATTTGCAGTAGCTGCATTTTTAGACCCTGAAATATTGGTAGTAGATGAAGTTTTGGCAGTGGGTGATGCAGAGTTTCAGAAGAAGGCAATAGGAAAGATGAAAGAAGTTAGTCAAGGGGCTGGAAGGACAGTATTATTTGTGAGTCATAATATGGCTTCAGTAAATACACTATGTACTTCTGCAATTTTCATGGAAAATGGATTAATAAAAGAAATAGGTGAAACCGGAAAAATAATAAGAGGTTATTTTACTGATTCACAAATAAATTCAAATGAAAGATTATTTAATTATAATCATCAATTTTTTGAAATAAAAAGGGTTAAAGTCACCAATAAAAATAATATTGATTCGGAAATTTATAGAGACAATGAAATTGTATTTGAATTTCAATATGAAAATAAATCAATTATAGGCAATACCTATTTTAACCTAAAATTCAAAAATGAAATCGGAGAATATTTTATGGTAACCTCAAGTGCTACAGCCAAACATTTACTGAAAGTTGGAGCAGGAATTTCTAAAATGATAATCCCTGAAGGTTTTTTCAACGAGGGTACATATTTCATTGAATTAAGTGTACTTAACTATTCAGATTCAGATGGCTATCAAAAGTATTTCCATGAAACGGATTTACTTCAATTAGAGATATTACCTGAAAAGCGTCCAATTGGTTCTTGGATGGGACGAGAAGTGGGTCAAATTAGACATAACTTTCAATGGATAAATTAGTCCCAGTTACAAAGCCATATCTTCCATTATTAAATAACTACACCAACTATTTAAGTAGAGCTTACGAGTTGGAATGGCTCACCAATAGAGGCACTCTAGTAAAAGAACTAGAGAAGAGGATAAGTTTATTTTTAGGGTCAAAAAATATTCCTTTATTAATGAATAACGGAACCGTCCCTTTGCAAATCGCTGTCAAACACCTTCCTGAAAATTGTGAAATTATTACGACACCATTTTCTTATATTGCAACTACGACATCAATCTTGTGGGAGAATAGAAAGCCAATATTTGCAGATATTGAAGAAGATTATTTGTGCATTAATCCCATAGAAATCAGGAAAAAAATCACACCCCAAACTAAAGCAATTTTGGCAACACACGTATTTGGTAATCCATGCGACATAGAGGAAATTGGCAAAATAGCAATTGAGTTTGGATTGTTGGTTATTTACGATGCGGCTCATTGTTTTGGGGTAAAATATAATGGCAAGAGCATCTTTGATTTTGGTGATATCAGCACGTGTTCCTTTCACGCCACGAAATTGTTTCATACAGGTGAAGGGGGTGCTGCCTTTGTGAATAAAACAGATTTATACGATACTGTTTTTCAAATGCACAATTTTGGACATGATGGACCTTTTGATTACGCATTAGCTGGTATCAACGGAAAAATAAGTGAATTGAATGCGGCAATGGGACATGCGGTATTGGATGATTTTGATTTAATTTTAAATAAACGTAAAGAGGTTTGTGATTTATATAATAATCAATTAATATTTGCAGCTTTTGAATGCATAAAAATCAGGGAAAATACAGATTGGAATTTTTCATATTATCCAATTGTATTCAAAGATGAAAAGCAGTTAATGCAAACTGTTGACGAACTAAATAAGAATGATATTTATCCAAGGAGGTATTTTTATCCATCCATCAATACCATACCCTACATAAAGTCGAATACAGTTAATCCTATTTCCGAGGACATTTCCAAACGAATTTTGTGTTTACCGATTTATCATACGTTAACCGTTGAATCACAATTGAGAATAATTGAATTAATAAATAATAATCTTGAGTAAAATTGTATTTTTAGGTGCTTCTAGATCCCAATTGCCCATCATCGAATTAGCAAAAAGCCGCGGGCATTATTGTATAACCATCGATAACGTTCCCGAAAATCCTGGACATAAAATTTCACATGAGTTTATTAATTGCAGTTCAGTAAATACAGATGGTGTTTATCAATTAATAAAAAACAAAAACATTGATTCGATAATTAGTTATGCTTCAGATATTGCAACCGTATGCGAAGCAGAAATTTCAAGGCGGTTAAACCTAAAATCCAATTCAGTAGAAAGTGTTCTTAATCTTACAGATAAAGAAAGATTTCGCAAACTAATTTTAAATACGGATTTAAACTGTCCAAAGCAATGGGTAGTCAGAAGGAATGAAAAAATTAATTTGTCTAATTTAGAAATGGATCGATTAATTGTAAAGCCATCTGATTCCGCAGGCTCAAAGGGAGTAAGTATGGTTAAGAATAATGAGGAAGAAATTGATAGTGCCATAAAGTTCGCAATGTACTATTCCATGAATAAAAAGGTGGTAATCGAAGAGTTTATCGAAAACTCCTACGGTGATGTGCATGGCGATGGATTTGTATTGAATGGCGAATTGGTTTTTTTACATCTCGGGGATCATTTATACGATCATCAAATAAATGGGATCAATCCTACCGGTACAACGTGGCCAAGTATCTTAGAAAATGATAAAATCATACAGGTCGAAGAAGCGGTAAAAACAATAATAGCTGAATCTGGTTTTCAGAAAGGATCTATTAATGTTGAAGCAAGATTTAACAGTAAAAATGAATTATTCATCATGGAAATCGGGCCTAGAAACGGTGGATATTTTGTACCCTTGGCAATAAAACACTCAACGGGCGTAGATTTAGTTGAAAAAACATTAGAATTGATTTTAGGTGACACTCCAAGAAACTTTGAAAAAAATAAACTAAAATGCGTTGCTTATTATGCCCTTCATGCGCGCAAGAAGGGTGTTTTTTCTGATTTGGTACTTTCAGACTGGTTGAGAGACAGAATTATAATACAAGAAATGATCAAAAACATTGGGGATAGAGTTGAGGTTTTTGTAAATTCAAGCCATGTAATTGGAGTGATATTGGTAGAGTTTAAAGATCAAGGAGAAATGCAGGATTTTTCTGATAGAATTGATAATCATATTAAAATGGTGGTATGCTGATTTTTGATAGTCACGTTCATATAGAAAAAGGAATCATAGAGCCCGAAATTATTGGATTTGAAGGCTATGATTTATCCGTAGTCGGAAAGAATTTAATTTGTAACTTTCCTCATCTTTTGAATGATTATTTGAATTACAAATCGGAAAATGATACTGTTACATACATATTTGATTTTAGATCAGAGCTAGAGATTGAAAAAGTGAAAAAACTCTTGTTAGAACAAAAAATCTCTGCATTAAAGTTACATTCTCGTATTCAAAAAATTAGTAGAGATGAATACGCTGAAGTAGAGTATAAATTAAGGGAAATACCCTCAAATATACCGGTAATACTGGATGCTTGGTATTACGGAAGTGAGTTGGAATACAACCCCAAAATTGAAGGATTGATTTATATAATCAAAAAGCAACCGAACCGAAAATTCGTTGTGGCTCATTCTGGCGGTTATAAAATCATTGAATATTTTTATCATACACGAGAACTGGATAATATCATTTATGATTTGTCTTTGACTCCTCAATATTTATCAGACTCTTCTTTATTTGTAGATTTCAAAAAATTTACAAAATGGATTGCACCTGATAAACTGATGTTTGGATCTGATTATCCGTATGGGAGTCCCAAGGGTCAATTCAACTTATTAAACAGGATCTTTCATGAGTTAAAATTAAATCATAAAGAGGTTGAACAAATAATCTGGGATACAGCAAAAAACACCTATCGGAATGATTAAGCAAAATGATATTGTAGTGTGTATGTTGGCCTATAACCATGGAAAGTTTATAAAGGAGGCAGTTGACTCTGTTGTAAATCAAAGCTTATTCCAGTCGCTTACTTTAATTATTTCAAATGATGCTTCAACTGATGACACCCAAACAGTTATTTCAGAATTTGAAAGATTCGAAAATGTGATAATATACAATCATTCTAAAAATCTTGGAATTACTAAAAACGCTAAGTTCCTTTATTCAAAGGCACTAGAATTAAATCCGAAGTATATTGCAACGCTTGAAGGGGATGATTACTGGAATGATAGCGATAAGCTAAAAAAACAATATGAATTTCTCGAAGAAGAATTGCATAGTGACGTTGTAATGGCTTGTGGAAATTTTAGGGAATTTGATCAAGAGAATGGTCTAATTAACGAGTCCAACATTGTATTTAATCAAGTCAAAACTAACTGGATTCAACTGGAACCCAATAATATTTTAACAAATTGGAAAACAAAATACTTAACCTATTTAATTAGATCAGAGGCATTTAAAGAGTTGAATTTTAAAAAATATAAATATTTAGTAGATTATATTCTTATATACGAATTAAACAAACGAGGTAAAATCTATTTTTTAAATGAGACCTTGGGTGTTTATCGAAGGCATAAAAGCGGAAATTTTGGTAAGGTTGATGAGTTAAAAAGAAATCAAATAGAACTTAGAATATATAGATCCATACTTAAACACAATCTCACAGATGACTTTATATGGTCAAAATACCAAAAAATAGTCGGGAAATTAAATAATCTTTTCTTGAAGTCAAGATTCGAAATAGAATATAAATTAAATATCATATTTTAATTTGTACGCTCCAGTAGCTTTATTTGTTTATAAAAGACCTGAACACACTAAACGAGTTTTAGAAAATCTATCTAAGTGTGAATTTGCATCAAAAACACCTGTATTTGTATTTTCAGAAGGGACTAAAACCAATGAGGATTTAAACCTCATAAATGAAACACGTAAAATAGTAAAGTTATTCAAAGATAAATTTGGGGAATTTCACATCCATGAAAATCACACGAATAGAGGACTAGCAAAGTCAATAGTTAGCGGAATTAATTATGTATTCGGGATTTATGAAACTTGTATTGTTTTAGAGGATGATTTATTGGTACATCCACAATTCTTAAAATTCATGAATCATTATTTAAATATCTATAAAAATTTATCTAATGTTTATCATATAAGTGGTTTTCAAAAAGATACATGGATGCAATTTTTTCAAACAAATACTTTTTTTTCTCACTATATGAATTGTTGGGGTTGGGCAACTTGGAAGGACAGGTGGCAAAAATTAAACTTGGATTTAGTGAATATTGAGACATGCTTGAGCATTGATAAAAATAAATCAAAATTTAACTACGGAAAACTGAGAATCTCTAATGATTTTGAATTAAATAGAACTGAAATAAAAACATGGGCCATTTTTTGGTATAGTACAATATTAATAAATGAAGGCGTCTGTTTAAATCCAAGGTTTAGTTTGGTCCAAAACATAGGTGATGATGGAACAGGCACAAATACAGGAATTACAAATGAGAATAAAGTTACAAATTTTGAGACATATGTTATTTTAGATGGTTTTAAAACACCATATGAATCTAGTTGGGATAGGATTTTTATTGTTCAAGCATATGCTCAAAAGTCAAAAATCCGTTTTAAAATAGTTAAGAATATATTATTTAGTTTATTTACAAAATGTAGGGTGATATTGAATAATGATTTTTAAAATATTACGTAATATTTCGAGTATAATATTTAAAATAATACCTAGAAATAATAATTTAATTATTATCCTAAAACCGGATAATATTGGTGATTATATTTTATTTAGGAGTTTTTTGTCTAGCATTGCATCCAGTAGATTATATTCTGGAAAGAAATTCTTGTTCATAGGCAATGAGGCGTTCCGATCGATATATGATAACTTTGACGTTGGTTTCTTTGATTTTCAAATTTGGACGAGTCCAAATAAACTGAAAAAAAGAAATTCGTTGACTTATTTTAAATTGTTAATCCGAGTAATTCTAAAAAGGCCAAATAATGCAATCTTGTGTTTACATTCGAGTTCTATGAAAATAGAAAAGTTCTTAAATGATCTCTCTTTAAAATATATTTATGCGCCTGTTGATGACGGAATTAATGATTCAAGAGTTCCAAATTTTAGACTAAACAAATTGAATTATAATCAAATTGCTTCTTTAAGTGTGCTTAATTTTGAATATTACAGAAATAAGCAATTTATAGAGAATTTATTAAATGAGCAGTTAAGTAATAGTAACTTCGAATTAAAATCCCCAAAAGAAAATCGACGAAATACAATTATTATTGTAATAGGTGCTAATGAGCAATCTAAACTTTGGGATATAAATAATTTTATTTGGGTTGTAAATGAAATTGAAAGTCAATATCCTGGTAAATATCAATTTATTTTTACTGGTACTACCAAAGAATACGAGATTTATGCATGTAGAGCAGTTAATTTAGATGAAAAAGCCAACGTAAAATTATTATTTGGTTCTCAATCGTTAACTGAATTGATAGATATAATGAGTTTATCTCGACTTGTAATTTCAAATGAAACGGGTACTATTCATTTGGCTGCAGCTTGTGAGACTTCATTTGTTTGTATTGCAAATGGAGCAAAGTTTCTTCGATTTTCACCATATCCTGAAGAACTTTTGAAATCTGAAAGTGTAACAATATTCCCAGATTTGTCTTTTTATGAGCCGAAGAGCCAAAATCAATTGGCCTTAGATTGCTGCATACAGAGTGATTATCAAATCAATAATATTTCTCCAGAAGCGGTTTTTAGTCAAGTAGTTCGTATCTTAGAGTGCAACTGAAAATCTCTACCATAGTATTGAATAATTGTGAAGGCTTGAAAAAGACATATTTGAGCTTGTGCAATTTAATAAGTAATAACCAGCGGTTTGATAATCTAGTAACCTCTTGGATAATAAAAGATGGAAAATCAACAGATGAGACAATTGATTTTTTAAATGAGTTGAACTTAATCTTATCATTAACTATTGAGTCCAGCCCGGATACAGGCATTTATGACGCAATGAATCAATCAATGGAATTTATAAATGATGACGATTGGGTTTTATTTTTGAATGCAGGCGATCAACTATCTCAAGAATTTGTAAATAAATATAATCAACAACACTTTGAAGGAGCAGACATTGTATTTTCCGATATGTTGTATGGGGAAAATCAAAAAATGATTGTTACACCTGAAAAATTGGATTTTGCTTATTTGCTCGGTAAAACAATTAATCACCAATCTTTAATTATAAAAGGAAAATGGATTAAAAAATATATATTTAATACGGAATACACTATAGTAGCAGATTGGGTTCAATTATTCGAAATTTTAAAAAACGAGAAAATTATCACTAAAAAACTTGATTATCCCATTTGTATTTATGAAGGAGGTGGAATCAGTGAAATACAAGAAGAGAAAAGGAAGATGGAAAGAATGAAGTATTTAAAATTGGTTTATTCTGATTGGGAGTTAGAGGGATTGTTAATATTATCTAGGTTGCGACAAAGAAGATGGTATGATTTTTTATTAAAATCATTAGACAGTCCAAAACGTGGTATGATTTTAGCGGGGATTTCGAAATGGATGAAATGAAAAAGCCTTTAATAAGCATTGTTGTCCCCTATTACAATAAGAAAGATACAATTAAACGGAGTATTCAAAGTGTCTTGAATCAAACGTATACTAATTGGGAATTAATTATTGTTGACGATAAAGGACAAGAACCGTTGGAGTGGGAAGAAAATTGGAATTTACTACCAGTAAAATTGCTGATAAATCAAGAAAATTTGGGAGCTGCTCAATCCCGACAAAGGGGTCAAGATTTTGCCAAGGGAGAATACATTACCTTTTTAGATGCAGATGATTGGTGGGGAGATAGATTTTTGGAAAAGTGTTTAGAAAAGCTTGAACAGTTTGCTGAAGTAGCTGGTTGCTATGTGAATATTATTGAGGTCGAAAACGGTATAGAAAAAAAACGTAATTCATATTCAGGGCTATCTAATATTTTAAACACAGTCATCGCTTATCGACGGCCATGGCAAACTAGTGGAATACTTTGGAGGAAAGAAATTTTGGGAAATTGGGGAAACTTGAAAACACATGAAGACTCATGGTTTGAAGTAATGACATCAAAAAACAACAATTTTCTTAAATTCGTTCAAGATGAAAATTGTTATTATGACAATGAAGGCACAAATCATCTGTCATTTTTGAATGGCAGAACCAACTCAACGCTTGATCAGCAGAAATTATTTCTAATGATTTACAAAGAGTTTTGGCAAATATTAGACTTTAAACATAAAGTTATTTTATTTCATCGATTAATTCGGGGACAACTAAAAATTCATGAATATTGTCCAGAATATAGCGTTGAAATGGGTGAGCTACTCATCCAATTGAATCCTCGGTTGTTTTGGATGAGAAATCAACCTTTCATATTGAATATCATCCATTATATTCTACAAAATTCACCGTTTAAAATAAATTTCTAATCCATGTGTAGACTGTTCGGTAACGTAGGAAATTTCAACATCGAACAATCACTATTTAAAAAATTAACCCTTATTTCAAAAAAAGGAGGCCCTGATTCTACCGAGTATTTTCAAGACAACGAAGTACAATTCGGTTTCAATCGACTGGCTATTTTAGATACAACCAGCAATGGGAATCAACCCTTCACCAGTGAAAATCAACGATACACCCTGATGTTGAACGGTGAGGTGTACAATTATTTGGAACTTAAAAACAGGTACAATCTACATTACGTAAAATCGGGTTCAGATGCCGAAGTAGTTCTGCATTTGATCGAAAAAATATCCTTCCCCGAGGCCCTAGAAAAGTTGAATGGCATGTTTGCAATCTGTTGTTGGGATTCTTGGGAAAAGAAACTGTATTTGGCCAGAGATTTTGCAGGCATCAAGCCCTTGTTTTACAGCAGTACTTCACAAGGAATGGTTTTTGGAAGTCAATTCAACCAAATTTTAGAACATCCCTGGTGCAAAAATTGGGAAATGTCTGATGTCGGATTGAGTGAATACCTTCAGTTCGGATACATGTTGCCTCCCCATACCATAGCAAACCATGTATTTCAATTGAATGTGGGGGAGTACTTGGTTTATTCTTTAGATTCTAAATCCTTTACAACTCATTTATATAAGGAGTTCTTCCAAAAAACAGGAGATATTTCAGACGAGAAACCTTCCAATTTAGGATCGGTAATTGAAGAAGCCGTCAAAAGTCAAATGGTTTCGGATGTGCCATTGGGTGTGTTTTTATCTGGTGGAATTGATTCCACCTTGGTTGCAGCCAAGGCGTTAAAATACAATCCTAACATTTCTGCCGTTACCATTGGTTTTGAGGATGCAAAATACGATGAAAGTCCGAAAGCCATTGAATATGCGAAACACCTAGGTATTACGAATCATCAAGTTGTCAAGTTCGACAACCAACAACTGCTGGGCATTTACGAAGATCATTTTGAGGATATGACCGAACCCATTGCTGATTACAGCAGTTTGCCCACCTATTTGGTTTCGAGAATTGCCAGGAAAACCAATACTGTAATGTTGTCGGGTGATGGAGGTGATGAATTGTTTTGGGGATACCCTAGGTTTTTAACATTCACCAACTCTGTGCCTTATTTTCAAATCCCTGGAAAGTTCCCAAGGAAACTCACAAAGAAAATTTTAAAAAGCTTGGGAAAAGACATCACAGGCTTTTTGGGTGAATCTAATTTGGGTGAAGCAAATATGGCTTTTCAAAGTTATTTGGACCCTGAGATTATTCATGAATTGACTTCAAACTATCACATATCTAAACACACTTTAAATGGATATTGTTTTGATTCTACATCGAAACGAGAAGCATTAAATTACTTGAGAAGAAACGAGTTCTATTTTCACCTTCAAAAGATTTTGGTAAAAGTAGATAGAATGAGTATGGCAAATTCTTTGGAGGTCAGAGTTCCTTTGTTGGATAAATTGGTCATAGAGGCTTCTGAGAGTTTTTGTTCCTCACTCGGAAGCAAACATCGAATATTAAAAAAATTGTTAAAAGAAGAATTGTTTTCTTATTTGCCCAAATATCTGTTAGAAAAACAAAAAAGAGGTTTTACTCCTCCGTTACTGGAATGGTCAAAAAATCAATTGAAGGACGAAATTCTCGATGTAATTTATAGTGATTCACAGAAATTGCAATTGAATAAAAAGGCAAAAGAAAAAATTCTGAAGAATTATTTTGAAGATGGAAAGGTTTCAATAGAATCGTTATGGACAATTTTCACTTTGATGAAATGGTTAAAAATCCATGTTAATTAAAAGGTTTTCTACTTTATTTAGGTATCACATTGTTTTGGGGTTGGCTCTGAATTTCGTGCCCCAATTGTTCATTGCTCATGTTTATGTGTTCTTTTTATACTATTTGAGTCAATTGATGACTTCGTTTCAGAATGAAACGCGATTTAAACATTTATTTCTAGTAGGATTTTTGTATTTCCCATTATGTGAAGCAGTTGGAAGGTTGCATTCATTGGACCCTTTCATTCCTTGGGAACTTGGAAAATATATGGCCATTTTCTTTGTTCTAATTTTAGTTTTTTCAGGTAAAATGGTTTGGGGATTACGCTCAGGATTAGGAGTTTTATTGATTTTAACTACACTGATTAATGGAAATACAACCTGGAAATTGGTCTTTTTCAATGCAATTATTGCTTATTGTTTAATGTTAATGAGAGATTTTTTTAAATCTTTAGTTTTAAATTCCAACAAATTAATGCTCTATATTCGGTACCTAGTATTACCATTAATTATATTTTTGTTTTCGAGTCTTTCCAAATTGAGTGAGTTCAAACCAGAAACAGTACAATTAAATTCTCGCTACATTTTAAATGAAATACCCTCAAACCAAATTGCTACTTATATGGGTGTAGGTTTTTTTTTATTTGTTATCATGTATAAATTCAAAATTTTCTTAGGGGTAACGGATTGGCAAAAACTAAGTTTGGGAGCAGGATTATTGATTGTAGGTATAATTTCATTTTCCAGAGGAGGTATTTTGGTAGGTATGGCTGGTGTATTATTTCTATACTTCTCGCGTTATAAAGAAATATTAAAATTTCGTTATTTAAAACAAATGATTTTGATTATTCCGATTTTGATAGTTTTGGTAATTTATATAAATAAGCGAACTAATGGAAATTTGTTTTTGAGATATCAAGGAGAGACTAAGGGAACTCTAGTAGGTACAAAGCAAAAAAACATTAATACACTTACTACTGAAAGATACAGTATAATGATTAATGATTTGATTACCTTTAAGAAAAATATATTGTTGGGAGTGGAAACAGGTAAATCAATGAATTACCGTGTGAATGGTGAATATCAACTAAGTCACGTTGAGTTTAGTAGGTTACTTGCTGAACATGGTTTAGTTGGATTATTCGTTCTAATATTTTGGGTTATAGATTTATTTACCGTTCAAAGAGGATTATTAAAAGCTCTCTTTCTAGTTGGTTTTTTGACAACTTTTCACGGTGCAACAAGAACAATTTTACCATTAATATTCATGCTGATTTCTACAGTTCAAATATCAAAAGGAATTAATACTAAAGTGTTAAAATGAAAATAGCAATGGTCATTGATAGGCTAATCCCAGGGGGTGCTGAAAATGTCTGTGTTGATATTATAAATCGTTTTCAAAATCAATTTAATTTTAAATTAATAACCATATCTCAAGATATGGTTATTAATTCTTCTACAGCGTTATTTGCTCCAATAAATATTTTTAATTTAAAAAGAAAATTTAAATTTAATCCGCTTGTTGCGCACAAACTTCATCGAAAATTATTGGAGTTTGACATTATACATGTTCACTTAAGACATACTTATAGATATGTGGCTTGGGTAAAGTTCTTGTTTAGAGGAAAATATAAAATAATTCTACATGACCACGAGGGAAGAATTTACATGGACGAGAACCCACCGTTTTTTGAGTATTTATTGATAAAACCAGATTATTATATCGGTGTTTGTAATAAATTGAGAATTTGGGCAACAAGTGTTTGGAATATAGAGGAAAACAACTCTAGTGTACTACTTAATTTACCTTTTTTTGAAAATCGAAAAAGTAATTTCACAATTGAAAATGATTTTGTGGATTTTATTTTGGTTGGCAATATAAAACCTATTAAAAATCAACTTTTCGCAGTAAGCCTAATCAAAAAGTTGAATAGAAAAATTTGTTTACTTGGTAATAATCAAGATGGTGAGTATTTCAGCAAGATAAAATTGTTTGCAAATGCAAAACTGATAGAAGGTGTAAATGTCAACAATGAAATCCTTAAAAAATTTAAATTTGGATTATGTACTTCTATTTCTGAGTCAGGACCTTTGGTGGTAATTGAGTATTTAATTGCAGAAGTTCCTTTTTTAGCTTACAAGGTCGGAGGGATGGCTGAGGCAATATCTGAGTATTTTCCTGAATATTTTATTGATAATTTAAATATTGAAGATTGGATTATTCGAATAAAACAAATTGAAGCTAATCCAATTTCAAAAGAAGTTTACAGAAGCCGTTTAAAAAGATTGTTAAGTCAGAAGTTTAATCCTGATACGTATAAGTCTAAATTGACAGAAATTTATAATTTACTTAAGTGAAATTAAGTGTAATATCAGATACTGATTTTTTTGTTGAAAAAGGAAAAACATATTTGTTTCATTCCGTTGCTCGTGAATTAAATATACTAAACCTTGAAATTCAATATTTATTAGGAAAAAGTGTAAATGAAAAATTTAAGCTACTTGAGTCTTTAAATCAAAAAGATGTTGATACTGCTCATTTGGATTGCAAAAGGAATTTAAAGTCTGTAATATCTGATTTTATTAAAGTTAAAAAAGTAATAAAATCTTCTGATCTAATTCATGTTCGAGGGCCATCTCCGGTCATGTTTTATGCGGCATTGTTGACAATTATTTATCCCGATAAAAAATATTGGTTCAAATACGCAAATGACTGGAAACAAAACGAGGGATCTTTTTTTTGGAAGATTCAAAAACTAATGTTGTTAATGAATACTAATATTAGGGTGACCATCAATGGTAATTGGTTAAATTTGCCTAATCATATAATTCCTATTGAGAACCCCTGTTTTTATAAATCAGATATATTAAAAGGATGTCAGAAGGTAAAAAGTTGGGGGAATTCTAAGAAAATTATTTTTGTTGGTAGAATGACCAAAGAGAAAGGGATTTTTAGAATACTAGATTGTTTAAAAAATTTGGCCGAAGAAGATTTTGAATCTATGCTTTTTATTGGAACGGGGAAAGATGAAATACGATTTAGAGAGTTACTCGATATTCATCCGTACAAACATAAAATTATTTGGAAAGGAGGTATTTCTAAAGATCAGGTAATGCAGGAGTTAGGAAAAGCGCATATTTTGTTCTTACCCACTTCGGAACCAGAAGGTTTTCCAAAAGTAATTTCCGAAGCTTGGTTAAATAAATGTATACCAATCACCTCAGATATATCTTGCATACCACAATATGTCATTAACGGTAAAACCGGATTTATCCAAAGTTATAAAAGTGAAAATTGGACTGAAATATTAAAACATGTTTTGTCTATCAATAATTATGATTATAATTTGATGGAAAAAGAAATTGAGCTAATATTAGATAAGTTTACATACGAATATTTTGCAGAAAGAATTCTTAGTGAAGTTTTAGAAGTTGAAGAGTAAAAAAGATTTAGTATTCATAGGTCCACTAAACATAAATGGATTCGTGAAAGGAGGGGATCAAGCAAAAAATAGAATTACAATAAATGAAATCAAACCCACTCGAGTCATTGATACTTTTAATTGGGAAAAAAGACCTGGATTATGGCTAGAAATTTCAATACTGATAATCTCTTTATATTTAAAAAAACGGATAATATTTATAAGTACATCGCCTAATTCAGGTTTAAAATTGCTAAAGTTGATAGTGTTTTTTGGGAAATTAAAAACTAAAATAATCTTTCAACTTATTGGAAACTTAACGCCAAAAATATTAATAAAGAAAAACCTAATTTTATTGTCAAAAATCAATTATGTCATTGTAGAAACAGAATCAATGAAAAATCGATTCTTGGAAGATGGTTTGGAGAATGTTATTAGAATGAGAAATTATAAAAAATTCTCAAAATCAAGACTATTTGAAAGATCAAGATTCTTCGAAAAAACGAATTACAAAATTCTCTTCTTATCTAGAATTTCAAGGGAGAAAGGAGTTGAATTACTTTTTGAATTAGCTGATAAATTTAATGTGAGTCATTTACAAATAGATATTATCGGCCCAATTGAAGAAAATTATTCAAATAATTTTTTAGAAAAGGTCTCTCGCTTCCCAAATATTAGTTACAAAGGATTGATTGATTTAACAAATATTATTGAATACGACAATGAGATTGACAAGATTTCTAGTGAATATGATTTATTTATATTTCCAACTTTATGGGATAAAGAGGGGAATCCTGGAGTCTTTATTGATGCTTTTTGTTCAGGATTACCAATTATTTGTTCAAATTGGATGGATCTTAATGAATTCATTGAACATGGTAAAAATGGTTTTTTAATTGAGCCAAACACGGTTGAAGAGATTTATCATACACTGGATAGATTGTATAATGATCTGGGACTTATGAAGTCTTTAAGAAAAAATGCAATTGAATCTGCTTTGGACTACCACATTGAAAATAACTTGAATCCATTTTTAGAAAATTACTGTTAGATTATGTGTGGAATTAACGGTTATTTAAGACTAAAGCCGCACTTAAATTTGGGCGATATTGAATCAAAAATATCTAAAATGAATTTTTCAATAAAGCATCGTGGTCCAAATGATGCTGGGCTTTATAGTTTCAAATATGGGTGTATTGGGCACGTCCGATTAAGCATATTGGATTTGTCAGAAATGGGGCATCAACCTATGAAGCGTAATAGTCTAGTTATAGTCTTCAATGGTGAGATATTTAACTACAAGGAAATTAAACAAGAATTAATTGATTTAGGTTTCCATTTTAAAACAAATACCGACACTGAAGTTATTTTAGCAGCCTTTGAATTTTGGGGAATTTCATCGATCGCGAAATTTCAAGGTATGTTCGCATTTTTTATATACGATGAAAAATCAGAAAAAGGATATATAGTTCGTGATCGATTGGGAATTAAACCAATTTATATATTTAAAAACGATGATGAGATTTTATTTTCTTCGGAATTAAGAGCCATTGAGGCTCTGGAATTTCCTTTGAGTATTAATAAGAGTCAAGTCAATCAATTTTTAAGCCTTGGTTACCTACCAGATCTTGAAACACCCTATGAAGAAATAAAAAAAGTTGAGAATGGGACTATATTGGAAATTGATTTTAAAAACAATTCGATAAACAAAGTTAAATATTGGTCAATCTTTGATGAAAATAATTGGCAATTTAAAAATCCAAATCCAATTGAACTTAAAAGATTGATCATTAAATCTGTTGAAAATAGGTTAATTTCTGATGTTCCCTTAGGATTATGGTTAAGTGGAGGAATAGATTCTACTTTGATTGCTACTTTAATATCAAAGGAATTAGGTAAATCGATTACAACTCTTTCATTGAATTATGAAAATAAGTATTCAAGTGTCAGTGAGTACAATATAGCTAAGAAAAATGCGAAACTTTTAGGTCATGATTCCATTGAGCTTGTAATAAATCCTGAAAGAGTTTTTGATGAGTTGGACGAGGTATTGGATTATCAAGAAGAGTGGATAGGTAGCCCTGCTAGTGTTTTGTATTTTGTATTGTCACGAGAAACTAAAAAACATGTTACCGTAGCATTGACTGGTCTTGGTGGAGATGAGATTTTTGGTGGGTATAACAGATATAAAGCTTTAAAGATGATATCCTATCTGAATTATTTTCCCCAACCCGCTTTATCAACCATGAGTTTTATTGCATCTAGAATTCCTAAGGATAAAGAAACAAAAATTGGAAACATAAATAGAGCACTTATTAAAATTCTAAATGCAGCTAAGAAGAAAGATTTGTGGCAATCATATCTAGAAGTAATAAATTATTTACCAGAAAATAGATTAACCAATAGTCGTTTAGGTAAAAAAAATGATATATACACAGATATAATGAAGTTCGATATACAAAATTACATGCAGAATGAACTTTTATTACTTTCTGATAAATTATCAATGGCATTCGGTTTAGAATTAAGAGTACCACTCATTGATTTCCCTGTTATTGAATCTGCATTTAGCTTGAAAACTCAAGATAGAATTCCGAAATTAGGAACAAAATTATTTTTACGGAATTGGCTTAAATCATACGATAAAAATTTAATTGAATCTCCCCGAAAAGCAGGCTTCAGTTTACCTACAAAACCATTTTTATTTGGGTTGGGTAAAATTGAATTTAAAAAACAGATTAATAAATCTCAGATTCAGGAATTAATACCAACGATAAATTTAAATACCGAGATCGAGGATTTTTATTCACGTAGGAAAGAGAATACAATCTTGATTTTTAGTCTGCTTGTATTATCAAAATGGAGAATGCGAAAGAATATTTAAATTGAAAATCCTTATAATCTATCAATACTTTGGAACACCCAAAGGCTCTTGGAGTACTAGAATGTACGAATTGACAAGGAGATGGGTCAAGGAGGGCATGGAGGTTACCGTGATTACCAGTCCTTACGATAAATCTGATGTTAAAGCAGAGGGTTTTGTTTCGAGGCAAACCATCGAAGGGGTGAAATTGATCGTAATCGACTCTGGAGATTCTAACCGGTTTTCAAAGTTGAAAAGGGTATTTCGGGCATTGAAGTTTGCCATTGTATCCTGTTATTACGGTTTGACCGAACCCGCTGATGTCATATTGAGCAGTTCCGGTCCGATTACGGTGGCACTGCCGGGATTATTGAGAAAAATTCTCAGAAATACGCCATTTGTTTTTGAAGTAAGAGATCTTTGGCCATTGGGCGGTATTGTCATGGGGAAGATCAAGAATAAATGGGTGCAGCGCGTATTATTGAAGTTCGAGTCTCTGGTGTATACCAAAGCCGATAAAATTGTCACTTGTTCTCCAGGACAAGCGGATAATATAAAAATTCGTTTGGGACATGCTAGCAAATTGCAAGTGGTTCCCAATGCAAGCGATGAAGAATTGTTCGGGAAATACGAATCGTTGTCATCCGATCAAAAAGCCATTGTCGGAAACAAGCCCTATGTTTTGCATTTGGGGTCATTGGGATTCATTCACAACGTTTCTTATTTGATTGAAGCTGCGCAGTATGTCCCAGAGATTCCTTTTGTGTTGATTGGGGATGGTGCGGAAAGAAAGATGTTGGAACAAAAAGTTAATCAATTGGAAATCTCAAACGTGATTTTTTTGGGTCAAATGCCCAAAAAAGATACCGTGGCTTGGCTTTCGAACTGCGAGCTTTCCTTGTTCACCACCCTCGATAACGAAATTCAAGATACCTCGTCACCCAATAAAATATTTGACAGTTTTGCCGCTGGCAAGCCTATTGTTCAAACCACTCAGGGTTGGATCAAAAAACTGGTAGAGAGTTCGAATTGCGGTTTGAATGCAGATCCCCAGAATCCAAAAGATTTCGCAGAAAAAATCCAAAATTATTTTAATTTGGAAGCATCTGAAAAGGAGAAAAAATGTTTAGCAGCCAAGAAGTTGGCACAAGTGGAATTCAACCGAGATTTGTTGGCTTCAAAATATACTACTCATTTAAAGGATTCAATTTCATGAATATTCTCACCGTAACAGCCCATCCCGACGATGAAATACTTGGATTCGGCGGCAGCAGTTGGATTTTAAGCCAGCAGGGACATCAGGTTCACCATTTTATATTGTCGGGCGATGTGGAGGTTCGAAGACACAGGCCCAATGCTGATGAATTGTTAAAAGACATTGAAAAAGCAAACGCGAAGGTGGGTTCTACGTTTGAGTTGGCCAGTTTCCCGAACATCCGTTTCAACGTTGTGCCTCATATCGATTTGGTACAGGCCATTGAGAAAGTCATTGAAGAGTTTCAGCCGGATTGGGTTTTTACCCACCATCCGATGGATTTGAACGACGACCACAAACACGTTTCGAATGCTTGTCAGGCGGCAGTTCGATTGTTTCAGAGGAAGCCTGTAAAACGCATCAAGGCGTTTTATTTCATGGAAATTTCTTCTTCTACCGATTGGTCTTTTCCTATTGGATACGGGGGATTTGCGCCCAACACCTATATCGAATTGGGCGAAGCGGGTCTCAATCAAAAGTTGGATTCTTTGGCCATGTATAGCGGGGTGATGCGAGATTTTCCCCACCCGAGATCTGTAGAAGCCATCAAGGGATTGGCTGCCAAACGCGGTGGCGAATCGGGATATAAATATGCGGAAGCGTTTCAATTGGTGTTTCAGGGATTGGAATGAGGTATTCAACTGTTAAAAGATTGGGAGATGTATTGGCGGTAATTTTATTGCTTGTTTTAATTTCACCTTTTCTACTGGTTATTGCTTCCTTCATCAAATTTCATGATGGAGGCCCTGTGATTTTCAGACAGAAACGAATTGGAATGAACGGTAAAGAATTTGATTTTATGAAATTCAGAAGTATGCCCGTTAATACACCCAATGTGGTTTCGACCCAAACTTCAGTTTTAAAGGTTACACCCATAGGAAAATTTATCAGAAGAACCAACTTAGACGAAATACCTCAATTCATCAATGTTTTGAAAGGCGATATGTCGATCATTGGTCCTAGACCCTCTCTGCCCAGTCAGACGTCTTTAATTGAAATGAGAAGACAAAACGGAGCAATAAATTTACGACCTGGACTTACGGGTTGGGCTCAAGTAAACGCTTACGATTATATGCCCGAGGAAGAAAAAGCCCGATTGGATGGGGAGTATTTTGAAAAGTTTGGAATTCTCATTGATTTGAGAATCGTATTGGGCACCATCAAATATTTCACTAAAAAACCCCCTGTGTATTGATGAAATTCGCGTTTTGCACTTGTGTACAACTGGGAATGTCTTGCATTGAAGCCTCATTGAAAGAGGGCTTCCGTTTTGATTTGTTGATTACGTTTCACGATCACAAGGCCCAGACGAAATCGGGAAGGGTCTATATAGATCAAATTGCCCAAGAACATAATATTGAGGTGTTAAAAATAAACCACATCAACGACACTGAGGTTATCGAAAAAATAAAAGAGAAGGAGATTGATTGGTTGTTTATCATCGGTTGGTCTCAAATTGCAAATCTGGATGTTTTAAATTCCCCAAAATTTGGTGTAATCGGAGCACATCCCACTTTGTTACCCGAAGGCAGAGGTAGGGCCGCTATTCCATGGGCAATCATAAAAGGTTTGAGCAAAACGGGAGTTACCTTTTTTAAAATGGATGAAGGTGTTGATACAGGTAAAATTCTAGCACAACTTGAAATTCCTATTTCAGAAATAGAAAACGCTACAACCTTATATAAGAAAGTAGACGAGGCACATGTGCAGTTGTTGTTAAAGACCCTTCCCGATTTGATATCGAGAAACTACCAATTGATGGAACAAGATGAATCAAAGGCAACCTATTGGGAGGGTAGAACTCCAGCGGACGGAGAAATTAAGCCCAATATGTCTATTGAAGAAGTGGATCGACTTGTGAGAGCTACTACGCATCCTTACCCTGGGGCATTTTATTATGATAAAGATGGGAATAAGGTGATTGTTTGGGAAATGAAAATGTATTTAAGAAAAAAGTGAAATAATATGTTTAGAATAGTAAAAACTAAAACGGTCTTAAAATTATTATCAATAAAAAATAATTTAAAAGAAAAAGAAAGAATTTTAAAACAAATAAAACAATTTTCAGCGATAGGAAATTATTTAGATCTTATATTTTTAGATGATATTGCTTCTGGAGAAGTTAAATCTCAAAGTTTACAAGATTTAAAGGCTCTAAAATTGTTATCTGGAAAGAAAAATGGATTTTATGTTGAATTTGGAGCGGATGATGGAATTCAAAATAGTAATACATATTACTTGAATAAAAAATTTGGATGGCACGGAATATTGGCAGAACCCAACCCTAACCGTTATCTTGAATTAAAAAAGAATCGTTCAGGTGATTTTATAAGTAATGCATTAATTTGGAATGAAAAGGATGTTGAATTTGAGTTTACAGTGGCAGGACAGCTAAGCACAATTTCAAAATTTGTTGAATCAGATTTTATGAAGAAAGATAGAAAATTAGCTACTGAAGTTAAAGTCAAACTAAAGACAACAGATTTAGAAACCGTTTTAAACAATGCAAATGCTCCGAAAGATATTGATTTTCTAAGTATTGACACTGAAGGAAGTGAATTTGAGATATTAGAAAATTTTAATTTCAATAAATATATTTTTAAGGTTATTTGTGTTGAGCACAACAATAATGAGGAAAAAATAAATAAATTAAATAATTTATTATTAAATAAGGGCTATGTAACAGATTTAACTTTTTCTCAAGGAGTTGATGGATTTTACGTTCATTTATCATGCAGAGAATAGTTGTACTTGAAATTCCTCACGCACAAGAAAGTAATCAATTAATTCAGCATATACATTTTGATTCTTATTGTTTCGAATATGGTGCAATATTCTTGAATTATAAATTTTTAGATTATTCTCAATCAGTTAAATCCAACCTATTTACAAGAACGTTGACATATATCCTAAACAACAAAATTGTTAGAAAAACATTCATCAAATTAAAATTAGCTCAATATCACAAATTTTATGCCCCGGACTTTCAAAAGAGTTTTTACATATCGAGACTTACTTATGTAAAAGGTTGGTATTTTAGAAATCGTGATTCATTTGACAAGAATAAACCGTTTTATATCGAAGAGTTCAATAAAAAGCTTCAAAAAGAAGTGCGTTTTGAAACAGATCCTTCGCTTAAAATAGCATTACACATCAGAAGAGGTGATTATGAATTTTTTCAAGAGGGAAGGTATTTTTTGGACGATTCTCAGTATATCGAGGCATTGAAAAATGTTTTGAAAGACATAAAGGAACCATTTAAACTATTTGTTTTCGGTAATGATCCAAAATTGAATAGAGGGTTATATACGTCTTTAGGCTATGATATTTATTTTTCTGACGGAACAATTTATGAAGATTATTACAGAATGAGTAAATGTCAAATTTTGGTTGGGCCCTCTAGTACCTTTAGTATATGGGCTCAGTTTATTAGTAATGGATCAATGAAGAAAATTGTGATTGATAAATACAATTATAATCAAGTAAGACTTTCCGATGCTCTTTAACAGTTTCGAATTTCTAATATTCCTCCCAGTCGTATTTCTGCTTTATTGGTCAATTTAATTACTATATGTTTATTCAAAAGCATTTAAATAATGATTAGTAAAAAAAGTATTCTCAAATTATTAATTGTTATATTAGTTCACGTTTTGGTAATAATTGTATTATCTGAAACACCTATTAGAAAGGGATATATTCGATATAAGCTCAAAGGAACCCAATATGAAAAATTACTTTGGTTTCAAGAATCAATTGAAAATAAAGAATTATATAATAGAAAGTTTGAGTATTGTTTCTTAGGGTCATCATTTACGCTTTATGGAATAAATGACTCATTAATTGAAAAGCGAACTATTAATTTAGGCATGAATACCCCATCAAAGGAAATGGAATTATATCTCTATGAAACATTAATAAAAAATCAAAACTCAGTTGATATTGTTGTTAGAGAAAATACAGAGTTATCTTACGGTTTACACCCAGTTTTGCATTATGTCTGTACCCCAAGTTGGTTGTTAAGAAATGGACAACAACTTTTTCAACCTCACTTTTTATACTTTATACTGAAAAGAGCACAAATAGCGTTTAAATCGTGGGTGTTCTTTCACAAATCTGAAAACTATAGTTGCAGGTATACTGGATTTGGTTATAGACGCTTGGAATACACAATAGATTCATCAAAATTTAAAAAAATACAATCTCTTAAATATAGAAAATATAATAATAACCAATATGAAAATTGGTTACATAATTATACATCTGCTTATAATTTCAATAAAAGAATATTACAAAAGTGTAGAGATAAAAAATCTAATATTGTATATTTTTCATTACCAACTCCGAGTCGAAAATATATCATTATTAAAAAAAACAAGAGCCAAGTAAAATGGGATATTGATTATCTAAGAAATAATTATTATAACTGGGCTGATCCGGGACATCTAAATATAAAAGGGGCCATTTTATTTTCAAATAAAATAGATTCAATATTAAAACAGAATAGAGTTGATTAATATCTTAAATATAAAATATTTAATTGTTCTATTAATCACATTAATTGCAATTAAGTTATTTGCAAAAAATAGAGTTCAATTTCTACTAATTCCAATAGCTTGGGTAGGTTTCTACTTAGGCCTTTTGAAAAGTTCTATGTTGCTCTTAATTTTAGGTTTTGGATACTTAATAGGAGTTTTACTTTCGAAAATAACGAACGAAGATAAACAAATTAAAGCATTTTATTTTGTTTATTTTTTGTTGATATTTGTTTTCATATTTAATGAATTAACATTTGACAAAAGTGTATTAAACGGAATTGGTTTAGGTTTGATAATTTTTCAATTAATCTCATGGGTATATGACATAGTATTTAAAGGGTATAAAAGCGATGTAAATGTAATTGATTTTATTGTTTACATGATGTTCCCAACCAAATTATTTATTGGGCCCATAGAATCTCGTGGAGGATTGTTTAATCAAATACAATCTAAAGATCTCAACATAATTAATAAAATTGAGGTAGTTTATCTGGTCCGACTTCTAATTATGGGTCTTTTTAAAAGTATTGTATTGTCGGAATTAATAATTAGTGATTACGAATATTTAAATCAAATAAACAATTTGGGTTTAGTATCTAATTATTTATTTGTCATTTTACATATCACTAAAATTTACTTGAGCTTTTCAGGACTGACCGATATAATTCGAGCAATTAGTTATTTTCTGGGGTTTGAGTTGAAGATTAATTTCAATAAGCCATATCTTTCCAATAGTTTTTCCGATTATTGGTCAAGATGGCATATTTCACTTTCACAATGGCTTGAAGAATATATTTTTACACCATTATCTTTTATGTTTAGAGGCATATTAGGTAAATACAGTTCAATGATAGCATTAATATTTACATTTCTTTTGATTTCATTATGGCATGGTAAAGAATTGAATTACTGGGTTTTTGGTTTTCTAAATGTCGTATTTATTTTAGTTGAAAAGTATTTTAAATTGGATTGGTTTAAATTATTTAAAAACGCTATTTTATCGAAAGTATTTTTTCTAAACATGTTATGCATGGTAGCCATGTTTTTTAGTAGTGAAAATATTTTTTACCTGAATACAAAGAATGCTTTTAAAAATTTGTGGAATATAGAACTATTTAATGGAGATATTGAATTTGTAATATATAGCATATTTTTGCTTGTTCTAATATTTTTTGTTGAAAAACTTTATCATGATGAAAATTATATGAAGGCATCAAAATTGGTTAGGAATGATTATTACATATCGGTTATCTTTTTATTAATGGTTTTATTATGGCCTGAATCAAATACAACACTGATTTATTTGTTCTAAATATTACTATTTATTTTATTACCTTCATTCGGTAATAATCGAAATACAATAGATACACTGGCACTTGTTTTCAAGCTTCCAGCTAGTTTAATTTACTCTCATAAATATTGGGCAGATCCTGGGCATTTGAGCCGCGAGGGTGGTATAGAATTTTCTTTGAAACTAAGAGCTAAACTAACCAATCAATGATTCTTTTTTGAATATCTCTGTAGTCAATATTATGTTTGACATAGTGGTGTCTTCCAACTTGAAAAGTTTGAATTTCAGGTAACAGGAAATAGAAAGAATTCAAGTTTTTAGAATCACTTAAAAGTAACGCGTGATTTGCTTTTCCGTGGTCGGTTCCTCCACTGTCGTTGGTTTCAATACTTCTACCGAATTCGCTGTATACAAATACAAGAGTATCCTTGAGTTTATTTGAATCTTTTAATTTATTATATAAAGTATTTAAACTTTCTGATACTTCATTGAATAAGGGTTCTATTCTTTGAACCTGATTGGCATGGGTATCGTACCCGTCTTGACTTAGGTGAATAATTTGAAAAGGAAGGTCTTTTTCAATTATTTCTAACGCCTGTTCCACTTTACCCTTTAAGTTTTTTCGATCCACCAATTGAAGGTTCAATTGTTTAGTCAATTGAATTTGATTGAATTGATCTTGAATCAGTTGAAAAATGCGATGGTTTTTAGATTGATTCGATAACCATTCTTCCATTAGAGATAAATAATTCTTTTTTGGATCAACAGACTCAAATTGAACGCCTTTGAAATTGATACCGTTGTCGAAGATGGTTGAATAGTTGTCCAAGGTAATCACCGGCCTAATATCGGGATGAATATTTTTTATACTTTTTGCGTCTCCAAGTTTTCCTATCCAGCCTAAGGGGTTTTCTTTTTCAATGATTCCCTCCTCAAATTTCTTCATTTCCCCAGTTTCCCAATAACGCTCAGCCGTAAAATGAGAATAACCGGAATAATCATTAAATCCAACATTTGGAATAATTTTCAGTACATCCTTTTGAATCAAATCAAATAGTGCACGGAATTGGGGATGTAATTTCCAATCTTCATTTATTTGAATGCCTTTAAAATTTAATGGGTTGTAAATATGTGGTCTTTGTTGTTCAAATAGTGGATGTTTTGAAGGAGCAATAAAATGATATCCATCCCAACCTCCCATCAACCTAATTATGATCAACCTCTTGCCTTCATATTTGGTGATGTCATTACAGGACTGAGACATAAGTGCCGCAGCAATCGATGTACCGATAAATTCTCGTCGATTCATATTTTCCAATATTGAAATGTTGGATTTGAAATGACCTCTTCCAGATTATTTCCTGGTGAATTTAACCAAGTACTCCAATCTAAATTCATTTTATTCAAAGTTCTTTGAGCATTTTCAGAATCAAAGAGTATTTCGTGATTGTATTTATACAATCTTAAGTGAGGATTCCAAATTTTATCAATTAAATCCTTCAAACCATTTTCATATTGTATTGTTCGCTGACTAATTTGAAGATAAATTAAGGGTAAAAAAATTCGTTTACTCGCTAGATTGTTCAGTAACCATTCTTCACCCCAAGGCCAACCTTTAACATTCTTGGGATAGAATGGATTTAATCCAAATTCATTGATGGTATCAAAATTCGTTTTTGATGTAAGCGGCCTGATTCCAGTACTTCTTTGAAAATGTACCCATAAATCTATCGGATTTTTAACTTGAGAAACGTCTTGGTAATACCATTCTTGATTTATCAAGAATTGGAGTGTCTTGGTAATATTATAGTCTGATTCCCAAAGCACTTTTGCAAGGGATTCAATGGCAAAATGCTCTGGAAATTCTTTGTAAAAATATTTTAATAGACGCAAAGAGATATATGTGGCAGTTTTGGTTTGCTTTAGGATGATTTTATAGGCATCGTAAGAATCAAAATTCCCTGAATGTCCAAAAAATGTTTTGATACCATCATCAAAAGCATCTTCATCAATGAATGGTTTGTGTGGATAGGGAGTTTCATTTACACCAGGGTCAATGGTACGACGACCGGTAAAACACCGAGAAAATTCTTCAATATCCTCTTGGGTATAGGTGCCCTCTCCCATAGTGAAAATTTCTAAAAGTTCTCTGGGGAAGTTTTGATTGGGTGCGCGTTTCCCAGAATAATAGGCATTCAGAAAACGCATGGTACAGGGACTGTCGGCTACATCTACAAGTAAATCATAGAAATTATCCAAAGCATTTTTACGGTAGGAATCCAACAATAAATGTTGGGCAAACTCGTAGTTTTTATTCCCAATGGCTACTGGAATGTGAAGGTGCCAAAATAAGGCCATTTTTTCTCGAATGGGATTATCAAGAACAACCATGGAGTTTATCCAATCTGAGACTTCAGTTTGGATGGGCCAATTTTTTCGCCATTCGTCGGATGAAGGCTCTTTTCTGAGTTTTGGATGAAAAAGACGACATTCCTCAAATTTATCAATACTTTCAAACAACCAAACTTTGAGATAATCAAAATCTGTGAGTAATTTGGGCTGACTTTCAATCCACTCAATTTTTGGACCAAATGTAAATCTATTCAGTAGGTAAATATTTTTGGGATTCAAAAGGAAGGTTTATTTATTCAAAAATATGCATTTTATCAATGGAATATCTATTTTATGTACTTGAATGGATAGTTAATTTGTAGACGTATATTTGTTTTGTGAAGATAAATTTGATATTGAACACACAACCAAAACCTTCTGAGAGTTTTTTAAGAAATTGGATTTTGAATTTAAAAGATAATGGATATAAAATTAGTTTAATTATATTTAGTAAGCGATTCAATACAATTAACAAACAATATTTTGGCGTTAAAACTTTAGGGCTGTATAGTTTTAAGAATATAATTCTGTTTTTATTGGGGTTTAAATTTTCAAATTTTAAAAATAGATTATTATGGCAAGCAATCAACTTTGGCGAACCTGATATAATTCATTTTAGTTACACATCTTTGGGGGTAACTTGTATCAATAGTTTAGCATACAGGAAAAATGTTAAACTATTTGTGAGTTGCAGAGGCCATAGTGAGAATGTGCGCCCATATTTGGAAGAAAATAGAATGAATCAATTGAAATTATTATTTCAAAAAGTTGATAAAATTCATTGTGTATCTGATGAAATGAAAAATAGGATGATAAGAGATTTTGGTGCAGATGAAGAAAAATGTTTTATAAACCGACCAGCAATTGATATTGATTTGTTTCGCTTTGAAATGAAGTCAGACTTAAATGTTGATAAAATTATAATTTTGACAAATGGTAGATTGGTTTCACTTAAGGGTTATGTTTTTGGATTATTAGCAATAAAATCTCTTATGGAAAAAGGTTATAGTGTTGAGTACAGAATCATTGGTGAGGGCAATGAATCGGATAATATAAGATTTTACATTGAAAGGTTGGGTCTTCAAAATAATGTAAAATTATTAGGAACAATGAATTCAGATACAGTTATCCATGAAATAAAAAGAGCAGATATATATCTATCAGCATCGTTAAATGAGGGTATATCAAATGCTGTGATAGAAGCAATGGCAATTGGAACCATCGTGATTAGTACCGACGTAAATGGAATGCCAGAATTAATCAAGAACAATGAAACTGGAATGTTAGTTAGAGCATTTAATGATAAAGAAATTGAACATGCAATAATTAGTATCATTGATAAGAGAATAGAAAGAGAATGTATAATTAATCGTGCAAGAATGCATGTTGAGAAGAATTTTAACATTAAAAAGCAGTCCAAAATTTTTGATGAGCAGTATAAATTGAGTGTGAATGTTTGATTTCCTTAAATATATCAGTCCCCTGTATTATTACAGACTTGCCTTCAAAATGCCACATGCTGTTTTGTTGAATGAGTTGTTGTTGGAACAGTTGCTCGCACAAGGGAAACTTTCAGAAGGTGCATATAAAAATAGAGATTCCTTGTTAATGGATTTGGCTTACCAAGCACTTGAGGCTGGTTATTTTCCTGATGAATCAGAAAGAACAGAGCTTCAAAACCATGTAGTTAGAAACGTTTTTGACAATTATCGTTTTGTGCATCGTTTCTTTGGTAAAAAGAAGGCTTTGTATGTTTTGATTTTAAGATTGATGTCGTTTCATCAACCCATCCGAGAAATTTGGGCGTTTCTAAAATCAAAAGATAAAAGAGTTCAAATTCAACCTGCAGAATCTATCCAATTTTCGAATGCGTCGTTTGATGAGAGAGTTTCGGTTATCATCCCCACATTGAATCGATACGAATATTTGAAAGACGTTTTAGCGGATTTAGAAAAACAATCATACAAGAATTTTGATGTTTGGGTTTGTGATCAGTCAGACAACTTTGATGCTGACTTTTACAAAGGGTGGCATTTAGATCTTCATTTGATAAAGCAAGAAGAAAAAGCTTTGTGGCGTGCTAGGAATAACTGTGTAAATCAAACAACGTCTCAATGGGTTTTATTTTCAGAAGATGATGTGAGGGTCAAACCAGATTGGATTCAATCAATGATTGATACTTCTAAATATTATAAATCTGATGTAATTTGTGGAGTTTTTAGTAAGTCGGATATATTAATCGGAAAATTATCTCGATTTAAGGTTTCTGATTTTTTTGCTTCAGGAAATGCATTTGTAAATAAAAGAGTTTTTGTGAAAGTAGGCCTATTTGATGAAAAATTTGAGAAAATGAGAATGGGTGATGGTGAGTTCGGTTTAAGATGCGCACTAAATGGAATTTTATTGGTTCAGAATCCAAACGCGCTTTGTATTGATATCAAAGCTCCAATAGGTGGTTTACGGCAGATGGGTGCATGGGATGCCATTCACAATATTGGCTTGTTTAAACCCAGACCCATCCCAAGTTCATTGTATTTGGCAAAGAAACACTTTGACAATAAAACAGCGTTCATATACGGCATCACGCAATTGCCTAAGGCTTTGGTTCCGTATTCATTAAAAAATGCTAGATTTTTGAAGCAAGTGCCGTATTTGATATTGGCATTGTTACTTAGCCCTATTCTACTTGTAACTTTTTATATGTCTTGGAGTCATTCAAATAAGATGTTATCATGATAGCATTAACAGGACATTCAGGCTATTTAGGAAATTTTTTATGCCAAACTTTAAAGAAACTGGATATCTATAAAATCGGCCGTTCCGCAGATGCGGATTGGAAATTTGACCTTGTTGCTGACCTCAATCAAATCCCCCGAAAAACAGAGACTGATCCTGAAATAAAGTTGTTTATTCATGCTGCGGGGTTGGCACATACCGTCCCGAAAACGGATGAGGAGAAACAGAGGTTTTTTGAAGTCAATGCAAGGGGAACAGAGCGATTGCTGATGGCGCTAGAGGAGGCTGGGTGGAAGCCGAAGAAGTTTTTATTTATCTCAACCATTGCCGTATATGGGGAGCCGTTTGACGAGGCTCGTTGTGTGCCGTCTTATCCATCGGAAAAAGAAGCGAAAGAGCTGGAATTGACCCCTTATGGCAGGAGCAAATGGGAGGCCGAGCGAATTATGCAGCAATATTGTGAAAAATGGAATTGCGTGTGCATCGTTTGGCGGTTGCCGTTGATTGTGGGTGAGAATGCGTCAGGAAATTTAGGTGCGATGGAAAAGGCCATCCGGAAAGGGTATTATTTCAGGATTGGCAATAGTTATAAGCGCTTCCGTTATTATGTGAATATTGAAGAACTCGGTCAAAAGGTTATGAGTTTGATTCAGGAGCCTTCGTCGAGCTTCAATGGATCCAAGACTTTGAATGTGTTTTCAGGACGGAAATCATACGGTGAATTTGAAGATGAAATTGCCGCCAAATACGGGCGGAAAATCAAGACTCTTCCGTTGTGGTTGGTTCGAATGGTTGCGAAAGTCGGAGATTGGATTCCTGGGTTTCCGTTGAATAGTTATAGATTGGGTAAGTTGATAAATTTGCCTACCCGAACAAAAACTTTGTGAAGGGAATCGGTTGGTATTGAATTTGGAACGAAATTTGTAGTGATAGTTCGACAATAATTCATGGAGCGACAACTACAGCATTTGTTTTTGAAAATTTTAGGGAAAAAGTACCTGCCGGTGTGGGTGATATTGGGCATTGACCTGGTACTTGTGGGTGTGGCCTATGTGTTTTCGCTGTTGTTGTTGAGCAATTTCAATCTTGATAAAATTTATAATGTAGAACATCTTCGGGCGTGGGCCTTTTTAGAGCTCTCGTTTGCGGTGTCGTTTGTGGTGTTTAGGTCATATGAAGGGGCTTTCCGACATACGGGTGTGAGGGATTTGATGCGCTTGGCAGTGGCCAGCGTGACGGCGTTATCGGCGACCTTCTTTTTGAGTCGGTCGGCGCATCAGTTTTTGCCGGTCGATTTATCGAAACTGTCTATCGCGTTTTTGATTTTGCATGGGTTTGCTTTTTTGATGGGGGTTTTGGGGCTGAGGTTGTTCGTTAAATTGAGTTACAGCCGCTTCGTATTGAAGTCGGATGCCAAGAAAGATAAGGGTTTGATCATTTATGGTGCCGGTGTTACGGGCATCAGTGTGCGGAACGCCATCAAGCAGGATCCCAATGCATCTGCTGATGTGGTGGGTTTTGTGGATGATAATCCGAGCGTCGTGGGCAAGCGAATTGATGGCATCAAGGTGTATTCGGCTGATGAAGTTTTCGAAAAAGGCTTCCTCGAGAAAAATAAGGTGACGGGAGTGGTTTGGTCGGTACAATCAGTATCGAACAACAGTTTCCATAAGGTGGGTGAGTTGTGTTTGCAGTTCAATTTGAATTTCCAGCGGGTGCCGAACGTCAATGAATGGATTGGCGGGGATTTGAGCGCGAAACAGTTGCGCACGGTGAAAATCGAAGATTTGCTGAACAGGCACCCCATATCCCTCGATAATAAAAACATCAAGAGTTTCATCAGAGGAAAACGGGTGTTGGTGACGGGTGCGGCAGGATCGATTGGATCGGAGATTTGCCGACAGGTAATTCATTATGGGCCGGAGTGTTTGGTGATGTTAGACAACGCCGAAACGCCCATGAATGACTTGATTTTGGAGTTTGTGAAGAACTACGGTGAATCGAAAATTCTTCATCCGATTTTGGGGGATGTGACCCGCGAAAACCGAATTGAGGAAGTATTTGCCAAGCACCAACCGGAGATTGTGTTCCACGCGGCGGCCTACAAACATGTGCCGTTGATGGAAAACAATGCCAAGGAGGCGGTGAGGGTGAATGTGCGCGGAACTCAGGTTCTGGCGGAGGCGAGCGTGCGTCATGGAGTGAAGAAGTTTGTCATGATATCGACCGATAAAGCGGTGAATCCCACAAATGTGATGGGTGCGACGAAGCGCACGGCGGAAATCATGGTTCAGGATATGAATCGGAACGCTGAGACGGAGTTCATCACCACGCGTTTTGGTAACGTCTTGGGGTCGAATGGGTCGGTGATTCCGCTGTTCCGCAAGCAGATTGAGGCTAGGCAGGATGTGACTGTGACCCACAGAGATATTGTTCGTTATTTCATGACCATTCCGGAGGCCGTTCAATTGGTTTTGGAAGCGGGCACCATGGGGAACGGCGGTGAGATATTTGTCTTTGATATGGGTGAACCTGTTCGTATTTACGACCTCGCTGAGAAGATGATTAAGTTGAGCGGTTTCGAGCCCGGCAAAGATATTCGGATAGTAGAAACGGGTTTACGTCCCGGAGAAAAACTTTACGAAGAGCTGTTAAGCTCCGCGGAGAGCACAGTCCCCACGCATCACCCGAAGATATTGATTGCTAAGGTCAGAGAATACGAATCGGGCGCATTAACCGGCAAATTTGAATCCTTGACGTACGCTTCTTTAAACGGCGCCACTGACTGGGAGTTGGTTAAGTTGTTGAAGGAATTGGTGCCGGAGTATATCAGTCAGAATTCGGAGTTTGAGAGGTTGGATGATTGATATCATTAATTCCATATTTGATAATTTTATCACTTTGCAAAGTACTAAAGAATAGAATATTGTTAATGATTATATTTGTTTTGAAAATCTGATATATGCAGAAAATAACCATCATTGTTCCTTGTTACAACGAACAAGAAAACCTGCCCAAGTTAATGGACAAACTCACTCAATTTATTTCCGAAAACGAAAATTACACAGTAATTTTCGTCAATGATGGCAGTAAAGATGATACTCTAAATTGTCTAAAAAATATTAATCACGAAAAAGTTAGTGTAGTTTCGCATTCTAGAAATAGAGGATATGGGGCTGCAATAAAAAGCGGAATTTTAGCTGCAGGAACTGATTTTTGTATAACTATTGACGGTGATGGTCAACATGATTTACAAGACATTCCTAAAATGTTATATCAATTATTGGAGTCACAGTCTGACATGGTGGTTGGTAATCGAAGTGGGAAAGGTTCTAGCAGTTTTAGAAATCTTGGAAAGTGGATGATCCGTAAGTTTATCACAACTATGACCGATTTGGCAATTGTAGATGTTAACAGTGGAATGAAGTTATACAGAACTGAAGTTGTTAAATCCCTTATAAAGTGGGCGCCCAATGATATGTCCTTTTCAGAAACAATTGTTATTCTACACAATCATTTTCGATATAAGATTTCGGAATTGGAAATTAATATTTTCAATAGGGAAGCTGGACAAAGTACTATAAATATCAATACTGCAATTAAAGCAGTAAAGGAAATTGTTTTTCTGCTGATCAATTTCTTCCCATTTCGTTTCTTTTCATTTATCGGAGCCGTTTTTTTCTTGTCGGGAATGCTTTGGAGCTTACCTTTTTTACTGAATGGTGAAGGTTTGACCATTGGTGCAGGGTTTATATTTTCTAGTTGTGTGCTAATCTTTTTGTTGGGGATTATATTGCAGACGTTAACTAGAATGAAGTTTGAAGATTATGTACATATTAATAACGAGTAATTAAAATAACATGTGTGGAATTTTTGGAATAATATACAATGAAGAAAACAAAATTAGAATTTCTTCATTAGTAAATAGTTTAGGGATAAATTCAGAAAGAAGGGGCAAAGATGCGAGTGGTTTGGCTTTTCAAGATTTTCGGGTATTTAAAAGTAATTTGCCATTCAATGAAACGTTTAATCAAACTAAAATAAAAAGTTTGTTTTCTCTGAAAACAGATTTTGAGATTAAATCGATTATCGGACATACAAGATTAGCAACTAACGGTAGTGCAAGTGATGATGTAAATAACCAGCCTGTTCAATTTGATGAAATTATTGGAATACATAATGGCATAATCTGTAATACTAAATTTTTATCTGAGCAATACAATTTAAACTCTGATATACGGAGTGAACTTGATTCTGAAGTTTTATTTTTAGCAATAAAAAAAGAATTTCACAAAAATCAAGAGGAAACAGACCTTCAAAGTAGATGGAATAAAACACTCAAAAATGTGTATTCCAAAATTGAAGGTTCGGCATCTATCGCTATTTTGACAAAATCTGGTGAAACAATTTTGGCAACAAATACAGGTTCATTGTATATAGTTAGATTTGACAATTATTTACTATTTTCCTCCGAAAGACTTGTGCTAGAGGATACAATTCAAGAATTTGAAAGGAATCCTAAGTTTAAAATTGAACAGATAAAACCTTTTTCAGTTGTTCATTTTACTATTAATGGGAAAATAGACTATCATTTTTATTCTGATAAAATAGAATCAAATTATTTGGTTAATAAATCCAATTCTGATTTACAAATTTCAGTTCCAAAAGAAGTTAGTTTATACTTCAATTCAATTGAACATAAGGACCGAATAAAAAAAATCAATGATAGGGTTCTAAATCTAAAAAGATGCACAAGATGCATACTTCCAAGTACTCATCCATTTATCTCTTTCGATAGAAATGGTGTTTGTAATTATTGCAATAATTACAGGCATATTGTTTACTCTGATATTTCAGAATTCAAACAAATTATAGAGAATATTAAATCAAAATACGGGGAAAACAATCAGAATTGCATTGTTCCTTTGTCCGGAGGAAGAGACAGTTTATTTGCTATACACAAAGCTGTGGAGTTTGGCTTAAACCCGGTTGCATACACTTATGATTGGGGATTAGTTACTGATCTTGCGCGAAGGAACCAGTCACGCGCTTGTCAAAGATTAGGGATAGAGCACATTGTGATTTCTGCGGATATAAAAAAGAAAAGGGAAAACGTAAGTAAAAACGTAAGTTCATGGTTAAAAAACCCTGATTTAGGAATTATTCCATTGTTTATGGCAGGAGATAAAATGTTCTTCACTAATGCCAATATGTTGAGAAAGAAATTAGGAATAGAGACTTTGATATTTGGAATGACAGAGTTTGAAAATAATGATTTCAAAGAAGGTTTCTGTAATGTATATCGTGAAAAACATAAAAGCGGTGGAAGATTTTATCATATGGATTCCTTTCAACAAATAAAGATGATGTATCACTATTTCAAGGAGTTTGTCAAAACTCCGAGTTATTTTAACTCATCTGTATTTGATACTATGAAGGCTTATTCTGCTTATTATTTGACAGAACACGATTACACGTTACTTTATAAATACTATCCTTGGAACGAAAAAGAAATCGAAGAAACAATCATTTCGGAATACAATTTTGAATTATCCCCTGATACTGAATCAACCTGGAGAATTGGTGATGGAACAGCGGCTTTTTACAATTATATTTATTACAGTCTTGCGGGATTTTCTGAATCTGAACCTATGAGGAGCAATCAAATCCGAGAAGGTCAAATTACCAGGGAAGAGGGCCTAATTTTAGCAGAAAGGGATAATAAACCGAGATACGAATCATTAGTATGGTATTGTGAAACTATTGGGTTGGATCCTTTGAAAGTGATAAAAAGGATTGACAGCCTCCCCTTTGTAGAAAACAAGTGGCAATTGTAAGTTTCCTTAAAAAATTGAACTTTCAATACAATGTATTGGGTTTGATTGCTTTTTTATGTTTATCTATTTCTGGATTTGGACTTCAAATCATATTCAATCACTTTTACAGCATCGATGGTTTAGGTTTATTTAACTCAACGTTATCCTATTTTCTAATTTTTTCGCTAGTGGCTACTCTTGGTTTAAACTTTGGAATTCAAGCAATAATACCGAAGTTAGACCACAAAAAAGATATTACTGAAAGTAAACGATTAATTCAAACAGCCTATTTAGGGAGTCTTTTGGGTTCGTTGGTGTTGATTGTAATTTTTGTAATAACTTCTTTTTTCAATTCACATATTGGTAATTTAAAGTCATCCACCTTAGCAGGATTATCAATTTCATTTATTTTCTTCTCAATCAATAAAATAACGAGTGCCTATTTTATTGCTAGGAAAAAGGAAAGGACATTTTATGGTTTGCAAATATTGCGATATACAATGCTTTTGGTGTTATCTCTTTTATTTTCTATGTTCGAATTTGATACCGATATTATTTGGATAATTTTTGTTTTCAATGAGTTTATTGTCTCACTAGTTTGTTTTTATTTGATCCATACAGAATTAAATGTTTTTCAATTAAAGAATGTTAAAGCCATTAAATTAGGTAAGAATAATTTGTTTATCCATTCATTGAAAGCAATGCCTGGGGGCTTTTTACAGGAGCTAATTACACGAATAGATATTATTATGCTTTCTATGTTTTCAAGCTTGAGCAGTATCGGAATCTATTCTGTAGCATCTATGATTGCAGAGGGTTTGAATCAACTTTTAGTAGTAGATAGAGAAAGGTATTCAGCTCAAATGACCGAAGTTTATCAATCAAAGAATGCTGATACTATTGGTCGTTTTTTAAAGCCTTTAGTAAAAAGAGGATTTATTATAATTCTACTATTAGGGTTGTGTGCGGTTCTTTTTTATCAACCCATTGTTACTTTATTATTCGACGAAACTCTCGCAGTTAAGTCTTTCAATATTTTTTTAATTTTAATGTTAGGGTTAATATTTTCTTCACCTTATACGATGTTATTAAATTTTCCCAATCAAATTGGCAAACCAGAAGTAGGCACTTTCATTGTCTTTGGTGTTATTGTTTCAAATATTACACTGAATTTTTTTCTTATTAAACACTATGATGTATTAGGCTCTGCCTTTGCTACTTCTATTTCTTGGATTTTTGGGTCTGTTTTATTGATTATCTGGTTATTTATTGAGAGCGTTAAAAATCAATAAATTATAGATGATTTAGTTGTTTTTTTTCTGAAGAATTTCATATATATCAATCACTCCAAAAGACTTTAACTTCAATATATTTTCTTTGTGTAGAGGATTACGATAAGTGACGATATATTTTCCCTTATGTAAGTTGGAGTCATTTAGGAGGAATGAAATTCTATGACTAAAATAATGAATAGTTCTTGGGTCTCTGCACAAAATAATATCTGATGTCTGAGTATTGGATTTTATGTATTGTATCATTTTTTTAAAGTTTTCAGAACCGACTAAATCTAAATTTTCATGGTCTTTAATTGAAATGGATTTGTTATATCTAAAATTTAGATATAGCCTTTCAGTGATGGGTTTGATCGAAATTAATGTAAAAGTTGCTATGTAGATAGGTAATTTTAAATTAGGTAAATACCTGTCTATTAAATAAGCTAGCACCCCAAACAAAATTATAATGTTCAACCATACAAATCTAGAACCTTCCTGCCAAGGCCAGATGAGAAATAAAATTAAATTAGAAAAGAATAAGACACTTATTAAAGGAATATTTAATACATATGTTAAAACCAGTCTCCTATATTGTGTGTATATTAGGAAAGTCGATAAAATATTAAGCGAAATAAAAATAAATAATTTTTTATTAACAAGATTTAAACTGAATATTTTAGCATAGTAAATTAAATTACTCTTCACAGTCGATGCTAGAGTACTAAAATCATTAATAGTCATTAATATTTTCTTAATTTCATATTCACCATTTCCAATATTTGTAAATGTAGTAAGAACGAAATATATTAAAAAAGGTATTATAATACTAAATTTCGCCTTTGAAGGATGTCTTTTTAGGAATAAAAAATATATAATTATTCCTGCGAAAACTGACATATAAGCAGTTCTTGTTAAAATACAATATGTGGAAAAGAATATAAAAAAATAAACGTAAGCGACTTTTTCGTTAAAGGCTTTGTTTAAGTAATAAAAGGACAATAGAAATAACATCAATCCAAATATATCTGATTCAATTCTATTGGTATTATAGAAAATAAAATTGGATGTTATGAATAAAATTGAAATGCATCTAGCAATCTTCTGTTTTAAGTAAACTTTGTATATTTTCTCCAGAGTTATGACAATTATAATTAGAAATAAAGAATTAAATAGCTTAATAAAAAATAATGAGTTAGTTAGTTTTATTATTGGTGAAATTATAATAGGATATCCTATGGGATATAAATAAGGCCCTACATGACCATTATCCATCATTATTCTATTTTGAACTGATAGATTATTTAGCGAACCATTAAGTAATGAATTAGCTTCATTTAAATACAAACTGTAGTCACCAGACCAATTATGATAGTTATCTAAAGAAAATAAACTAGCAATAAAAATAACAAATAGTATTATTGGGTAAGTTGTATTTGTAAAAAACTGTGATTTGGCCATGAACGTGGTTACTTTTATTGTACTGTTTGTAAATATAGTTATTTATTTACAAACTATGAAAGGCATCCAAGTCCATAACGATAAATTAGGATGATTTATACAAATACTTAATTCAAATCATCCGCATGAAAAACTAGTAATTCAGCATTTTGCCAAGTAGGTTTTATATTTTTAAAATTTGATAAATATCTTCACTCTACAATTAAGTAGTCAATATAATATTTATTGCGAACTGCTTTAAAATCTGCGAGATTTCTACTTCGGAAAAAACGTAAACAAACATTCATTTCCGATTCATTGGGGTAAACCGAGTCCAATAATTTTCTCTCACCGTAAACCAACTTCAACCGTTCATGATTCAATTTCATTTGCCTTTCATTAAATGGAAATCCGTTACCTCCATATACTGCTCATTTACATATAATTGGTATGTCTACTACTAATCTTCCATAAAAAGGTAGAAAAATACTATTAGTGCTCGTAGTTTTAATGAATTTAAATAAATCTATATCCTTATTGTTCATGGATTTGTAAATCTCCTTCTTATTATTAATACTATTAAAAATAATTAATGAAACAATCAAAAATAAAATATTATATTTTAATTTATAATGCGTAATTTGTTCTGTGAAATATTTCTTAAAATACCAATTGTTATAAAAAAGCATTACAGTCCAATTAATTACTATCATCCAATATCCAAACATAGTAAATCTTGAAGGCCCTATAATCGCAATGATCTTTTTTGGGTTGATTTCAGTAAAATACCATTGCAAGAGAACAGAAGTAACTAATGTCAAAATACAAAAAGAACTTAATAATAAAGGATTATTTCTTTTATTAGATGGTTTAAATCGTATTTGAAGAAAGTAAAAATAAATATGTGTTATTAATAATAAAAGCAAAATTATAAAAAAATGTTTTGACCAATGAAAGTAACCACCACCTGCAAATTTGGTGGGGTAATAATGAAAAGAATGATAAGAATAGGGTTGTTTAGCATAAAGATAAACAAATAATTCGTCACTCATATTAGAAGTCATACCGAAAAATAAATTTAAAATGAAAAAAGGAATAATTGCACTAAAAAAAACATTAATACTAACTGTTTCTTCTTCAATTTATATTTATGAATGCCTAAATTTATAAAGAAAAATATAGATACAAAAATACTCATTTGAAATTGAAATAGACTAGATATTAATATAAATAATGACGAATATATTAGTCGATTTTTAAGGTGACTTTCAAAAATTATATAACTTATTAAAGCAAAAAAAATAGCAGTTGTTTGGGGGGTTGATTGTATAAATAACGGAGTCCACCAAGCAATACTAAAAAATAAATTAACTTTTTGAAACAGAACAATTAAAACACCTAAAAAAACAATGAAATATGAAAAATTATGATTTAATCCATTTGTCCAATATATTATTATTTTTACTAAATAATAATATATTAAACTTGGAATAGAAATAACATAAAATACTTTCATGTAATATAAAAACGGAAAAATAATGAACCCCGAATAATTTTGATAGTAGAATTACAAAATATCCAAAGATCCATCTAGGGTTTGGTGCCTCGGATATTGCGTTAGTATAAAAATCTTCACTTAAACTTGTTACATCAAAATAGCGTTCAAAAAATGGAACCATGTCAATAGACGGCCATTCATATGCATAGTTTCCTTCATTAATGAAAATCAAATATGAAACAGAAATCAATACGATTAAATACAATACATGTGAATTAAATTTGTATATAAAATTCATAAAATTAATTTTTATAATTGTAAAATAAACTAAGGCTCCCTAATAATTGGATTTTGTTATTATCTGTGCTAAGTTAGAGTTTTAACATGTATTATACCATTTTTAGTTTTAAGATTTGTAATCTGCTTAAATGGCTTTCAAGCCAAATCCTTATCATCTTTTATAGACATTACTCTATACAGGCCTGACTCCTTTGTATATTTTAAGGTCTTTATCACAGTGAATTAAGTAACCATTGTTGTACTCCAAGGTTTTCATGAAGTGCCAACTGAATATTATTAGTTGTAATTCTTTTTCCTAATAAGTAGTTCGTATAACTAAGACTGGAATACTTTGGTCCTAGTAACGGAGTGCTTTTTGCGACAGATTAGAATTTAAGTATTTACTTTAACCAGTTAAAAAAGATAAGAAAACAAGATTTACAGAAATATAGCTTTTCAAAGTACATAAGGAGCAAGAATAAGGCAAGAAAATATCAGAAATATATTGTGAGCGCCATAACGGCATATTACTCCAACGTTTTTTTAATTGGAAGAGCATATATGGAGGCATGACTTTGTCAGAACTCTATTGAGTAAAAGAGTTGAAAGACGAAAATGCGCGATTAAAAGGCATTGTTATTGACGAACAAATATCTTTAGCTGTTCTGATGGAGGTGAATTCAAAAAAGTGGTAACGGTTTATCTGAAAGTGCAATGCTTGTGTCTTGTCAGGGTGAACTCCATAAGCATAAGTCATGCTAAGTTTTATAACCTGTTGAATTGCTCTATAACGAACAAGTATTACACCAAAATAATACCTGAAAAAGACAGGCTAGTAAAGGATACGATTAAAGAAAGTTTGGGATTATCAAAAATTGGCAGCCTTAAAGTTTTGGCTGAAGTTCAACTTAGGTATCCTGCAATAGTTCAATTGAGGATACACAGGGCATATCAAAACGTGAGATATTCATTTTACAATAGATTACTCAAGAAACTATTGAATAACCCGTCCAATCTAATTGAAGTTCATCTTCATCAGAACTTCGAATGGGACATTGACTTTATGTCGGATTGTTTGGCTAATGGTCGAAAAATAAGAAACATGAACATTATCGATTAATACAATCGACAATGCTTGCACTCAGGAATTGAACACAGTATTTCTTCAAGAAAAGTCATTGAAAAGGTTCAAATGGCCATTAATGAGTATCGTAAACCCAAAGGAATACGTACAGATTATGGAACTGAATTTACCTCTAAAATCTTCCAAGTATGGATCGAAAACCATAGTACTAATTTGATAAAGATAAAAATGGGCAAGCTGCAATGAAACGCTTTTGTGCAGCGGTTTAATCGTTCGTGTTGGGAAGATATTCTAGATGCTAACTTGTACTTTAGTTTAGAAAATGCCGTGCAGAAGACAGTAGATTGGATCCAGAAATACAAGAATCAAAGTCCTAATGGGGCAATAAATAATCTAACACCTAAGGAATATGTTGAATAAAAGAAATGGGATTTATCAAGCATATTGTTCGGAAAATTGTGTTAAATAAGAAGTAATTCAAAGGATACATCTCTACTCATTTTCGTCGGTTCAATTTATCCGAGGTGAGTTGCTATACAGCAGAGCCCACTTCCGTTTCAATTGAACAAAGCAAAAAACTAAACCAATTACTACATTTACAAACTATAAAAAGGCATATACGTTCCGAGATGCCGTTATTGATGAGTTTATAGTACCTCGAAACCACCCAAATTCGCCGTGTAGTTCGAGATGAATTTGCGCAGTAGAATACGCTTATAAGTTATATACTAAATTAAAATAGTATCTAGTTAATTAACATCAACAATTAAAATATGATACCGTAATTTCGCACAATGTTAAAGAAACTGACCATTGTTATTCCTGCTTACAATGAATCAAAAACCATTCATTTGATTTTGGACAAAGTTCGAGCTGTTAATTTATTAGACGATATCCAAAAAGAAATTGTTGTTGTAGACGATTGTTCAAAGGACGGGACATATGAAACCATCCAAGCGTATATCCAAAATAATTCTGTTGCTGAAATTTCTTTGTATAAACATGAAAAGAATCATGGTAAAGGGGCAGCTCTGCATACTGGAATAAAAAAGGCCACTGGTGATTTTGTGATTATTCAAGATGCTGACTTAGAATATGATCCGCAAGAGTATAATATTCTACTTAAACCTATAATTGATGGTGTTGCGGATGTTGTGTATGGTTCGAGATTTATGGGTGGGAACCCACATCGTATTTTATTCTTCTGGCATTCTATTGGAAACAAATTTTTGACTTTCATATCCAACATGATGACTAACTTGAATTTAACGGATATGGAAACTTGTTATAAGTTATTCCGAAGGGAAATTATTCAAGGATTGGATTTAAAGGAAAAGAGATTTGGTTTCGAGCCTGAGGTAACTGCCAAGATTTCTAAAATAAAAGGCATTAGAATTTATGAAGTAGGGATTAGTTATTACGGCCGAACGTTTGAAGAGGGCAAGAAGATTGGTTGGAAGGATGCTGTTAGAGCCCTATATTGTATGATAAAATATAAATTTTGAAAATGGAAAATATTGACATAGAAGGAAAGCAAATATTGGACGCTATTTCTAAAGCTAATAAGTTTAATGCATGGATGTATTCCAAAGTAAAGCCATATTTGGGTGAAGAAAATCTGGAAGTGGGAAGTGGAATAGGTAATATTTCATCTTTCGTGGTTAATGACGGTTATAAGTTAATTTTTTCAGATTTAAGAGACCAATATTTAGAAGTTCTTAAAGATAAATATCCCAATAACCCAACACTAGAATTGGACCTTGTTGATCCAGATTTTAAGAATAGATATGTAAATCTTCAGACCAAATTTGACTGTGTCTTTGCAATGAATGTTATTGAACATATTGAAGATGATAAGTTAGCATTGGAAAACATTAACTGGCTTTTAAAACCAGGAGGTAGAATGTTTATTTTAGTTCCTGCTTATATGGCACTTTACAATGGTTTTGATAAAATATTAGAGCATTATAGAAGATACACCTTAAATTCCTTGATCTCCGTAATGCCTCAAAATAATGTTATTGAAAAGAGGTTTTATTTCAATACAATTGGAATATTGGGTTGGTATCTTTTTGGTACCATTTTGAAACGGAGAACAATTTCAGAAGGCAATATGAGTATTTACAATTTGATTCTACCCGTTGTAAAATTAATGGATTTCATTTTGCAAGGTAAAGTTGGATTGAGCGCTATTGTTGTTTCGAGAAAGATTTAATTAATAATGTTATTACTTCTTTGTAAATAGCTTTGGATGTTTATACTATTTCAAGGAATTGGAAGATCTATTATGGATTTTCTATTATCTAATGAAAATAGTACGATTATAGTTTTTTTAATTGGGTTTATTGTTTATTCAGTATTAACTACAATCTTAAACTTTTTTTACCTGCTAATTTCTTAGTGCCCATCGGTGCTTCTATTATTTTCTGTAGAGGTATTTATAGAAGTTTGATTCAAAATTTTAATAAAGCTACAGAATTTAAAGTAATTCAATATATCGGCGCTACTTTAATTATAGTATTTAGTTTATTACTGACTAACCGAGTAACAGGCGTATTCGACTCATATTTATATCACAATTCTATAATAAATTTCTCTCAAAATAACAGACTACTATTTGGTTTAGCCAATTTACATGATAGGTTCGGTTTTAACAACCTAACCTATTGTTTGAGTGCAACTTTTATGTTTGGGAAACTCTTACCTTTTTACGTTTCTAACGGATTGCTATTAGTTGTTGTTGCTTTCAGCCTGTTGACAAAATTAATAAATGTGAGTTCTTGGAAGCGAAAATTGTTATTGGTTTACACATTGATTTGGTTATTTAGATTAGCCGAGGAACATATTAGTTCTCCCGATCTAACATTAACTTTATTTGTAGTATATCTATTTTTTGATTTATTGACGAATGAATTCAGAATACGGCCATATCATTATCTTATTGTTTGCTTTATCCCAACAATAAAATTAAGTGCACTCATATTTTCTGTTGTACTATTAATTGGAATGGCCCTCTTCTCAAGTTGCAAATTAACTGAATTGAAAAAGCGGCAAATATTGATTTTATTGGTATTAGGGTTTGCTTTCGTGGGAAGAAGTTTAATTTTAACGGGTCAGTTGATTTATCCATTTAAATCTCCATATTTAGAAATTTCAAAATATCGTGTCTCAAAAGAAACAATCGAAAATGAAATTATAGGTATAGATGGTTGGGCAAGATTTCCTGGAGCTAACTATTCTAAACTATATCTTGAAAACGCAGATTTTTTACAATGGTTTCCAAAAGTTTGGAATGCGAATTTTAATTTAAAATTTACAAGACTGCCAATAATTGGAAATGTTTCAGAGAAATCGGCGTATTCAATTTTTCTTTTTCTTTTTCTTTTATCGGTATTAATAAACCTTAAAAATATCAAAGAAAAAAAGTCATTAATTTTAGCTTTATCATTAGGCTTTCTGTTCATCGCCTTTAAAGCGCCCAACGCAAGATGGTTCGAATTGTATTTGGTGTTGTTGGTGTTTTTATCGGTTGATTTTTATGAAGGCTCAAAATGGAAAGAGATAGTGATTACTAAGATGATTATTTTGACATTACTTTTTGTGCCTTATCAATTTAAACGATTGGTTGAAAATTCTCTAGAACGTATAGTTAATCTGCATATGCAAGATTTATTAATGCCGAACAATATTGAAAATCGGTTTGAAAGAAAACATATTAGGGACAGCTGAGTTTAAAAGATGGAATTGAAGATTACAATACGATTTTTTCAAATATTGACACAATTAATAATATAAAAGGTGGTACTGGTTTTTTATATCGGTACAGTTTCAAATCTAATGGGTTGTCACCATGGTCTAAAGAAGTATCAGTTCCTTATAAATTAGGTGAGAACATAGTATTTGATGGCTTCGGGTTTATTGATTTAAGGAATCAGTAACTTTTTCTGAATTATTCCACTCTCTCCCAGGCGCTTTTTAGAACTTTTGTTTCGAGGCCGTGTTTTTCGGCGAGGTAGCGGGCGAAGACGGCAGAGTAGCCGTGGGTGACGGAGATGGTGTGGGCTTCGGTGGCGAGGCAGGCGGTTTCGAGTTCTTGGAAGTCGGCGTGGTCGCTGAGAACGAATCCGCGGTCAAAGTTTCCCCATCGGCGGGAACCGCGAAGGGCCATCCAGCCGGAGCAGGAAATTATGAGGTGACGAGGGTCTTGTGACGAGGGACTTGTGTCTGTTTTTGGGTTGCTGGTGATGAGGATGTGCTTGGAGGTGGGGCGTTGGTTTTTGGTGTTAGGGCAAATGGGGGGAAGGAAGATATTGAAGCCGTCACGGTTAAGGGCTTGGGTGGTGTCGGCGATGGTTTTGGTGACGTAGAGGGGGAGGTCTTGGAGTTGATGGATGAGACGCTGGGCTTTTCCGAGGGAGTAGGCTGAGATGATGAGGTTTTCATCGTTGTTGTGGAAGTATTCGCGGATGTCGTTGAAGATAGCGGCTTGTGGGGCCCATCGAAAAACGGGAAGTCCGAAGGTGCTTTCGGTGATGAAGTGGTGGCATTTCACGGGTTCGAATGGGGTGGAGATGCCGTCATTGTTGAGTTTATAGTCCCCCGAAACGACCCAAATTTCGCCTTGATGTTCTAGTCGGATCTGCGCGGAACCGGGTATGTGTCCGGCGGGATGAAAGGAAATTTTGACGCCGTTGATGCTGATGGGCTGGCTGAAGGGAAGGGTTTGGAGGGAGATGTGTTGACCGAGACGGAGTTTCAGGATGTGTTCGTTGCCCTGGGCGGCGAGGTAGTGTTTGTGGTTGGGTCGGGCGTGATCGGCGTGGGCGTGGGTGATGAGGGCTTTGTGGACGGGCTTGTGGGGGTCTATGTAGACATCGGCGGCGGGGCAGTAGAGGCCGGATGGGGTGGAGACTAGTAGTTGGTA
>JACCDU010591043.1_pt1 | contig 79282 bp, 67 predicted proteins | sample 7446081 | NCBI WGS metagenome assembly JACCDU01 (sample SAMN15323447, study PRJNA562643) | freshwater metagenome | isolation source: river surface water | place: USA:Blue River Watershed | collected 2017-08-17 | reverse complement strand
CTGCGGCGGCGCCCACGGCCCCTGCACAGGCCGCTGCTGCGGCACCCGCCAACAGCGCCGCCCCGGCCAGCACCGCTGCGGCCGCCAGCCCAGCAGCGCCTGCCAAAGCCCCCGAGCCTGCCGCCACCAGCGCCAAAGCCTGGCTGACCGAGCTGCCCGAACCCGCCCTGCGCGGCCAGAGCTGGCTGCGCCAGCTCGACAAGGAGACCTGGGTCATCGAGCACGGCCGCCATGCCAGCGTGCAGGCGGCCCGCAAGCAGCTGGGCGCCGACAAGTTGCTGGCCAATGCGCGCATCGTTCCGGTGGTCCGCCAGGGCGTGGACACCGCCGAGTTCTTGCTCGTCACCGGCCCTTTCCGCTCCCCGGAGCGCGCCCGCAACTTTGCGGCACGCCATGAATTGCCCAGCTCGACCAAGGTGCACGCCACCCCTGCGCTGCTGGCCATGACCCCCGCTGGCCAAGAAGCTGGCCGCCTCTGAAACCCCACACACCCGGCACACCATGAACCAACCCAGCGACCCCTCGGTGACTTCAAACGCCACCCCCTCCGCCAGCCCGTTTCCCACGGGCGAATCCAAAGTGGGGGTGGTGCACGCCCCCCAGACGCCTGCGGCCCCAGCGCCTGAACCCAGCCCGGCCCCGGTCATCGAAGCGGTGCAGCCCGAACCCGTGGTGCACGCGCGCGTGGCCCCTGCACCCGAACCGGTGGTGGCCGCTCCGGTGCGCGCGGCCCTACAGGAATCGCTGCAAGTGCCGATTCCTCTACGCATGAACCAGTTGCAATCCCAGCACACCGCCCTGCGCGACGAGCTGGACGCGCTGGAGGAATCTCTGAAATCTCCGCCCAAATAAGCCCATGGACCCCACCGACGCTCCGCAGCCCGCCCCCGCCGACACCGCCAGCGAGCAGGCCGCGCCTGCACCCGCTCAGCCACCGGCGCCTGCGCCAGAGGCGGCCCCCGAGCCCGCGTCGGCCCCGACCCCTGCAGCAGCTGAACCTGCACCTGCTGCACCTGCTGCACCTGCTGCACCTGCTACCGCGCCTGCCGCGGCCCCCGCTGCTGAGCCGGTGCCCGCCGTGGACAACGCCCAGGCCACCGAAGAGCTGAACCTGATCAAGGCGGTGGTGCTGGACTCGGCCGAACTGGCCACACGCGCCGCCAGCCTGGCCACCAACGCCGGCACCGACATGCGTGGGGCCACCGAGTTGATGGTCGAAACCCACCGCAAACAGCGCAAGCAGGCCATGATCATGCTGATCTCCAGCGGCGCCCTGATGCTGGTTGCAGCCTGCGTGTTCGTCGGCATTTCGGTCAGCCTGGCCTCGCGCCTGAAAATGGTCGACGGCATGTTGCTGGCCGTGGGCAAACGGGTGACCGAACTGAACACCACCATGGAAACCGTGGCCTCGGCCAACGAAGCCCTGCACACCCTGGCCGAGCACCAGGGCGAAAACCGCAAACTGCAGGAAAAGCTGGAGAACCAGCTGAGCGAAATGGCCAAGTCGACCCAAAGCCTGCCCGAAGCCGCAGGCAAACAGATCGAGGAAAAAAGCCAGGCCCTGGTCAAGCAGGTGCAGTCCATGGACACCCGCCTGCAATCCCAGGCCGCATCTCTGCAGCGTCTGAGCCAGCAAGTGCATGCCCTGCAAGGCCAGGTCAGCGACTCCGGACAGAAGCTGCGCAACGAAGTGGAGAGCATGACCCGCCAGCAGCGCGAGCGCTTGCAGGCCGAACAGACCACTGCCAAACAGGCACCGGCCAAGGCGCGCGATCCAGGCGTGCAATACCCGCGTCTGCCGACGCCAGGGGCGGCCACCCCTGCCACCACCACCTCCAAGCCTTAAAACACAGTCTCAAAGCCCCAGCGCTCCAGCGCCATGCTGGAGCGCAGCACCTTGCAGGCGCAGGCTTCAGCCGACGGCAACGGCCAGTGTGGAGGCTCCGCGCAACTCGTACTTGTTGATCTTTTCGATCAGGGTGGTGCGCTGCAAATTGAGCAGGCGGGCGGTCTGGGTCACATTGCCTTCGGCGCGCTCCAGGGCCTTGAGGATCAGGTCTTTTTCAATCCCCGCCAGATGCTCCTTGAGCGACAGCCCCTGATCAGGGAAGGTCGGCATGCCATGCGCCAGCATGATGATGTCTTCCACATCGCAAACCTCGACAGGCGGGGTCTCGGGCGGATCGAAGGGCGATTCGTTGAGCGGCACCTGCGCGCAGTCCAGCGACACTGCGGGCACCACACCGCGCTCGGCCTGCAAAGCCGCCAGCCCCTTGGACAACAAGGAGGCCGGCACCATGTCCAGCGCCAATTCCTTGCCCGGGAACAAGGCATTGAAACGGTCCACCAGGTTGCCCAGCTCGCGCACATTGCCCGGCCAGGGGTAGGCCTGCAAGACCGAGAGGAAATCGGGGTTGAAGCGGATGGGCCGCTGGCCCGGCATGGCACAACGGTTGGCGAAATGGGTCAGCAACTCGGGCAGGTCGGCCTGACGTTCGCGCAGCGGCGGGGTGTGCAGCGGCAGCACATTGAGGCGGTAATACAAATCTTCGCGAAAGCGCCCGGCGGCGATCTCGGCCTCCAGGTCGCGGTGCGTGGCAGCCACCACCCGCACATCGACCGGCACCGGGCGGCTGGCGCCCACCGGCTCGACGCAGCGCTCCTGCAACACGCGCAGCAGCTTGACCTGCATGTCCAGCGGCATGTCACCGATTTCGTCCAGAAACAGGGTGCCGCCGTGGGCCAGCTCAAAACGCCCCAGGCGATCGGCGTTGGCCCCGGTGAAAGCCCCTTTGCGGTGACCAAACAGCTCGCTTTCGAGCAATTCTTTGGGGATCGCGCCGCAGTTGACGGGCACGAAATTGCCCGCATGGCGCTCCGATTGGTCGTGCAGACCACGCGCCACCAACTCTTTGCCGGTCCCACTTTCCCCGGTGATCAGCACCGTGGCCATGGACGGCGCCACCCGCGCCACCATGCTGCGAATCGTTTGGGCCGCCGCGCTGGTGCCGATGAAGCTCTGGGAACCGGAGGGCAGAGGCATGACAAAAAGTGGTTTGAAGGGACCTGAATTACCCCATTAACAAAAATGAGGTTTTAGGCATTAAATCTGATGGTTTTGAGAATTTTACATTTATTCACGGTTGCGTCAATTGAATCCCGACTGCCGCGCTGTGACACCTGCACAACACTCAAGCCTTCGCCCCTCGTGCCGATACTGGCTGTACACCGAAAGCGTCGATGGACGAACAGGACAAGGAAGCACCATGAACACGAAAATTTGGCTGGGCGTCGCCGGCGTGCTGTTGGCCCTCAGCGGCTGCCAGCAACTGCCCACCGTGGGCACCCAGGACGGCGCCCCGGCGATGAACCCGCTGGTCGAGCGCATCGACAACCTGACGGCCACGGGCTACGCCGTGATCAGCGTGCAAAACCACCGCAACCCCTCGCAGCAGCGCCTGATGGCCATCCGCGCCTCCAAGCTGGACGCCTACCGCTCGCTGACCGAGCAGATCTACGGCTTGCAGCTGGACGCCAGCGCCACCGTGGCCGACATGGTGGTCACCAGCGACAGCTTCCGCTCCAAGGTGCAAGGCGTGGTGTACGGCGCCACGCTGGTGAGCATCACCCCGGTGGGCGAAGACACCTACGAAACCACCCTGGCGCTGGACAAGAGCGTGGTGTCCGAGCTGCGTCGCCAGTACCTGGCCATGCTGTCCCAGCGCGGACGCTGAGCCGCGCCCGAGGCCGCCATGCGCACCCGTTGGAGTCGAACGCTCGCCTGTGGCCTGCTGCTGTGGCAGGCCGGCCAGGCGCTGTGCGCAGACGCACCGCCATCGGCGCTGGAGCGCCTGGAGCAGGCCCGGCAGCTGCTGACCGAGCAGGCGCTGCGCGCCAGCACGCGGGTCGATGCGCTGACCTGGATCGACGCCCAAGGGCGCTTGCAAGAACACCAGTCGATGCGCCAGTCGGTGCAGTGGCCCGCGCTGCAAGGCAGCCAAGCGGGCCAGCCTGCGCGTGACCTGGTGCTGGAAGCCCACAAGAGCGGCACCACACTGGCCGCTGCCAGCCCAGCGTCCGCCCCCGCCTCCACCTCAGCAGACAGCTGCCCGGCCCGCGCTGGCGCCACGCTGCGCCCTGCGCTGGCGCTGCGCACCCACTGGCCCGCCCGCCTCAGCCCCGGCGTGCGCACCCGCTTGCAAGACACCTTGGGCCTGCGATGGCTGGCCAGTGACAGCGCCACAGCGCGCCCCTGGCGCATGTTCCGCCTGCCCCAGCGCCCCGAAGGCCTGAACCCCTACACCCAGCTGCTCAGCAGCCCCCCGCAGCCCAGCAGCCCCTGGACCGTCGAGCTGCGGCTGGACCTGCTGCCCAGCGCCGACAGCGAGGTGGCGCACCTGGCCTGGCACCTGTCGCTGTGGCAGCGCAACACCTTGCTGGGCGAACAGCGCGCCACGCTGCAACTGCCCCAGCGGCGGCCGCCCTGGGGCGCGCCCGAGTGGACCGACCCGGCCTGGTTGACGGTCCAGCAGCAGCTGCGCGACTGGGGCCAGTGGCTCGACCAACGCCTGGCCTGCGTGCGGCCCCAACCCGAGGTGGTGGCGCAAGAAGCCGACCACTGGGTGCTCAACATGGGCAGCCTGGCCGGTTTGCGGCTGGGCGACGAATGGGCCCTGGTCGACCCGGCCAGCCTGCCCGAGCGCACCCTTGAAGCCGGCGCCATCGAACAAATGGTGGTGGCGCGCGTGGTGCGGCTCACCCCCTTGCGCGCCGAGCTGAGCCTGGTGGCCGGACAAGCCCAGGCCCCCCGCAACGGCTGGGTGGCCCACCCCCTGAGCGATGTGCAGCCGCGCCAGACCGCGCTGGCCGCACCCGCACCGATTCACCGCTGACCCCCTGACCGCGTGGAGTTCCTCATGCCTTTGACTTCTGCCCTGCACCGCTTCACGCTGACCTTGCTGTGCCTGAGTGGACTGGCTTTCCACATGGTCGCCCACGCGGCCTCCGACGCCACACAGGCCGCCAGCACCTACACCACCCGCGCGGGCGACACGCTGGAGAAAATCGCCACCCGGCACTACCCGTCCAGCCCGCTGCAAGCCCAGGTGCTGGCCCAGGTCTTGGCACAGGCCAATGCCAGCGCCGTGGGCCAGACTGCGGCGCGCAAACGGCTGAAGGCCGGGCTGGTGCTGGAGGTGCCCAGCCACGAGGCGGTGGTGCGCCAGGTGTTTGCGCCCTACTTCCACACCACGGCCGCCAGCGCCAACCCTGAAGCACGCCGCAGCTGGGTGCATTACCCATGATCGAAGGGCCCCTGGCCCTGCAGCAACTGCCGGGGCGTGCCAACCCCATCTTCCTGGAAGGGCGGCTGCTGCCGCTGCGCATCGAAGTCGCCCAGGCACTGAACCTGCGCGACGGCCAAGTGGTGCAGGCCAACCTGCACACCCGGGGCGACCAGCCCCTGCTGGTCTTGCGCGGCCACGCCATCCCCCTGCCGCCGGGCGCCCCCCAGCTACGGGAAGGCTCGGTCTGGCTGCAGGTGCGCGCCACCCCCGAGGGCTGGTTTTTGCAACCCACGGCGGCCCCCGCCACAGCCAGCGACCCGACCCAGGCCCTGGTCTCGCGCCTGAACCAGCTGCTGTTTCGCCCCCCCGGCCAGGCCGACACCACCCAGCTGCTGCAAGCGGGCACCTTGCCCAAGCTGCTGAGCGTGCTCAACCGGCCCGAGCTGATGCCACTGTGGCAAGGCTGGCAGCAGGAAATGGCGCGCATGCAACCCTCCAGCCTGGCACGCGCCGTGGCCGGTGCCCTGGGGGCCGAGGTTTGGCTGGCGCGCGGCCAGGCGCCGGTGGGCAACGACCCGCGCCAGCTGCTGCGCCGCTTGCTGCAGGCGCTGCGCGAACGCACGGACGAAGACGAGACCGCCCTGCCCGAGCTGGACGACGCGCTGGGGGCCATCCGCGCCAGCCTGGACCAGCTCGAAAGCCACCAGGTGCAGGCCGCGCAGGCCCAGGCCCAGCAAGAACTGCTGCTCAACATGGTGATCCCGTTCAGCGACGCCGACCCGGTGGAGCTTGAATTTCGGCGCCCAGCACGACAAGGGCAGGAACGTGCACCGCTGACCGTCAACCTGCACACCCGCAGCCAGGACCTGGGCGAGATCTGGCTGCGCACCCAGCTCAGCGGCGAGCGCCAGCTCGACCTGACCATGTGGGCACTGCGCGAGGACGTGGTGGGCATGGCCCGCGACCAGGCGCCGCGCCTGACCGGCTTGCTGGCCGAAGCCGGTCTGGACATGCACTCGCTGCAAATCGTGCACGGTGCGCGGCCCGCCGCCGCCCAAGACTGGGTGCCGTCCGGCCGTGGCATGGTGGTGGACCTGGCGGCATGAGCCACTACCGCAAACAAGCCGTGGCGCTGGCCTATGGCAGCAATCCCACCCCCATCGTCACCGCCAAGGGCGACGAGGTGCTGGCCGAACGCATCTTGCAAGAGGCACGCGAGCACGGCGTGCTGATCGCGCAAGACCCGCAGCTGCTGCAGCTGCTGTCACGCATCGAGGTGGATCAGGAGATTCCGCCCGAGCTGTACACGGCGGTGGCCGTGCTGCTGTCGTGGGTGTATTGGCTCAAGGGCATGCGCCCTGGCGACGAGAAAAAAACCGATCAGGCTTCCTGATAGCCGCGCCCACGCTGGAAGCGGGCCACCTGCCCCAGGCGGTCGTAGACCTCCACCGGGCTGGTCTGGGACGCCATGCTCAGGCTTTGCAGGGCGTTGCGGATGGCTTCGAGCTTGCGCTCGATCAGCACGGCGTTGCGCCGGTGCATGTCGCGGCATTCGTGCAACAGCTCGTGCACCGGCTGCCAAGGCGGCGAGGTTTGCAGCTCCTGCACCGCCGGCACGGCTTGCGACAAGGCCGCGAGCAATTCGTTCTTGGCCGGTTGCAGGGCTTCAAAGCGGTCCAGTTCCTGACCGCGCAGGGCGTCAAATTCCTGTTCGAGCAAAAGGTGAAGACGCTGCGCCACGCCCAAAGCCTCTTCGGGGGTGGCCACAGCGCCGGTCTGGCCCTGGGTCATGGGGTGTTGCGGCTTCACTCGCCGATCATCTGCTCGATCGCCACAAAGCTCTCGGCGATCTTGCGCGGGTTGAGGGGGTACTGGCCATTTTGGATGGCGGTCTTGATGGCTTCGACCTTGGCGCGATCGAAGTCGGGCTGGGCCATGACCCGTTCGCCCACATTGGACAGGCTCACTTGGTCATCTCCAGCCGAGAGTTTGGGACGGGGGGCGGCAGAGGTGCTTTGCGCGGCGGCAGACGACTTGCGGTCGATTTTGGCCAAAGCATCGCGCAATGCACCGTCCGACTGGACACGGCGTCCGTAGTTCGAAATGGGGTCGGTCATGGTGCGCTCGCTTTCTTCAATGTGTGGACAGATGCAATCTGTCTTCTGACATCTGCTGTATCGACAGCGGATTTTAAAACTTGAGGGTTTTTTTGGATATTTTTCAAAAGACGCCCTAAGTATTCAGAAATCACAAACCTTTCAGGGCATTGGGCCCGGTCACCACCCCGGTCAGGGTTTTGCCCGAGTCGGGGTTCTTCAGGCGCACCTGCTCACCCATGCGCCCGTCTTGCAGCACCTCCACCCGCACCGCGATCTGAAAGCCCTGGCCCTGGCCCACGTTCAGCACGGCCATTTGGCCTTGCTTGACCAGCACCGCACGGCGCAGGTCGTGGCTTTGCACAGGTGCGCCCGCGGGCACATCGCGCAGCACTTCGGCAAACACCGCCAAGGCGGTGTTGTCCAGCGGGGCCACCAGGGTCGGACCGAGGGCCACGTCGGCCAGCTCGACCATGTCGGGCTGCACCACCGTGCCGCGCGGCAAAGCCCGTCGGGCCACCACCAGCTTGCGGGTCATGGGCGCTGCCTTGGAGTTATCGGCAGCAGGCGGGCGAACTGAAGCCCCGTCCACCACACGCAGGTACAACTGCCAGGGCGTGGCCGCCACCGGACAGCGCACCCGCAAGGTCTCGCGGCTGGCAAACGGCCAGTCAAACGCCAGCGGCTGCTCGCAGGCGCGAACCTGCACCCGGTCGTCGAGCGCAGCGAACTGGACCTGGGCCGCGCTGCGCCCCAGCGCGGCCGCTGCCCATTGCTGGGCCTGCTGCACCAGCTGCTCACGCAGCGGCGTCGGCGCCTGTGCGTGTGCCGGGACCAGCGCCACCGCGGTCCAGCAAGCCAGCAGGCTCAAAAGTCGGCACAACATTTGCATTCGTTCCTCGGTGTTGGATTCTTGACAGTCCCTGACTGCCCCGTCCGACCACGCAATAAAGATGCCACCTTTTTCCGCAGGAGCCCCCTTGGACCACCTGATTCCCCTCTCCTCAGAGGCCTGGCGCGCCGATCTCGCGTCGGCCCCGGCACGCCCATCGGGCGGGGGGGGCGCGGCCACGGGTTTTGCCGCCTTGATGGGCGATCTGCAATCGGGCGCCAACGGCCCCAACAGCCAAACCGCTGCCAGCCCCCCGCGCCCCGCGCTCTACACCGTCAGCAGCGGCGACACCCTGACCGGCATTGTCCAAAACCTGGCCCAGCAACGCGGCACGCCGCTCGACGCAGAACAACGCCACCGACTGGCGCTGGAGCTGGCCGGGCGCAACCAGATCGCCAACCCGAACCGGATCATGCCCGGCCAAACGCTGCAAGTGGACGCCTTGCACGCGAGCCTCGACCACATCGGGCCCTCATCCTCACCCGCCGTGGGCACCGCAGGAAACGCCACCACAGCGTCCACCCCGACCGCTGCCGCGGCTGCGCCCTCCACCCAGGCTTGGCTGGCCCGGCGCAGCCAGCCCAGCAGCCCGGCTTTGCCCGGCTCTTTGGCCCTGCTGTCGCCGCAAACCCGCCGCGCCCTGCCCCTGGCAGGCGGTGCCATACCCAACGCCAACGCTTTGCCCGCCAACGCTGCCCCCAACGCCACCGCAGGCCATGCGGTGCTGCAGCAAACGCTGGACCGCGCGGTGACAAGGGGCTTCATCCCGCCGCAGGAGCGGCAAGCGGTGCAAGACAAAATCTTGCAGCTGTCGCAAAAGTACCGGTTTGCGCCCGACGATTTCGCCCGCATGACGCTGATGGAAAGCGACGGCATGAACCCCAAGGCCTCCAACCAGCGCTGCCACGGCATCATCCAGTTTTGTGACGGCCCCAACCGGGGCGCGGCCACCGTGGGCTTTGCCCAGCAGCCGCGCGCCATTCTGGGTTTGAGCGTTTACCAGCAGCTGTCCTTGGTCGACACCTACTTCCAGGAAGCCGGGGTTGGCAAGCAAGGCCCGGCCAGCCTGGACGACCTGTACCTGTCGGTGCTGCAACCCGCCGCACGGCAAGAAAAACAACCCCATGCGCCCTTGCCCATCCTCGGCCCGCAGGCGCGCGACCTGCATGTGGGCGCCGATCGGCGCCAGGCCATCACGCGCCAGTCCATCGTGCAAGGTTTGCTCAAAAACACCGCCGACAAGCTGGGGCAGTTGTTCCACAGCCAGGCCCCCGAGCGAGCGGCGGGCACGCAAGTCTCGCAAGCCCCGAACGAGCGCCACAGCCAGCTGCGCTGAAGCCAGCGGCAAAGCTTTGCCGCCCGGCAAGCGCTGGCCGCCCACGGGCCCATCCAGCGCGCTGGCGGCGCTCTGACGCCCCAGCACCGATCCGTCCCACAGCCGTTGGCATGAGATTTGCAATCGACACAGTCCAAGCCCGCTTGAGGCTTGGTTGTCAAGAAATTGGCACTGTGCAACCCGATGGAAAGGACCCCCCATGAGCATGTTCGATACAGCACTCGGCCTGCACGCCAAAGCGCTGTCCGTGCGCAGCCAGCGCGTGGAGGTCCTGGCGCAAAACATCGCCAACGCCGACACCCCGCATTTCAAAGCCAGGGACCTGGACTTCAAGCAAATGCTGCAACAGGTCTCGGACGACAGCCTGCAAGTCACCCGCAGCCAGCATTTCGAAGCGCCTGCGGCCGGACCGCTGACGCCGGGGATGATGTACCGCGTGCCCTTCAACGCAGCCTTTGACGGCAACACCGTCGAACTCCACATTGAGCAAGCGCAATACGGTAAGGCCGCGGCCGACTACCAGGCCACGCTCAATTTCTTGCAAAACGATGTCAGCGGCCTGCGCAAGGCCCTGCGAGGAGAGTGAGCATGGGACTCGATCGCATTTTTGGTGTGGCGGGTTCCGCCCTGAACGCGCAGACCTCGCGCCTGAACACCATCGCCTCCAACCTGGCCAACGCCAACTCGGTGGCCAGTTCCGAACAAGACGCCTTTCGTGCCAAGCGCACGGTGTTCAAAGCTGTGCTCGATGAACAGATGGGCGGCCAGGGGGGCCAGGCCGGTCCCTACACCGGTGGCGTGAAGATCCAAAGCCTGACCGACGACCCCAGCCCGGTGCGCCGCGTCTACGAGCCTGGCAGCCCCATGGCCGACAAGGAAGGCTATGTCTACGCCTCCAACGTCAATGAAATGACCGAGATGGTGGAAATGATGGCCGCCTCGCGCTCCTACCAAAACAACGTCGAGGTGGTGAACACCGCCCGCCAACTCATGATGCGCACGCTCGACATCGTCCGCAGCTAACACCAGGAACCCCCGACATGGCGATCACCAGCACCACCACCTCTGGCAATTTGGCCAGCATCACCAAGTACTCGGATGTGGTGAACCAGTCCAAGAACTCGGCCATCAACAACAACATGGACCAGCAGGCGTTTTTGAAGCTGTTCACCACCCAGCTCAAGAACCAGAACCCGCTGGACCCCATGAAGAACGAAAACTTCGTGGCGCAGCTGGCCCAGTTCTCTCAGCTGGAGGCCACCACCAACATGGCCACCACGCTCAAGGACTACGTGAGCAGCACTTCGGGCGAGCGCATGCTGGCCAGCGCCTCCCTGATCGGCAAGAAAGTCGCCGTGCCAGGGGCACCGGCTGTGCTCTCGGGCGGCCAGCCCATCAGCGCCTCGGTGCAGCTCGACCAGGGTGCCGACGGCATGGTGGTGAACGTGCTCAACAGCAAGGGCGAAGTCGTGCGCACCGCACAGTACGGTCCGCAGACCGCAGGCACCGTGTCCATGACCTGGGACGGCCTGGACGAAGCGGGCAACGCCCTGCCCGATGGCAACTACCAGTTCCGCGCCAGCGCCGTGGTGCAAGGCCAAAACACCAACCCCGATGTGGCTGTTTACGCCACCGTGCAAAGCGTTGTGCAAACCGGCACCGATCTGCAAGTGCAGGTGGCAGGCGGCCAGTCCATCTCGCTGAGCAGCCTGCAACGCATCACCAACTGACACCACGCCCAAACCCCCAGGAGTTGACCCATGTCTTTCTATACCTCACTGACCGGCCTGAACGCCGCCACCTCCCAGCTGAGCGTGACCAGCAACAACATCGCCAACGTGGGCACCACCGGCTTCAAGCGCTCGCGTGCCGACTTCGGTGACATCTTCGCCACCTCGCCGCTGCAAAAAGCCTCCAGCACGGTGGGCCAGGGCGTCTCGCTCAAGCAGGTGACGCAGGAATTCAGCCAGGGCAACGTGACTTCTTCGTCCAACGCGCTCGACCTGGCCATCACCGGTGACGGCTTCTTCCCCATGCGCTCGGCCGACGGCCTGCAGGACATCTACACCCGCAACGGCTCGTTCATGCTCAACGACCAGTTCAACGTGGTCAACTCGGCAGGCCAGCGACTGACGGCCTCGACGGTGGACTCGGCCGGCAACGCCAACGTCAACGACCGCATGGTGCTGACCATCCCGCAAAAAACCTCGGGCGAAGCCAAGCAAACCTCGCTGGTCTCGCTGGGCCTGAACTTCCCGGCCGAAGCCCAGGTGATCAGCGCCCCCTTCAACCGCGCCGACCCCAGCACCTACAACAAGAGCACCGCCATGACGGTGTACGACAAGGGCGGCAACGGCTACCTGGCCACCGTCTACTACGTCAAAACCCAAAACGCCAACCAAAACAGCCCCTACAACAAGTGGCAGACCCATGTGTTCGTGGGCGACGAACAGGTCAATGCCTCGCTGGTGCAGGCCACCAACACCGGCGGCGAGCAGCTGTATGTGAACCAGTACGGCCAGCTCAAGCCCTACAACGAAGTCAAGGACGAACTGACCACCGGCAAAACCCAGCTGATTTCGCTCGACGAGCTGACCGACAAGCGCACCTCGGTGGCGGCTGGCGTCACCAGCACCGAAGGCATGAACAACGTGTTCAACCTGACCGACGGCGTCAATTTCAAAACCCTGATCGACGGCGGCCAAATCAGCGCCAACGACTTGGAAAACGTGTTCAGCCTGGACGTGGACAACTCTGGCGCGCCCGTCAAGGTGGACCTGAGCTTTTTGGCCACGGTGGACCAGAAGCTGACCGGCAACGACATCGCCGCCACCATGACCAAGTACCTCAACCGCCAGTTCGGCGACGAGGCCTACTTTGATCTGAGCAGCGCGGCCAACCGCGCCTTCACCCTCACCACCAGCCGCGTCACGACCACCGACAGCAACGGTGTGGCCACGCCCACACCGGTGGACATCAGCCTGAGCCCTGCCGACTTCGACCCCAGCTTCACCAGCGACGCTGACCTCAAGCACCTGAATGTGGAAGACATCGTCAAGGCCTTGCAGGCCAAGCTCGACGCCACCGCCGCGCTGCAGACAGGCACGCCCGCGACCAACACCTTGAAAGTCAGCTACGACTACAACGCACGCAGCTTCAAGTTCACCGACAGCACTGCGCAAGTCACGCTGGCCCAAGGCAGCGCTGGCAAAAACGAACTGTTTGGCCTGGGCAGCAACCCCGTGGCTCTGGACGAGAGCGGCAGCTACGGCACCCAGGTGCTGGCCAACGGCGACACCATCCGCCCCACGGCACAACAACGCTACGGCATCCAGGTCAAATACGACTCGGGCTCCAAGACCTTCTCGGTCAGTTCGGGCACCACGGGCGACAAATCCAGCATCCAGCTCAGCCTGGACAGCGACGCCAATGGCGACTCGCTGGGCAAGGACCTGTTCGGCTTCAAAGACACCGAGGTGCTGCCCTCCAGCGTGGCTCTGCGCGGCATCGCCTCGCAGCCGGCCGTGGCCTATGGCGCCACGCCCACCATCAACGTGACCAACAACTTCGCCGTCGACAGCACCAACAACAAGTTCGTGGTCACGGTGGACGGCGTCAAGGGCACGGTGGTCATCCCTACCGGCTCCGACTACACGGTCTCGAGCTTCAAGGCGGCTTTGCAAAAAGGCATCAACTCGATGGCCAACAACCCCGAAGGCGGCAGCATCGCCCCCGAGATGGTCTCGGGTGTCCAGGTCGACTACGACGCCATCAACAACCGCTTTGTGTTCACCACCGGCACGGCCTCGTCGGACTCCTTCATCAAGGTCTCGGGCAGCGCCAACTGGGGCCTGGAAGAGGTCGAAGCCGGTCGCGGCACCACCGCCACCTGGATCAAACCCACCCAGCACAAAGAACTGAGCGGCGGCCAGCTGGTGCCCAAGTACATCGACAGCCAGGGCAACGAAACCACCAACGCCGACGGTTTCACCAACCTGCCCGCCTGGTCGCCGGTGTACCTGGACAAGGGCGAGCTGACTTTTGACACCAGCGGCAAGCTGGTGTCGCCCAAACAGGGCACACAGCTGGAAACCGTGTACCTGGCCGGCGGCAAGGGCGCGCTGTCCATCAACATCGATTACTCCGCGTCGACCCAGAACACCTCGGCTTTTGCGGTGCTGTCGCAGTCGCAAGACGGCGCCCCCGAAGGCGATCTGGTGGGCGTGACGATTGGCAACGACGGTCTGGTCAGCGCCAGCTACTCCAACGGCAGCCAAAAGTCGCTGGCCAAGATCCTGCTGGTGAACTTCTCCAGCCCCACCGGCCTGCGCCAGATGGGCGACTCCAGCTTCGTGGCCACGGCCGCTTCGGGTCAGCCGATTTTGGGCACGGCCGGCACCTCCGGACTTGGCACGATTCGTGCTGGTGCTACAGAGAGTTCCAACGTGGATTTGACAGCGGAACTCGTGAACCTGATCACTGCCCAGCGGAATTTCCAGGCCAACGCCAAGGCGATCGAGACCTCGACCACCATGACGCAAGCCATCATCAACATCCGCGGCTGATCCCGATAAACCACTGACGGAAAACCGACCATGGACCGCTTAGCCTTCAACGCCGCCGCCGCTGTGAACGAACAGCGCGTGTCGCGCCAGATGACGGCCAACGATTTGGCCAACGTGTCCACGGTGGGATTCAAACGCAGCTTCGAGGCCGCCACACGCGCCATCAAGGTCTCGGGCTCCGGCATGGAAACCCGTTACCAGCCACAAGCCGTCAGCACCGACAAGATCGACCTGACCCCCGGCACCATGATGGCCACGGGGCGCAACCTCGACATCGCAATCAACGGCACATCGGTGCTGGGTGTCACGGCCTCCAATGGCGAAACCGCCTACACCCGCCGGGGCGACCTGCGCGTCAACGCGGCCGGCGTGCTGGAAAACGGCGCCGGTGTGGCGGTGCGCGGCGAAGGCGGCGGGGTGATCAACATCCCGGCAGGCTTTGACGTGCAGATCAACCCCGACGGCAACATTTACGCCCGCGCGCCCGGCCAACCCGCCAACGCACCCGGCGTGCTGATCGACCGCCTGATGCTGCGTGAAGCCGGTCAGTCCACGCTGGAGCGCCGCACCGATGGCCTCTACCAGCTGGCAGGCCAGCCGGGCAAAGACTTGCCCGTCAACCCGGCCGCCCCCGGCTCGGTCACGCCCAAGGCGCTGGAGGGCAGCAACGTGAACGCCATGAGCGTGATGGTCAAGCTGATGGAACAAAGCCGCAGCTTCGAGCACCAGATCAAGGTGATCAAGGAATCCAAGTCCGGTGACGAGGCCGGATCCACCATGCTCAGGTTGTCCTGAGCCATGACTGAGAAATAAAGGAGTTCGCCATGGACGCATCGATGTGGGTTGCCAAAACCGGTCTGGACGCACAGCAGACCCGGATGAACGTGATCTCGAACAACTTGGCCAACGTCAACACCAATGGCTTCAAGCGCGACCGCGCGGTGTTCGAGGACATGCTCTACCAGAACATCCGCCAGTCGGGCGGGCAAACCGATGTCAATTCGCAGGCCCCCACCGGCATGATGCTGGGCACCGGCGTGCGCGTGGTGGCGACCGAAAAAATCCATGCCCAAGGCAATATGGTGACCACCCAGAACCCGCTGGATCTGGCGATTGCAGGCGACGGTTTCTTCCAGATCGCCCAGCAAGACGGCACCTTGGCCTACACCCGTGACGGCAGCTTCAAGCTGTCGGCCACCGGGCAAATCGTGACCGCCAACGGCAATCTGTTGCAGCCCCCCATCACCGTGCCCCAGGGCACGGCCAGCATCACCTTTGGCCGCGACGGCACGGTGTCGGCCCAAAACGCGGCCGGAGGCCAGCAGATCATCGGTCAGGTCCAGGTGGCCCGCTTCGTCAACCCGAGTGGCCTGCAATCGATGGGGCAAAACCTGCTCAAGGAAACCCCCTCCAGCGGCGCCCCCCAGGTGGTGGCCCCCGGCCAGGTCGGCGCGGGTTCGCTGGTGCAGGGTTCGCTCGAAGCCTCCAACGTGAACGTGGTGGAAGAAATGGTCAACATGATCGAAACCCAGCGCGCCTACGAAATCAACTCCAAAGCCATCTCGGCGGTGGACGGCATGCTGCGCTTCATCAACAACAACATGTAAGAGGCTGAGCCACCATGCGCATTGTGTTGACCCTCGGCCTGATCGCCTTGAGCGCCCTGAGCGCCTGCTCGGTCGTGCCGCCCCAGGCCCTGGCCCACTCGCCCGGCTTCGAGCCGGTCTACCCCAGCCCCGCGCTGAACACCGAAGTGCCCGCCACCGGCGGCATCTACGTCAGCCAGCAAAGCGACAGCTGGTTCGGGCGTGGCCGCCGCTTCAAGGTGGGCGATGTCATCACCGTGGTGCTGGACGAAAAAACCCAAGCCGCCCGGTCGCAAAACGCCGACCTCAGCCGCGAGTCGAGCAACGACGCCCTGCCCGGTCTGCAAACCGTGGCCAACAACCTGAGCGGCGTGCTCAAGGGCGCCAACACCGCCGGCGGCAAGATCACCAACAAAGGCGTGGGCACCGCTGGCCAGCAAGCCAGCCTGGCCGGTCTGGTGGCCGTCACAGTGACCGACATCCTGCCCAACGGTAACCTGGTGCTCAAAGGTGAAAAGCAACTGGCCCTGAGCGAAGGCACCGAAGCCATCCAGGTCGCCGGCATCATCCGCCCCGACGATGTGGCGCCCAACAACACGGTGCAGTCGCGCCGCCTGGCCAACGCACAGATCGCCTACCGCGGCACCGGCGATCTGGCCGCAGCCGCCCGTCCGGGCTGGGGCACCAGCGCGCTGATGAAGCTCTGGCCTTTCTGAACCGAGGTTGCCCATGAACCGTTTTGCCTTTTTCCTGCTGGGTCTGTGCCTGTTTGGCGGCGCCGCCCAGGCCGACCGCATCAAGGACCTGGCCCAGGTCGCTGCCGGGCGCAGCAACCAACTCGTCGGCTACGGTCTGGTGGTGGGCCTGCAGGGCACAGGCGATGGTGCCGATGTGTCTTTCACCGCGCAGAGCATGAAGTCCCTGCTGACCCGCCTGGGTGTGAGCCTGGAAGGCCCACTGTCGGACTACGAAACCGCGGCCACCACCGGCAAGGTCGACATCAAGAACTCGGCCGCCGTGATGGTCACTGCCGAGCTGCCCGGCTTTGCCAAGCCGGGTCAAAAAATCGACATCAACGTCTCGGCCATCGGCAAGGCCTCCAGCCTGCGCGGCGGCAACCTGGTGCTGACCAGCCTGCGCGGCGTGGACGGTGAAATTTACGCCCTGGCCCAAGGCGCCTTGACGGCCACCGGCATCGACGCTTCGGCTGCCGGCTCCAAAGTAGCCATCGGCGTGCCCACCTCGACCCGCATCCCCGGTGGCGCGCAGGTCGAGCGCACCGTCAACAACCCCTTCGACAAGGCCGAACACGTGATGCTGAATGTGCGCGACAGCGACTTCACCACCACGACCGCCATCGTCAATGCCATCAACAACCGCTTTGGCCCCGACCTGGCCAAGCCGCTCGATGCCGTCTCGATCGCGGTGCGCGCGCCCATGGACCTGGGCCAGCGCGTCGCCTTCATGAGCATGATCGAGAACATGGATGTGCAGCCCGGCGAGCCCACCGCACGCGTGGTGGTCAACGCCAAGACCGGCACCGTGGTCATCAGCCGCAATGTGCGGGTGACCGCCGCAGCGGTCTCGCACGGCACGATCTCGGTGTCGATCGCGGCCACCAACGAGGTGTCGCAACCCGGCCCGCTCTCGCAGGGCCAGACCGCCGGGGTGCAAAACGCCAACGTGGAAGTGAGCGAGCCCAACAAGCCCATGTTCCTGTTCCAGCCTGGCGTGGACCTGCGCCAGGTGGTGGATGCCGTCAACCAGGTGGGTGCATCGCCGTCTTCGCTGATCGCCATCCTGGAAGCCCTCAAAAGCTCGGGCAGCCTGCGCGCCGAACTGATCGTGATCTGACCATGACCCCCGCCAGCGACCTGCCCCTGACCCAAAGCGCCCTCGATTTCGGGGGCCTGGGCAAACTGCGCGCGCAAGCGCGGCAGGACGAGGGCCAGGCCGTGCGCGAAACCGCGCAGCAGTTCGAGTCGATGTTCATCCAGCTGGTGATGAAGTCGATGCGCGAGACCATCGAGAAAAGCGAGTTGAGCGAATCGGGCGGTCAGGAAACCTTTGAGGGCATGTTCGACCGCGAAGTCGCACACCAGATGTCCAAGCGCGGCGCGTTTGGCCTGGCCGACATGCTGGTGCGCGACCACGAGCAGCGCAGCCAAATGGTCAGCACCGCCGATGCCTTGCTGGCGCGCGAGGCCGCAGCCCCCCGCATCAAGCCCCTGGCAGCGCCCGAGACCGGCCTGCCCATGAACACCACCACGCCGGCGGGGCTGCCCCTGCCAGCAGCGCGCTCGCTCAAGGCCTTGAACCTGCCGAGCGTGCCTGACCTTGCCACACCCGGAGGCCAGCCATGAGCGACCTGTTGGGCATCAGCAGTTCGGCGGTCACCACCTACCAGCGCGCGCTGGGCGTGGTGAGCAACAACATTGCCAACGCCGCCACCGAGGGCTACACCCGCCAGGACGTGAGCCTGGAGTCCAGCCCGGCCCAAAACAACGGCAAGGTTTACCTGGGCACCGGCGTCATCTTCAGCGCCGTCAAGCGCCAGTACGACGCCTTCGTCGAAGCCAACCTGCGCAACAGCAACAGCGACCTGCAAAGCCAAAAGCCCATGGTCGGCTACACCAACCGGGTGGTGGATGTGATGGGCGGCGAAAGCTCGGGCCTGGGCAGTGCGCTCGACCAGTTCTTCTCGTCGGCGCGCTCGCTCTCGGCCGACCCGGCTTCTACCGTGCTGCGCAGCAGCTTTTTGCGCGATGCCGATGGTTTGGCCGCGCGCTTCAACCAGCTGTCGGCCCAGCTCGACCTGGTGGACAACGAGACGCGCGAGGCCGTGCAATCGAGCGTGACCCAGATGAACGCGCTGGGCGCGCAGCTGGCCTCGGTCAACCAGCAGCTGAGCAAGCACCGCGAACTCAGCCGCCAGCCAGCCGAGTTGCTGGACCAGCGCGACCAGCTGCTGCTGCAGCTGTCCAACTTCACCAAGCTCAACACCCAGTTCGCCGAAAACGGCGAAGCGACGGTGAGCCTGGGCACCTCGATCTCCCGCGACGTGATCGTCTCGGGCAAGACCTTCACCCGTTTGGGCGTGGACCTGGACGCCGCAGCGCCCGAGCGCATCTCGATCGTGCTCGACCCGTATGGCGAGCCGCGGCCGCTGGCGGGCGTCAACAGCGGCGAGCTGGCGGGGCTGATGAGCTTTCGCGAGCAGGTGCTGGGCAGCACCCGCACCGCGCTCGACAACCTGGCCCAGGTGCTGGCACGCGAGGTCAACGCCATCCACACCCAGGGCGTGGACATGGCCGGCCAACGCGGCGGCGAGCTGTTTGGCTTTGACAGCACCCAGGCCCACGCCAGCGCAGGCTTGCGGGTGGTGTTCACCGACCCGTTGAAAGTCAGCGCAGCTTCGGCTTTCCGTGTCATCGAAGACGCCAGCAACCCCGGCACCGAAGACGCCACCATCGTGTATGCCGCGCCCCAATACATGGGGCCCGCCCAGCTCAGCGATATGCTGGGCAACAACGGCAGCGTCGGGGCCGCACAGACCCTGAGCGTGGCCGCCGTGCCGGGGGCCGCCGCCTTGGCCGCGGTGCCTGCGGGCATGAAAGATGTCACGCTGTACCTGGACAGCCTCAGCCCCGGCCAGCAATTGCAGCTGCTCACCCGCGACGGCCGCCACCTGGCAGGCCAGAGCCTGGGCGCCGATCTGCAAGACCGCTTGCTCACCTCGGCCAACGGCTTTGAAACCGGCGCGGGCTACAGCACCCAATACCTCAACGCCGAGACCACCGGCAGCTACCGGGATGTGAATGTGTTTTACGGCGCGCGCGCCGCAGCCCAGGCCATCCAGCAGTTCGACAGCCAGGGCAAAGCCATTGCCCCCCAACTGCAAGGCGCGGTGCTGCAAGGCGGCAGCATCACCACAGGCTGGTCGGGTTTGTCGGCGGGCGACCATTTCAAGCTCAACGGCAAGGCCCTGGGCGCGCTCAGCCCGGCCAACGGCAGCAGCATCCAGGCCAGCGATGTGGCCCGCTGGCTCAATGCCGCGGGTGCCACGGGCATCACCGCCTCGGCCAGCAACGAGATCCGACTGCCTGCACGCCAGTTGCAGCTGCAAGCCTCCTTGCGACTCAACGGCCAGGACATCGCTTACCCCGCAGGCGGCTACACCTCGGTGCAAAACCTGGTGGACGCCATCAACGACCAGCAAGGCAACACGAACGTCACCGCCTACCTGAGCCCTGAGGGCGAGCTGGTGCTGAACAACAGCGCCGGCCATGAGGGCGAAGACATCCAGATCGCAGGCTTGTCCAGCAGCACGCCCAACGCGCTGGGCCTGAGTGGCGGCACATTTGGCGGGCAAGTGCGGATGGCACGGGCCAATGGCGACGACACTGCCATCGAGCTGTCGATCAGCAGCCAGGGCGATCCGGCCACGCTGGCCAAGCTGGGCCTGCGCACCCAGGTGCACATTGAGGGCGAGCTGCCCGACGATGCCCTGGTGTTCGTGACGGGCGCGGGCAGTGCCAAGGTGGCGGCGTCGTACAGCGGCCAACCCAGCGACGCCATCGACCGCCTGCGCGCCAACCCCATGACGCTGGTCTTCACCAGCTCCACCCGCTACCAGCTCAGCGACCAGCGCACGGGCACCGTGCTGGCCGAGCGCGACTTTGACCCCAACAACGCCGATGCCACCATCGCCTACCAGGGCATGAGCATCCGCTTCAGCAAACCGCCGCAAGCAGGCGACAAGTTCAGCATCGACGGCAACCGCGACGGCAGCGGCGACAACCAAACCATGCTGGCCCTGGTGGACCTGGAAAGCCGCAGCGTGGTGGGCAGCAAGACGCTCAACGCCGCCTACATCGACCACGTCAACGACATGGGCAACGTGGCGCGGCAAGCCACCATCGTGCAGTCCTCGCTGAAGGTGGTGCACGACCAGGCCGTCAGCAGCCGCGACCAGGTGTCGGGGGTGAGCCTGGACGAAGAAGCCACCAACCTGATCCGCTTTCAGCAGGCCTACCAGGCCTCGGCCAAGGCGCTGCAGGTGGCCTCCCAACTGTTTGACACCATGCTGCAAATCCGCTGAGCCTGAGGTGATCCCATGAAAATTTCCAACGCCTACCAGTTCAACCGTGCGGTCGACCAAATGACCTCGGTGCAGGAAAAGCTCGCCAAGACGCAAGCCCAGATGGCCGCCGGCAAACAGGTGATGCAGGCCAGCGACGCGCCAGACCGCGCCGCCAGCATCGAGCGCTACAAATCGCTCATCACCCGCCAAGACAGCTACCAAAACACCTTGACCTCGCTCAGCAGCCGCCTACAGACCGAAGACACCGCGCTGTCGGCGGTGGGCAACTTGCTGGTGCGCATGAAAGAACTGAACGTGCAGGCCGCCAACGACACCCTGGGCGCCAGTGACCGCCAGGCCCTGGCCATCGAAATGACCGGGCTGCGCGACCAGATCCTGAGCCTGGCCAACACCCAGGACAGCAGCGGCAACTACATTTTTGGCGGCAGCCGCGTCAGTGCCCCGCCCTTTGCCAGCCTGAACGGCGCGTCGCCCGTCTATGTGGGTGACCAAAGCCGCATGCAGGTGCCGGTGGGCGACCAGCGCAGCGTGCAGCTCAACCGCTCGGGCGCCGAAGTGTTTGCCCGTGTGGTCAGAAACGATGCCGAGGGCACGCCCACCGGGATCGGTTTCTTTCAGGTGCTGGACGACGCCATCGCTGCAGTGAAAGGCTCCAAGCACAGCGGCATGCAGCAAAGCATGGCCGAGTTGGACGATTTGCAAACCAACATCAACCTGAGCCGCTCGCAGATCGGCTCGGACCAGAACATGGTGCAGGCCCAGCAAGACATCGTGGCCGACACCACCTTGACGCTGAAAAACGTGCTCTCGGGCATCGAAGACCTGGACTACGCCAGCGCCGTGGCCAAGCTCAACCAGCAAACACTGGCCTTGCAAGCCGCCCAGGGCAGTTTTGCCAAGGTGTCGCAGCTGAGCCTGTTCAACTACATCAACTGACGGCTCAAGTTCTCCCGACACCCGCCGATTCAGCCCATTGATCCAGCCGTGCCATGACCACCACAGCCACCACCAACACTGCCAGCAGCACCAAAAACTACGGCCAGAGCATTCTGACCTCGCTGAGTGCCGGCTCGGGGGTGGATGTGGCCACGCTGGCGCAAAACCTGGTGGAAGCCGAGAAGGCCCCACAAGCCGACGCCATCAACAGCAAGATCCAGAAGTGCGAGGCACGCATTTCGGGCTATGGCGCGCTGAGCTACATCCTGGGCGATTTGCGCAGCAAATGCGCCGCACTGGACGATCTGGGTGACTTCAACAGCATGAGCACCAGCGTCAGCCAGACCTCGGCCTTCAGCGTCAAAACCAGCGGCAGCGCCAGCAGCGGCAACCACAGCATCAGCGTCAGCCAGCTGGCCCAGGGCCAGCGCAGCATTTCCAGCGCAGGTTTCGCCTCGGCCAGCGCGACGCTGCCTGCCGACCTGACACTGAACATGAACCTGGGCGGCACAGCGCTGAGCACCCTCAGCGTCGCGGCCGGCAGCACCGTCAACCAGATGGTGACCCAGATCAACAGCACCTGGGGCAGCCAGGGCGTGACCGCCCAACTGGTGAACAAGGGCGATGCGGCCACCGACCCCAACGCGCCTTATTACCTTGTCGTGACCGGTCCATCGGGGGCCAGCAACACCTTCAGCCTGAGTGGCCTGGACATGCAGGCGACCCCGATTCAGTCGGCCCAAAACGCCATGCTGACGGTGGACGGCGTGGCCATCCAGCGCACCAGCAACACCATCAGCGATGCACTCGATGGGGTCGAACTCAACCTGACCGGCACCACCACAGGCAGCGCCAGCCTGCAGATGACGCGCGACATCAGCAGCGTGCAGACCAAAATCCAGGATTTGGTGACTGCCTACAACGACGTCATGTCGGTGCTCAGCGCCACCTCCAACCCGGACTCCACACTCGAAACGTATGGCGCTTCTTTGGTGGGCGACTCGACGGTGAGCCTGATCCGCAGCCAGGTGCGCAGCATGTTCTTTGGTGCCAGCAGCTCGCCCGGCACCACCATCAAGACCCTGCGCGACCTGGGCATCAGCGTGGACAATGCCGGCACCATGACGCTGGACCAGCCCAAGCTGACCTCGGCGCTGCAAAACAACTTTGACGATGCGGTCAAAATGCTCAGCGCCAGCCGCACCACCGCCACCACCATCCACTCCTTCGATTCGGGGGTGACGGGCGATGCGGTCAAAAAGCTGACCGACATGCTCGGCCCGACCGGCACCTTGTCCACCCAAAGCGCCAACGCCAAAACCTTGGAAGCCCGCTACAAGGACAACCTGACCCGGCTGGACGACCGCATGAGCAAGCTGCTGGCGCGCTACAACCAGCAGTTCAGCGCCATGGAATCGCTGGTCAGCCAGATCAACAGCCAAAAGTCGAGCCTCAAGAGCACTTTTGACGCCATGACCAAGTCCAGTCAATAAGAGCGCTTAAGCACTCCATTTCACGAGTGGCAAAAATTTGCCGCTCCCGCCCTCAAGTTTCCTGAGCAGCTGCCGATTCCAGCGGTACAGGCGTGTCCGTTTGGACGTCCGCCCGACAGACCTTTGCAAAGGAAACGCCATGACCAGCGATATGAAGATATCCAGCCCGCCGCCCCAGATCGGCCCAGGGCTGTCGGCGCACGCCACTGCGGCGGCCACGCCCGCCGCACAACTCAAAGTCCCCACCAGCAACATTGCCACGGTGGACCCTGAACAAATGCGCCAGCAACTGCAGGCGGCCATCGAACAGCTCAACGCCGAGATGGGCAAGAGCAACCAAAATTTGCGCTTCGCCATGGACAACGTGCTCGACTACCCGGTGGTCACAGTCAAGAACAGCACCACCGGCGATGTGGTGCGTCAGATCCCCAACGAAACCACCATCCGCGTGGCCCACAGCCTGGACATGCTCAAAGGTTTGTTGTTCAACAAACCCATTTGAGATTCACAAAAAACGCTCAAGTTCCGCAGGCAGCAACCGATTCATAAAGCAACAGGGATTGAATTTGAATTTCTGTCAAATCGGGCAGGTTCCACTCCCTTCAAGTTCCTGCCGAACTTTTGAAAATCTCTTCAAGGAGTATGACCATGTCAGTGATTAACACCAACGTCCGGTCTTTGGTTGCCCAACAGGCCTTGACCGTCAACAACCGCAGCCTGAGCCAAACGATGCAGCAGCTGTCCACCGGCAAGCGCATCAACAGCGCTGCCGATGACGCCGCCGGTCTGGCCATCGCCGACAAAATGACCGCGCAAATCCGCGGCCTGAACCAAGCCGTGCGCAACGCCAACGATGCGGTGTCCATGCTGCAAACGGCAGAAGGCGCCACCCAGTCGGTCACCGACATGCTGCAGCGCATGCGTGAATTGGCCGTGCAAGCCGCCAACGGCACCTACAGCTCCGCCGACCTGACCTCGCTGAACACCGAGTACAGCGACCTGGCCACGCAAATCGGCAACATCGCCTCCCAGACCAAATGGAACGGCAAGACGCTGCTCGACGGCACCTACTCCGCCTCAGGCATCGACTTCCAGGTGGGCGTTGCCAGCGGCGACACCATCTCGGTGACGTTCGACGATCTGTCTGCCCTCAGCGGTGCATCGGCCGACATCAGTACCGCCTCGGGTGCCAGCGGTGCACTCACCAGCCTGGACAACGCGATTGCGGCTGTTGACACCTTCCGCTCAGGTCTGGGTGCCAAGGTCAATATGCTGAACTACGCAGCCGACAACCTGACCAGCATCTCGACCAACACGGCCGCTTCGCGCAGCCGAATTCTGGACACCGATTACGGTGCCGCCACCACCGAACTGGCGCGCACGCAGATCATCCAGCAGGCCGCCACAGCCATGTTGGCCCAGGCCAACCAGCAGCCACAGTCTGTGCTGGCCCTGCTCAAGTAAGCGTTCAGGCAAGCCGCTCAAGCCTCCCAAGCCTCCCGCTTGGGAGGCTTTTTCATTTGGGCACAAACATTGCATGTCATGGGCAACCCCAGCCCAGCGGCAACACCTTGCCGCGTATGGAGACGCCATGAATTTGTCCCCCGAATTGCAACTGGCCATGAGCCAGATCAACCGCGCCCTGATCGCTGGCGATGAGCATGCCTTGGTGCAGGCCCTGCAATCGGTCCCTTTGGCCGACATCCTGTCGCAAGACAGCATTGAGAAAGTCCGCGCACGGGGCAAAACCTCGCTGGTGATTTTCTTGTGCACGCTGGCCATGAACAACGATGCAGAACCCGAGCTGGCGGAGCATTGGCTCCACTGCTACCAGTCCATCGTGCAACGGCAGCTGCACCCCAGCCTGCTGTCGCTGCCAGCCAGCCATGTGCTGCGCACCACCGTCATGCTGCTGGCCAAGCAGCTGGCGCCGGCGCAGGTGCCCACACAGCTGAGCGGCAGCAACACCGACTGGGTGCAGGCGCTCGAGCTGGCCGTTGACCACAAGCAGTGGGCCTGGGCCCAATCGTTGCTGGCGCACGCATCGCCTCGCGCACTCAAGCCCGAACAACACCATGCCGTGTGGTTGATGTTCAGCCGGGCACTGGCCACACGGCACAACCTGTTCGTGGACAACTCCGGACAAACCCACGCCGACACCGACTACAACGTGCTGGCCCAGATGTTCGAGCGCTGCGCGCAACACCTGTCGGCACACAAACTGACGACGGCTGCCGTGGCCACGGCTTATCTGCATGCCAAGTGCCTGGAAGCCGCCCACCAGTACGACGCGGCCATCACGGTGCTGCAAGGCATTGGGCGCCGTCACCCCGCCGAATTCCAGTCCAGCATGATCAACCGCGCGCGGTGCGAATGCAAAAATGGCGCCGGTACACAAGCGATCACCACGCTGGACCAGGTGATCGAACACAGCCTGAAAGAGCCCGCTCACCCCATCGACACCACCGCCCTGGAAGGCATCGCACCCGCCGCCAGCAGCCAGCATCGGCGCTTTGATGTGGCCAAAGCGTCGGCCGCTTTGGCAGATCTGGCCACCATCTTCAAGGCCAACGGCGTGCCATTCTTTCTGGTCTCGGGCACCTTGCTGGGCTACGCCAGGGAGGGCCAACTGCTCGCGCACGACAAAGACATCGATGTGGGCGTGTTGGGCTGGGAGCAGCAATACAAGATCGGGCAGGCCTTGCTCAACAGCTCACTGTTTGCGTTGTCAGCCGATTTTCTGAAAGGCGACAAGACTTATTACATCCCCATCAGCCACAACGCCACGGGCATCGTCATTGACTTGTTTGTCTTCCACGAAGATCAGGGGCAGTACATCGCAGGGGTAGACTTCTTTTTTGGCTACCGGCAAACCTTTGCCTTCACCCCTTTTGCACTGAAAGCCACCAAGTTTCTGGGCGTTCCCATGTCGGTGCCCGAAGACACAGAACTGTATTTGCGCGAGAACTTTGGGGATTGGCGCACGCCTGACCCTGGCTACATCTCACACCTGGAAGCCCCCGCCACGATGGATCTCGGCGGGTTCGGTCACATGATGACCGCGCGTTTGCAGCTCATCAACGCGCTCAAGCAAAACAAGCCCCACAAGATCGAACGCATTGTGCAGATCTTGCGGCAGCACCCGCAATCGCCCTGGGCCATGTCGCCTGCACTGCTGCAAGACCTGCACGCTTGGCGCAGCACATCCGCGCCCATGGCAGCACCAAGCCAACCGACCACCGAGGAGATGGCCCATGTCTAACGAAATCGCGGTCATTTTGTTGGCCGGTGGCAGTGGTACCCGACTGGGGGGCGACCAGCCCAAACAGTTTGTGCGCATCGCCGGAAAAACCATTTTGGAGCACAGTCTGGATGTGCTGCGGCAACACCTGCCCGATGTCCGCATCGTGGTCACGGTGCCCTTTGATGTGGTCCGCAAGGTCGAATGGATGTTCAGGCACGACCCGCTTGTGCAAGTCATCGTGGGTGGCATCAATCGGCAATCGTCCACCTTGCGCGGACTCAAGGCCCTGGCCAAAATCGCCCCCCGCAATGTACTGATACACGATGCCGCACGCCCATTTCTGGACGGACGAATCGTGCATGAAGTGGTGGAAGCCCTGGCCGAACACGAAGCAGTGGATGTGGCCATTCCCACCGCCGACACCATCATCACCGAGCGCGATGGCTTCATCGAATCCATCCCCAAGCGCCAGCATCTGCTGCGGGGCCAGACGCCTCAGGCATTTCGCTACCAGGCGCTGATGTCTTGCTACCAGACCTTGGGTGAACACAAGCTGGAGCACTTCACCGACGATTGCGGCATCTTTCTGGCGTGCAATCCGCAAGCACGCATCCGCATCGTTCGTGGCAGCGAAGAAAACATCAAGGTCACTTACCCCATCGACCTGATCCTGGCCGACGAGATGTTCAGACTGCGCTCGCAGTTCAACAGCATCGACAAGCCTGGTTTCAACCTCAAAGGCAAGCGCGTGCTGATTTTTGGCGGCACACGCGGCATCGGCAAAGCCATGGCTGACATTCTTTTGACTGGTGGCGCACAAGTGGTGGTCCGTTCACGTGAAAACGGCTGCGACATCTCCAAGGAAGCTGACATCCAGTCCGCCTTCGAGGACGCCCATCAACAGCTGGGCTGCATCGACGTGGTGGTCAATGCCGCTGGCCTTCTGGTGCAGGGCAAACTGGCCGAGCAAGACAGCCGGAGCCTGGCAGAGCAAGTTCAGATCAATCTGGTGGGGGCCTTGAACATTGCACGCCACGCACACCCTTGGCTCAAGGAGACACAAGGCTCATTGCTGCTCTTTGCTTCGTCCTCTTACACCCGAGGCCGCGCCAATTACGTCACCTACTCTGCCACCAAAGCCGCCATCGTCAACCTGACACAAGGCCTGAGCGAGGAGTGGGCACACGATGGCATTCGGGTGAACTGCATCATTCCGGGTCGTACCGACACCGAAATGCGCGCCAGCAACTTCAAAAACGAAGCGCAAGAAAGCCTCTACAACCCATACCAGATCGCCTTGTCGGCTTCTCGTGTCATTGCCACAGGAGCCAACGGCCACCTGGCACGACCACACTGATGCCAGGGTTAAACTCTTTGGCGGTCAACGAACAGAACGGAAACAGCGATGGCGAACAAGATACCGGAAGCTTTAGCCCAGGCGAACGCGCTCAAAAAGTTGGGGCATGAATTCACCCAGCAATCGGGTACCGAGCAGTCGTTGAACAAAGCCTTGCTCGACATCGCACAGACCCTGTTGCCGCAATATGGCAACCACTGGAACATCCACAACCTGGTGACGCTCAAGCGCCAGTCGCTGAGCCGGATCATTTACTACAACACGCTGTACCAGAAAATCATCGACGTGCCCGGCGTCATTTGCGAATTTGGCGTGCAATGGGGCGCCACGCTGGTGCAACTGATCAACCTGCGCGGCATGTACGAGCCCTTCAACTTCAGCCGAAAAATCATCGGCTTTGACACCTTTGAAGGCTTTCCCAGCGTCGATCAAAAAGACGGCGGCTTCTCCAGCGTTGGCGACTACGCCACCCCCGCAGGTTACGAAGAAACACTGGACGATATCCTGAGCATCCATGAATCGTTCTCGCCGGTGCCGCACGTCAAGAAGTTTGAATTGGTCAAGGGCGACGCCTGCGCCACGGTGCCGACCTGGCTTGAACAGAACCCCCACGCCATCGTGTCGATGGCTATTTTTGACATGGACGTCTACAAGCCCACGAAAGACGTGCTGCAAAGCATCCTGCCTCGACTGACCAAAGGCAGTCTGCTGGTTTTTGACGAACTGAACTGCCAGCACTTTCCCGGCGAAACAGCCGCCGTCCACGAGGTGCTGGGCCTGAACAACATTTCCCTCAAACGTTCGCCCCACCAGCCTTATTGTGCGTGGGCCGTGTTTGGCGAGTGAGCGACTGATCCTGGATAAAACTTATGGTTGACGTGACCCCTGCGACAGACATTTACAACGAAGACGTTCTTCGAAGCGTGCCTGCACACGCCCAAAAAATACTGGAGGTAGGCACGGGCAGTGGAACCCTCGCCCGTGAAATCAGGAAAAAAATCCCGCATGTGGCGTACGTCGGCGTAGAAATTTCCGAGGAATATGCTGAGCGCGGACAAGCCTATTGCGACAGGATGTATGTCGAAAATTTCGAGTCTGCTTCTGGGGAATTGCTGCGTGAACTGCAGAACGTGGATGTTCTGATCTTCGCCGATGTGTTAGAGCACTTTGTCAACCCATGGGCTGTGCTCAAGCGTGTACACGGTTGGATGCGACCGGGGTCGCAAATCATCGCTTGTATCCCCAATGTCCAGCACTGGAGCGTTCAATACAGGATTTTGATGGGCGATTTCCGCTATGCAGACACCGGTTTGCTGGACCGCACACATCTGAGATTTTTCACGCGCCAAACCATGGTGGAGCTGTTTGAATCCACAGGCTATGTTGTTGAGTCCGTTGCACCCAGGATCTTTGACTTCCCTGGTCAAGCCGCCATGCTGCAACACATCTCAACGACAGCGCAATTGCATGGGCTGGACCCACAACCATGCGTTCAAGATGCTGCTGCCTTTCAGTTTGTCATCACGGCCTGTGTGAGGTAGGCACGCAAAGGTTGGCCCCCTGCTCGCCGCAGGGTGGACCCAGATGCATGACTGCCGTTAAATGTTTGTTTTGTAGACCACACCAGCTTGTGGGGACACATTCAGGCATTTCAGTATATTCATACCCTTCTCATAGGAAAAAGCCTTGTCAGAAGTCGGCTGAAAGAATTCGACGTAGTTCAGACTTTTCTTGCCGTACACAAAACCACCCACCAAAGGGGAGTTGATGGCGTACATGGTCGGAAGCAAGGCCATCATCGACGAGGCAGGCACGCCAATCAGGTGCTCCTCCAAATCGCCGTTTTGCTGCTGGTCTTGCGGATAGAACCACAATGGTGTGCTGACAAACAGAAATGCATCTTCGCCCATATTGGTCAGCAATGTCCTCAACAGCCATTTCGCAGTTTCTGCATTGAGGTGCTCAATCACATCGAGTAAGCAGATGATCTTGTATTTGGAAATGACCTCAGAGGGCAGCTCTTGGGCAAACCCATGCCAGATATTTCTGTATATTTTTTTCTCGAACAACTCTTGGTTCAGGCAGTTGGCTTCCCATCCGTCAATGCCGTCCACTTGCCAGTGGCTTGTTTCGGCATTCAACTTCACCAAGCGGCCCAGCCCACCCGTGCCGAACCCAATGTCCAACACATCAACAGAATCAGCGTTGTTGGCCAGAATGTGAAACACCATGCCCTTGGGTGATGCCGAATCCCCCATCGGAACACCGTCCAGCGCTTTCAGCTCGGTCAAAGCCGCGTAGTTCTCCACAATCTTTTTCATACTCGATCCCTCGGCTTATTCAAACACAGTCATATCAAGGCATTGGTTTGTGGTGAAGCGTCTCGCACCCCACCTAAAACACACACTTCAGGCTTGTGCATCAACGGCTACGTCACCTTTGAGTTGTTCGCGCAATTGCGCGAGCACATCCATACCGCTGGCATGCCAGACCTCATCACGCAGCTTCTGGTAGGCATCCAGGTACAGCGGCTCCTGCATGTGGGCGTAGGCAAATTTCAAGGCATTGGCTTGTACCGCTTGAGGCATGAAGCCGTTCAGCGGGGTTACCGAAGCGGGCATGGCGTACATGTTGACGGCCTTGGAGCGAAGGTCTTGCGTGGCCAGCACCAGGTTGACCAGCCGCTCCTGCACAAAAATCTTCTGTGGCAACAGTTGCTCGCTGTAACGGGTGGTGGAATGCAACAAGTTCGCCAAATGCCCTTGGCCCGACTCGGCTGCATTGAACAGTTTTTCGCCCAGCTCCAGCCAGCGCAACCAGAATTTCTTCTTGGCAATGAAGTAGTTGCAAAAGGCGGTGTTGTCTGAATGCATCACGTGGCTGGCCACATCCAGTCTCAGCTCCGCATGGTCAGAGAACGCTTGCATACACTCCAACAAGCCAGGGTGAAAGAATTCGCCCTGTTGGAACGGGTTGATGAAGAAGCTGCACAGGTCCCAAAATGGGCTGAAGATCAGCACATCGTTGTGGGCACCGTGCTGGTGTGCGAAATCTCTGATCTTTTCGTAATCCAGGCTGGTTTTGTAGGCGAAGCGGGGCGAGAAAAAGCCATAGAAAACATCGTCTTCCAGGGTATGGCCCAGCAAGTAATTGCGGATGGGCCAGTATTCGCGCCAATCCGGGCGAGCGTTGGCCCGGTTGTCGAGTGCGATGAACTGCGCCGGCACCTGTTGACTGGTTTCTTCCGAATAACCGATGTGATGCAGGAGAACCCGCGTCTGCCCTTTCGCAGGCACAGCCGGACAGGCAGACAGCTCTGGCAGCAGCACATTGCCCATGACCTGCTCCAGTGCGGGCTGCGGATTGAATCGGGCATCCCATTGGTAGTGGGCGGTGATCGCGCCGGCTTTTTTCTTGAGGTACACCTCCAGCACCTTGTCTTCGTAGTCTTGCTGGGTGGTGACAGCGGTTTGCGGCGCTTGCACCGCCTGCAACAGACTCAAACCCATGCGAGACACCATGGTGCGACCATACCGGGTCACCAGGGTCAGGCCTGCGGCAATCACATCGTTGCTGGTCGAACCACAGTTGTAGGGGTAGGTATCCAGGTAGACATCTGCTAATTTCAGGCGGCTGCAAAAGTCACCATGCGCCACGCGCGGCATGAAAATCAGGCGCTCCGTGGCCACCCCGGCCTCCAGCGCAGCGTGTCGCAGATTGCGGGTACCGACCTCGTTGTCGTCGATGAGCCAGAGCACGGCCTCCGGCATGCGCTTGAGCAGGCGCAGCCACCCCGCAAAGACTTCCGGCGTGATCTTGTAGCTGTTGCCAAAACTGGCCATGACAAAAGCCTGTTCGGGCAATTGCACACTGGCGCGCGTAGCGCTTCGGCCCGGCTCGATGTAAGAAACCATGGGCAGGAACGCCCCCTCCACATAGGCCGGCTTCTCGCTGAAATGCAGCGCCAATTCTGGCGGCAATACGTGGCGATCGGCGATGACGAAATCAAACCAGGGCATGCCGGTGGGGCCAATGAAGCCCAGATACGTGCCCTGCCGGGGCGCCGGATGCAAGGCAAAAATGCCGGGGCGTGCACCTGCGCTGAGGCCATGCAGGTCGATGAGGATGTCGATCTCGTCGGACAGCATCAGTTCGGCCGCTTGCCGGTCGGACAAACCGGCAATCGAGCGAAAGTGCTGAAACAGGCCCTTGAACTTCTGGCGCAGCGGCGTCGCCTCTTCGCGGCTGTAGTCGTACGCGTACAGCTCGTACTGGTCGCTGGCATGCCCCTCCAAGAAAGGCGGCAGCAAAAAGCCCACCGCATGCTCGCGAAAATCTGCGGACACATAGCCGATGCGGATCCGTTCGTGCTGCCAGCGGGCGTTTTGGCACAGCCGTTCTTCTTTGTGGCCGTAGGTGCGAGCGACAAAGGCCTGCGACACCGCCAACTGTTCCGCAGGTTCTTCCGTCAGGGCCAGCATGGCCAGCGGTGAGGTGTAGCGGCGCATTTCTGCCAGGCTGACCCCCGGCAAAGGTTTGTAAACCGGCCACTGACACGCTTTTTGCCGGATGTGGACCCAGTGCTGTATGACCCCGGCTTGCTTGGGGTCGATCAGCAGGCTTTGCTCCAGGGCCTCTTCGGCCTGCGCATAGTTCTTGAGCTGCTCTTGCACCCGACCAATGTGGTTCAGGGCCATGGTCAAGAACTCGGCCGGCGGCGGCTGGCCCAAGAAACGTCTGGCCACCACCAACAACCAGGCACTGAGTGCTTCGTTGGTGTTGCCCAATTTCTCACGCAGCAAACCCAAGTTGATGGCTGCCTGCGCAAAATCAGGTTTGAGTGCCAGACAAGCTTCGTAAGCTTCTTGAGCTTCCTGCGTCCGGCCCAGCGTCTGGAGCAAACCCGCGTAGTTGAAGAGACTGAAATGCTTGTCGGGCAAGGGCGCCTGGTTGATCCACAGCGCGCACAGGTTGGCTGCAGCGCGCACCTCGCCCATGCCTTCCAGGCTTTGGACATGCCGCATCAGGTCAAGTTGTGAAAAACGCCCTTCACGGATGTCTTGCTCCAACTGTCCTGGCGTCTCCGATGGCTGAGTGCTGGGGTCTTCGGTGTGAAGTTGGTGTGCTGTGGTCATGGCATGAAACAGATGTGGTTGGACCGTAAAAGCACTTTCCATGCCATAAAAAAATGGCGCCTGAACGGCAACAAACTGCCACACCGCTTGCCGCTTTGGGCGCGCAAGGCAAGGGAAAGAAAACTATTTACTGCTTAGTTAAAACGAATCACGCGTTGGCAGAAATTTTGCTGATGCCGGACTCAACTTCTCGGCCAACGAACCGATTCCAAGACGAGGCCACAGCTTCAAGCCGTGCCAAAACAACAACTTGATGTCGCAGCCATCGGTTCAAAGGACAAAACATGTCATTGATCAGCTCTATCTCCGCCAGCCAGATCTCGTATCTGTCCACCACACAGATCCGGAATTTGTCGACCGCCGACATCCGACTGCTGTCGACGGCGCAAATTGCACAAATGACAAGCGCGCAGGTGGGCGCGATTGAGAGCCGTGACCTGCTTATCCTCAGCAGCAACCAGATCAGCGCCTTTGACGCATCCAACTTCTCGGATGGCATGCTGGTGTACAACAAAATGTCGCTGATTTCGGCCTCTCAGGTTGGCGGCCTCACCACAGCGCAGATCAACGCCTTCACCTCGGCCCACCTGCAGTACCTGGACACCGGCGACATCGTCAAGCTGTCGAGTGACCAACTCAACAGCTTCAAAACCGACGTCATTGCCACGCTGAGCACCAAACAAGTCCAGGCGCTGACCACCCTGCAGCTGACCGGCTTGAGCACAGACCAGTTCGCCAGCTTCTCGACGAACAGCCTGCAAGCCCTCACCACCGCTCAGATTCGTGTCTTGAGTTCGGACCAACTCAACAGCCTCAGCACCACCCAGATCAGCAAACTGGAAACCCGCGATGTGGCCGCACTGACCTCGGCGCAGGCCGCTACATTGACCACCACCACCTTGTTGGCAATGGACACGGCCCAAACCAGTGCTTTGTCCAGTGCGGCCCTGAACGCCCTGACCAGCGAATTGCTCACCTCGCTGGGCACCGAGACGATCCAAGCCCTCACAACGAACCAAATTTCCAAACTCTCCACACTTCAAACTTCGCTGCTCTCCACAGACCAGATCCAGGCACTGAGCACGGGTCAGATCATCGCTTTCGGCACACGACAAATCGTGGCACTGACGTCGGATCAGCTCAATACCCTGGAAAGCAGGGACTTACAGATCCTCAGCAGCAGCCAGATCAAGAGCTTGACCTCAGCGCAACTGAGCACCATCGACACCGCGCAACTGAACCTGCTGACCAGCAGCCAATTCCAGTCACTGGGCACCCAACAAATCAGCAGCTTCACCTCCGACCAAATCAACAGTTTGGAAAGCGATGACCTGCAGGCTTTGACCACCGGCCAGGTCCGCGCGCTGACCACAGCACAACTGAGTGCGCTCAGCACCACGCAAGCGGCCCTGCTCGAAACGCGCGATGTCGCCGCGCTGGGTTCTGCCCAGGCCGCCGCGCTGTCGACAGACGCCATCATCGCCTTGACCACCGCGCAGGTGGGTGCATTGACCACCGCCGCACTGAACGCGCTGACCAGCGACCAGGTGATGAGCATCACCACGGACAACGTGGCCGCGCTCTCCACCCTGCAACTGAGCAAGCTCAACACACCACAACTGGCCCTGCTCACGACCGACCAGGTCATGGCACTGTCCACCGGCCAGATGCAAGCGCTGACCACCGCACAAGTGGCCGCCTTCACTTCTGACCAGCTCAACAACCTGGAAAGCCGCGATCTTCAAAGTTTAACCAGCAACCAGATCCGCGCTTTGACCACAGCGCAGCTGTCGGCCATGACGACGGACTTGCTGAACTTCCTGTCGACCACGCAAATCCAGCAAATTCAGAGCGCACAAATCCAGGCACTGACGTCGGACCAACTCAACAGCATGGCCAGCAACAATTTGCAGGCCTTGACCACCGCACAAATCAAAGCCCTCACCACCAATCAGTTCAGCAAGCTGGCCAGCGAGCAAGTGGCCTTGCTGGAAACCCGTGACGTGGCTGTGATGGGGACAGCCCAAGCCGCTGTCTTGAGCGCTGAAGCCATTGCCGGGTTCACCACCGACCAAATCAAAGCACTGGCCAGCGCTGTGTTGAACGCTTTGACCAGTGGCCAAGTGGCCGCCATGGAAACCGATGACCTGGCAGCTTTGACCACCGCGCAAGTGAGCAAACTCAGTACACGGCAACTGGCTCGGCTGAGCACCGACCAGGTCCAAGCCCTGACCACCGCCCAGGTACAGGCACTGACCACGGCGCTGGTGGCTGCACTCACCACCGATCAGCTCAACAACTTGACCAGCGATGCTTTGCAGGGCTTGACCACGGCACAAGTGCGGAGTTTGACCACAGACCAAGTGAGCGCCCTGAGCAGCACCCAAGTGGCGCTGATGGAAAGCCGTGACATCGGCGCGCTGTCGGCAGACCAGGCCAAGGTGCTGAGCACCGACGCCATCAACCAGCTAACTTCCAGCCAGGCTGCGGCATTGACGACGGCTGCGCTCAACGCGCTGACCAGTGACCAGCTGTCTGTACTCACTTCGGATTCGATCTCTGCGCTCACCACACTGCAGATCAACAAGCTGAGCACTGCACAGCTCACCCTGCTGAGCACCGACCAGGTCACCGCTCTGGGTACGGCCCAAACCCAGGCCCTGGGCACCGGGCAAATCACTGCACTGACCTCAGGGCAGCTCAATGCCCTGGTGAGTGACGACCTCAAAGCGCTCACCACCGCCCAGATCCGTGCCCTGACCACAGCACAAATCAGCCAGCTGAGCAGTGACCAGACCTCGCTGCTCGGAACCCAACAGATCGCGGCCATGGGCTCGGCGCAAACGGCGGCCTTGTCCACCGATGCGATTGCCCAATTGAGCACCGACCAGGTCAAGGCTTTGACCACTGCCGCCCTGAACACATTGACAAGCAGCCAGATCGTCGCGCTTGAAACTGCGGACATCGAAGCCCTGACCACTGCCCAAATCGCCAAGCTCTCGACCACGCAGCTGGCGCAGCTGAGCAGTGACCAGGTGATCAGCCTGACCACCGCACAGATCGAAGCGATGGGCACCGCACAGGTGACTGCCCTGACGTCTGACCAGCTCAACAGCCTGGAGAGCAACGACCTGCAGGCCTTGACCACCGCGCAAATCAAAGCCCTGACCACTGCCCAAATCAGCAAGCTCAGCAGCGACCAGCTCTCGCTGATCGAGACGCGCGACATTGCCACCCTGACATCGGCGCAAGCCGCTGCCATCTCGGCTGGTGCCATCGCCGAACTGACCACAGCACAGGCCACCGCCTTGAGTACCGCAGCGCTGAACGGTTTGACCAGTGCGCAACTCGCCGCCGTGGAAACAGCGGATCTGGCCGCGCTGACCACGGCACAAATCAGCAAGCTGTCGACCCAGCAACTCAACCGTCTGAGCACCGACCAGATTGCGGGTCTGGGCACCGCCCAATTTACCGCAATGAGCACCACCCAGTTGGCAGCACTGAGCAGTGACCAACTCAACAGCATGGAAAGTGCTGACCTGCAAACCCTGAGTTCGACACAGGTGCGCGGTCTGACCACCACACAAGTGGGTCAGCTGAGCACCGACCAGCTGGGCCTGTTGAGCACCGGTCAAATCACCGCGCTGACCAGCCGCCAAATCGGTGCGCTGACCAGCGAGCAGCTCAATGGCTTGTCCAGTGACAACCTGCAATCGCTCTCGTCTGAGCAAATTCGCGCCTTGACGACGGCGCAGCTGTCTAGCGTCAGCACCGACCAGCTGATCCAGCTGACCACAGGCCAGATTCAGGCGATGAGCACTGTCCAGGTCAACGCCTTGACCTCTGACCAGCTCAACAGCCTCACCAGCGATGGTGTCCAGGCCCTGACCACCGCCCAGGTGCGCGCCCTGAACAGCGCACAAATCAGCAAGCTCAACAGCACCCAAGTGGCGCTGATGGAAACCCGTGATGTGGCCGCACTGTCGTCCAGCCAAGCCCAGCTGCTGAGCACCGACGCCATCGCTGCGCTCACCACCGACCAGATCCAGGCCCTGAGTACCGCCGCACTCAACGCGCTGGGCAGCGATCAAATCAGCGCGCTGGAAGTCGACGACGTGGCCCGCCTGAGCACCGCCCAAGTGAACAAGCTCAGCACGGCGCAATTGGTGCTGCTGAGTACCGACCAGGTGGCCGGCATGACCACCGCCCAGGTGCAAGCGCTGAGCACCGCACAAGCGGCCTCTTTGACTTCCGGTCAGCTCAACAACATGACCAGCGACCAACTGGTGTCGTTGACCACCGCACAAGTGCGCGCCCTGACCACGGGCCAGATCAGCGCCTTGAGTGCTACCCAGGTCTCCGTCCTGGCCACCGACGATGTGGCCGCACTGAGCTCCGCTCAGGCCGCCAAGCTGTCGACCGAAGCGGTTGCCGCGCTCACTACAGACCAGATCAAGGCTTTGTCCAGCGCCGCGCTCAACGCCTTGACATCGGGCCAGCTGGCAGCCCTGGAGCTGGAAGATGTGGCTGAGTTGACCACAGCGCAGATCCGCAGCCTGGACACACAACAGTTGACGCAGCTGAACACCGACCAAATCATCTCGCTGACCACCAAGCAGGTGCAAGCCTTGTCGACCAAGCAAGTGGCATCTCTGAGCTCTGACCAGATCAATTTCATGGCAGCAGAAGACCTGCAGGCCCTGACCACGGCCCAGATCCGGGCGCTGGTGACCGATCTGATCAGCAGCATCAGCACCGACCAGATCAGCCAACTCACCACGGGACAACTGGCCGCGCTGACCAGCGATCAGACCTCCGCGCTCAGCTCGGACCAGATCGCACAGCTGACCAGCGACCAACTGACTGCTCTGCCATTCGAATCTTGATTGATCCCCGACACCATGAACCCCACGCTGCCATTGCAGCGTGGCTTTGCGTAGACTCGGGGCATTAAGAACCACACAAGGCGGGAGCAATTTTGGGCCATCTCTGCTTGGGCATTTGCACGATCCAGCGCGACCGAGGCCGCTGGCTGCCCGAATGGGTCGCTTTTCACCACGCGGCAGGCATCAGAAAGTTCTACATTTTTCTGCACCGCTGCACCGACGACTCTGAAGCCGTGGTGCGGCGCTTGCAGGAACGGTTCGACATCCAGTGCTTCGTCATGGGTGCCGATGTGGAGCGGCCCCAACTGGCGGCCTACCAATACGCCTACCAGCATTTCAACCACGAAGTCGACTGGATGGCCTTCATCGATGGCGATGAATTTCTGTTTGCCCCCAACGGCGACAGCCTGCCCAGCGTCATGCAGCACTACCAATACCAGAAGCTTTCTTGCCTGGGGGTGTGGTGGGTCTGTTATGGCAGCAGCGGCCACGTGCGTGAACCAGAGGGCCTGATCATCGAGAACTACCAGATGCGTCCCCCCCTGACGCATCTCACCAACCGCCACTTCAAATGCCTGGTGCGCGGGCACCAGGGCGACGCCGTCTCGGTCGGCGCAAACGCCCACAGTTTCAGCACCCGCCACGGCACGGTAGACGAGCACCTTCGCCCCTTGCACGGGGGCTATATGCCCGACACAGAACCCACCTACGATCGGCTGCGCATCAACCACTATGTCTGCCAGAGTTTTGAGTTTTTCAAAACGTTCAAGCAAAACAGTGGCATGGCCGACACGGGCGCACAGGCCATGCGCTCCGACGACATCTGGCACCGCGACAACATCAACGACGTGCACGACCCGGCCGCCTTGCAGCTGCTGGGGCAAGTGAAGCAGCTGCTGCACGGTTTCTAAACGTCTCTCTGCCCGCATCGGCTCGGTCGCAGCGCAGCGGCAAAAAAGAGTTGGCATCGGTTTTGCTTTAAGGGTTGCATCCGGCAATGACGCCGGCAATTTGACACCCTGTTACGCAAACCGAGGACCTTTCACCATGAGCCAACTCCAACTGGTCGAACTGATGCAGCAAGCCTTGCCCGATGTGGCCAGCCGGCTGCCCAAGGACAGCGGCAAGTATTCGCCGGCAGACATCCGCATCGGCATCCAGAACCTGGTGGCCCAGGGCGAAATGCCGCTGGCCCAGGCCCTGGTGGACGCCGGCCTGAGCCTGCACCCTGACAGCGAAGACATGCTGGCCATGGGCGGTTTGATGGCTCTGACGCAACAAGACTGGGGCGATGCCATCGTGCTGCTGGAGCAGCTGCTGCAAACGCAAGGCAGCCAGGCCCCGGCCATGACCTACCAGATGCTGGTGCGCGCCCTGCGCTGCAACCTGGAACCCGCCCGCGCCCAGCGCGTGCTGACCCAGGGCCTGCAAGCCTGGCCCCAAGACGCCAGCCTGCTGAGCGAGCAAGACGATTTTCTGGGTGGTCCGGCCGTCATGCCGACACCCCGCATGAGCAACTGACAGCGGCCACGGTTTGCCGCTGCGGCAAACCCCGTTCGCCTCACAGGCACTGTCCAGCAGCCAAGCTTTTGGCTGCGATAGCAAAGGAACCCTTCCATGTCCGTCATCAACACCAACATCAAGGCGCTGTACACCCAAAACGCATTGCTGCGCTCCGAGCGCGCCCAGTCCGAGGCCATGCAGCAGCTGGCCACCGGCAAGCGCATCAACTCGGCCCGCGACGACGCGGCTGGGTTGGCCATCTCGCAGCGCATGACGCAGCAGATTCGCAGCCTGAACATGGCCGTGAAAAACGCGGGTGACGCGATTTCCCTGATTCAGACAGCGGAAGGGGCCACCGCCAGCATCACAGACATGCTCCAGCGGATGCGCGAACTGGCAGTGCAAGCGGCCAACGCCACCAACGCCAGTGACCAGCGCGGCTACCTCGACTTGGAGTTTCAGCAGCTCAAGCAGCAGATTCAGTCCATTTCAGAGCAGACGCAGTGGAACGGTTTTTCCATCCTGAACGGCACGGCGGGTGCGGCGGTGGGCGAGCGTCCTGTGTACAAAGTCACGTCAGAGGCAAAGTTCACTTCCGACGTTGTCTATTCGGCCGCCGTGAGCAGCCAAGACAATACCGGCACGCTCACATTCACCGGCCCCCTCGCCAAAGCTGGCAGCTTGAACATTGAAGTCAATGCCGCAGATGAAGCCACCGCCACGTTGACCTTGCCGGATGGCACCACCCACACGCTGACCGGCACATCGGATGGCAATGACAAAATCGTCTTCAGCAACACCATCCTGACCGATGGCGAAGGCGATTTCGTGATCAGCTCGGGCGGTGCCAACCCCGAGGCGTTCACCAGCCAATCGCTGACGCTCAACCTGGGACTGACGCCGTCTGCGCAGCCCACGGTCATGGCCAATGACACCATCATCAATGGCGTCACCATCCCCATGACCACCGGCACCGTGGACCAGCTCTCCACCAGCTCGCTGTCGGCCAGCACGATTGCCAAGGTTTCGGCCATCAACCAGATGTCGTCTGAAACCGGTGTGGTCGCCAGCGTCAACCCCACCACCATGTCGGGAGCAGCCATGAGCGGCTCCAGCGTGGTCAAGGGCACCGTGACCATTAACGGCTACACCACAGCCCTGTTCAGCTCGAGCCAGAACAACCTGCGCGAAAGCCGCACCACGGTGGTGGATGCCATCAACGCCATCAGCGCACAGACCGGCGTGGTGGCCATCAACAGCGACACCGACGCCCGTGGCATCAGCTTGGTGGCGGCCGATGGCCGCAACATTGATGTGTCGTTCAACACCGCCGACACCGCTGCCGATTTCTCTGCCCGAACGGGTCTGAAACAAGGTCTGCAAACCGGTTCCTATTCGCTGGAAAGCGCGGTGGAAGGCCCGATCGTGGTGACCAGCTCGGGCGTCTGGCAAAACGCCGGTCTGCCGCCCGGCAACTACTCGGACAACACCTCCACGTTCACCTCTGCACCACGCCCAGTGGTGGAGGTCCCCGGTCCTGGCCAAGATCCCGCAATTGAGTCTTTGGGCGACGGCGATCTGGTCATCAACGGTTTTTCCATCCGTGGTGCCGTGGCCAGCGACGACACGCGCAGCTTCGACGGCGCCGTGACCAGCTCGCGTGCTGGCAGCGCAATTGCCATCGCGGCGGCCATCAATGCCCGCAGCGCCGACACAGGGGTGACGGCTGTGGCCAGCCCGGCCGTGACCGAGGCCAGCACAGGCCCCACCACCGGCGACACGGCCACGCCGGCCTATCTGTTCCTCAACGGGGTGGCCGTCCAGGTCAACCTCACGGCAGACGAGACCTCCACCGACCGTCTCAACAACATCATTTCTGCGGTCAACCACCAGCGGGGCATGCATGGCGTCGTGGCCAGTGCCACGTCCGATGGCCGCCTGCATCTGGAAACCAGCGATGGTCGCAACCTTTCCGTGTGGTACGACAGCGTCGCGATCAGCAACCCGAGCGAATTGGGCCTGACGGACACCGCCGCCAGTGGCGTCGACAACGCCACATCGGCCAGCACCGCGGTCAATACGGTGTATGGCACGGTCAACCTCAAGTCCGACAAACCGATTGCGCTGACCCCCGGCAACAACGGCTTCACCTCCGAAGGCGACTTCACCAGCCTGGGCTTCCAAGAGGGCACCTTTGGTGGCGAAGTCAGCGACGCCAACAGCAAACTGACCCCACCGCGCACCGGCCGCCTGAGCTTCCATGTCGGCCCGGGCGCCTCGCAAGTGATCAGCATCGACCTGGCCGACTACGGCAGCAAAGGCCCGATCACCAGCGAGATCACTGGCGACGTCGACGTGGCCGATCCGGCCAAACGGATCAACCGCATCGACACAGCAGACGGCGCCTCGGGCATGCTGGGCAAGCTCGACACGGTGCTCGACCGCGTCAACTCGAACCGCGCCACCATGGGTGCGATCATGAACCGACTGGACTACGTGATCGACAACCTGTCCAACGTGTCAACCAACACCGAAGCCTCGCGCAGCCAGATCGAAGACGCCGATTACGCCAAAGCGTCGACGGCACTGGCCAAGACACAAATCATGCAGCAGGCCGCCACCGCGGTGTTGGCACAAGCCAACCAGTCCTTGCAAGGCGTGCTCAAGCTGCTGCAATAAGGCGCCTTGCCATGAGCCACAGCGCGATGCACTCCGACATGCGCGGCCCCAACTGCTGGCAATGCCGCTTTTTTGCGGTCAGTTGGGACCCGCGTTTGCCTTACGCCTGTCGCTCCATGGGTTTCAAAACCAAGGTGCTGCCGGCCATCGAGGTGTTGCGCACCGACGGTTTGCCATGCCAAAGTTTCACGCCGCGTGCGCCCGCAGCCGCAGCAGCCCCCCAGGCACCAGCAGCGTTGGAGCCGGGTCGCAAGAACGAGGCATCGACACGGAGCATGTCCACGCGGCTTTGGCAGGCTTGACGCAGGTCAAGCTGCAAACAAAATCGGGCACCGACATCAAAATTTGAATTCAAGGCCTCAAGTTCCACCGCGCGGTGTCGATTCCACAGACAGCGACCATTGGAAAACCTCCATCGCTGCGAAAGCCCTCGCGCCCTCAATGCGCTGCCGCTTTCGCGACGCAAGGCGGTTTGGCGCTCGGGCCCGAGGCCTGGGCCACATCCAGGTCCTCCACCAACGCTGCGGGGCAAACATGTCATTTATCGGTTCCATCACTGCCAATCAGGTCGCCTATCTGAGCACTGCCCAGATTGCCAGTCTCAAACCGACCGATATGAAGCAGCTGACCACGGCGCAAATCAGCAGCCTGAGCAGCGCCCAGATCAAAGCCATCGAGTCCACTGACTTTTTGGCCCTGAGTGGGCAACAGATTGCCGCCTTCAACACCACCAATTTGGCTGCAGGCCTGTATGACAAGCCCTCGGTCATGGCTGCCAACCAAATCAAGTCGCTCACCACGGGACAACTGAGCAGCTTGACGACCGCCAGCGTTGAATACTTCAGCAGTAAAACCATTCAGGCACTCAGTGCCAACCAACTCAACAGCCTGTCTTCGGCCTTCCTGGCGAAGCTCGACTCCAAGCAAATCCAGTCCTTGAGCGCCAACCAGCTCTCGGGCTTGAGCACGGCCCAGTTCTCCAATCTGACCACCAGCCAGATCCAGTACCTGACCAGCAAGCAAATCCAGGCCCTGACCGCCAACCAGCTCAACAGCTTGTCGTCCGACAAGATCGCCAGCATCGAAACCAGCGATCTGCGGGCCTTGACAGCAGCGCAACTGGGCAAGCTGTCGACCGGAACCATCCAGGCCTTGAGCACCACGCAAATGTCTGGCTTGTCCGCCTCACAGTTGGGACTGCTCACCGGTAGCCAACTGGCCACCATCGAGACCCGAGACCTGGCCCAGCTGAGCACCGCACAGCTGGCAGGCGTGAGCGGGAAACTGATCGGCAGTCTGAGTACGGGGCAAATCGCCAGCCTGAGCAGTGACCAGCTCAAAAGCCTGAACAAGGTACAAATGCAGAACCTCAGCACTGCACAGCTGAGCAAAATGGGAACGGGCCAAATACAAGCCTTGAGCAGTGCACAGGTGGCGTGGCTGTCGGCACAGCAACTCAATGGGCTGGGCTCGGGTCAGATTCAGGCCATCGACAGCAGCGACCTGGGCGCACTGACAGCCAACCAAGCCAAGGGCCTGAGCACGGCGGTGCTGGCGGCCATCAGCAGTGGCCAGATCGCCGCCCTGGGCGGTACCCAGCTGGCCCAGCTGTCGGGGGCGCAATTGCAAGCCATTGCCACCGGGGCGATCGCCAAAATGGGGACCGACCAAATCGCTGCGCTCAAAGCCACGCAAGTGGGTTCGCTCAGCAGCGCGCAAATCAAGGTCTTGACCAGCACCCAGGTGCAGGCTTTGAGTGCGGCACAGTTGTCTGGCCTGGGCACCGCCGCCGTCAGTGCCATGGGCACAGGGCAAGTGCAGGCCCTCACCTCGGTCCAAGTCCAAAAGCTGAGCGCCACCTTGCTCAACGCCCTGAGCAGCGACAACTTCGCCAGCCTGGACAGCGAGGACATTGCCACCCTGAGCGACAAACAGATGCTCGGCCTGTCGACCGCCAACATCCAGGCCCTGACCACCGCCCAAGTCAAAGCCCTGGACCTCAAAGCACTGGGAGTGATGTCTTACCAGCAAATCCAGGCGCTGGAAACCAAGGACCTGGCCGCCATGGGCACAGCGCAGATCGGTGGTTTCAAAGCCAGCCAGATTGCCGGACTGGGCACCGCCCAAGTCAAGGCATTGAGCAGCACCCAGGTCCAAAGCCTGAACAAGACACAGGTGCAGATCCTGAGCACAGCGCAGCTGGACCAATTGGGAACGGGCCAAATGCAAGCCCTGAGCAGCGCGCAGATCTCGTGGCTGTCAGCGCAGCAACTCAACGGGTTGGACTCGGGACAAATCCAGGCCATCGACAGCAGCGACCTGAGCGCACTGACGGCCAACCAGGTCAAGGGCTTGGGCAGCGCAGTGCTGGCAGCCATCACCACGGCCCAGATCGCTGCAGTGGACAGCCCGCTGCTGGCCCAACTGTCGGCGGCCCAGTTGCAAGCCATCAGCACCGGGGCCATTGCCAAAATGGGAACCGACCAAATCGCGGCACTCAAAGCCACGCAGGTGGGCTCGCTCAGCAGCGCACAAATCAAGGCCTTGACGAGTACCCAGGTGCAAGCCTTGAGTGTGACGCAGTTGGGTGGCCTGGGCACCGCCGCCGTCAGTGCCATGGGGACCGATCAGGTGCAAGCCCTGACCACCGCACAGATCCGGGGCTTGAGTGCCTCCTTGCTGAATGCCCTGAGCAGCGACAACTTCGCCAGCCTGGGCACCGACGACATTGCCGCACTGACCGATCAGCAGGTGACCGGCTTGTCGACCGCCAACATCCAGGCCCTGACCACCGCGCAGGTCAAGGCCCTCGGCGCAGATGCGGTGGGCCTGCTGACCAACGCCCAGATCCAGGCGCTGGAAACCAAAGACCTGGCCGCCATGGGCACCAACCAGATCGCCGGCTTGACTGCTTTGCAGGTGGGCAAACTGAGCACTGACCAGGTCAAGGCCCTCAGCACCAGCCAAATGCCGGCCCTCAGTGCCGCCCAACTCGGGGGCTTGAGCAGCAGCCAAGTGGCCGCCATGAGCAGCGCCCAGGCGCAGGCTTTGGGTTCCAGCCAGGTCGCGGCACTCAGTGCCAGCCAGCTGAACGCCTTCAGCACGGCAGCTGTGCAAGGCCTCGACACCGCCGACATCGCTGCCCTGAGCGACTTGCAGCTGCAAGGCCTGAGCACCACGGCGGTGGGGGCCCTCACCACCGGCCAACTGGCGGCGTTGAGCTCACAGCAGGTGCACCTGCTCAGCAACGCCCAGCTGGGGGCCTTGACCTCCGCCCAGATCGGGGTTTTGAAGATCGGTTGATCTGGCTGACATGCGTGCGCGGCGGGACGCCGTGTCAAAGTCCCGTCGCTCACGTGTGACATGGGATTCTTATCTTTTTAAAAAAAGCATTTAGGTACTCATTTTTCAATGGCACAACGCTTGCTTACAAGCCTGCAACTTCGTTTCGAACAAGCAGGTTTGACATGCGTGCAGCACTCCACCCCCATCAAGGCTTCTGGCTCGACCGCCAGGAAGGGCTGACGTCCGCCCACCTCGGCGCACTGGCACACGCTGGTTTGCAGGTGCAAGCCATTGAAGACTGCGCCGCCTTGCCGGCTTCGACGCCTGGCCAATGGCTGGCGGTTCGCCTGGACAACGCCCAAGACCTGGCCGCCCTGACCCAATGGCAACAAGCCAGTGGCCGGCGCATCGCCACCATCGCCCGCATCCCCCGCTACGACATGGCCCTCACGGTGGCGGCCATGAAAGCCGGCGTGCACCATGTGCTGGCCACCGACGAAGTCTCGGTGATGGCCTGGCGCGAAGCGCTGCGCACCCACGAAGCCACACACGAAACCGCCCCCGCCGAAGCGCCTGCCGCCCTGCCCGCCCCCCAGCGCAGCGCGGTGTATGTCGACCCGCAAAGCCGCCACCTGCTGGCCCTGGCCCAGCGCGTGGGCCAGGCCGGTGTGACCGCACTGATCGAAGGCCCGACCGGCGCCGGCAAAGAAGTGCTGGCCCGCGTACTGCACGAATCTTCGCCACGCGCACGCGGCCCCTTTGTGGCCCTGAACTGCGCCACCCTGCCCGAGCAACTGATCGACGACATGCTGTTCGGCCACGAAAAGGGCGCTTTCACCGGCGCACAAGGGGCGCACCGCGGCCTGTTCGAGCAAGCCCAGGGCGGCAGCATCTTTTTGGACGAAATCGGTGAAATGCCGCTGCACCTGCAAGCCAAGCTGCTGCGCGTGCTGCAAGAGCGCCAGCTCACCCGCCTGGGCAGCGAGCGCCGCATCGACCTGGATGTGCGTGTGATCGCTGCCACCAACAAAGACTTGCGCCAAGCCATCGCCCTCCGCGAATTCCGCGAGGACCTGTACTTCCGCATCAGCACCTTCAAGCTGCGCATCGCCCCCCTGTGCGAGCGCACGGGCGACATCCTGCCTTTGGCCGCCTGCCTGCTGCAGCGCATGGGCCAGAGCGGTCAGCCGGCTTACAGCATGCACCCGCAAGCCCAGGCCATGCTGCTGGCCTACCCCTGGCCCGGCAATGTGCGCGAGCTGGAAAACGTGATGCAGCGCGCCCTGGTGCTGTGTCTGGACCACCAGATCCGCCCCGAGCACCTGATGTTTGACGCCCCGTTGGCGTCCGCAGTCGCGGGCGCACAAGCCGCCGTGCAAGCCCCTGCGCTGGCACAGCCCACCCTGCAGCCCACGCCCGAACTGTGGGCCCCCACGCCCATCGAGGCCGCAAGCAGCGCCTCCCTGGCGGGCGCCATCCCGGCCCCAAGCCTGGCTCAGCCGCTGAACGATGGCCGACTGCACGACGCCGTGCGCCACAACGAACACCAGCTGATCCTGGCCGCCATCGACGCCACCCACAGCCGCATTGAGGCCGCCCGCAAGCTGGGCATCAGCCCACGCACCCTGCGCTACAAGCTGGCCAAGCTCAAGGCACAACCGCTGGCCATGACGGGCAGCTAAGGGGTTCTGAGCATGATCAGCAAAATCAACTCCCAAGCCAACATCCAGTCCATGCTGGAGACCTTGCGCTCGCACCAGACGCAAGCGTCCAACCGCGTGCAGGGCACAAGCGACAGCGCCGCGCCCGCCCAAGGCGTGGAATTTGGCAAAAGCATCCAGCGCGTGCTGCAGCATGTGAACGAAGCCCAGATGGACAGCCGCACACAAATGAACCGCTACGAGCGTGGCGAAGACGTGCCCCTGACCGACGTGGTGCTGTCCATGCAAAAAGCCTCGCTCAGCTTCGAAGCCACCTTGCAGGTGCGCAACAAGGTCATGAAGGCCTACGAAGACATCCTGAACATGCCGGTGTAATCCGATCTGAAAGACGACTGACATGGCAGCCTCCACCACCGCAATGCAGCCCGGCCTGATGGCGCCGGGCATGGGCAGCAACCAGGCCCTGGCCACCACCGCCGGTGGCGCCTTGGCCGCCCCCAACGGCGCCCCAGGCGGCGCTGGGCTGGTGCCCGCCGAAGGCGCAGGGGGCGTGCTCGCCCCCGTCAAGGCCTGGGCCGCGCAGCCCCAAATCCGCAAAGTCCTGCCCTACATGATCTTGGGCGTGGCCCTGCTGCTGTTCGGACTGGCCTATGCCTGGATCAACGCCCCCACCTACCGCCCGCTGCTCAACACCGCCATGAGCGAAGCCGACCAGCAAACGGCCCTGGAAGCCCTGCGCCAGGCCGAATTCAAACCGGTGCTGGACCAGGCCTCGGGCCAGATCACGGTGCCCTCCAACCGCTACCACGAGGCCCGCATCTTTCTGGCCTCCAAGGGTTTGCCCAAGTCCGGCCCCGCAGGCCTGGACGGTCTGAAAGACCAATCGGCCATGACCACCAGCCAGTTCATGGAACAGGTGCGTTATGTCGCCGCCATGGAGCAAGAGCTGGCCCGCACCATCTTGCAGATCCAGAGCATCCAGAACGCCCGCGTGCACCTGGCCATTCCCAAGCAATCGGCCTTTGTGCGCGACAAGACAGCGCCCAAAGCCTCGGTGGTCATCAGCCCCTACCCTGGCCGCAGCGTCACCCCCGACCAAGTGCAAGCCTTGCTGCACCTGGTCTCGTCCAGCGTGCCCGGCATGACGCCCGACCACGTGACTGTGGTCGACCACCAGGGCAAACTGTTCACCGAAACCACCACGCAAGCCGCCTTGGGCATGACCTCGGCACAGGCCCAGCACAAGCAAAAGCTGGAAGAGCTGTACCGCCAGCGCGTGACGCAAATCCTGTCGCCCATCGTCGGCGACGCCAACGTGCGCTCGCAGGTCAACATGTCGCTGGACTTCACCCAGACCGAATTCACCAGCGAAGACTACGACCGCCGCGACAAGGGCCCCAAGACCCGCTCGGAGTCGATGAGCGAAGACAAGTCTGCGCAAAAAGACGCCGCAGGCGTGCCCGGTGCGCTGTCCAACACCGCGCCGCCCACGCCCACCACCTCGACCCAGACGACGACCTCTGGCGGTTCGAGCAGCGAGTCCCAGAGCCTGGGCACCACCTCGTCGCGCGCCACCCGCAATTTCGAGCTGGACCGCTCGGTGCGCCATGTGCGCGAAGCCACCGGCAACGTGGAGCGCCTGAGCGTGGCTGTGGTCATCAATGCCCGCCCGCCACTGCCCGGCGTGAAAAACGACAAGGGCGAAGTGGGCGAGCCCAAGCCCAACCCCTACAGCGCCGAAGAGCTGGACCAAATGCAGGCGCTGGTGCGCGGCGTGGTCGGCTACAACCAAGAGCGTGGCGACGTGGTGACCGTGGTGCAGGCCAAGTTCGAGCCCGAGCCGGTGATCGACCTGAGCACCCCCTGGTACAAAGACGACAGTGTGCTGAGCCACCTCAAAACCGGTTTGCTGGGCCTGCTGTTCGTGGCCTTCCTGATGGTGGTGGTGCGCCCCGCCATGATGGCCACCGTCAAGAAAGAGGCTCCGCCCGCCGACCCGGCCCTGCTCACCGCGCAAAACGAGCCGCTGCCCGATGGCGAACTCACCGACGAAGACCTGGCCAACATCCAGCTCGGCGAAGGCGAGACGCTGGAAGACATCAAGGCCAAGCTCAAGCCGAAGAAATCGAACATCCCGCTGGAAATGCTGGACACCGCCAACACCTACGACGACAAGGTGGCGCTGGTGCGCATGATCGTGGCCGACGACACCGCCCGCGTGGCCAGTGTGTTGAAGAACATGATCAAAGGCATCTGAGGTCCTGGAGAAACACACATGGCAGACTACCCCCTGACCGAAGCCGACGCCGCCGCGCAACAAGCGCTGGAGCGGGAAATGGCCAACATGACCGGCGTGCAGCGTGCCGCCGTGCTGATGCTGCTGCTCGGCGAGCAACAAGCGGCCGAGCTGATCCGCTACATGGACCCCAAGGAAGTGCAAGCGCTGGGCGGGGCCATGGTCCAGGTGGCGGACCTGTCGCAAGAAGCCGTGAACGCCGTCCTCGACGAGTTCGTCGCCACCATCAAAAAGCAAACCAGCCTGGGCCTGGGCACCACCGATTACGTGGAAAAGGTGTTCAAACGCGCGCTGGGCGAAGACAAGGCCGCCTCGGTGCTGGGCCGCATCATGCCGGGCCAAAGCAGCAAGGGCCTGGACATCCTGCGCTGGATGGACGCGCGCTCGATCGCCGACATGATCCGGGGCGAACACGCGCAGGTGATCGCCATCATTTTGTCGGTGCTCGAACACGAAGTGGCCGCCGACGTGATGAACTTCCTGCCCGCCACCGCGCGCCCCGAAATCATCCAGCGCGTGGCCAGCCTCGAGACCGTGCAGCCTGCGGCCATGGAAGAGCTGGAGGCGATCATGAAGAAACAGTTCGCCAACAACTCCACCGCCAAGTCGTCGAGCTTCGGTGGCGTCAAAGCCGCGGCCAAGATCATGAACTTCACCAAGACCGAGCTGGAATCTCAGATCATGCAAGGCCTGGAGGCGATTGACGCCGACCTGATGCTCAAGATCCAGGACAACATGTTCACCTTCGAGAACCTCACGGGCGTGGACAACCGCGGCATCCAGGTGCTGATGCGCAACGTCGAGCCCGACCTCTTGATGACCGCGCTCAAGGGCGCCAGCGACACCGTGCAGGGCAAGTTCTTCGACAACATGTCCGAGCGTGCGCGGGGCATGTTCCGCGACGACATGGAGGCCATGGGGCCGCTGCGCATCGCCGTGGTGGAAGACGCCCAAAAGCAGATCATGCGCATCGCGCGCAAGCTCTCGGACGCAGGTGAGTTGGTGCTGGGCGGAGGAGAAGACTTTGTCTGAACCCCGCAGCCGCGTGCACGCGGCCAACACCACCGCCTGGAAGCCCATGGATTTTTTGACGCTGCCGCGCAGTGCGGACAGCTTCAACCGACCGGACTTCCGCAGCCAGATCGAGTCCGGTTTTCGCCAGGCCGCCATCGAGGCCCTGCCCGACAACAGCCTGCGCGCACCGGCCAAATGGCGCCCCAATGCCGAGGCGGCCAGTTCCGGCGCCAACGGCCACCCCAGCGACACCGAAGCTGGGCAGCCTGCCCTGCCCATGCTGGCAGACGCAGCGCCCACCAGCCTGGTGGACGAGCAACAGGCCGAGCGCATCCGTGCCCAGGCTTTTGAAGAAGGCCTGGCCCAAGGCCGACGCGAGGGCGAGGCCAGCGCCGAGGCCCGACTGCGCCCGCAGATTGAACAAGCCCGCAGCCAGGGGCTGCAAGACATTCGCGGCCTCATGGTCCAGGTAGGCGAAGCGGTGGCCAGCCTGCGCCAACAACCCGACACCCTGTACGAACCCCTGAAGCGCTTGGCCGTGCACATTGCCGAAGAGCTGGTGCTGGGTGAACTGCACACCCATGCCGATGCCATCGACCGCCTGGTGCAGCGCTGCGTGGACGAACTGCAAGCCTCGCAAGATGCCGATGTCTGCGTCGAACTCAACCCACGCGATCTGCAAACCCTGCAAGCACACCCCGAGCTGGGCGCCGACCGCCCCAGCGCCTGGCGCTGGCAGGCGGTGGATGCGCTGCTGCCCGGCAGCGTGCGCGTGCGGGTCAACGACGCGGTGGTGAGCGACCTGGTCGAACACCGCCTGCAATCGCTGGCCCACACCCTGCTGGGCCAACCCCAGCGCTGGGCGCAGCAAACCGGCTTGCGCGCCGACCGACTGGCCGAGCGTTTCAGCGCCGAACAGGCGGTGAGCGATGTGCAACCGCGTGCAGCGCTGGGCGATGTGGCACCGGGACGCGATGCCGCCGCCTTTGCCGAAGAACACCCAGAAGCCTGGTCTTCATCGCCCGACATGGACAGCGACCATGACGACTGATTTCGCCGCACACATTGACCAGTGCCTGCCGCAGCTGCGTGCGGCCCCGCCCTCGCGCACGGGCACCCTGGTGCGTCTGGTGGGCTTGCGCCTGGAGGCGCGCGGCATCATGGCGCCGGTCGGCTCGAGCTGCGTGATCACCGGCATGGAAGGCCAGGAAATCGAAGCCGAGGTGGTCGGCTTTCATGACCAGACCCTGTATTTGATGCCCTTGACCGAGCCCACCGGCATCGGCCCGGGCGCCACCGTGCGGCTGGCCAACGACCTGGGCAGCGCCTGGGTCGGCCCCGAGTTGCTGGGCCGCGTGATCGACGGCCGTGGTGAGCCACTGGACGGCAAGCCCCGCCCACAGTGCAGCACCCGCCTGGGGCTGCATGGCTTGCCGCTCAACCCCATGGAGCGTGGCCCCATCCAGCAGGTGCTGGACGTGGGTGTCAAAGCCATCAACGGCATGCTCACCATCGGTCAGGGCCAGCGCATCGGCCTGGTGGCCGGTTCGGGCGTGGGCAAGAGCGTGCTGCTGGGCATGATGACGCGCTTCACCAAGGCCGATGTGGTGGTGATTGGCTTGATCGGCGAGCGCGGTCGCGAGGTGCAGGCCTTCATCCACGAAACCCTGGGCCCCGAAGGCGTGGCCAAATCGGTGGTGGTGGCGGCGCCCGCCAACGTGTCGCCGGTGCTGCGCCTCAAAGCCGCGCACCTGACCCACCTGATCGCCGAATACTTCCGCGACCAGGGCCTGAGCGTGCTGATGCTGTGCGACAGCCTCACGCGCGTGGCCCATGCACAGCGCGAGATCGGGCTGGCCATTGGCGAGCCCCCCACCTCCAAGGGTTACCCGCCTTCTGTGTTCGCGCTGCTGCCCAACCTGATCGAGCGCGCCGGCGTAGGTCGCCATGGCCACGGCTCCATCACCGCCATCTACACCGTGCTGGCCGAGGGCGATGACGGCAACGACCCGATCGTGGACATTGCGCGCGCCTCGCTGGACGGGCAAGTCATGCTGTCGCGCAAACTGGCCGACGCCGCACACTACCCTGCCATCGACCTCAACGGCTCGATTTCGCGGGTGATGCAAAACCTGCTCAGCCCCGAAGACCTGCAGCGCGCCAACCGCTTTCGCCGTCTGTGGTCGCTCTACCAGCAGAACATGGACCTGATCCAGGTGGGCGCCTACGAAAGCGGCAGCAACCCGACGCTGGACGAAGCCATACGCCTGCGCCAGGACATGGAGAGCTTTTTGCGCCAGGACATGCGCCTGCCCGAAGACGAAGCCGACACGCGCCAGCGCCTGCGTGAACTGATGCACACCTGAAGGAGCCGCCCTGATGAAAGCCCGCGAATGCTGGACCGCCCTGCTCAACAAAGCCACACGCCGTGTGCAGGACGAGCAAGCCCGTCTGTCACAGTTGCAGCAGCAGCACCAGTCCTTGCACGACAGCCAGGCGCGGGTGGCGCAGCTGTACGCCGACTACCAGGCCCAAACGCTGCAGGCCAGCGCCCCCATGCAAGGCATGCACGACGCGCTCAACCAGCGCCAATTCCTGAACCAGCTGGTGCAGCTGCGCCAGCACGTGGAGCATGAACTCCAGCAGTCGGCACAGGCGCTGCAAAGACAACGCGCCGCAGTGTTGGAAGCCGAGCGCGAACGCATGAAGATGCAAGCCCTGGTCGACCAGGACCTGCACAACCAACGTCTGGCGGCTCAGGTGCGTGAACAAAAAGCCATGGACGAGCTGGGTCTGCGCCAGTTCAACCTGCGCCACACCTGATTCCATGTCCAAACCCTCCGTGTCGTTGTTGCTTCGCCTTGCCGTGCGCTTGCACTGTCGGCGGCTTCGCGCCTAGACACAAAGGGTTTGGACATGGAATGGCAGTTAACAGTAGCGGTCATGGATTTTTTGCATCGGACTGCCGGGCACCACCGGCAACCAATCGTGCAGCAGCCCCTCGCGCTCGACCACGGTGCCGGCCTGGCGTGCGCCACTGAACAGCGTCAGGTGCATGACCCGCGCACGCTGGCGCGTGCAGTCGACCGCGATCCAGGAGCGGCTGGACAAGTAGGTCTTGCCCCCCTGGTGGGTTTGGGCCTGGCGGTAATCGGTCACGCTCCAGACCCTCACTTCGCTGCCGCTGCGCTCGACCGGGGCGTCGGTGTCCAGGTAGACCACGCCGTGGCCATACAAACCCAAAGGCAGCAAAGCCGCTTGTGCGCCCACGCCGATGAGACCGTTCAAAACGGCCACACCAAGCCAGATCGGCCACCGCCGCAAACAGGCGTTCTTGCGGCTGTCATGCCGCAGACTTTTGGATGCAGTCAAATCAAAGAAACCAGATTTTTTGTCAATAATATCGATTCTGCCTGATCGATCGCCCTTTGTGCCGCTCGCCGTGGTCATGGCGGGCCTTCTCCTTACCGTGGTGCGCCATGAAACGAATCCTTCTTGAAATCCTTTTGGTCCTGGGCCTGGCCGGTGCGGGCTATTTTGGCTGGACGCAAAAACAGGTCGCCCACAGCGCCTCGCAGCAATTGCAAGAGGCCACCGAGCAGGCCGAATCGGGTCAAAGCAAGACCCAAGAGACCGAAGAGGCTCTGGGCAAAGCGCAAGAAGAAATCAAGGCGCTGCAACCCAAGGCGCAGCAGTTCGATGCGGTCAAAGGCGCCTTCACCGGCGGCCAGGTGCTCGACGATCTGGAAAAGCTGTACGCCAAGCAAAAAGGCCTGAGCAGCGAACGCCAGCTGGGCCTGGGCATGGTGCGCATGCTGACCAAGGGCGCCGACGAGGAGTCGGTCAAGGCCCTGAACAAAACCCTGGAGATGCTGGACTGGAACAACCAGCGCAACATCATCTGCGCCACCCAGAACGCGCTGGCCGCTGCTGGCCAGGACGTGAAGGTGCTGGCCGAATGCAACACGCCTCCGCCGCTCAAATCCGCCCCGACTGGCCCCGCCAAAGCCGCCGATGCGCACGCCGCCGACAAGGCCCATGGCGACAAAGACGCGCACAAGCCGCATTGGGCCTACGACGGCGAGATGGGCCCCGAGCACTGGGGCAAAGAGTTCCCCACCTGCGCCAAAGGCAAGACCCAGGCGCCCTTGAACATCAAGGGCCCCTTCACCAAGTCGCAGTTCCAGCTGGTGGCCGACTACAAAATGGGTGAGCTGAGCCTGCTCAACAACGGCCACACCATCCAGGTCATGGGCACGGCGGGCAGCAAACTGCGCATCGACAGCAAACCCTACGAACTGGTGCAGTGGCACTTCCACCGCCCCAGCGAGGAGCAGTTCGACGGCAAGCCCTTTGCCATGAACATCCATTTCGTGCACAAGAACGACGCGGGCGACATCGTGGTGCTGGGTGTGATGGTCAAAGAGGGCAACGAGAACCCGGGCATCCGCACACTGTGGAACCATGCGCCCCAAAAAGAAGGCCCGGCCGTGACGCCCGAGGGTGTCAAATTCAACCCGGCCAACCTGTTGCCGCGCGAGCGCGAGTTCTTCAGCTACCAGGGCTCGCTGACCACGCCGCCTTGCACCGAACCCATCCGCTTTTTCATCCTGAAGACGCCCATCAACATGTCGCGTGAACAAATCGACCAGTTCCCGTTCAAGCTCAACGCCCGTCCGGTGCAGCCGCTCAACGGCCGCGTGATCGAGAGCAATTGAAGGCCGCTGCGTTCGCCATGACCCCCAGCACCAGCGACCTGTTTTTTGGCATCAACATGAACAAGCTGCTGCGCTTGGGTGCGCTCGACGTGGCGCGCCTGACCGGCGAGCAAGCCCATGACGACCTGCAACTGAGCAGCGAAGAGTCGCTCTTTTGCCGCCTCTGGTCCTCGGACATGATGCGCAGTGAAATCCACACCAAAGGCACCGTCATCACCGAAGCCGGTACGCCGGTGGAGACGGCCTACATCATTTTCCAGGGGCAAGCCGTGGCCAGCTGGAAAGGCCACCAGTTCCACCTGGGGCCGGGCGCGGTGTTTGGTTTGGCCGAGGGCCTGTGCCAGCAGCCGCACCGCTGGAGCGTGCGTGCCGAAGGCATCGTCCACACCCGCAGCATCCCCATGGCCCAGGCACAGGAAGAATTGACCCAGGCCGCCACCGGCTTGCGCAGCATCTGCCGCGTGGTGGGTGCCCGTGTCATGGGGGCCCAGCATGCCGTCGCCCACCCGCTCTGACACCGTGCAGCAGCCCCCAACACGCGAATTCCAACCGGGTGATGTGCTGTTTCGCCGCGGCGATCCGGCCACGCAGCTGTACATCATCGTCAGTGGCGAGGTGGATCTGTTCGTGCCGCCGGGACAAACCTATCTGGTGCGTTTGGGTGCGGGCGCTTGCCTGGGCGAGCAGGCCTTGGTGACCGGTGGTGTGCGCAACGCCACTGCGGTGGCCGTCACGGCAGTGAGCTGCACCGAATTCACTGCCCAGGCACTGCAACAGACCCTGTTGGGCGAAACCTCGCTGGTGCGCCCGGTGCTGGAGGCGCTGCTGATGCAGCTGTCACTGATGAACGCTGTGCATTCCGTCATGCCCGAGCTGTTCGTCGAGCCCAGCGGGGGTGAACCCCTTGAAGGTCTCGACCGCGATCGGGTGGATCAGCCGAAATGACTGTCGGTCGTGCTCGGGTTCGAGCCAGACCGATTCAAAAAACACCCGGCTGCGCTGCGGCAAGTGTGGCAACGCACGCCACTGCCGTGGCTCCAGGTTGCGCAGGCCCAGCACTTCTTCCACTTTGAGCAAGAGCGGCTCGCCATCGTCGCCAGGGCTGTACACCACCCCCATGACCGGGGGCAGGTGTGGCAAGCCAAAGAACTCGCCCAGCTCAAGAGCGGTGAGCACCTGGTCGCGCCACTGGGCGTGGCCCTGAGCGCCGTCGACCAACCCCTCCAGCCCCACCACCTCGTGCACCTGCAAGGCGTCGAGCATCAGATGCAGCCGCCCCGTGCGAACCTGAAGGAAGACCGCCATGGCCGCTGTCCTGCTCAGGCGGCCAAAGCCGAGGGCTGCTGCAAGTGCAGGTTCTCGGCCAGCCGGTACAGGGCCGCACCATCGAGGATCAGCACCACACGGCCATCGCCCAAAATGGACGCACCGCCCACCCCTGGCAAGGCTGCCAGGCGGGGATGGATGTCCTTCGTGAAAAGTTCCTGGCGCCCAACGAACTCGGCCACCGACACCCCCAGCATGCGCTGACCGTCGGAAAGCACCACCACATAACGGTGGGATTCCTCGTCGGTCGGGGCAAAACCCAGGATTTCTTCGAGCTTGACCACCGGCAGGAAGTGCCCGCGCAGCAAGATGGCCGCACGGCCCTTGACCGACTGGTACTGGTCCGCATCCACCTCGACCAACTCGGCCACATAGCGGCCGGGGATCGCGAGGGTTTGCGAAGCCGCATTGACCAACAGCACCTCTTGCACCGCAGCCGACAGCGGCATTTGCATGGTGAACACCGTGCCGCGCCCGACTTCAGAATCCAGGTGGATGCTGCCGCCCAGGCGCATGACGTTGGTGCGCACCACGTCCATGCCCACGCCGCGGCCCGAGGTTTCGGTCACCACATCGGCGGTGCTGAAACCGGCACGGAAGATGAACTTGAGGATGTCCTCCTTGGACATTTGCAGGCTCTCGTCTTCCTTGATGAGACCGCGCTCCACGGCCTTGCGGCGCACGCGCTCGGGATCAATGCCTTTGCCGTCGTCGGACACCTTGATCACAATGCGGCTGCCTTGCTGCTCGGCCAGGATGCGGATGGTGGCTTCTTCGGACTTGCCCGCCAGCTTGCGCTCTTGCGGCGTTTCCACCCCGTGGTCGGCGCTGTTGCGCACCATGTGCAGCAGCGGGTCGGCCAGGGACTCGACCATGGCCTTGTCGATCTTGACCTCTTGCCCCTGCAGCTCCAGCCGGATCTGTTTGCCTTGCGCTTGCGCCAGATCGCGCACCATGCGCGGGAAGCGTTTGAACACCAGCTCGACAGGCACCACGCGCAGGCCCATGACGCTGTCTTGCAGGCGTGACAAGGCGCCCTGGATCAACGCATCGGTTTCCTGCAGGCGGCGGCTCTGGTCATCGAACAGGTCCACCAGCTTGAGGATGGCGTCGTGCAGGTCGTCGGACGCATGGCCGGTGGCTTCGGTGTGGCGCAGGCGCTGCACCGACTCACGCAGGCGCGGGTCGGAAATGGTGTGGGCCAGCTGGCCGCGCACCAGCACCATCTCGCCGATCTGGTTCATGAACTGGTCCAGCATTTCGCCGGGCACACGGATCACGTTCGAGGTGGCGGGTGCGGCTGCAGCCGCAGGCGCTGCCTTGGCCACCGCAGGTGCAGGTGCAGGTGCAGGTGCGGCCACAACGGCAGGTGCTGGTGCGGCTGCAACCGGTGCAGCCGCCACAGCCGGCGCAGCCGGTGCAGCGGCCACAGGGGCAGCGGCCGGCGCAGGTGTGGGCGCAGGTGTGGCCGCTGCAGGCGCAGGTGCAGCCACGGTGGGCACCACCGTCGTAGGGGGCACGATGCGTCCGCCACCCAGCTGACCAATCAGGCGCACCAGGTTCTGGCCCGCGTCGATCTGGTTCAAATTGCTTTCAACCGTGTTCAGGTCCAGCTTGGAGACGAACAGCAGTTCGTACCAGTTCTGGCCGTCCACGATCAGGGTGCGGTTGGTGATGACCCGGCCTTTGTCATGCACCCAGTCCAGGAACACCGACACCAGCTGCTCGGACGACTCCAGGTGCGCTAGGATCAGGTAGGCATGGCCACCGTCTTGCACCAGTTCCATCAGCTCCTGGGTGTTTTCAGGCGACAGCAGATCGGTCAACTCGGGCGGGATGTTCATCGCGTCGATGAAGCTCCGGACCGCGTCGACCGAGGTGTCGGCACCCCCATCGTGCGCCCACAGGTATTCACGCAGGCGCTGGCCCAAGCGCGTGGCCTGGGCTTGCAGCTCGGGTTGCTCCAGCGGGTTGCTGCCACGGTGGTCGGCCAGCTCACGGATGAATTGCACCGCCTCGCGCGAGAGGATCAGCATCTCGCTGTAAATGACCATCTGGTGCCGCGCGGCGCGGGCGTAGGCATCGACCAGCAGCAACGCAATGTCTAACTGCAGTTGCGGGAACAAGGAAGACAGGTAGCCCTGCGCACGCGAGAAACCTTGCGAGATCTGGTCGTTGAGCTCGTCTTCGTCCACATCGTCGTGGGCTTCGAGCACATCCAGGTGTGCGGTGAGCTGGTTCAGCAGGTGCTTCAGGTTCTCGTGCAAGGTGCGCGAGAGCACTTGGGCCAGCGAATCGCCACCCAGGTCCACGCCGGCGGTTTCGCCCAGGGTCTTGAGGTCGTCCAGGAAAGCAACGACGGCATCGACCATCTGCTCGCCGTCGGTGCGGGAGAAGTTGGCGGTGGTGGGCAAAGCCTCCAGCATGTCCTCAATGCGCACATTGAGCCCGAAATAGCCCAGGTTGGTGGACGCCTTGAGCATCCAGCCCAAAGGCCTGCGGATGTCGTTGGCCACACTCAGAATTTGCTCGGGCGTCTCGTTGGCGGCCATCGCGGTGGCCAGACGTTCCAAGATCGGCAGGCCATTGCTGACCAGACGCAAAAAGATTTCTTGGCGCTCTTGCTCCTCTTGGTCCACGGTCGGCACGGCGCGGGCAGGTGCCGCAGGTGCGGCCACTGGCGCTGCGGCCGACTCGCCGGGCACAGACGCAGGCCCTGCAGCGACAGGAGCTGTGGCAGGCGCCGCTGCCGGTGCGGGTTCTGGCGCACCCGCGCCACCTTGCACCCGCTGGTAAGCGGCTTCCAATTCTTTGACCAGGTCTTCGGGCTTGTCGCCATCGGCACGCTCAGACACCGCCTTGTCGCGCAAGATCTTGATCGCGTCGAGCGCGCGCAGCAACAGATCGACGGTGGACTTGTCCAGCGTCGCCTGGCCTTCACGCACCAAACCCAGCAGGTCTTCGGAGCGGTGCGTCACCGCTTCCAGAGCGCCCAGCTCCATCACACGGCTCAGGCCCTTGAGGGAGTGGAAAGCCCGGAACAAACCGGAAATTTCTTCGGCGTTGAGTGTTTCCCCGTCGGCCTTCACCAGCAGGGATTCGATGCTTTCAATGTGCTCTTCGGTCTCGACCGCGTACTGAGCCCATATCGTCTCGAGAAAATCATCAGACATGATTGCCCTTCTCGCTCACGGTGGTGGCCGGGTTCACAGGCCGAGGACTTTGCGGGCCGCGGTCACGATCTCGTGGCCTTTTTTGGCATTGAGGTCCAGGCTCATGGCGCCCGAGGGCTTGGCAATCACTTCAGCGGCGCCGAACTTGCGCGCCTCCAAGGCCTGGGGCGAGCCCACCTGGGCCACCGAAGACACGATGATGACCGGCACGCGGCTGAGCAGGCGCAGGCGCTTGAGGCACTCAATGCCATCCATGTGCGGCATTTCAATGTCGAGCAGCACCAGGTCTGGGTTCAGTTCCTTGATGTTTTGCAGCGCCTCCAGGCCATTGGTGGCTTCACCGACCACGGCGAGATCCGGATCCGAAGTGACGATGCCGCGCAGCAGTGCACGCATCACAAACGAGTCATCAACGATCAGAATGTTCTTTTTGGACATGTTGTTATCCCAATGGTCGGGTAAGGGGTGAGTTTAATGTTTGCGGTGCACGAAAACCGCCCGCCATGCGGGCCAGGCGCGCGCCAATGTCGGCGGGTGCAAGCACCGCGGAGGCCAGGCCGGCTTCGACGGCCGAGCCAGGCATGCCGTCCACGATGCAGGTTTGGGGCTCTTGCACCAGCACCGGTGCAGATTTGCGGGCGATCAATTCCTGCACGCCTTTGCTGCCGTCGTTGCCCATGCCGGTCATGATCACGGCCACCACCGGGCACGACAGGCTGGCCGCAGAGCGGAACAGGATGTCGGCATTGGGGTGAATCGGGGCACTGGCGTCGGTCTTTTCGTAGAGCATGAGTTTGCCCGGGAAAGGCTCACGCACCACCACGTCGGTGCCGCCTTTGGCGATCACCACCATGCCGGGCTTGAGTTCCATGCCATCGGTGCTCTCCACCACCTCCAGCCCGGTTTGCGAGCGCAGGTGCGCGGCAAAACCGCTGGTGAACATGGGCGGCATGTGCTGGGCCACGACCATCGGGCAGGTCAGGCGCCCCATGACTTTGAGGGTTTGCGGCAAGGTGGCCGGCCCCCCGGTGGAGATGCCCAGCACCACCAAACCCGGGGCGGTGGCGATGTCGGCACGGCGCAGGTGCACCGGCTGGCTGGTATCCACCCGTGCCGTGACCGATGCCACAGCCGTGGTCGGACGCAAGGTGCTCAAGCGGGTGCGTTTGCTGGCCCAATAGCGCAGTTTCTCGACCAGCTCGCCGCCGATTTGCACGATGTCGAGCTGCACGAAAGAGGATTTTTTGGCGATGAAATCCACCGCGCCCAGCTCCAGTGCCTTGATGGTGGTGACCGAGTTGCGCTCGGTCAGGCTGCTGAGCATGATGATCGGACAAGGGCTGCGGGACATGATCTGGCGGGTCGCTTCCAGCCCGTCCATCACCGGCATTTCCACATCCATGGTGATCACGTCCGGGCGCAATTCCTCGGCCATCTGCACACACATCTGACCGGTTTTGGCTTCCCCCACCACCTGGATGTCGGCATGCCCTTCGACCATCTTGCGGATGGCGATGCGCATGAAGGCCGAATCGTCGGAAATGAGCAAACGGATCATACGCGGACCTCGTTGCGCACATACCAGGGGCCACCCCGGCCCAGGCGGTGCTCAAAGTACTCGGGCGCCAGCATCTGCACCGAAGCGCCCATGACCAGCACACCGCCCGGCGCCATGGCACGGGCCAGCATCTTTTGCACCTCGCGTTTGATTTCGTCCTCAAAGTAGATCAGCACGTTGCGACAGAACACCAGGTCGATGCCCTGCACCGGGGGACGGCTGTTCATGAGGTTGAAACGCTCAAAGCGCACACAGTGCTTGATCCAGTCGCGGACCTTGAGGTAGTTGACCCCCGGCATGGCATTCGACGGCGGGATCTTCACGTCTTCGAACATGCCTTTCCAGACTTCGGGCAAGCCACGGAAAGAGCCCATGCCCAGGTCACCGTACACCCCCTCGCGCGCCGTGCGCAGGGCCTGGTTGGAAATGTCGGTGCCCAGCACATACAGGGCCCAACCGCGCTCTGGGACGATCTTGCCTTCGTACAGGCGAGCAAAACTGGCTTTTTGCAAACCCCGCAGACAGCTGTAGGCCAGGTCATAAACCTCTTCACCTGTGGAGCTGGCGGCCGACCAGACCTGCAATTGCTGGTGCGTGGTGCGGCTCTGGATCAGGTAGGGCAGGATCTCGTCGACCAGCATGTTCATCAGGTCGGGGTCGCGGCAGAAATAGGTTTCGTGGACCGTCAAGTTCTCCACCAGCGATTGCCACTCGGAGTGGTCCGAGGTGCAGCTGTTCATGCCCTGCACCCAGTCGCGCAGGGTGTTGATCGGCATGTCCTTGAAAATGCGCACCAGCTTGCGCTCCACCAGGGCGCCGGGCTTGATGCCGAAGCGGTTTTCAACCCCCTCCATCAGCTCCTTGATGAGCGCCAGCAAAGCCGGCGACTCTTGGGACTCTTGCATCGGCGACACATAGGGCACGGCGGGCGCGGGCATGGTGGCCGCGGTCCGGGCGCCGCGTGCCGTGTTGACGGCGGCACGCATCTGGCTGATCAATTCGTCGACGTTGTTGTTCTTGCGCAAAGTGGCCTCCTCAATGCCCGGCAGCCGCAGTGGCCATCAGGGGGTCCAGACTCAAAAGGGAAATCAGGCCGCCGTCCAGGCGCGCCACCTCGGTCAGGTAGTCGTTTTGTTGCGTACGCACCGGTGTGATGTCTTTTTCTTGAATTTCAATGACACGCTCGATCCGGTCCACGATCAGGGCCCAGGGCGCGCCATCGACGCGCACCACCACGTACGAGGATGTTTCCAGCGGTGTCAAGCCCAGCAGCTGGCGCAAGTCGAGCACTGGGGCGATCTCGCCCTTGATCTGGATGACCCCGGAAAGGCTGTCATCACCCTCAGGCAGATCGACCGCCTCGGCGTATTCCTCGACTCGGTCCACGCTGGCCAAATCGAGCGCGCAGCGCTCTGCGCCGAGCCGAAAAGACAGCATGCGACGCACCGAGAGCGCCGCCTTGTCTGTGGTTTGCGACATGTTCTGTCCTTGCTGAATCAAATACCGGCGGTACACCGCCATGCCCTCGGCAGGCACCAGGCCATGCACCGACAGCAGGCCGGTCATGTGGCCGGTGCGCGCAGCCACGCCGGGCAGGTAGCCTTCGAGCTGGCTGTCGCCACCGGTCACGGGTTGGATGTCGTCGCGCGCATAGCGCTCGATGCCCAAAATGTCGGCCACCGACAGGCCCACCCGCACACCGTCCATGCCAATCACCAGCACAAAGCGCGGCGCCACGGCCATATCACGGCCGAGCAAGCGGGCCAGCGACAGCACCATCAGGGCTTCGCCGCGAAGGCGCATGAGGCCCATGACCTCGTGCCCGGCGCCGGGCAAGGCGGTCAAGGGGCCCAGCTCCACAATTTCTTGCACATGGTCCATGTGCACGGCGTAGGTTTCGGTGCCATCTTCAACCGCCAGCGTGGGCAGGTCGTTGAGCTGCAGTTCGGCCTGCTGAACGGCGCCGTCTTGAGGCACCAGACCCACCAGACCGCCACCGCCTTCGGGCACGTTCTTGGCCGACATGTCCTGCAAGCCAAGGGCCGCCTCGTTGAGCAAGAGGATCATTTCGCCCTCGTGCTCGAACTTGGCCGCCACCAAATCGGCGCCGTGGCTGTCGTCGTAGTACTGGATGCTCGCCTCGTCTTGCGAGACTTTGTTGAACACCCGGTCGACCTGCACCACCACCGTCTCCAGACCGGTCATGACCACCAGCAGGTTGCCTTGCGCTTGGGCACTGCGCATGGGCAAGCCCAGTCGCAAGGCCAAATCGACTTTGAGCAGCACGGCGCCGGTGATGTTGACCAGCCCCTCGACATCGTCGGGCGCATAGGGCAAGGGGGTGACAGGCACAACGTCCAGCACCTGGCTCACGGCCGCCGCCCGCAGGGCGTAGCGGCCCTGGCCGATGTTGAAAATGACTAGCTCCATGGTGTCTCTTTGAGGCTGGATTTCATGATGGCATGCAACTGACAGGGCTCAGGACGACTGCAGTTCAAGGACGAACTGCTCGTAGCTCTGCCCTTTTTCCGCCAGCAAGCCTTGCAGGTAGCGGGTGGACACCTCGATGGCATCGCGTGCGCCGGCCCGGTTTTCCTCGGCCAGCATGCGTTTGTAGATCTCGTTGATGATGCGCACCGCCTTGTCGTTGGGCTTGCGCCGCACCGAGTAGTAGCCCACCACCTGCCCACGCTCATCGACCGAAGGCGTGACGTTGGCCAGCACCCAGTAGTAGCTGCCGTCTTTGCAGATGTTTTTGACATAGGCAAATATCTCCTTGCCCGACTGGATGCTGTCCCACAACAGCTTGAACACGGCACGCGGCATTTCCGGGTGCCGAATGACGTTGTGCTGCTTGCCGATGACCTCGCGCTCTTCGAATCCAGAAAACTCGATGAACACTTTGTTGGCGTAGGTGATGCGGCCTTTGAGGTCGGTTTTCGAGACGATGAAATCGCCGTCTCGCATCACGAGTTCGTGCTCACGGGGAACAATGCGATGGTTAGCCATGGTGTATGCGCGTGTCAGGCAGCCCTGGGGCTCAGCCGAACATCCTGCGGCCCTCCACAAAGAAAGTTTCAACCGGGCCCAGGCTCTTGACCTCGATCTCGCCGCGCGAGACCAGGGTGAACTGGGATTTGATCAGGGTCGCGGTATTGGCCGAAACATGGATCTTGCCCGGCTGCCCGGTGGATTCCATGCGGCTGGCAACGTTGACTGTGTCGCCCCAAAGGTCGTAGGTGAACTTGCGGATGCCGATCACCCCGGCCACGATGGGTCCGCTGTGCACGCCAATGCGCATTTGCAGCGCGCCACCGGTGCGTGCGTGCATGGTTTCCAGGGCTTCGCACATGTCCATGGCCGCCTCGACGACAGCATGGGCATGGTCGTTGCGTGGCTCGGGCACACCGCCCGCCAGCATGTAGCAGTCACCGATGGTCTTGATCTTTTCCAGCCCATGCTTTTCGGTGATCAGGTCGAACTGCGAGAACAGGTCTCCGAGCAGCTCCACCAGCTGGCTGGCGCTCATGGTGCGCGACATCTTGGTGAAGCCCACCATGTCGGCAAACAAGACGCTGACGTTGGCACAGGCATCGGCAATGTGTTCCTCGCCCGCTTTCAGGCGCTGGGCGATCTTGCGCGGCAAGATGTTGAGCAGCAGCTGTTCGGTCTTTTCCTGCTCTTGCGCCAGCGCCTCGTGTTGTTCCTTGAGCTGGCGCATGCGCAGCGCTTCCTGATCGCGCAGCTGCTTTTTGTCGATGGAAGTCTTCACCCGCGCACGCAAAAGCACAGGGTTGAAGGGTTTGGGCAGGTAATCTTCTGCACCCAACTCGATGCATTTCACCGCATCGTCGATGGTGGAATTGCCCGCCCCCCCCGAAATCACGATCACCGGCGGCCAGGCATGAAAAGGCGTGTCGCGCATCGCCTCCAGCACCTGCATGCCGTTCATCTCTGGCATTTCCATGTCCAGCAGCATCAGGTCGTAGGACTCGCGCGCCAGCATTTCGATGGCCTCGCGACCATGGTTGGCTTCGACGATGTTTTTCAGGCCGATGGATTCCAGCGAGCGGCGCAGACCCATGCGGATGAGACGGCTGTCGTCCACCAGCAAGACCTTGGCGTACTCAAACCCCGTCTGCGTACCGGCGCCGATGTCCAGCGCGGGCACCGCCTGGCCATTGACTTCCGGCAATACAGCACTCATCGCATGCTCCCGTCGACCACTCGAACCATCAGGCCTCCAGCAGCTGTTTGACTTTTTCCAGCAGCTGCTTGGCGTTGAAAGGCTTGGTCAAACTGGCGTTGGCGCCACACAGCAAGGCCGAATCCAGGCCAAAGCGTGCGCTGACCACGCGGCTGCCGCCCGAGATCGTGAGCACCGGCACATTGGGAAAAGACTCCCGCAGGCGTGAGACGAAGTCCACGCCGTCCATATTGGGCATGACGATGTCCGAAATCACCAAATCGACATTGTTGATGGCAAAAAGCGACAAAGCTTCTTCGCCATCGCGGGCCTCCACAACCGTGTAGTCCGACAGCTCCAGGATTTCCTTGACGCCTTCGCGCAGCAAATCCTCGTCGTCTACAAGCAAAATTGTTGTCATTGTTAATCTCTCCAGGTATACGATATTTATATCAAATTTTTAAGAAATAACCAGAAAATCACGTAAATTATCTCTTTGATTCAGACTCCAACCGCTGGCCGGATGGCCGAACACGCCCATGCTCCAACGCACCCGCTTGCCCCTCAAAATCTGGTTGAGATTGATTTACTGGCTGCTGCTGATCGCCCTGGCCTGCATGGCTGTGGGCCTGTGGCAACTTTGGCGCGACGACATCCCCTGGCACATTGGAGCGGCATGGCTGGGCTTGTCTGCGGCCTGCGTGGGCCTGGGCTGGGGCATCCTCTGGCTGACCAGCCGCAGCCTGTTGAGCTTGCTGGGGATCGAGCCCACCCGTTTGGCCCACCTGGTGCGCGAAATTGCCCAAGGCCAGCTGCACCCGGCCATCCCCACCATGCTGGCCGCGCCGCAAAGCGTGATCAGCGCGGTGCTGGTACTGCTGGACAAGCTGCGCAGCAACCGCCAAGGGGAAGAGCGGCGGCAGTGGATCGACCACGGCATGGCCATGATCAACGACACCGTGCGCCATGAACACACGGTGCCCGATCTGGCCACCAAGGTCTGTGAGCAGCTGCGCGACTACCTGGGCATGCGCGCCTGCGGCCTGTATTTGTTCGCCTTCGAGGTGGAAGATGACTCGATGATCCAGCGCAAGGCGCTCGGCCTCAAAGGCCAAAGCGTGCGCGAGGGCCTGGTGGGCTTTCCCGAGCGGCTGGAGCGGCTGCCGTCCGAACTGCTGACGCAATGGGGCCGGCGCGGCCCCTTGCAAAACCCCGATCTGCCGCCAGCCGCCTTGCACGAGATCTGCGGCGCAAAAGACAAAGACGGCGCCCTGCCACGGCTGCTGCTGGTGCCCCTGACGTTTGAAAATTCGGTGCGCGGCACGCTGATCCTGGTGTCGGACACCCCCATCTCTGCCCCCACCATCGAGCTCATCACCCCCTGCTCGGTGGCCATCGGGGTGGCGCTGGAGTCCGCACTGAACCGTGAATCCGTGCTGGCCTCGCTGGTAGATGCCCAAAGGCTGACCAACCAGCTGCAAGCCAACCACGAGAAACTGCGCCAAAGCCAGACCGCGCTGAAGGAAAACATCCGCTATATGGAGGACGTGCTGTCGTCCATGCACAGCGGGCTGGTGATCGTGGACAGCGAAGGGCGCATCACCGACTGCAATCCGGCGCTGCTGAAGATGACCGGTCTGACCCGCGAACAGCTGCTGCACCAGCACAGCAGCCTGCTCTTCCAAGAAGACGAGTCGAGCCTGTTGTCCATCCTCAAGGGCTATGGTCAGATGCTCACGCGCCTGGGCCTGCAAGACACCGCCGCCTACAAAGACCTGATCGACCAGAACCTGATCGGCTGCCTGCTGATCGACCAACGCGGCCGAATCATCCGTGCCAACCTCAAGGCCGCCACGATGACCGGCTACAACCGGCAAGCGCTGGAATCGATGGGCCTGGACGACCTGGTCCCACCCCAGATGCGTGAGCGCCACCGCGAGCTGTTCAGCATGGCCCAGCAGGACACCAGCTTCCACCGCCCTGGCTCGGGCCGGCACCTGCCCATGCGCACGCACAGCGGTGAGGAGCTGTACGTCGACATCAGCCTGGTCAACCACCAGTTTGAAGGCAACGCCGTGACCCTGGTGCTGCTGCGCCTGGACACCGACCTGCCCTGGGCGGTGATCAATTCGCGCAACCTCAAGCGCCTGGTGCCCCAGGACGACGACGAAGCCATGGTGGCCCAACTGCGCCATGTGGATGGGCACAACACACCCGTGCGCATCAACTCCTCGTTTTTGCTGGACGCCACGGGCGTTCCGCAAAAGACCGTGGTCAACGTGCACGACGTCTCAGCACTGGTGCTGCGTACCAAAGAAGTGCGCGCGCAGCACCAGCTGCTGGAAATGAGCATGGACGCCATGCAAGACGGCGTGCTGCGGGTCGACCGAGAGGGCCACCTGGTCAGCGCCAATCCCATGGCTCTGGAACTGCTGGGTCGCAGCAAGAGCGATGTGCTGGACAGCTTCATCGACGACCTCTTCCCCGGCCAGCAACACGACCATGCCATCGTCGACTGGCTGCCCTTCCGCTTCTCGCACCTGATGCACAAGCTGGTCAAGGACGTGTACCTGTCCAGCGAAGCGACCATGAAGCTGCCGATCCCCCTGCTGTGCCTCAATGCGCAGGGCTATCTGGAATGGGCCACCCCCAGCGCCTGCGACCTGCTGGGCATTGACCCGCCGCCGCAGCAGGCGCCGGGACAGGTTCGCCTGTCCGACGAAACGGTGGAACAACTGCAAGCACTGCACAGCCACTTGCAGCCCGACTTGCAAACCCCGCAAATCGTCGATGTGGCCTGGCGAGCGGGCACCGCCCCCACCATGCGCTTGCCGACCCTGATCATTCCGGGCGACTCGCCCACAGGCGAGACCAATCAGCTGGTGTGGCTGATCCCCGAATTCGATGCCTTGTGCGCCCACGCGATTCAGCAGGCACACAACATCGAATGGACCGTGCTGCACCCCGAAGGCTTGCTGATCCCGGTGCTGCTCACCGCCTCACCGCTGCTCGACCCCTACAACCGCTTGACGGGAGCGGTCGTGACCTTCAAGGACATGCGCGAACTCAAGGAAAAGGAAGCCGAGAACCTGCGCATGGTGCAAAAAATGGAGCAGTCACAAAAGCTCGATGCGCTGGGGCAACTGGCTGCCGGCATTGCACACGACTTCAACAACCTGCTCGGTGTGATCCAGAACCACGCCGAACTGGTGGAGATGAAACTGGGCGAAGACAACAAGGCGACCAAAAACCTGGCGGCCATTTTGCAAGCCACCACCCGCGCCCGCGACATCGTGATCAAGCTCAACGGCCTGGGCCGCGAACACCCCAAAGACGGGACGCACCCCGAAGACAGCGCCAGCTTGTTCGAACTCGTGCCCGTGCTGCACGAGACGCAGTCGCTGCTCCAGGCCAGCCTCAAGGGCATCGAAATCGAGGTCAAATCCGACGCAGCGACCACAGGCGCCATGCTCAAGGGACAAAGCGGCGCGCTGCAACAGGTGCTGGTCAACCTGTGTGTGAACGCCAGCCATGCCATTGGCGAGCGCCGCGACGGCCACATCACCATGGAAACCCAGCGCCCGCAACCCGACAAAGTGCGCATCGATGTGCTGGACAACGGCAACGGCATTCCGCCCGACATCCTGCCGCGCATCTTTGAACCCTTCTTCACGACCAAGGAAGTGGGCAAGGGCACAGGTCTGGGGCTGGCCATGGTGCGCAGCATCGTCACCCGCATGGACGGCAGCATCGAGTGCCATTCGGAACTGGGCAAAGGCACCCGCTTCACGCTCACCCTGCCCTGCCACGCGGGCCCGCACGACGACATGCACTGGCCGGGCTGACAGCGCCCGTCTGGCCTGTCTCTAACTTGATCTTTTGGGCTGAATCCGCTCGGGCTGGGCGGACGCTGTAGCGGTCAGCGTCTACCCCGGCAGGCCCGACTGGCAACCGGGTTCAGGCGCGCACCGCCCACGCGGGCGGCAGCGCTTCAAAGGCTGAAGCGGTCGATCTCGTTGCGGGTCTGGTCGGCCAACTTCGACAGCTCGATGACGGTGGCCGTGATTTCTTCGGACGCCGCCGCATTGCTTTGCGCGATCCTGTCCAGGCTGGCGATGTTGGAATGGATTTCCTCGACCGCGCTGCTTTGCTGCTCCATGGCGGCAGAAATGCGTTGCAGCATGCGGTCGGTTTCCAAAAAGCCCCTCTCGATCTGGCCCATGTCACCGCTGACTTGCTTGACGGCGTCCACGGCGCGGGCGGCTTCCACCACCGCCTGCTGCACGAGCTGGGCGATTTCCTGAGAGCTTTCGGCGCTGCTGGTGGCCAGCTTGCCCACCTCTTCGGCCACCACCGAGAAGCCCTTGCCGTGCTCGCCCGCACGGGCGGCCTCGATGGCCGCATTGAGCGACAACAAATTGGTCTTGTTGGCGATGGTCTCGATGACTTCGGTGATCTTGTTGATCTTTTCGGAGTTGACCGCGATCGAGTTCACGATGTCGACCATCTCCGCCATCTTGTCCACGCCTTTGCGCATGATGGCCATGGACTCTTGCGACTGCTGGCTGGCAATGCCGGTGTTGCGGGACACATCGGACACCGAGGTGGCCGTCTGCCGCACCGCCACCACCACCTGGGTCATGGCATGGGTCTGGTTCTGCGCGCCGTCGGAAATCTGGCCGATGGCGCTGCTGGTTTCGTTGGCCGCCGCCGCCACCTGGCGGGTGTTGCTGTGGACCGCCTTCATGGCCGAACTCAGCGCATCGAGTGACACATTGATGTTGTGCTTGAGGCGCTCCAGGTCGCCCTGGGCCGATGCGGTGACGCGGTGGGCCAGATCACCCTGGGCCACATGGCCCATGACCTCGCCCACATCGCCCAGCATGCGCTCCAAAGCGCGCATGGAATCCATGGCCTGGGACAGGCTGCTCTTGAATTCGCCCTGGATGCCGTCAACTTGAACACGGTGGCTGAAATCGCCAGCCGCCATGGCGCGGGTCAGGCCGTTGAAGCCCTCCATGGTCGTCTGCACGCTGTCAAGCGACTGGTTGATGGACTCCTTCATCCGCTCCAGATCACCCCGCAGGTGGGCGGTGATGCGGTAGTCAAGCTGGCCACGGGCCAAGTGCGCCACCGCCTCATTGACTTGCATCATCGCGTCGCGCTGCGCTTGCAGCAACTGGTTGAAAGCCAATGCTGTGCGGCCCACCTCGTCGTTGCGGTTCACTGACACTTGTCGGCTGTAATCAAAGTCCTGCGCCACGGCGGTGACGGCTTGCTGAACCTGCGCCAGCGGGCCTACCACCGAGCGCACGATCAGCACAGCAGCCACAAAGCCCACCAAGGTGCCCACCACCAGCAGCACGGTGCTGAGCAGGCGCGATTGGACATAGGCATCGTGCCCCAGGTCGTATTCTTGCTTGGCCACGCTCAGCTGCACTTCGATCAATTCGGAAAATTTGTTGCTGATCGGGTCAATCGCGGGGTACAGCGGCCCTTTGGTGAACTCGGCCATGGCCGGAGCGTCTTCGCGCTTCAAGATGTCCTGCATCTGGTCCAGCACCACCTGGGTAGATTGAAACAGGGGCTCGATCTCGGCCACCAATTTCTTTTCCTGATCGACCAGCACCGTGCCTTTGTAGGCTTTCCACTTGGCCTGGATGACGCTCTGCGCTTCCGTCAGGTTCTTGCGAGCCTCTTCCCAGCCGATGTTGCCATTGCGCACCTTGTGTGAGGTGTCGACGATGTTGACGGCATACATGTCGGCAATGACCTTCAGGTCGCGCAGCGGTACCACGCGGTCGTTGTAGACCGTCTCCAAACCGCCGACCGTCTTGGACATGCCACTCAAGCCCACGATGCCCACCACCACGGACACGAGGGACAAGAAAATCACCAGCGCATAGAGCCGCGCATTGACACCCATGTTTTTCATATTTTTGAAAATTTAGATGAAATTAACAACATAAGCATTATGTCGGGAATCTGTTACAGATTCTCCTAGACAGCCCATGGGCAAACCCTGAGCCGCGGGTGCACAGCGCTGGGGCCTGCGGGCGGGGCCCAGCACGTCAGTGTTTGACGGGGGCTTTGTCTTGCAGTGCTGTCAAGCGGTTGTCGGTCACCGACATGTTGTTGCGCAAGGCCCGCACACGCGCCAAAAAGGCCGAGTCAGCAGACTCTTTGGCAGGGGGTGGGGTAAAGCCCAGGTTGCCCGCCAGCTCTGGCGGCAACTCATCAGCGGCCGCTGCCGGCACCAGGTTGGGCGCAGTTGTCTCTTCGGGGGCAGCAGGCTCAGCCAGCGGCGTGTCGTCGCCTGCCTCCAACGCGAGGTCAGGCACCGGTTCGGTGTGCCGCTCAACCTCCAGCTCGCCCAGCGTGCGTTCGGCTTGGTTGACCAGGATTTTGTTGGCCGATGCCTGCAGCTGCTCGATCTTTTGGCGGTTGGTCAACGGCTGGGGCTCGGGTTCGGACACCAGCTCTTCGCTGGGCGGTTCGCCGTCTTGCCCGCCCAAAAACCGGTCTGCGAGCACTTCGGCTTTGTCGGCGGTGGCGTCGTGGTCGGCCTGCACCTCGCGCACCACGGCGGGGCCTTCGGCCGCTGCTGCGGTTTCGGCCGGGTCCAGCACCGGGGACGCAGCCGCCGCAGCCGCCATGGCCTCAACGTCGTCTGAAGAGGTTGCGGGGGCGTCATGCGCAGGCTCGACCAGCACTGCCTCGGCCGCCGCAGTGCTGGCGACCGCATCTTCGGCCTCGACCGACAGACCGATGCTCTTGCGTTCCTCGCTCGGCCCGTCTTTGACCACTTGGTCGGGCAGCGCCTCATCGCCGGGCGCAACCACGTTGCGTCGGCCTTTGGCGTGGGTGGAGCCCTGCTCGATTTCTACCTTGTGGCCGGCACCGCTTTTGATGATGAGGGGTTCTTTGTCCATCACAGCCTTCTTTGCAGATCGAGAATGCGATCGGCGGTGTACCGAACGATGCCACGGATGCCTGGATTGGCATGCTCCAGACCTCGCAGAGCCTTGTCGATGGGGATTTCAAGCACCGTCACATGGTCCAGCGCAGACAGCGTCCAGGTCAATGCCGCATCGGTCAGGCCTTCGGCCAAGCCCAGCACACTGCCCGGCCCCAGGTTGTAGCGGTATTCGGCGCTGGAGGCGTCGACATGGCCTTCGACCACGATGTACGCCGAGGCGAAGTTGTCCTCGCCCTGGTTGCCCAGGCGCTCGCCCATGGCCTGCGCCGAGGTCTTGAGCTTGTCCGACGCTTGCAGCTTGAGGAACATCAGGCCTTCGCTGGACAAGCCTTTGGTGTCGCCGGTGTTGTAAATCTCGGTCAGCAGGTTCTGCAGCTGCATGGTCGACATGCGGCTTTGGCTGAGCACTTCGTAAGAGTAGGTTTCGTCCAGGCTCTTCTCAATCTTGGACAGCTTGTTGACCATGTTGAGCTGCAACAGCAGGCTTTCCACGATGGGCGTCAGGATGCCGGGGTCGGACTTCAGGATGGCCCGCAGCGGGGCTGTGCTGATCTCCAGGCAGGTCACCTGGTCTTTGGCCCGCGCAGAGGCGCCGCGCACACCACCTTCCAAAATGGCCTGCTCGCCAAACGAAGCGCCCGCACCCAGCGTGGCAATGGTCTTGTTGTCTGCGGGATCAAAGATCTCGACTTGCCCTTCCAAGATGATGGCCAGGTGGTCGGCCTTGTCGCCCTTGTTGAACAGCACCTTGCCGGGTTCGTAGAGGTTCTTGTCCCCAGCGCCCTCGGCACTCACCTTTTGGCGGTGGCGCGGGCGGGCCGGTGCGTCGTCCTCGGGCTCGGCCTCGGGTGCGGCACTGCGCTGCGCGCGCGGGGGGGCGACAGGCTTGCGCCGGGGTGCAGCCGCCAAGGGCTTGCCGCCTGTAGCTTGGGCTTGCTGCTGCTCCAAGTCTTGCAGCGAAGCCCGGCCGTGGATCACATCCAGGGCCAGTTGCAGTTCGGTCTCGAGTTGGCGCGCCACCTCGGACGGCACAAACCCGAAGGGCGGCCGGTTGGACGTGCGCATGAAGCGCTCGGCCGCGTTCACACGCGGCGTGGTGATTTGAGAAAGGAACTCGGGCGTCGCATTCATGTGTCGGAACCAAGTGCCGGAGGACCAGCCGCACACCCTGGTGCAACACCCTGTCCGCCGAGCGGCAGATCATATATCGACACGAGCCCCGGCAGCTTGAGCCGCCCCGGTCTGTGCAGGTTTATTCCTGCAGGCTCAACACCAGCTGCTCGTAGTTCATGCCCATGCCCTGCAACTGCTCGCCCACCCAGGCCAGCGAGCGCTCGATACCGTCTTTTTGCGAAGGCGAAGAACGCTCAATTTGCAGCATCTGTCGGTAAATCTGCGTGATGGTCGCGATGCCTTTGTTGGAAGCCTTGCGTCGCACCGAGTAGTAACCCACCAGTTGGCCGCTGGCGTCGTACGACGGAGTGACGTTGGCGAATACCCAGTAATAAGAACCGTCCTTCGACATGTTCTTCACGTAGGCAAAAATTTCCTGGCCTTTGGAGATGGTGTCCCACAGCAACTTGAACACCCCCCTGGGCATGTCGGGGTGGCGGATCAGGTTGTGGGGTTGGCCCAGGAACTCGGCTTCGGTGTAGCCGGCGTAGATGGCAAACGTGCGGTTGCCGTAGGTGATGCGACCTTTGAGATCGGTCTTGGAAACGATGAAATCGTCGTCCTGCAGTGGTTTTTCTACTTGTGTCGGCTGCCGCTGGGCCATGTGTCACCTCGTGTGAGGTGACACTTTAAAAAGAACAGCTCGATGGTTTTATGACTAAAGTCAAAAAACCATCGATCAACCCATCAATACCGGAATTTCTCGACTTCCTGGCGCGTGGCGTTGGCGATCTTGGACAACTCCAGCACCGTCGCGGTGATCTCTTCCGAGGCGGCCGCATTGCTCTGGGCAATCTGGTTGACGCTGCTGAGGTTGGAGTTGATCTCTTCCACCGCAGCGCTTTGCTGCTCGAGCGCGGCAGCGATGCGCTGGAGCATGCTGTCGGTCTCTTCCGAGCTGCGGTCAATGTTGCGCATGTCGCCGCTGACTTCACCCACGGCCACCACGGCCTGACGGGCTTCCACCACGGCTTTTTCCACCAGGCTGGCGATTTCCTTGGAGCTTTCGGCGCTGCTCAGAGCGAGCTTACCCACTTCGTCGGCCACCACAGCGAAACCCTTGCCGTGCTCGCCCGCGCGGGCAGCTTCGATGGCGGCGTTGAGCGAAAGCAGATTGGTCTTGTTGGCGATTTTCTCAATCACCTCGGTGATCTTGTTGATCTTCTCGGAGTTGACCGCGATGTTGTTGACGATCTGCACCATCTCGTCCATCTTCTCCAGGCTGTTGCGCACGGACTTGACCGAGTCGCGCGATTTGACCGAAGCGGATTCGGTGTTGCGCGAGACTTCGGCAATGGCGTTGGCTGTCTGGCGCACAGCGGTAGAAACCTGGTCGATGGCGATCGTCTGGTTTTGCGCGCCGTCGGAGATTTGACCGATGGCATGGCTGGTTTCCGACGAGGCGGACGCCACCTGGCGGGCACTCACCCCAATCGACGACATGGACGTGGCCAGCGTTTCCAGCGTCTGGTTCATATCGTTCTTGAGGCGGTTGAGGCTGCCGTTGCCCTGCGCCTGGATGCGTGCGGTCAGGTCGCCCTGGGCCATGCGGCCAATCACGCTCACTGCATCGCCCAAAATTTGATCGAGCGAAGTGATGGCGTTTTGCGCATTGAGCAAAATTTGCTGGTACTCGCCCACGGCCTGGCCCGACTGCACACGGTAGCTGAAGTCGCCCTGCGACATGGCGTTCATGCCTTCGCGCAGCGCGGTCACGGTCTGGTGCACACGGATCTGGACTTCGCCGATGCTTTTGAGGACCACCGGAAAAATACCCCGCAGACCGGCTTGCTGGGGCTCACGGCTGAAGTCGCCCTCGCCCATGCGCTGCACCACCGTGAGCGACTCACGCAGCACCGCTTCCACTTGGTCGAGCACGTCGTTCACACCCAGCGCCGAGCGGGTCAAGCGATGCGACGTCGGAATCAGGATCACCCGTTTTTCGAGCTGCCCCTGGCTGGCGTCGCCAAGCACTTCTTCGATTTGGGTCAGCAGCGCACGCTCCTGGCTGAAACCAGCTGCCGCTGCAGCGGACAACAACAGTGCGAAGACCGCCAGACCGATGGCCCACGGCGCCCAGCCCGTTTGCCAGCACAGCAGCAGCGAAACGGCCAGCGACAGTCCCGCCAGGGCGACAAACCCAACGCCGGTGCTCAGCTTAAAGAGATTGGAGGGAGAGGACCATTTGCTCATAGGTCTGGCCTTTGGCTTGCAAAAATTTTGTCAACAATTCAGACGATGCGCTCATGGCATCGCGGCTACCGGCACGCTGCTCAGCTTGCAGCATCTCGCTGTACAGACCCGACACCACCACAGCTGCCTTGGGGTTAGGTTTTCGGCGCACGGAGTAGTAACCGAGCACGCGGCCACCCGCATCCACCGAAGGCGTCACGTTGGCCAACACCCAGTAATGGCTGCCGTCCATAGAGATGTTTTTCACGTAGGCAAAAATTTCTTTACCCTGGTGCAGAGTGTCCCAGAACAGCTTGAACACACCGCGCGGCATGTCAGGGTGGCGCACGATGTTGTGCTGCGTACCGATCAAGCTCGTCTCTTCGAACCCCGCATATTTCATGAAGGTGCTGTTGCCGTAGGTGATGCGGCCTTTGAGATCGGTCTTGGAGACGATGATCTCATCGGGTTCCATCACCCTTTCACGACCAGTCGGTTCGATGTGCCGCTTGCTCAATATGTGCTCCTCAGACCCACTTTCGGACCTTAACCCTAAAACTGAATTCCACCGATCTTACCTGTTTATTGACGAAAGTCATGAAATTTCAATTTTTATAAAATTAGTGGACTTTTTAAAGTTCACACACGAAATCTGACAAGACTGGGGAGGCACCCCTCTGTGGCGCACTCAAAACAGGCACCACAAGCCGGTGCAGCGCCCGGTCAGCCATTGCACCAGCCCATCGGCCAGCACCCCCAAGCCCACAAAAGGCACCCCCAGGTACACGCACAGCCAAAAAAGTGCCGCCCGCGTCAGACGCGGTTTGGCCAAGCGCTGGGGCGGCGAGGTGCGGTTGGGATGGGGGCTCATGGCTATGATTCAGAACATGCAACTGATCTGGAACACCAGCATACGTGAAACCTGGGAGGCATTTGAAAACACCCAGCCCCACCTGCTGGAACAGTCCTGGGCCTACGGCGAGGCCATGCAGCGCCAGGGCCTGGGGGTGCAGCGGGCCCAGATCCTGATCGACGGTGTGTGCATGGCCCAGGCCCAGTTCATCACCCGCCGGGTGCTGGCCTACATTGGTTTGGCCTCTTGCAGCCGCGGCCCCATTTGGTCAGCCCATGCGTCTGCGTCGCAAAGGGCACAAGCACTTCAGCAACTCCAGCGGGCCATGCCCACCCGGCCCTTGCGGGCCACCTTGTTTTCACCGAGTGCCGCCGATCCGCACTTCCACCCTGCCGACACCGGCCGCCTGAGCCGGGTCATCACCGGCGATTCGACCGTGCTGCTGGACCTGGACCTGAGTGAAGCACAGTTGCGGGCCAAGCTGCATGGCAAGTGGCGCAACCGCTTGCGTCAAGCCGAGCAGCATGCACAGGTGCATGTCTTCAGCGGCACCGATGACCAAAAGCTTGCAGCGACGCTGCTGCGCGAGGTCCAGCAACGCCGCGAAAAACGCTTTCATGGCCTGCCGATTGAATTTGTGCAGAGCTTTGTGGCCTGCGGCCCCAGCAGCTCAGCCAACTACTGGCTGTGCGAGGCCAGCCTGCAAGGCCAAGCGGTGGCCGCCGTGCTGTTTCTGCGCCACGGCAACACCGCCACGTACCACATCGGCTGGCTGGCTGCGCCCGCCCGCGCCATGAACCTGCACAACCTGCTGCTGTGGCGGGGTCTGTGCGATTTGAAAAAGCAAGGGCTGCACTGGCTCGATCTGGGTGGGGTCAACACCGAAGACCTGGGCGGCATCTCGCACTTCAAGCTTGGGATGGGTGGCGAAAAAATCACCCATCCAGGCACATTTTTCTGAAGGAATGAACACCAAGGAGGTCATGCCAACCCCCCTTAAAATCAGATCATTCCACCACCGAGAAATGCATGGACGCTTCGCTCTACTTTGACCGATGCTTGGATCAGTTGCAAGGCGCCGCCGAACAACTTGGAGGCGACCCCTCATCGCCGCAATGGCGCCCTCTGGCCAGCATGATCATCCAGGCGATGACGGGGCCCTGGCGCTCGTTTCATACCCCCGAACACATCTTCGATGTCGGCGCCTGCGGCTCGCCAGTGGAGATCGTCGCTGCGCTGTTCCATGACCTGGTGTACGTACAAGTCGACAACGGCATCAACCTCAGCCTGTCACGGCATTTGGCCCACTACCTGAGGGAGACGCCCAAAGGCATCGTGCTCGAAACCAGCGCCTACCCCGACGACACGGGATTGCAACTGACGCTGGATCTGTTCGGTTTGGCTGACGGCCAACTGCTCAACCCTTTCGCTGGACAAAACGAATTTCTCAGTGCCTTGGTGGCAGTCAAGTCCATGCAGGGCCTGCTGCCGCTGGATGTGTTGGCCCGCATCGCGGTGTGCATCGAAGCCACCATCCCCTTTCGCGCACCGGCAGCCGACGGCCGCAATTGCTGCGACCAGATGCTGGAGCGGCTGGAAAAAGCCAATGCGCGCTACGCGCTTGCCCTCTCACCGCAAGCCATGCGCCAAGCTGTGGCATCGGCCGTGCGGCTGGCCAACCGCGACATCGGCAACTTCGCCAGCGAGCACCCCTCCGTCTTTCTGGACAACACCTGGAACCTGATCCCCGAAACCAACCACGATCTGGTCAACGTCAACATCTACACCGTGCGGGGCTTTCGCATCGCACTGCAAAAGATGGAAGGCTTCCTCAGCCATCTCAACCCTGAGCTGGTGTTTCGCCGTTTTGACGATGAACCCGATGCACCCACACATGCACGCCGGCTGGCACTGACACAGCGCAACCTGCAAGTGGCCTGCAAGTACCTGAAGGTGAAACTGGTGTCGATGGGCTTGCTCGAAGCCTTGTCTTTGCGCATCGCTCAGGATGTCTCGCTGGCCAGCATGATGGGCACCTTGCCCATCCACTCGGAACCCAGCATCCAGCTGGAACAACTGCTGCCATCGATCGCGTCGCCTTGGCAGCCCATGGACGAACACGAAGCGATCGTGCTGGAGCTGCTGGAAGTGGGTCGTTCGGCCGAATCGGCCCACGACTCCAAGCACTCACCTGTGTCCAGCTACATACTCAAAGCCATGGGTTTTGCACAAACCCTGGCCCTGTACGACAGCGCCAAAGCCTTTTTCGCCAACCCAGACTTGGCCGAAACACTGATCGCGCAACTGCCCGCAGATGTCCGCCACGGGCTGCTCCTGGCCTTGCACGGCCTGTTCACCGAACGCGCACGGGTGTTTGAGGAAGCGGACCAGGCTGGCTGAACGCATTGTCGCGTGTCGGGCAGATGCACCGCCGGCTGCTGCCGGGCCGTGCATGAGATGCCGCGCACCAAAGTTCAGCATGCGCCACAGTTGCGCTCCGATCTGAACAGACCACAGGACGCTTGAAACCGCACACCTCGCGCCCTTGCTGCCATGGAGCCGTGGCTGGCATGCGTTGACGCGCACAACAATTCACACAGGCCAAAACGAAAAACCCCGGAAACCTTGCGATTTCCGGGGCATCGTATGGTGCGGCTGGCAGGATTCGAACCCACGACCCCTTGGTTCGTAGCCAAGTACTCTATCCAACTGAGCTACAGCCGCTGAAGCAGTCATTGTAGCACAGCTTTTTCGGGCTTCTTGAAAAATCTGTGCGAAGGATGTTTGGTAG